>Ga0160460_101115_pt1 | contig 10555 bp, 7 predicted proteins | sample HID1973M_E6MG_FD_108238 | JGI IMG/M metagenome (GOLD analysis project Ga0160460, IMG submission 108238) | Enriched mosquito-associated microbial communities from UW Madison campus, WI, USA - HID1973M_E6 MG | ecosystem: Host-associated > Arthropoda: Insects > Digestive system > Unclassified ... | reverse complement strand
GGAACGAGTCATCCAGTCCGCGGGGCCGTCGACGATCGCGGCGCTGCTGCTGGAGTCGATCCCCGGAACCGCGGGGATCATGCTCCCCCCTCCCGGCTACCTCGCGGGCGTGCGGGCGCTGGCCGACAGGTACGGCATCGTGCTGATCCTCGACGAGGTGATGGCGGGCTTCGGCCGCACCGGCCGCTGGTTCGCGTTCCAGGGGTACGACGTCGTCCCCGACCTCGTCACCTTCGCGAAGGGCGTCAACTCGGGCTACGTGCCGGTCGGCGGCGTGATCATCTCGGAGGCCATCTCGGCGACGTTCGACGATCGGGTCTTCCCCGGCGGACTCACCTACTCCGGGCATCCGCTGGCTGCGGCATCCATCGTCGCCTCGATCGACGCGATGGAGTCGGAGGGCATCGTCGACAACGCCCGGCGGGTGGGCGAGGAGACGATCGGTCCGGGGCTGGCCGCCCTGGCCGAGAATCACCCGCTCATCGGCGAGGTGCGGGGCGAGGGCGTGTTCTGGGCGCTCGACCTCGTCTCGGACCGCGATACCCGTGAACCCGTCGGCGCCGACGTGATCGGGCGCCTCAAGAAGGAGCTGACCTCCAGGGGGCTCCTCCCCTTCGCCGCCGAGAACCGCATCCACGTCGTTCCGCCCTGCGTCGTGACCGACGGGGAGGTGCAGGAGGCGCTGGCGATCTACGATGAAGCCCTGACGAGCGTCGAAGGCGACCTCGCGTGACACGTGCACGCCCTCTCACGAGGAGGGCTTCCGAAGGAGGAACACGATGACTGACACCATGCCGCGCACCGAGACGGCGGTCCTCGATCACTGGGTGAACGGCGCGCCGTGGTCCGGGGCATCCGACCGCACCGGCCAGGTGTTCAACCCCGCGCTCGGGACGGTCCAGAAGGAGGTGCGGTTCGCGTCGCGCGACGACGTCGCAGAGGCGGTGGATGCCGCGTCCGCGGCGTGGCTGCAGTGGCGCGACGCGTCGATCGCCAAGCGTCAGGGCGTGCTGTTCGCCTTCCGCGAGCTGCTCAACGCCCGCAAGGAGGAGCTGGCCGAGATCCTCACCTCCGAGCACGGCAAGGTGCTCTCCGATGCGCGCGGCGAGATCGCCCGCGGCATGGAGGTCGTGGAGTTCGCGTGCGGCCTCGGTCACCTCACCAAGGGCGCGTACTCCGAGAACGTGTCGACCGGCATCGACGTGTACACGCTGCGCCAGCCGCTGGGCGTGGTGGGCATCATCAGCCCGTTCAACTTCCCGGCGATGGTGCCGTTGTGGTTCTTCTCGATCGCGCTGGCCGCGGGCAACGCCGTCGTGCTGAAGCCGTCCGAGAAGGACCCGACCGCCGCGAACTGGCTGGCGGGCCTGCTCACCGAGGCGGGCCTGCCCGACGGCGTGTTCAATGTCGTGCACGGCGACAAGGAGGCGGTGGACGCGCTGCTGGAGCACCCCGATGTGCGGGCGATCTCGTTCGTCGGGTCGACCCCGATCGCGAAGTACGTGTACGAGACGGCGACCGGGCACGGCAAGCGCGTGCAGGCGCTCGGCGGGGCGAAGAACCACATGCTGGTGCTTCCGGACGCCGACCTCGACCTCGCCGCCGACGCCGCCGTCAACGCGGGTTTCGGATCGGCCGGCGAGCGCTGCATGGCGATCTCGGTCGTGCTGGCGGTCGACACGGTCGCCGACGCGTTCGTCGCGAAGGTCGCCGAGCGCATGGCGGGGCTGAAGGTCGGCGACGGGACGCGCGGCTGCGACATGGGGCCGCTCATCACCGGGCAGCACCGTGACAAGGTGACGTCGTACCTCGATGTCGCCGGAGCCGACGGCGCCTCGGTCGTGGTCGACGGACGCGACGTCGAGATCGATGGCGACGCGAACGGCTTCTGGCTCGGGCCGACGCTCATCGACAACGTGCCGACGACCTCGACCGTCTACACCGACGAGATCTTCGGCCCGGTGCTGTCGGTCGTGCGGGTGGATGGCTACGAGGAGGGCCTCGGCATCATCAACGCCAGCCGCTACGGCAACGGCACAGCGATCTTCACGAACGACGGCGGTGCCGCCCGGCGCTTCCAGCGGGAGGCGACCGTTGGCATGATCGGCATCAACGTGCCGATCCCGGTCCCGGTGGCGTACCACTCGTTCGGCGGGTGGAAGGCGTCGCTGTTCGGCGACGCGAAGGCCTACGGCCCGCACGGCTTCGAGTTCTTCACGGCCGAGAAGGCGATCACGTCGCGCTGGCTCGACCCGTCGCACGGCGGGATCAACCTGGGCTTCCCGCAGCACGACTGACCCGTCCCCGCCGCGTCCCGTCCCCCGTGTCTTCTCTTCTGCACCCAATCCACCCCTTCTCGCCGAAACCACCCGCGGCGGTCGCCCCGCGACGGGTGGACTCGGCGAGAAGGGGTGGATTGGCGATCAATGGGGGACGGGTGCGTAGACGGTGAGCGCGGCCGGCACGGCGACGCAGCGCATGGTGAACCCGCCGGGGGCGCGTTCCTCGAGCTCGCCGTCATGGACGAACAGCGACGGATGCCCCGGCGCCGGGCGCACCTGAAGCTCGAGCTCGCGAACCACCAGCCGCTCGATGTCCGTGTCGCGCGGAAACAGTCGCACTGCGCGCAACACGGCGGCGGATCGCTTGCCGAATGCGAGCGAGGCGAAGGCGCGCACCTTGGATCCGCGCGCGTGGTGGATGCGCACGTCCAGCACGCCGGCGTCAACCTCCTGCCGCTGCATCGTCGCGACGCGGTCGGGATCGTTGCGGCCCACGCTCACGAACACCGACCAGACGCGGGCGCGCCGACCGTCCCGGACGATCGTGAGAGGCTCCGCGCGCCGCAGCGCGACGGCGGTCGCCACGACCCCGCCGAGCCACTTGCCCAGACTGCGGCGGCGCTCGCGCTCCTCGATGAGCTCGGGGTAGGCGCCGACCGACACCAGGTTCAGCACCGTCACCGGCTCATCGTCGTCGGCGGCCGCCTCCGCGACGCCGACCTCGATGGTCGCATCCGCCTCGAAGGCGTCGATGGCGGCATCCACGCTGTCGACACCGAGTGCGCGCACGAAGTGGTTGAAGGTCCCGCCGGGGATCGCCAGCAGCGGGCGGCCGTGACGCCGCGCGAGATGCGCCATCCGCGACACCGAGCCGTCGCCGCCGTAGACGCCGAGCACGTCGGGTGGGGCCGGCGACCGGGTCGCGGCCGCCACCACCTCGGCGAGGTCCTCGCCATCGGCGAGCTCTCGCACCTGCGCAGCGGGAAGACGCTCGGCGAACGTCGGCGCCGGATCGAGCCGGATCACTGCGGAGCCCGACCGCTCGTTTCGCACGATGAGCACGCCGCTGCCGTCGGCATGCGGTGTCTTCGCCGCGTCCATGGGCCGAGGCTACCGAGGCCCGTCCGCCGCGATCGAGGGGTTGCGCCGAAGCCGTCGATCTGCACGGATCGTCTTGCGGGAGCACCCTGGCGGACGCGCCGCCGCCAACCACGGGGATCGGGGCGAGACCGAGGGCGACGCCCTCGGTCTCGGTGAGAATCCCCTGGTCCGCCGAGGGACGGGACGGTGCGCGACGTCAGGCGGGCAGGACCGGTCGGTTCTCGTAGAACGTCTGGAGCACGACCGTCGTGCGGGTGTTCACCGACGCGGCGGAGCGGATGTCGCGGATGAGCGATTCGAGATGCCGCGGCGACGCGACCCGCACGAGCAGGATGTAGCTCGCGTCACCGGCGATCGAATGGCACGCCTCGATCTCGGACAGGTGCTCGAGGAGCTCGGGCGCGTTGTCGGGCTGGGCGGGGTCGAGCGGGGTGATCTCGATGAACGCCGCCATCGGCTTGCCGACCGCCTCGGCGTCGACCAGCGCCCGGTACCCGGTGATGACACCGCGCGCCTCGAGCCGTCGCAGCCGCGTCTGCACCGCCGAGACCGACAGCCCCACGGCCGCCGACAGGTCGGCGAGCGTCGCGCGGGCATCCTGCGACACCTCGCGCACGATGGCGGCGTCGATCGCGTCGTCCAGAGTAGGCACGGCTCGACCATATCGGCCGGACAGGAAATTTTCCTGCCGAAACTCATGACAAGGGGAACTTCTCTAGAATCGAGAGCGAAACCGCACTCGAAGATCGGAGGTTCACCATGTCCAGCAGCACCCTTCACCCGTCGAAGGCGATCGTCGGCGAACCCGAGGTCGTCGAGGACGCCCGCACGGCCGAGACCAGCGACGCCTGGCTGCGCCTCAAGGCGGCCGCGACCGCGATCCAGGCGCTGCAGGTGCACGACGGATCGATTCCGGATGCCGCGACCCACGACGAAGCCCGGGGGCTCGTCGCCGAGATCACCGCCGGCATCCGCGCACTCGCCCCCGCGTTCCCGCATGACGCCGAGTACCTCGCCGCATCGGTCCGCGACTTCGACAACTGGACGGAGGCAGGCTTCGGCATCCCCGACTTCCTCGACTCGCTCCAGGCCTTCCAGCCGCAGCAGCACCGGATCGACGGCATCCGTCACCTCGTCGTGTTCCCGATGTACACGCAGAACGGATCGAGCGACCGCCACGTCGAGGCGGTCCTCGTCGAGGTGATCTGGCCGGAGTTCATCGCGCAGCTCGAGGCCGGCGACTACGGCAACAAGCTGTTCGTCTCGCTGCGGTTCGTCGACTTCACGCCGGGCTACGACACCAACAGCGCGGTGCTGTTCCCCGAGACGGTCGCGATGCGCGAGATCCCGACGTTCACGTGGGGCGCGATCTTCCAGGACCGCGAGGCGGCACGCTACCGCCGGGTCGTGCGCGCCGCCGCCGAGATCACCAAGCTCGACCTGCCCGCCGACGCCGCACGCATGCTCGAGGACCAGGAGCTCACCGAGAAGACGTTCGTGATGTGGGACATCATCCACGACCGCACCCACATGCGCGGCGACCTGCCGTTCGACCCGTTCATGATCAAGCAGCGGATGCCGTACTTCCTGTACTCGCTGGAAGAGCTGCGCTGCGACCTCACCGCGTTCCGCGAATGCGTCTCGATCGAGCGTCGCCTCGCGGCGCGGGTCGAGGCCCACGCGGCCGGTGAGCTCGTCGAACCGCTGGACGCCGCCGAGGCCGAGATGCTCGAGCACGCGAAGCTCGTGCAGTACGCGGTGATCTTCGACCGCATCTTCCGCTTCTCGATCACCGGCACGCGCGTGCGCAACTATGACGGGCTCGGCGGTCAGCTGCTGTTCGCGTGGCTGCACCAGCACGGCATGCTGCACTGGACCGACACCGCGCTCGCCTTCGACTGGGACGACGTGCCCGGCGCGGTCGTCGCGCTCGGCGACGCGATCGACGAGCTGTACTGGCGATCGATCGACCGGCCGAAGACGGCGCACTGGCTCGCCGCCTACGACCTGGTGCGCTCGACGCTGACGCCGAACCCGGCCTCGCGCTGGGCGCGGGGTCTCCCCGACGAGATCCTCGCCGGCGCGCCGAAGGGCTACACCGATGCGGTCATGGACGACGAGTTCCCGCTGTCGATGTTCTTCGAGGCGCTCGACAAGAAGATGAGGCCGGTCATCGAGTCGACCGCCGGGATCACCGGACGCGATTCCTGACTGCGCCGGGTGTTCTCGGCGAGATCGTGTGGTCTCGCCGAGAACACACGATCTCGGCGGCACGAACATGTGCGTTCGGCGAGATCGTGTGATCTCGCCGAACGCACGTCGGCCACGTGGAAGGGTGGACGCATGAGTGTCGCAGGCAAGCTCGTGATCATCGCAGGAGCCACCAGCGCGTCCGGCCTCGCGGCGACCCGTGAGCTGAGACGCGCGGGCGCGAGGGTCGTCGCCGTGGGGCGCGACCACGGCAGGCTCAGCGAGCTCGTGAACGCGCTCGACGAGGATGCCGGTCCCATCGACGCCGGTTCCGCGGGAAGCGTGCGCACCGAGGTGTGCGACCTCGCCGACGAGAGCGAGGTCGCAGCCCTCGCTGAGCGCATCCACGCGGCCGACGGGCGCGTGGACGGTGTGCTCCACCTCGTCGGCGGGTGGCGCGGCGGAGGGGGCCTGCGGGGTCAGACCGACGCCGACTACCGGTTCCTCGAGCGCTCGTTCACCGCGCTGCGCCATGTCAGCCGTGCGTTCGACCCCGACCTTCGGGCGGCCGAGGCCGCCCGCCTCGCGGTGGTGTCATCCCCGGCGGTCGCCCGTCCGCTCGCCGGCGGTGCGAACTACGCCGCGGTCAAGGCCGCGACCGAGGCCTGGACCCGCGCCGTCGCGCAGGGCTTCGCGAAGGACGCCCGTGATGCCGGGAAGCCGCTGGGCGCGGCATCCGTGGTCTTCCGCGTGAAGAGCCTCGACGGTCTCGAAGAGGCGCTCGCCCAGCGCTTCGCCGATCTCTGGCTCGCCGACGCCGCCGAGATCAACGACACCGTCGTCGAACTCACCGACCCCTCGCTGTGACGGGGCGGCCGGGATCATCCGACCGGCCCGTCGCGAACTAGATTGGACACCCGTGACCACGATCCACGACCCGAACCTGCGCGGCTTCGCCTCCGACAACTACTCCGGCATCCACCCCGAGGTGCTCGCGGCGATCGCCGCCGCCAACGACGGCCACCAGGTCGCGTACGGCGACGACCTCTACACCGCGCGGCTGCAGGAGGTGATGGCCCGCCACTTCGGCGAAGGCGTCGAGGCCTATCCGGTGTTCAACGGGACGGGTGCGAACGTCGTCGGGCTGCAGTCGATGCTCCCCCGCTGGGGCGCCGTGGTGTCGGCAGGAACCGCGCACATCAACGTGGACGAGGGTGGCGCGCCCGAGCGCGTCGCCGGCATCAAGCTGCTCACGGTCCCGACCGACGACGGCAAACTCACCCCCGAGCTCATCGACCGCGAGGCGTGGGGCTGGGGCGACGAGCATCGCGCGCAGCCGCTCGTCGTGTCGATCACCCAGTCGACCGAGCTGGGAACGCTCTACACGGTCGACGAGATCACCGCGATCACGAGCCACGCCCACGGCCTCGGCATGCACGTCCACATGGACGGCTCGCGCATCTCCAACGCCGCGGCCTCTCTCGGCGTTCCGCTGCGCGCCTTCACGCGCGACGCGGGCGTGGACGTGCTGAGCTTCGGCGGCACCAAGAACGGGGCGATGCTCGGCGAGGCCGTCGTGGTGCTCAACCCCGAGGCATCCGAGGGTCTGAAGTTCCTCCGCAAGCTCGACATGCAGCTCGCGTCGAAGATGCGCTTCGTGTCGGCCCAGCTGCTCGCCCTGCTCGAAGGCGATCTGTGGCTGCGCAACGCCTCGCACTCCAACGCGATGGCCCAGCGCCTCCGCGCCGGGATCGAGGCGGGGCTCGCGGACGGCTCGATCCAGGGCATCGCCTTCACCCAGCCGACGCAGGCGAACGGCGTCTTCGCGACGCTGCCCGACGGCGTCGCCGACCGCCTGAGGACGTCGTTCAGGTTCTACGACTGGGATGCCGCGAAGAACGAGGTGCGCTGGATGTGCAGCTTCGACACGTCCGAGAACGACATCGACGCCTTCCTCGGCGCGATCGCCCGCGAGACCGCCCCCGCTCGTTGAGCGAGCGAGGAGCGCTGCCCGGTCGTTGAGCGAGCGAGGAACGAGCAAGACCAAACGCCCCGGACGTTCCGCAAGGTCCGGGGCGTTTGGTCTGCGGGCGCTGGAGCGCCCTTCGCTCGACGAGCGATGATCGAGGTCAGTCCTCGCGGTGCTCTTCGGCGGCCTCGTCGCCCTCGGACTGCCCCTGCTCCGACTGCTCGTCCTGCGACTGATCGACAGCTTCTGCGTCCGCCTCCTCGGCGACGGCCTCGGCCTCGATGACCTCGATCTCGGCGTCCGCGGCGGGTGCGGCCTCCGTCTCCTCCACCGGGGCCTCGACGGGCGACTCGCCCTCCTCGGCCTCGACGTGCGGGGCGGTGGCATCCGTCTCCTCGTCGCCCTCGGCCTCGGCCTCGGCGGAGGTGAGCGGCGCCTCGGGACGGATGAGCTCCTTGACCTCGGCCATGAAGCTCATGAGCTGGTGCTGCTGCCAGCGCAGCTGACGCGTGCGGTCCTCCGCGTCGCGCAGCACCGACTGCGAGTGCGTGGTGACCAGGTCGATGATGCGCTCGGCCTTCACGTGAGCGCGCTCGAGGTGCTCGCGGGCGCGCAGCTGCGCGTCGGCCTCGATCTGCTGCGACTGCGCGCGCATGAGGCGCTCGAAGTCCTCGGCCTTCACCGAGACGCGCTGCGCGTGCTCGAGCGACGCGTTGACCTGTTCGTTGGCGTCCTGCGTGATGCGCTCCGCGTGGGCGACCGCCTGGTTGTGCAGCACGAGGAACTCCTGGTGCGCGTCGTCCTGGCGGCGGGTGAGGGATGCCTCGAACTCGAGCGCACGCAGGCGCAGCTCGCGCACGGCCTCCTCGGCCTCGGCCCGGTCGCGGGCGGTCTCGCGGGCGACGGTCGAGCGCAGCACCGCCGCGCCCTTCTCCGCCTCGGAGCGGATGGCGGCGGCCTCGCGCTCGGCCTGCGACACCTTCTCGGCGGCGTGCGCCGCCTCGCGCTCGATGCGCGCCTCGTGGGCCGTCGACTCGGTGTCGATCTTCAGGCGCACCTGCTGGGCATCGTGCTGGGCCTGCGAGACGATGCCGTCAGCCTCGGCCTGCGCGGACGCGCGGCGGTTCGCGATCTCCTCGCGCGCGGCCTCGAGCAGGCGGTCCCCCTGGATCGTGGCGTTGCGGATGAGCAGGCTCGCCTGGTCCTCGGCGACGCGCAGCACCTCCTCGAACTGCTGACGGTTGGGCGACTCGGTCGTCGCACCGACGAGCTCGTCGCTCAGCGCCTGCACGCGCTGTTCGGCGTCGGCGATCTTGGCGTTCGCGAGCTCGAGCTCCCCCTCGAGCCGCTTGACGGCGTCGCCCTCCTCCTCGCGTGCGGCCGATGCCTCGGCAGCCACGCGCTCGAGGTCGGCCTGGCGGGTCTGCTCGGCGTCGGCGAGAGCCGACTCGAGCCGCTCGATCTCCTCCTGGCGCGCCACCAGGGTGGCGTCGATCTCGGCCTGACGCGCGGCGATCGCCGCGTCGATCTCCTCCTGGCGGCGCTCGCCCGCCGCCTGGAGCTCGGCCTCGAGGCGCTCCGCCTTCGCGCGGCTCTGCGCGACGGCTGCTCCTGCGCGGCGCTGGTGCTGCTTCAGCTGCGCGAGCTCGTCGTTCGCGGCACGCATACGCGCGTCCAGCCCCGCGATCGCGGCGTCGACCTCTTCTTTGTCGTAGCCGCGGAACGTCGTGGTGAAGCCCGACCCGAAGGCGGTCGTCGCCGTGTCGCCGAGGAGGTTGTCGAACGGGGTCGGGTCGTCCTGGCCCGTGGTTCCGGCGCTCGGGGCGTTGTCGGACATCGGCGTGTCTCCGCTTTCTGTGGCGAGGGCTTGCTGTGTCGGCGAGTGCTCGCGGCGGAGACAGGCGACGCCGCGTCCGCCGCGCGGGCGATCACGTCGCTGCGAGGGGGTTGCGATGCCGCACCGTCCTCGACGACACCGGGGGGTTGTGTCGCAGATGACTGCGCATCAGGGTAGGTGAACCCTACCTCCCCCGGCTGTGTGCGCGAAACGTCAGTCGCCCGCGAGCCACTCCCGGTACGCGTCGAAGGTCGACGGGCGCCCGAGGAACGCCTCGACGAGGTCTCTCGCATCCCTCGATCCGCCCCGCTCCAGCACCTCGGTGCGGTAGCGGCGCGCCGCCTCGGGGTCCATCAGCCCTGCGGCGAAGCCGCTCAGCAGGTCGCGGGCGATCACGAGACTCCACTGATACGTGTAGTAGCAGGCGCCGTAGCCCGTGAGGTGGCCGAACCCGGCATACGAATGCAGTCCGCGCAGCGGCTGGACGGGACTGGATGCCGCATACAGGCGCTCCGTCTCGGCCTGCAGGTCGGCGGGCCGGTCGACGTGCAGGTGGTACGACACGTTCGCGTGCCCGAGCTGACGACGCACCTCCAGGGCGCGGCCGAACGCGTCCGCGGTGCGCATGCGCGCGACCAGGTCGGACGGGATCGGCCGGCCGTCGGCGTCGGCGCTGAACGAGGCGAGGACATCGGCATCCCACGCCCATTCCTCGAGGAGCTGGCTGGGCGCTTCGACGAAGTCCCATTCGGTCGCCACGCCGCTGAAGCGCGCGAAACGCTGCCGTCCGCCGAGGATGTCGTGCACCAGGTGCCCGAACTCGTGGAAGAACGTCACGACCTCGTCGTGCTCGAGCAGCCCACGCGAGAAGTTGCACAGCAGCGCGGCCTCGGGGAGCACCCGGCCCGAGACGCCCGGCGCCAGCGGGAAGCACGCGGCGTGACTGAACTTGCCCTCGCGCGGGTGGAGGTCCAGGTGGATGCGCCCCAGGCGATCGCCGTCGCGGACGACGTCGAACGTCTGCACGTCGCCGTGCCACGCGGGCGCTTGAACAGGCACGTACTCGACGTCGAGCAGGCGCCCGGTGACATCGAGCACGCCTGCCACGACCCGCTCGCACGGGAAGTACGACCGCACGAGCTGCGCATCGACGTCGTACTGCTCGCGCTTGATCGC
>Ga0160460_101114_pt1 | contig 10557 bp, 6 predicted proteins | sample HID1973M_E6MG_FD_108238 | JGI IMG/M metagenome (GOLD analysis project Ga0160460, IMG submission 108238) | Enriched mosquito-associated microbial communities from UW Madison campus, WI, USA - HID1973M_E6 MG | ecosystem: Host-associated > Arthropoda: Insects > Digestive system > Unclassified ... | reverse complement strand
GCCGCAAGGGCTGGGACTACGGGGTGATCTCGCTGACCACCCAGGCGCAGCCGGAGGAACTCGCGTCCTGACACGTGCTCCGAGGGGTGCGGCCGCTCGAGGCCGCACCCCTTGTGCGTGTCCGGATGCCCGCGACCGTCGGGCCGCCGGGTCGGACAAGGATGGGATTTGGTATACCATCGACGAGTCCGCGCCGGACCTGGCGCGGCATCCGTCCGCCCATCGGAGGTACCAGACGTGATCATCCGCAACGCGCGCCCGTGGGGCGCCGCCGCCGCCGACATCGTCCTCGAGGGCGATCGCATCGCCGAGATCCGCCCTCATGACGCCTCGACGTCGGCGCCGTCCGGGAGCGATGTCGACGGCCGCGGTCGACTGCTCCTTCCGTCGTTCAGCGATGTCCACGTCCACCTCGACTCCTCGCGCATCGGGCTCCCGTTCCGCCCGCACACCGGCGCACCCGGCGTGTGGGGCATGATGCTCAACGACCGCGACAACTGGCGCAAGACCGACGTGCCGCACGCCGAGATCGTCGCGGGGACCCTCGAGCAGATGATCGCGAAGGGGACGACGCGCGTCCGCACGTACGCGCAGGTGGACGTGGACTGCAAGCTCGAGAAGTTCGACTCCGTGCTCGCCGCGAAGGAGAAGTTCCGCAGCCACGCCGACGTGCAGATCATGACGTTCCCGCAGGCCGGCATCCTGCGCGAGGCGGGCACCGTGGAGTACCTCGAGGAGTCGCTCCGGCAGGGTGCCGACGTGATGGGCGGCATCGACCCCAGTCAGCTCGACCGCGACCCGGTCAAGCACCTCGACATCGTCTTCGGTCTCGCCGAGAAGTACCAGGTCGAGATCGACATCCACCTGCACGAGCCGGGCGCGCTGGGCGTGTTCAGCACGGAACTCGTCCTGGAGCGCACGCGCGCGCTGGGCATGCAGGGAAAGGTCACGATGTCGCACGCCTACGACCTCGGATCGGTGTCGGAGGCGGTCAGCCGGCGGCTCATCGACGAGTTCGCCGAGCTCGACATCGCCATGGCGACGGTCGCGCCGTCGACCACCGGGCACCTGAGGCTGGTCGATCTCTCGGAGGGTGGCGTCCGCGTCGGTCTCGGGGAGGACGGCCAGCGCGACTACTGGAGCCCGTACGGCAACTGCGACATGCTCGACCGCACCTGGCAGCTCGCCTTCGTCAACCGCTTCCGGCGCGACGACCACATCGAGCTCGCGCTCGCCGTCGCCACGATGGGTGGGGCCTCCATCATGAGCCACGAGTCTCCGCGCGTCGCAGGCCTCGGGGACCGGCCGGGCGTCGCCGTCGGCGACCGCGCCGACCTCGTGCTCGTCGACGGCGAGACGCCGACCAGCGCCGTGATGGACCGCGGCGCCGACCGCACGGTGATCCACGACGGCCGCGTCGTCGCCGACGGGCTCCGGGTCCTCGCCGTCTGAGGGTTCCGAGGGCGACCGTCCGGCGCGGTCGGCGCTCGGCGCTGCCGCTCATGCGGCGCGGTCAGTCGAAGATGCCGTCCAGGATGCTGCCGATCACGAGCCCGCCGAGGATGCCTCCCATGACGTCCGAGCCGCCGCCACGGCGACCACCGCCCCAGCCCGGCTGCCCGTAGCCCTGCTGTCCATAGCCCGGAGCTCCCCACTGGTCGGGCTGCGGGCGGGCGGCGTCGATGTCGCGCTGGGCGAGCTGCAGAGCCTCGCTGGCGAGGAACGCCGCGCGTCGCGCCATCGCGAAGGCCTGCTCGCGATGGTCCTCGTCGATCGCCGTCACCGCCGCCGCCGACGCGCCGAGGTACCGGTCGAGGTCGAGGCGCACGCGCTCCGCCTCGGCGAACCGCGTCCGCGCATCGGCACCGATCCACCCACGGTGCCCGGCGATCACATCCCGCGAGACCGCGAGCTGGCGGTCGGCGTCGTCGATGGCGTGTCGCACGTGCTCCAGGGGCGGGATCGGACGCGCGGCGCGCTCGCGCGCGGCGGCGATCGCGGCATCCAGCCCCGCGTTCGCCTCGCGCAGGCGCGAGAGCTGCTCGAACGGGTCGGTGTTCACCCCGGCCGCGGGCAGTGCGGCCAGGGCGGTCTGCAGCTCCTCGATCGCCGCCTGCACCGCAGGGGAGTGCGGCTCCTTGAGGGCGACCACGAGGTCGCCGCGGGAGTCCTCGACGATCGCGGCCAGCGTGGACTCGGCGCGCAGCGCCTCGACCTCGAACGTCTCCACGGCGTCGAGGAGCGTCTCGGCGCGGCGCACCGACTCGGTCGACGCCTCGAGCGCCATGTTCGCCTGCTCGCGCTGACCCGCCTCCCGTCGGCGCTCGGCCACGCCGGCGCTGTGCTCCGCGAAACCGAGCAGCTGCTCCGCCTCGGCGGGGTTCGCGTCGATCTGGGCGAGCGCGTGGGGCGAGTAGCGCACGGCCAGGCGCCCCACGGTCGAACGGGCATCGGGCAGGCGCAGGCGCAGGCGTGCGGCATCCGCCCGCACCTTCGCGATGATCTCGGGTGCGCGACGTGCTCGTTCGATCGGCGCCGCGAGCGCCTCGGTGCGGTCGTCGAGCAGGTCCTCGGCCCACTCGCAGAGCTGCACGATGCGTGCGTTGCGCGTCCGCAGCTCTTCGGGGGTGTCGGGGATCTCGTCGTGGTTGAGCTGGTGCAGGTGGAACGCCTCCTGCATGTGCGCGCGGACCGAATCGAGCGCCTCGCGCAGCTCCTTCGTGGGGCCGGGGCCGAGCTCCGCGTCGGCGAACGACAGCTCGTCGGTCGTGAGGCGGATGCGCTCGTCGGCCGCCACGAGCGCCTGCTGCGCGCGCCGCGCCAAGTCGGCGTCCTGCGTGTTCAGCTCTTCTTGCTCGCGCTTGCGTCTGCCCCAGAATCCGGCCATGAAACGATCCTACGGGGAGCGCTGGGAGCGGGCTGAGGCGAGCAGCCGCCCGGTCGCAGTGTTCGCGCAGAGCGTGGCCCTGGCGCGCGTGTGCCCCTGTGCCCCAGAATGAGCGCACACGTCGCGCGGCCGGGTGTCCGGGGGCCTTCGCGGCTCCTCCTCGGCGATGCGGAGGGCCGGCGCGATCCTCGCCCAAGGGAGTCGACATGGCCCTGCCCGCATTCCTCGTCCCCGTCTCGCTGCGCGGCTACAAGATGTCGTGGCTTCCCCGAGACGTCATCGCGGGCGTGACGCTCGCCGCCGTCGCGATCCCCGAGGTGATGGGATACACCTCCATCGCGCAGACGCCGATCGTGACGGGCCTCTACACGATCCTGCTGCCACTGCTCGCCTTCGCGCTCCTCGGGGCCTCGAAGCTCCTCGTCGTGGGGGGGCGACTCTGCGACCGCCGCGATCATGGCGTCGGGCCTCATGGCCGCGGGCATCGCCGGGCTCGACCCCGGCTCGCCGCAGTGGGTGGCGCTGTGCGGGCTGACCGCTCTCGTGTGCGGCCTGCTGCTCGTCCTCGCCCGGGTGCTGCGCCTGGGCTTCATCGGCGACTTCCTGTCGGCATCGGTGCTCATCGGCTTCCTCACCGGCGTCGGCATCCAGGTGGCGACGAGCCAGATCCCCGACATCCTCGGCGTGCCGAAGGGGTCGGGCAACTGGTTCCAGCAGCAGTGGGCGTGGATGACGGAGCTGGGCCAGCTGTCTTGGCCGACCCTGGCCTACGGCGCGGCGACGATCGGCATCATCTTCGCGTTCAAGATCCTCCTGCCGAAGGTCCCCGGCGCCATCATCGCGGTGGTGGGTCTGCTGATCCTGGCCACGTTCACGAACGCATCGAGCTATGGCGTCGATGTCATCGGCGCGATACAGGGGGGCTTCCCCCCCGATCGGGTTCCCGTCCGGAGTCTCGTGGAACGACGTGCCGGCGGTGCTGTCGACCGCGTTCGCCTGCTTCATCATCATCATCGCCCAGAGCGCGGCGACGTCCCGGAGCTTCGCCGCCAAGCACGGCGATCGGGCGGATGTGAACCGCGACATCGTCGGGCTCGCGGCATCCAATCTGGCGGCGGGCTTCAGCGGGACGTTCGTCGTGAACGGCTCACCCACCAAGACGCAGATCCTCGACGGCCAGAAGGGGCGCACGCAGGTCGCCAATCTCACGGTGGTGGCCGTCACGCTGATCGTGCTGCTGTTCCTCACGAACCTGCTCACCGATCTGCCGAAGGCGGTCCTGGGCGGTGTGGTGTTCGTGATCGGTCTCGAGCTGATCGACATCCGCGGTCTCGTGCGCGTGTCGCGGGTGCGCCGCCGGGAGTTCCTCATCGCCCTCGCCACCGCGCTCACGGTGTTCATCGTCGGCGTGGGCGCCGGCGTCATCCTGGCGCTCGCGCTGTCGCTGCTGGACGTCGTGCAGCGCCAGTACCGTCCGCGCGACTTCGTGCTGGGCGTGCGCGGCTCGCGGGGGTACGAGTACACGACCGCTGCGGCCGGTGCGCAGACCGCGCCGGGGCTCGTCGTCTTCCGCTACGACGCGGACCTCTTCTACGCGAACGCGTCGCGGTTCGTGGACGACGTGCAGCAGGTCGTGCAGAACGCTCCCGACCCGGTGAAATGGCTGGTGCTGGACTGCGCGGGCATCTCCGACATCGACTACTCCGCGGGCCAGGCGTTCTCCGGGCTGGTCGACTGGCTCGACGCCCGGAGCGTCGCGCTCGTCCTCGCGCGGCCCGAGACCGCGGTCCTCGCTGAGTTCACGGCCTACGGCATGGGCACGCGGCTCCCCGCCGACCGGATCTTCGACGACCTCGACGAGGCGGTGCGGGCCTTCCCCGCGCAGCAGGGCACTCCCGGCTCGCCCGCGTGACCCGGGAACACGCTCCCACCGCGACGACACGTCCGTCCGGGTGCCGCAACACGCGGGATCGCGGCGGCGATTCCGCGTGCCGTGGCACCGGAAGACGGGCGACGGATGCCGCGGTCGGGCGCGGCGGCCGGGTCAGCCGTCGCTGCGCTTGTGCCGGGGCTTGCGCGCGGGGCGATCGTCGCCGGGCGAGGTGCGCGGGCCGGAGTCGCGGTAGGACCCGCGGCCGTATGCGCGGTCGCCCGAGCCCCGGTTGTCGCCGTACGAGCCGCCCGAGGCGTCCTTCCGCCGCTGCGGGCGCCCGCTGTCGGGACGCAGCTCGATGAGCTGGCCCGAGATACGGGTGTCGGCGAGCCGGTCCAGCGCCCCCGCGGGCAGGTTCGCCGGGAGCTCGACCAGCGAGAAGTCGGGCATGATCTTGATCGCGCCGAAGTCGTCGCGGCGCAGGCCCCCCTCGTTCGCGAGCGCGCCGACGATCTGACGCGGCTCGACGCGCTGACGCTTGCCGACGTTGATGCGGTAGGTCGCGAAACCCTCGCGCGGCGTGCGCCGCTCGGGGCGATCGCCGCGGTCGCCGAACGCGGGACGGTCGCCGCGCTCGGTGCGCTCGCGGCGCTCGCGCGCCGGTGCGGGCTCGGGGTCGGGCTCGAGGAGCAGCGGGGTGTCGCCCTGGGCGACCACCGCCAGGGCGGCGGCCACGTCGGCCTCGGGGACGTCGTGATTGCGCACGTAGTGGGCGACGATGTCGCGGAACGCCTCGATGCGCTCGGCCTCGCCGAGCGCGGCGGTGATGCGGTCGTCGAAGCGGGAGAGACGGGTGACGTTGACCTCGTCGACGCTCGGCAGCGGGATCTCGGTGAGCTCCTGACGGGTGGCGCGCTCGATCATCTTGACGAGTCCGCGCTCACGGGGCGTGACGAAGCTGATCGCGTCGCCGGTGCGCCCCGCACGGCCCGTGCGGCCGATGCGGTGCACGTAGGACTCGGCATCCGTCGGGATGTCGAAGTTCACCACGTGCGAGACGCGCTCGACGTCGAGGCCGCGCGCGGCGACATCGGTCGCCACCAGGATGTCGAGCTTTCCCGACTTGAGCTGGTTGACGGTCTTCTCACGCTGAGGCTGGGCGATGTCGCCGTTGATCGCGGCGGCCGAATAGCCGCGGGCGCGGAGCTTCTCGGCGATCTCCTCGGTGACGCTGCGCGTGCGGCCGAAGACGATCATGCCGTCGAAGTTCTCGACCTCGAGGATGCGGGTGAGCGCGTCCATCTTCTGCTGCCACGCGGTGATGAGATAGCGCTGGGCGATGTTGGCGGAGGTCTGCGTCTTGGACTTGACCGTGATCTCTTCCGGGTCGTGCAGGTACTGCTTCGACATGCGGCGGATCTGGGCGGGCATGGTCGCCGAGAAGAGGGCGACCTGCTTGGTGTCGGGAGTCTCGGCGAGGATCGTCTCGACGTCTTCGGCGAAGCCCATCTTGAGCATCTCGTCGGCCTCGTCGAGCACCAGGTACTGCAGCTCGGAGAGATCGAGCGTGCCCTTCTCGAGGTGGTCGATGATGCGGCCGGGAGTGCCGACGACGATGTGCACGCCGCGTCGGAGGGCCGAGAGCTGCACGCCGTACCCCTGACCGCCGTAGACGGGAAGGATGTGCACGTCCTTCAGGTGGGCCGCGTACTTCTCGAACGCCTCGCAGACCTGCAGCGCGAGCTCGCGCGTCGGGGCGAGCACGAGCGCCTGCGGGGTCTTCTGGCCGAGGTCGAGGCGGTCGATGATCGGCAGGGCGAACGCGGCGGTCTTGCCGGTTCCGGTCTGCGCCATGCCCACCACGTCGCGACCGCCCAGAAGGGTGGGGATGGTCGCCGCCTGGATCGCCGAGGGGGTCTCGTAGCCGATGTCCTTGAGAGCCTTGAGGACGGGCTGGCTCAGCCCGAGGTCGGAGAAGGTCATCGCTGCGGGCTCGGTCTGAGCCTCGTCTTCGATCTGGTCGGCGTTGGTGTGCACAGTTAAGCGTAGCGGGGTCCGCCTGGGAGGCGACAGGATGCCGCTTCCCACGCGCCCGCCCGGACCGCGTCAGGTGATCGCGGTGCGGCGGGTGAGGCCCGCGTGCCGTGGCGGCACCAGCCAGTTGGCGACGGCGATCGCGACGGGCAGCAGCACCACGACACCCGCCAGCACGATCCACGGGACATCCGCGAGCTGCTGGCTGCCCTGGGACTGGATGGCGAAGCCGATCGGCGGGAGGACGCCGGCCAGAGCGCCGGCCGCGGTGCCGAATCCGGCGATGAGGAGCCCCTGCCAGAATCCGATGCCTCGGCGCAGGGCCCGCGTGCCGCCGACCGCGGCGAGCGTGGCGTCGTCGGGCCGGCGCTCGAAGCGGGCCAGGCCCAGTGCCACCGCGCTCGCACCGAGCACGAGCACCCCCACGGCGGTGAGCAGCGGCACCATCCAGGCGGCGCTGCTCGGCGGCCCCTCCTGCACGCTGGACCCGAGCGAGTAGTACGCGGTGCTCATCGCCTCGGACTGCGCGCGCACACGGTCGCGATCCTCGGTCGACAGCGGTCCGGGGATCGACGCGATGACGCGTTCGGGCTGGGTGACCAGGCCCAGGCGGTCCGCGGTGGCCGGCGCCACCGCGATGACGATCGGCTGCAGCGGCGCGTCGACCACGATCGCCTTCAGCCGCTCCGACCGCAGCGGCTCGGCGAGCGGCGGTCCGTCGGCACCGCGCCGCCAGATGTTGTCGGGTACGCGGCCGTCGTAGAAGTCGGCCCCGGCGAAGGTCTCCACCCGGATCGTGGCGTCCGTGACGAATCGCGCGTCGGCGACCAGGGCGGCGCCCGCCCGGTAGGCGGAGAGCTCGGATGCCGACAGCTCGATGCCCGTCGCGGTCGCCAGCTCGTCGGGTGCGACCACCGACAGGGGGTTGCCGGGATCCTGGCCCATCGAGGTGAACGGGCCCTCGGAAGCAGGATCGAGCAGGTGCTCCTGCGGCATCACCGCGACGGTGTGGAACAGGTCGTCGGGCACGTCGGCGGCCGAGGGATACAGCCACACGGTGGGCTGCTGGCGCCTGAGGACGGCGATCGCCTCGCCCCCCGCCTCGCGGGCGATGTCGACGGCCGCGACCGCGCCGGCCTCGGCGTGCTCCGACGCGACGATGCCGGACGTGGAATCGACACCCGCCCAGATCGAGATCGAGATGCTCCCCAGCGGGGCGTCGTAGAACCAGTTGCGTCCGGTCTGCGCCGTCTGCATGGCCGACGTCGCGACGGCGAAGACGCCGAGGAACACGGTCGCGGCGATGGCGGCGAACGCCGGCACCGTGCGCGAGGCGTTGGCCGCGGCATCCCTGGAGGCGAGCTTGGCCGCGACGCCGACACGCGAGAGCAGCCGCGAGGACATCCACAGCAGCCAGCGGCCGGACAGGAGGATGCCGATCTGAGCCATGATCGGGCCGACCACGATGCCGTACGCCGGCACGTAGCGCAGCGGCGAATCCCAGGGGATGGCGGAGGCGTTGACCGCCGCGATCGCGAACGCGCCGGCGACCGTGATCGCGATCCCGAGGAGCAGCAGCACCGATCCCCACACCGGGCGGGAGGCCACGGGGCGCTGCGGCCGCTGGGCACCGCGCAGCGCCCGCAGCACGTCGCCGCGGGCGACTGTGCGTGCGGGCATCCATGCGGCGAGGGTGCCGACGACGACAGCGAAGGCGAGGATCGCCGCCAGCACCGGCCAAGGGACGTGGAACCCCCAGAACTGCGTGGCACTGCCGTTGTGCGTGAGGGCCATCACCAGCGCGGCCAAGGCGACGCCGCCGATCACGCCCGGCACACCGCCGGCGAGCCCGAGCACGGCGCCCTGGAGCAGGATCGTGCGCGACAGATCCCGGCGGTCGGCCCCGACGCTCGCCGCCACCGCCAGCGCGCGCTGCTGCCGGCGGGCGGTGACCGCGAAGGCGGCGCCGGCGAGCATCACCACGACGTAGCCGGCGAACAGGCCGCCCACGGCCAGCGCGAACACGACCGGCCACATCGCCGACCACCAGTCGTTCGACATCGACGACACGATCGCATTGCGGAACGGAGGCGGGTCGAGCACCACGTCGCGGGCGTACGCGACCACGCCCTGCTCGTTGAGCCGCTGGACGTCGGGCCACGACAGCTCCGTGTCGGGCAGGTACCAGCGCGCCGTGCCGCGGACCACGTCCGATGCGGTCGCGGGAAGGAAGACCGCCGGCTGACGGTCGGGGATCTCGGCGGCGTCCAGCGTCCCCACGACGGTGAACGTCCGCCCGTCGCCCGCGAGGCGGATCTCATCACCGATCCCCACGCCGATGCGCTCGAGCGCCGCCTCGGTGGCCATGGCCTCGCGGCCGTTCGCAGGCCTCCTGCCGTCGACGAGGTCGAACGCGCCGGCGAACCGCGGGTCCCACGCCTCGCCCGCCCACGCGGTCAGCGCGGCCGTGCCGCCGTCGGTCTCCAGCGCCGCCATCCCCTCGCGCAGGAGGAGGAAAGGCGTGCCCGCGGGGAGCGTCGTCATCGGGTCGTCCACCGGTGCGCCCTGGGGAATCTGCATGGATCCGTCGTCGTCGATGGGGTATCCCGTCCACTCGGGCTCCCACGGGGTCTGCCAGAAGCCCTCACCGGGAACCCCTGCGGGAGCGATCCACGCCTGCATGCCCCCGAGCTCGACGGTGGTCTTCTCCTGCGGAGTGCCGATCAGGCTCGAGGTGTAGACGATGAACCCCGACATGGCGGCGATCGGCAGAGCGATGAGGGTCGCCACGAGCAGGCTCGACAGCCGGGCGCGCCGGATCTGCCGGCGCGCCATGCGCGCGGCGACCCGCCACCGCGCCCAGGTCGCGCCTCGACGCGGGGGAGCGGCATCCGTCCCCTCGTCGGGTGCGACCTCGTCGGAGGCGGGCGCGTCCGTGAACCCGCCGTGCGCCGACGTCATCGCGCCGTCAGCAGGGAGTCCGCGCTCTGCCGCCGCGATTCGTCCACGATGCGGCCGTCGCGGAGGAACACGATCCGGTCGGCGAAGGCGGCGTGGCGGGCCTCGTGGGTGACGAGGATGCCGGCGGCTCCGGCATCCACACGTCCGCGGAGCATCTTCAGCACCATCTCGCCGGTGACCGAGTCCAGGGCGCCGGTCGGCTCGTCGGCGAGGATCAGCCGGCGTCCGCCGACCACCGCGCGAGCGATCGCGACGCGCTGCTGCTGGCCGCCCGAGAGGTCGTCGGGGTAGGAGTCCGCCTTCGCCTCCAGGCCGACCGAGGCGAGCGCGTCGCGCCCGGCCCGCCGCGCCACCCGCGCGCGGAATCCGTCGAGCTCGAGGGGGAGCGTGACGTTCTCGAGCGCCGTGAGCGTGGGGATGAGGTTGAAGTCCTGGAACACGAAGCCCAGCGAACGCCGGCGCAGCCGCGCCAGCTGCGCCGGCGTCTGCTCGCTGAGGTAGGACCCCTCGACCACGACCTCCCCCGTGGTCGGGATCGCCAGTCCGCCGGCGATCGACAACAGGGTCGACTTGCCGGACCCCGAGGGGCCCATCACGGCGACGAGCTCGCCCTGGCACACCTCGAGATCCACACCCGACAGCGCCGAGACCGCCGTCGCCCCGGTTCCGTACTGCTGCGTCACCCCGATGAGGCGCAGCACGGTGTCGGTCATCGCGCGGGCTCGGCGGGGACGGATGCCTCGACCTTCGCCGGTCGACCGCGGCGGGGCTTCTCCGTCGAGAGCTCGAGCGCCATGGCGCG
>Ga0160460_101112_pt1 | contig 10610 bp, 7 predicted proteins | sample HID1973M_E6MG_FD_108238 | JGI IMG/M metagenome (GOLD analysis project Ga0160460, IMG submission 108238) | Enriched mosquito-associated microbial communities from UW Madison campus, WI, USA - HID1973M_E6 MG | ecosystem: Host-associated > Arthropoda: Insects > Digestive system > Unclassified ... | reverse complement strand
TGCCGGGTGCCACCAGAGCGGTGACGTCGTACGTGTAGTAGCGCAGGCGCTTGCCGTACACCGTCCAGCCGGGCGAGAGGGTGTCGTCGCCGACGCGCTCGCCGTTGAGCTCGGCCTCGTACACGCCGTGGGCCGTCGCGTACAGGCGGGCCCGCACCAGGCCTTCGCGCACCTCGAATCCGCGGCGCACGAGCGAGGGGCGGCGCTCGTCCGAGTGCGGGTTCTCGTTTCGCATCGCCCCGACCGGTCGCGCGACCCAGTCGGAGGGCTCGAGCAGCCCCGCCTCCAGCGCGGTGGGAGCGGATGCCTCGGACCAGGCGCCGTCCTGGCCCCGCACCGCGATACGCACCGTGGCGATCTCGCGGGAACGCAGGGGTTCGGCGGGCCAGGGCACGAGCACCTGTTCGGGGGTGTCGATGACGTAGGTCGTGAGGTCGCCCGCGCGCTCGATCTCGACGGAGTACGCGCTCTGACGCCAGCCGGACGGCGCCGAGGCGATGCGCCACGACAGGCGCGGCATCCGCTCTCCGATGCCCAGCGGTTCGCGGTGGTGTTCGATGCGGGGGGCGTCGACGATGACGGACATCGGGGTCCTCTCTCAGGCAGCCCACCTGTCGCGATCTGCCTCCGGAAACGGCGGGCTCGTGACAGGCGAACCGGAACTGAAACGTTTCGGTTTGCGTGTACAGTGAGTGTCGCACGGAGATCGAAACGTTTCAAGCAGTTGTCGAAGCGGATGTACACGGAGGTACGGCATGCGGATCGGCGTCACCGGCAGCGGAGGCAAGCTCGGGCGGGCGACGGTGGAGCGGCTGCGCGCCGACGGCCACGAGGTGATCGGCTTCGACCTCACCGGCACGCCCGGCCCGGGGTTCACGCGCGTCGACCTCACCGACTTCGGGCAGACCCTCGACGCGTTCCTGTCGGTGACCGCGCGCCACGACGGGCTCGACGCGCTCGTGCACCTCGCGGCGATCCCGGTGAACGGGCTCGTTCCGGATGCCGCGACCTTCCACAACAACGTCGCGGTCTCGTTCAACGCGCTGTTCGCGGCGCATCGCGCGGGCATCCGCACCATCGTGCTGGCCTCGAGCATCACGGCGATGGGGTTCCCGTTCGACGAGGCGCCGCCGTCGCTTCCGGTCGACGAGACGTACACGAGCGCCAACAACACGTACGGACTCGGCAAGGTCGCCGAGGAGGCGATCGCCGCCCAGCTCGTAAGGTGGACGCCCGGCACCTCGATCACCGCGCTGCGGTTCACGAACGTCGTCGCCCCCGACGAGTACGCGACCTTCGAGCGTGCCGCCGAGCCGGGCTATCGCCGCGACCTGGTCGGCTCGTGGATCGACGCCCGCGACGGCGCTCTCGCGGTCGCATTGGCGCTGGCGGCCGCCGAGCCCGGATTCGAGGTCTACAACGTCGCGGCGCCGGACTCGGGCAACGCGCAGCCCTCCCGCGAGGTCGCCGCCCGCTGGTTCCCCGGCACCCCTGTCGCCCCCGACCTCGGCGAGTTCGAGTCGCTCATGTCGACCCGGAGGATCCGCGAACGGCTCGGCTTCGTCGCCGAGCACGACTGGCGCTGAGATGTCGCGGCAGGGGAGCGGGCAGGGCGCGCGGCCGGGCATCCGCCAGGTGGCCGCTCTCGCCGGCGTAGCCGTCGGCACGGTCTCGGCGTACCTCAACCACCCCGACCGCGTGTCGGCCGAGCGGGCGCGGCGCATCGCCGAGGCGATCGACGAGCTCGGCTTCGTGCCCTCCAGCGCCGGGCGCCAGCTGCGCCTGGGGGTCAGCAGCCTCATCGGCTACCTGTCGCCCGACGTCAGCAACCCCCATTTCAGCGAGATCGCGCAGGAGGTCGAGTACCGCGCCGAGCGCCTCGGCATGACCGTGTTCTTCGCCCACTCGCACGGCGACCTCGACCGCGAGGACGCCTACCTCGAGGCCTTCGAGCAGCGGCAGGTGCGCGGCATCCTCGTGTCGTCGTTCCAGCCCATCGAGACGAGGCTCGCCGCCATGCGCGAGCGCGGCACGCCGTCGGTGCTCGTCGGCCGTCGCGCGTGCGACGAGCGCCAGCCCTCGGTCTCCATCGACGACGTCTCCGGCGGGGGGCAGGCGGCCGAGCATCTCATCGCGAACGGATGCCGCCGCCTCGCGTTCGTCGGCGGCCCGCTGCCGGTGCAGCAGGTGGCCGACCGCCTCGAGGGTGTGCGCCACGCGGCGGAGGCGGCATCCGTCCACAGCCCCGAGGTGTTCGAGGTCGCGGAGCGGTCCATCGCCGCCGGGCGCGCGGTCGGAGCGGCGCTCGCCGCCCGTCCCGCCGCCGAGCGGCCCGACGGCGTGTTCGCCGCCAACGACGTGCTGGCGCTCGGCCTCCTGCAGGCCCTCGTCGCGGGCGGCGTCTCGGTGCCCGGCGAGGTCGCCCTCGTCGGCTACGACGACAACGAGTTCGCCGAGGCGTCCCTCATCCCGCTCACGAGCGTGCGCGCACAGCACGACGACTTCGGCGCGGCCGCGGTCGACCTGCTGTTCGAGGCGATCGAGCAGGGGCCCGGCACGCCGGGCGCCGCCGCGCCGCAGCGCGTCTTCGAGCCGGAGCTGATCGTGCGCGACAGCTCGCGCCGCCTCACCTGACCCCCGCACCCCCGACCACCCGCCCCGCACGGACAGACTTCGAAGGAGACCCCCGTGTCCTCTGCGCATCGCGCTCCCCAGACGCACGACCTGTACCGCCCCGTCGAGCTGACGTTCTCGGGCACCGAGGTGATCCCCGCCGACCGCACGCCTCTCACGGTGCGCGCGCGGCACGAGGCATCCGGAGCCGAGCGCGTCGTGCCCGGCTTCTGGGACGGCGGCACCACCTACCGCGTGCGGTTCGCGCCCGACCTCGAGGGCGCGTGGTCGTGGAGGAGCGAGAGCACGGATGCCGCGCTGGCCGGAGGCTCCGGCACGTTCGAGGTCGTGCGGGGCAGCGACCACGGGCCGGTCCGCGTCGCGCACCGCTTCCATTTCGCGCACGCCGACGGCACCCCGTTCCGCCCCGTCGGGGCGACGGCGTACAACTGGCTGCACCAGGACGAGCCCCTGTTCTCTTCGACCGTCGACGCGATCGCGGGGGCCGGCTTCAACAAGTTCCGCTTCATGGTGTTCCCGCAGGGCGGCGGGTACATCGAGCACGTCCCCGCGCTCATGCCGTTCGAGAGGACCGACGGCCGGTGGGACGTCGCCAGGCCCGTGCCCGAGTTCTTCCAGCGCCTGGACCGCGCCGTCGAGGTGCTCGCCGAGCGCGGCATCCAGGCCGACGTGCTCATCTACAACGCGTACGACCGGGGTCAGTTCGGGCTCGACGAGCTCACCGAGGACGAGGATGCCGTGTACCTGCGCTACCTCGTCGCGCGGCTGGCCGCCCACCCGCACGTGTGGTGGTCGCTGTGCAACGAGTTCGATCAGCTCGAGCGTCCCGACGACCGCTGGGACCGCACCGGCGCGCTCCTGCGCGAGATCGACCCGTACGACCACCTGCGCTCCATCCACAACTGGATCGAGCTGTACGACAACAACCAGCCCTGGGTCACCCACGCCTCGATCCAGAACGGATCGGTCACCACGGACTTCGGCCGCGCGAATCTGTACCGCGACGTCTACGGCAAGCCGGTCGTGCTCGACGAGATCAAGTACGAGGGCGACATCCCCGACCGCTGGGGGCACCTCGACGCCGAGCAGCTCGTGCACCAGTTCTGGATCACGACCGTGGCCGGCTGCTACGCCTCGCACGGCGAGAGCTTCGTGACCGGGTCGGGCAGCCTCCATATGGTCGAGGGCGGCCCGCTGCGCGGCGACTCTCCCGCTCGGCTGGCGTTCCTGCGCGGGATCCTCGAGCAGGTCGACGGGCCGGGCCTCGACCCGATCGACAAGTGGGACGACCCGGCGTACGTCGCGGGCATCCCGCGACGCCTCTACGTGCAGTACCTGGGAGGTTCGGCGCCGGCGACGTGGGACTTCCGCCTCCCGATCGGAGTCCCGGGCGAGCGGCCGGAGCCCGGCGACACGTTCGAGGTCGACGTGATCGACACGTGGAACATGACCGTCACCCCGGTGGGTCGCCGCTTCACGCTCGACGACGTGCAGCGCAACGACGCGTACGACCGCGCGTCCGCGCCGGTCGAGCTGCCCGAGGGCGAGGCGCTGGCGCTGCGCATCACGCGCGTCGAGGGCTGAGTCGTGGCTGTCGCCGGCGAGCCTGTCGCACCGCGCCGGGCCGAGGCATCCGATGATCGCCTGCGTGCCTGGCGAGGCGGCCCGCGACTCGGCACGGCCTACTACAACGAGTATCTGCCCGGCGATGCCCCTCAGCGGAGGGCGAGGCTCGAGACCGACCTCGAGCTGATGACGGATGCCGGGATCACCTGCATCCGCGTGGGCGAATCGGTGTGGTCGACCTGGGAGCCGCGAGACGGCGAGTTCGACCTGGAGTGGATGACGCCGATCCTCGACGGTGCGGCACGGCGCGGCATCGACGTCATCCTGGGCACTCCGACCTACGCCGTGCCGCCGTGGCTGGCGCGCGCCCATCCCGAGCTCGCGGTCGTGCGCCGGGACGGCTCGTCCGTGCCGTGGGGCGGCCGGCAGGAGGTCGACTACACGTCCGAGCTGTTCCGCGGCTACGCCGAGCGCGTGATCCGCGCGGTGATCGGCCGGCACGGCCGGCACCCGGCGGTGATCGGCGTGCAGCTCGACAACGAGGCCGGCCTGCATCTGATCCACAACGACCACGTCGTCGAGCGCTTCCGCGACTGGGTCGCCGAGCGCTACGGCGACGTCGAGACGCTGAACCGCGAATGGGGGCTGACGTACTGGTCGCACCGCATCGCCGACTGGGACGAGCTGTGGGCGCCGGCGGGCACCACGACTCCCGCGCACGACCTCGCGTGGCGCCGGTTCCAGGCCGAGCAGACGGCCGACTTCATCGGCTGGCAGGCCGGCATCGTCCGGGAGCTCGTCGACGAGGGCGCGTTCCTCACGACGTGCATCGCCTATCAGCGGCCGGCGATGGACGACGTCGCCGTCGGCGCGCGGCTCGACATCGCCAGCGGCAACGCCTACTACCTCGCGCAGGACGCGCTCGACCTCGACCGCGAGGGCGCCGGCGGCCAGTGGTACGCCGACGACGTGCCCCAGTTCGTGCTCATGGCCGACCGCATGCGGGCCACGAGGCAGGGGCCGTTCCTCGTCACCGAGACGGGCGCCGCCTCGATCGGGCCGGCGTGGCTCACCCGCCCTCCCTACGACGGGCAGCTCGCGCAGGCCGCGTGGCTGCTCGCCGCCCGCGGCGCGCGGCTCGTCTCGTACTGGCACTGGCACACGCTCCATTCCGGCGCCGAAGTGCACTGGGGCGGGATCCTCGGGCACGACCTCTCACCCGGGCGGGTCTACGACGAGATCGCGTCCATCGGGCGCCAGTTCGCGGCGGCCGCGGAATGGCTGGCGGATGCCGAGCCCGACGCCGACATCGGGCTCGTGTACGCGCACGACAGCGAGTGGATGATGGCGTTCGAGCCGCCGCTCGCCGCCGGGGCCGACGGAGACCGCGGGTCGTACGCCCGGATCGTGGGGGCCTTCGGCCGCGCGGCGATCGACGCCGGGCTGCAGGTCGGGTACGTGAACGAACGCCAGCTCCCTGTCCCCACGCCCCCTCCCGGCACCGCTGGCGCGGTGGCGGGAGCCTCCGGGCGCGTGGGCCCAGCCGACGAGCTCGTGCGCCGCTACCCGGTGCTTGTCGTCGCGGGCCTGGTCGCGGCATCCGATCCGACCCTCGAGACGCTCGTCGAGTACGCGCGCCTGGGCGGGCGGCTGATCCTGGGACCACGCACGGGGTACGGCGACGACGAGGGGCGGATGCGCGCGACCCTCGCGCCGGCGATCGTCGGGCCGGCAGCGGGCGTCGCGTACCGGGAGTTCGCCGCGCTCGCCGAGCCCGTCGACGTGGTCCGGGGCGGTGCCGTCGGGGAGAGCGCCCGCGGGCTCGACGGGGTCGAGCCGGACGGCGTGATGGTGGGGCGCGCGTCGGGTTGGATCGACGGGCTCGAACCCGAGGGGGCCGAGGTCGTGCTCGGGTACCGGCACCAGCTGTTCGGGCGGTGGGCCGCGGTGACCCGGCGGGACGTCGGCGCGGGCTCGATCACGGTGGTCGGGACGCTCCTGGACCGCGAGACCCTGGCCGCGGTCGTCTCGGATGCCGCAGGCCCGCCGTCCGTCGCGGGCCCGCTGCGCGAGCGGCCCTCATCCGTCACCGCGCATTCCGTCGCGGGACCGCGGGGCCGGGTGTGGGTGGTGCACAACTGGTCGCCCGAACCCCGGACCGTCGTCGTCGCGCGGGTCGCGGCATCGGTCCTCGACGACACCGTCTTCGCGGCCGGCACCGAGCTCGAGCTCGCCCCGTGGGACGTGCGGGTCTGGCGCGAGGTCTGACCGAGGGGCGCCAGAACCCGCCCGCGGGCTTCGGGGGCCGCAACACGCGGAATCCCTTGTGCGATCCCGCGTGTCGTGGCACGTGAAGCGCCGGGGCCCGGCGTCAGCGCCGCGCGGGGTCCGCGTCAGATGACGCGGAACGCGCCCGGGGGCACCTCGGCGGTGCGGGTCTCGCCGCCGGGGAGCTCGACCTCGATCGTCCGCGGGCGGCGGTCGAGGTTCGCGACCAGCACGACGTCGCCGGCTTCGGTGCGGCCGCCGAGCGCCCACACCAGCCCGTCGGGAGGGTCGCCGCGCAGACCCGCGGAGCCCGCCAGCTCCGCCAGCGCCGTCACGGCGTCGAGTACCGGAAGGGCCGCGCCGTCGGCGGTGCGCACACCGCGCGGGCCCCAGTCCTCGAAGTAGGTCAGGGTCTCGACCCCGGGCACGGCGAGGGCGGCCGCGCTCGCGACCGTCCAGGCGGCGAGCTCGGGGGCGGACTGCCGAGGGTCTGCGGCATCCGTGAGAGCGGAGCCGTACCCGTCGCGCAGGTCGTCGTGCTCGGGCATCGGCGGGGGCGTGGTCGCCACGTCGTTGAAGTGCGGACGCAGCGAGATCGGCCCGATGTGCACGGGAAGGCCGCCGGCGATCTCTACGCCTTGCAGCGCCACGAGCCGCTGGATGGGGAGGGCCTCGACGAGCTGCGCGGTGCCGAGGCTGTGGAACAGCGGCGTGCTGGCGAAGACGATGCCGTCGAGGCCGCGCGGCAGGCGGGCGTGCTCGCGATTCAGCTCGGTGAAGTGCGACCGCGCGCCGCCGACCACGGCGGCCGCGATGCCGGCCTCGGAGAGCGCGTGGCGCAGGAGGCCGATGGCCTCGAGATCCGAGATGTGCCGCGCGGGTCCCGTGGGCCAGAACGCCGTGACGCGCGCGAGCGGCAGGCCGCCCAGGGCACGTGCGGCCTCGTCGATGCTCGCGGGGTGCGTGTCGTCGAGCACGAACCGCACGTCGAGCGGGAGACCGGATGCCGCGGCCCGGTCGAGCGCGGCACGCCAGGTGCGGGTCGCGAGGTCGAGCTCGACGAGCGCCGAGGCGGGCGCACCGGCGCCCGACCCGTCCGCCCCGGGACCCGGGTCCGGCGCGGTCGACGCCGACACCCCGATCGCCGGCAGGGGCGGACCTTGCTCGAGCCGGATGCGCGTCACCGGTCGCGCCTCCACGGCGGTCGGCGTGCCCGAGACCGTGACGTCGATCGACTGCACGACGCGCTCGCCGGCGGCGAGGGAGTAGGGGAAGGGGAGCGCCAGTGGCCGGCTGTACGTCTTGTACGAGGCATCCGTCCAGTTGCGCTGGTCCTCCATCTCGAACACGTCGCCCGCGAAGCGCACGTCGACATCGAGTCCGTCGTGCGTCCACGCCAGGCCCGCGATGTCGAACGCCGGCTGGTGCGCGCTGATGGTCGCGGGGAACCGCGAGTGGACGACGGCGTCACCGGGGTGGCGCACGTCCATCGGCGCTCCGGCGAGCTCGGGCGGGTGCAGCACGACCAGCCCGGTGCGATTGGTCTCGAAGTCGACCCCCGATTCGAGGTCGGCGATCACCCGCAGCCGGCCGGCGCCGCGCACCTCGGCGCGCACGACGCCGCGGAAGTCGGCGCCGAGGGACGTGCACCGCACGTGCAGGGTGAGCGCCGCATCCGAAGAACCGACCCCCGCCACGACGAGCGGCGCGGTGTTCCAGTCGCGGTCGCGCACCACGGCGCGGACCGACCGCAGCACGACCCGGCCCTCGAACGCGATATCGGCGAACTCGTCGTCGCGCAGCTCGAGCGACCAGGGGCCGCTGCGCCACCGGTGTGCCGGCTCGCCGTTCCACACGTCCGTCATGCTTCCCATCCTTCTCCTCCGAGCGCTCGTCCGGGCCCGGCCCGGTGTTTTGCGGCCTCGACCTCCTCGACCCGGGTTCGGGGCGCAGAAACTCCGTTGGGGCGCGGAACGTGCGCCCCAACGGAGAGAATCCGCCCCGAACCCGGCGACCCTGGACCCGGGGGCGACCCCCGGACGGCCCGGTCGCGCCAGGTGGAGGCCGAACACCCGGGTCAGAGGGAGGTCATGCCGCCGTCGACCTGGAACACGGCGCCGGTGGCGAAGGATCCGTCGTCGCTCGCGAGGTACACCATGATGCCCGCGACGTCGTCGGGGGTGCCGGCGCGTCCGATCGGGATGCGGCTGATGATCGCGGCCCGGGAGGTCGGGTCCTCGCTGATCGCGGCCACCAGCGGCGTCTCGGTGTAGGCGGGCTGGACCGTGTTCACCCGGATGCCGCGATCGGCATATGCCGCCGCGACCGTGCGGCCCAGTCCGTGCATGCCGGCCTTCGACGCGCTGTACGCGGTGAAGTCCTTGCCTTCGCCATTGACCGCGGTGGGGCTTCCGGTGAGGATGATCGACCCGCCGCCGCGCGGGAGCATGGAGCGCACGGCGTGCTTCACGGTGAGGAACGTGCCCGTGAGGTTGATGTCGATCGTGCGTCGCCAGACGTCCAGGTCGAGGTCGGCCGCCTGCGCGTCCTGCCCGAACAGCTGCACGCCCGCGTTCGCCACGACGACGTCGGGCGCCCAGCCGGCGGCCTCGATCTCGGCGAAGGCCGCCGCGACCGCATCCTCGTCGGAGATGTCCATGGTCACCGCCCGGGCGGCGGCACCGATCTCGGCGGCGGCCGCCGCAGCGCCCTCGCCGTTGCGGTCGGCGAGGATGACCCGCGCCCCCTCGCGGGCGAAGCGGGTCGCCACCGCCAGACCGATGCCCAGTGCCGCGCCCGTGATGAGCGCGGTCTTGCCCTCGAGCTGCCCCATCGCTCAGCGCTCGATGTGGTCGAGGTGCAGCATGCGCGCGAGGTTCTTGTCGAGCTCGTCGTCGCGGAAGATCTTCTTCCAGTCGTCCTTGATGATCGACTCGCGGCCGTAGTCCATCGCGATGAGGCAGGCGTCCGAGAACGGGTTGTCGCCGCGCAGGCCGTTGGCCAGGGCCACCTGGGTGTGGCCGTACAGGATGCTGCGGGCCGCCGCCTCCGGGACCCCCATGGTGTTGACGGTCTCCTCCAGCGCCTCGTTGAGGAGCGCGCCGATCATGCACGCGACGGTCTCGACGAGCGTCGGCTCGAGCTGCGCGAGCTGCTTGATCGTGACCCAGTGCACGTCGATGACGGGTGCGTAGATCGCGCGGACGGTCGCCTCGACGATCGCCTTGTGGGCGGGGTCGTCGCTCTCGACGGCCGCGATGGCGTCCTGCGGGGCGGCGATGCCGCCGAACGTGTCGGCCCACTCCTCGGGCGTCTGGCGCTGCAGGAAGATCGACGGGTGGCACGGGTGTGCGACGGCCTGGATGACGTCCTCGCGGGTGGTGAGCAGACCCGCGTAGGCGGCGGCCGGGTCGAGCGTCAGGACGATCGCGCCCGGGCGCAGCTGCGGCACGAGGTCGGCGGTGACGGGGCCGAGGGCGAGGTCGGGCACGGCCAGGACGACGATGTCGGCGTCGGCGACGGCGGTGGCGGCATCCGTCAGCTCACGACCGGCGTCGATGGTGCGCTGCTGCCCGGCGGGCGAGTTCTCGACGTACCAGACGGTGTGGTCGGTCTTGACGAGGTTGTTGGACACGCGCATGCCCATCTTCCCGCCGGCGCCGACGACGGCGATCTTGTACGTCTCTGTCGAAGTGGTGCTCATGTCGTGCTCCTCAGGTGTTCGATGGTGCGGCGGGTCCATTCCCGCTCGGTGCGGACGGTGGTCTCGGCATCCCCCTGCCAGGAGAGCCAGTGCTCGACGACCTCGTTGATCCCGCGCTCGCGGGGGCGGACGGTCTCGAGCAGGTGGGGGTAGTCGTGCAGGCCCTCGCCCATCGGCGCCCCTCCGTAGGTGAAGCCGACCCAGCCGGGCTGGCGGGCGAAGGCGAAGTCCTTGACGTGCACGTTCTTGACGTACGGCGCGGTGGCCCCGACGCAGTCACGGGGCAGTTCCAGGCGCGCGACCACATTCGCGGGATCGAGGCAGATGCCGAGGCGGTCGCTGCCGATGCGGGCGACGAGGCCCACGAGGTCTTCGGTCGACACCTGCTCGTACGTCTCGAGAGCGAGATCGACACCGGATGCCTCGTACCCGGGCAGCG
>Ga0160460_101108_pt1 | contig 10621 bp, 11 predicted proteins | sample HID1973M_E6MG_FD_108238 | JGI IMG/M metagenome (GOLD analysis project Ga0160460, IMG submission 108238) | Enriched mosquito-associated microbial communities from UW Madison campus, WI, USA - HID1973M_E6 MG | ecosystem: Host-associated > Arthropoda: Insects > Digestive system > Unclassified ... | reverse complement strand
GAACTGGCCAAGAAGGCCCGCGACGGCAAGCTCGGCCCGGCCGACATGAGCGGCGGCTGCTTCTCGATCAGCTCGCTGGGCGGCATCGGCGGCACCGCGTTCACCCCGATCGTGAATGCCCCGGAAGTGGCGATCCTCGGCGTGTCCAAGTCCTCGATCCAGCCGGTGTGGGACGGCAAGCAGTTCCAGCCGACGCTGATGCTGCCGCTGTCGCTGAGCTACGACCATCGCGTGATCGACGGTGCGCTGGCCGCCCGCTTCACCACGTACCTGTCGCAGGTGCTGGCCGACATGCGGCGCGTGCTCCTGTGAGGAGCGCGCTGCTGGTTGCGGCACTGGCGGCCTTGGCCGCGCCGGTTCCGGCGCTGGCCTGGGGCAGCTGCGACGTCAACCTCGGTCGTGGCTGGCCGCCGGCCGTGGGCAACTACGGTGGCGCGGTGGAGAAGCTGTTCGATGGCGACAGCGTGCCGGCGGTATCGCTGGTGACCTTGCCGGCGCGTGGCGCGGAAAGCGGCCTGTCGCTGCTGCCCGCAGAGGGTGCCGAGTGGAAGCTGCGCTACAGCCGCGCCGAGCAGCGCGTCTACAACCGGGTTGAAACCGGGCAGCGCAGCGGCGTGGAACTGCGCACCGCGCAGACCCCGGAGGTCTTCGAGATCCCGATCCCGGCCACCCTCGCGCAGCGCCTGCTGAGCACCTGGGGCACCGCCCTGGGCCAGATGTCGCCGGGTGACCGCGGCGCGCCGGTGCTGGATGGCGAGGTGCTGTCGTTCGTGGTCAATGGCGTGCGCTACAGCGGTGCGCGTCCGACCTGCGGGGCCGGCGAGCTGATGCTGCAGCAGGCCGCGCTGCTGATCGAAGCCAGCGAAGGCAAGGAAAAGAAGCGCGACAAGCGCTGGAACGAAATTGAATCGTCGCTGGATGAACTCCAGCAGACGTTGGCCGGCACTGCCGGCTGATCCCCCACAGGAGAAGTTTCATGGCTGTCATCGAAATCAAGGTCCCGGACATCGGCGACTACAGCGACGTCCCGGTCATCGAGATCCTGGTTGCCGTCGGCGACAAGGTGGCCAAGGACCAGGGTCTGGTGACGCTGGAGTCGGACAAGGCCACGCTGGAAGTGCCCTCGAGCGCCGCCGGCGTCGTCAAGGAGCTGAAGGTGAAGCTCGGCGACACGATGTCGCAGGGCGACGTCGTCGTGCTGCTGGAAGCCGAAGGCGAGGGCGCTGCGCCCGCGCCGGCCGCGCCTGCGCCGGCCAAGGCCGAGGCGCCGGGCAGCAAGCCGCCGGTGACCCCGTCGCATCGCGCCCCGGCCGAGCCGGCCGCGCCGAAGCCGGCGCTGTCGACCGGCAAGCCGGCGGACATCGAGTGCCGCATCGTCGTGCTCGGCTCGGGCCCCGGTGGCTACACCGCCGCGTTCCGTGCCGCCGACCTGGGCCTGGATACCGTGCTGGTCGAGCGCTACAGCTCGCTGGGCGGCGTCTGCCTCAACGTCGGCTGCATCCCGTCCAAGGCGCTGCTGCACGCGGCCAACGTCATCGACGAGGCGCACCACGCCGGCGAGGACCTGGGCATCGAGTTCGGCAAGCCGAAGATCACGCTGGACAAGCTGCGCCAGTACAAGGACAAGGTGGTCGCCAAGCTCACCGGTGGCCTGGCCTCGATGGGCAAGCAGCGCAAGGTGCGCACGGTGCAGGGCGTCGGCACCTTCGTGTCGCCGAACGAGCTGGAAATCGTCGGTGCCGACGGCAAGACCCAGCTGCTGCGCTTCGAGCAGTGCATCATCGCCGCCGGTTCGCAGGCGGTGAAGCTGCCGAACTTCCCGTGGGACGACAAGCGCGTGATGGACTCCACCGACGCGCTGGAGCTGGCCGAAGTGCCGGGCAAGCTGCTGGTCGTCGGCGGCGGCATCATCGGCCTGGAAATGGCCACCGTCTACAGCGCGCTGGGCAGCCAGGTCACCGTGGTCGAGTTCATGGACCAGCTGATGCCGGGCGCCGACAAGGACCTGGTCAAGCCGCTGGCCGACCGCCTGAAGAAGCAGGGCATCGAGGTCCACCTCAAGACCAAGGCTGCGGGCGTCAAGGCCGACAAGTCCGGTGTCACGGTGAGCTTCGAGGCCGCCACCGAGGGCGAGAAGCCGGCGCTGGAGTCGGGTACCTTCGACCGCGTGCTGGTGGCCGTGGGTCGCTCGCCGAACGGCAAGAAGATCGGTGCCGACAAGGCCGGCGTCAACGTCACCGACCGCGGCTTCATCCCGGTCGACCGGCAGATGCGCACCAACCAGCCGCACATCTTCGCCATCGGCGACATCGTCGGTAACCCGATGCTGGCCCACAAGGCCACGCACGAGGGCAAGCTGGCTGCCGAAGTGGCCGCTGGCGAGAAGAAGGAGTGGGTGGCGCGGGTGATTCCGTCGGTGGCCTACACCAACCCGGAAATCGCCTGGGTCGGCGTGACCGAGACCGAAGCCAAGGCCAAGGGCCTGAAGGTCGGCGTGGCCAAGTTCCCCTGGGCCGCCAGCGGCCGCGCGATCGGCATCGGTCGTACCGAGGGCTTCACCAAGCTGATCTTCGACGAGGAAACCCATCGCGTGATCGGTGGCGCCATCGTCGGCGTGCATGCCGGCGACCTGCTGGCCGAGATCGGCCTGGCGATCGAGATGGGCGCCGAGGCCGAGGACATCGGCCACACGATCCATGCGCATCCGACCCTGAGCGAGTCGGTCGGCATGAGCGCGGAGATCTACGACGGCACCATCACCGACCTGTACATCCCGAAGAAGAAATAAGTCGGCACGTACGACCCGCGCAACGCCACGACGCCCCGCCTGCCGGGGCGTCGTCGCATCCGGCTTCCGGGTGCTGCCGCGTGGCATGATCGGGCTTCCACGACACAGGGAGCGGTGCGATGCGGTGGAAGCCGGTAATCACCAGGACGATGGCAATCGCCGTGCTCACGGCAGCGGCGATGGCGGAGGCGCAGGAGGCGGAAGACCCGGCATTGGCCGCGGCGATCGCGCATTGCCCCGGCGCGGCCGAGTTCGTTCGCCTGCACGGCAATCCCTCCCGTGCCGTCGGCGTTGTCGCGCCGGCCGGTCCGCCTGCCGAACCGGCGCTGCGGGCGCAGCTGCTGGAGATGGCGCGGGTGGACCAGGCTGCCCGCAATGGCGACTGGTCGCCGGCGGCGATCCAGCGGATGAATGACGTCGACGCCGCCAACCTGCCGACGATCAGGCGCATCGTCGCCGCCCACGATGGCCTGCCGGACGCCGGGAAGGTCGGTACCGACGGCGTGGCCGCCGCATGGCTGCTGGTACAGCATGCCGACCGCGATCCCGCCTTCCAGTCCGACGTGCTGGCGCGGCTCGGGCCGCTGCTCGACAACGGGCAGGTGAGCCGCCACGAGATGGCACTGCTGACCGATCGGGTGCTGGTCAACCAGGACCGGCCACAGCGCTATGGCAGCCAGCTGCTGGCGGTGGATGGCAGGTGGGTGCCCCAGCCGATGGAGGCGCCGGCACAGGTCGACCAGCGGCGTGCGGCGATCAACGAGATGCCGCTGGCCGACTATGTGTGCGTCGCCACCACGCTGATGCCGCCGCCGGCGGCGCCCTGAGTCGCGCGCCTGCTCAGAAGGCCAGGGTCACGCCGGCGACCGGGCCCTTGAACTCCTGCTTCAGGCCGATCGTGCCGTCGCGGCCGCTGCGGTCAACGTCGAGCTTGAACCAGTCATAGCCGGCGAAGATGCCGAAGTTGCGGGTGAAGCGGTACTCGACCATCGCGTTGGCACGGCTGAGGTCGCCGTCGTAGTCGTCGAAGCTGCCCCAGTTCGTGTTGAGGTACTGGCCCTGCAGGTTGAACAGCCAGTGCTCGCCCGGATGCGCGGTGAAGCGGACGCCGACCACCGGTGCGACGCCGTCTTCGCTTTCGTCGATGAAGCTCCCCTGGAACAGGTCGGGCCCGAGGTCGGCATAGGCATTGGCCTGCACCTTCGCCCATTCGGCGCCCAGCTGCAGGCCCAGGCTGAAGCGCTCATCGTCGACCACCGCGTAGTCGTAGACCAGGCTGGCGACCTGGTACTTCAGTTCGCCCTTGGCGAAGCTGCCCGCCGGCACGGTGATGCCGCCATAGCTGTAACCGTCATCGAGCGTCTCGCGGCGGTCCTTGTCGTACTTGAAGTAGTCGAAGATCAGCCGCTGGCGCTGGCTGATCCGGAACAGGCCATCCACCCGCGGCTCCCACTCCTTGCCGCCGAAATCGAAGTCCTGCGACAGCGACAGGTCGTTGCCGAGGACGCTGCCATTGCCGCGCACGGTGTTGTCGTTGTCGATGTACATCATGCCCAGGCGGACTTCGAAGCGGTCGTCGGTGTCGGCGGCGCGGGCAGCGGGCAGGGCGGTGATGGCGGCCAGGGCGAGAATCGAGGCGGCAAGGTGCTTCATGCAGTAACTCCGGGTACGGCGAAAGCCAGGTACACGGAAATATCGACATGCCGGGGTGCCAAAACGGTGAACACGGCGTCCAGCGGCCGTGAATGCGGCAGAATGCGCGCGTCGGCGCGGGAGGGGCGCCTGGCTGGACCTGCGACGATTCGCCGCACCCCCCTCCCCAAAGGAGAAGCCCCGGTTTCCCGGGGCTTCTGGGGCCTGGCCTAGGAGCTGTCGACGAGGTTGGAACGCAGGCCTCGCGGGGTCTGACAGGGCCCCGCGAGGGAAAGTTCCCGGGCAGGGCGCGATGCGGCAGTGCAGCAGGCCTGACTTGTCCCAGTTGTCTCGGAAATCGTCCAATTGCTATAATTTGGCGGCTCGACGAGGCGCATCAGGCGCCCATCCATCCTCCAAACCACAAGGGACACGTGTGCTGAACTCCGTTGACTCGGGTCGGCGGCTGATGCTGCGCGCAGCGCTGTACCCCCTTTTGGCAGTGGCGGCGGCCGCGGCAGGCTTCCTGCTGCTGGGGCTGAAGTATTCGCTGGCGGTGCTGTTGACCGGCCTGGCGACCGTAGCAGGAGGCTGGCTGGCCGCGCGTACCGCGCTGGGCGGCGGCATCCAGGCGGCGGGCGCGGCCATGGTCCGGCTGATCCTGGCGATGGTGTTCAAGTGGGTGCTGATCATCGTGGCGCTGTTGCTGGGCTTCGGCCTGTGGCGGCTGCCTCCCGTGGGACTGCTGGCAGGCATCGCCATCGGTCTCATCTTCCAGGTGCTGGCTCTGGCCAAGCGCTGACTGAATTCATCTATCAAGGTTCCGGACACATGGCGGGCGAGGCACTAACCCCTACCACCTACATCCAGCATCACCTCAAGAACCTGACCTTCCATATCCAGGAAGGCGGTTTCTGGGCGATCCACGTGGACACCATCGTCACCTCGTTGCTGATGGGCCTGCTGATGGTGTTCGCCTTCTGGGCGGGTACCCGCAAGGCCACCGCCGGCGTGCCGGGCAAGTGGCAGGCGTTCGTGGAGATCTGCCTGGAGTTCGTCGACCGCCAGGTCAAGGACACCTACCACGGCCGCAGCAAGCTGGTGACGCCGATCGCGATCACCCTGTTCTTCTGGATCCTGTTGATGAACCTCATCAAGATGATCCCGGCCGACTTCATCGCCAAGCCGCTTGAAATGGCCGGCGTGCATTACTGGAAGCCGGTGCCGACCGCCGATGTCAATGCCACCCTGGGCATGTCGATCAGCGTGTTCTTCCTGATGCTGTTCTTCGCGCTGCGCTCCAAGGGCCTGGGTGGCTTCACCAAGGAGTTCCTGACCGCACCGTTCGGCAAGTGGATGCTGCCGTTCAACCTGATCCTGAACATCGTCGAGTGGCTGAGCAAGCCGATCTCGCTGGCGATGCGACTGTTCGGCAACATGTTCGGCGGCGAAATCGTGTTCCTGCTGATCTGGGTGCTGGGCGGCGCAGGCCTGTTCGGCGCCCTGGCCGGCGGTGCCTTCGGCCTCGGCTGGATGCTGTTCCACCTGCTGGTGATCCCGCTGCAGGCGTTCATTTTCATGATGCTGTCGATCGTGTACCTGAGCCTGTCGGAAGACAGCCACTAAAAGCGTTCCTTAGTTTCACCCCTTCGTCCTTTTCATCACCCTTAGCAAAACGTTCCTGGAGACAATCATGTTCCTCGCCGTCCTGACCAACTACGCCCAGATCCAGAGCTCCACCGCCCTTGCCGTCGGCATCATGATCGGCCTCGCCGCGCTGGGCGCCGGTCTGGGTCTGGCCATCATGGCTGGCAAGTTCCTGGAGTCGGCCGCGCGCCAGCCGGAACTGATCCCGGTCCTGCAGGTCCGCATGTTCATCACCGCCGGCCTGATCGACGCCGCGTTCATCATCAGCGTCGCCGTCGGCCTGCTGCTTGCCTTCGCCAACCCGCTGTCCTCGGCCCTGGCCGAAGCGGCTGCCAAGGCCGTCGCGGGCTGATCCAGCGATAGCGGGATGTGGCCGGAACCCGCCAGGCGGGTTCCGGTCGCGGATGAAGGTTGGGAAGCGCCGCCCACGGGTGGCGCATCCCCCCGTCAACATCGATTGAGCGAACCCCATGGATATCGGCTTTACCCTCATTGCCCAGGCGCTGGCTTTCGCCGGTCTGATCTGGATCGTCGCGACCAAGATCTGGCCGCCGCTGATGAAGGCCATCGAAGAGCGCCAGCAGAAGATCGCCGAAGGCCTCGCCGCTGCCGACCGCAGCCAGAAAGACCTGGCCCAGGCGCAGGAGAAGGTCAACGAGGCGCTGAAGGAAGCCCGCACCAAGGCCAACGAGATCATCGACCAGGCCCACGCGCGCGCCAACCAGATCGTCGACGCCGCCAAGAACGAAGCCATCGCCGAGGCGACCCGGCAGAAGGACCTGGCCCAGGCCGAGATCGATGCCGCTGCCAACCGTGCCCGCGAGGACCTGCGCAAGCAGGTGTCGGCGCTGGCCGTGTCGGGCGCGGAAAAGCTGCTCAAGCGTGAGATCGACGCCAACGCCCACAAGGCGCTGCTGGACGAACTCGCTTCGGAGATCTGATTCATGAGCCAGGCCCTGACCCTTGCCCGTCCCTACGCCCGCGCCGCATTCGCGATCGCGCGCGACGAAAGCCGCTTCGCGCAGTGGGGCGACGCGCTGTCGTTCTCCGCGCAGGTCGCCGGTGATCCGCGCGTCTCCGCGCTGCTGCTGAATCCGGAGCTGGGGCAGGACCAGGCGATCGGCCTGCTCGCCCCCGAGGGCGCGGGCGAAGAATTCGCGCGCTTCCTCGCCGTGCTCGCCCAGGCACAGCGCCTGACCGTGCTGCCGGAGATCTCCGGCCTGTACGACCAGCTGCGCGCCGAGGCCGAGCAGGTCGTCAAGGCGACCGTCACCAGCGCCGCGGAACTGGCGCCGGCCGAGCTGGACAAGATCGTCGCCGCGCTGAAGAAGCGCTTCGGTCGCGAGGTGCAGGTCACCACCGCGGTCGATGCCTCGCTGATCGGCGGCGCGGTGATCGACGCCGGCGACGTCGTGATCGACGGTTCGCTCAAGGGCAAGCTCGAGCGTCTGCAGAACTCGCTCGCACACTGAATTCTCATAAACGCGCGGCCTTGCGGCCGGCACCTAGGACTGAACGATGGCAACCACGCTCAACCCCTCCGAAATCAGCGAACTGATCAAGACCCGCATCGAGAAGGTCAAGCTGTCCGCCGAGTCGCGCAACGAAGGCACCGTGACCAGCGTGTCCGACGGCATCGTGCGCATCTTCGGCCTGGCCGACGCGATGCAGGGCGAAATGATCGAACTGCCGAACAACACCTTCGCGCTGGCCCTGAACCTGGAGCGCGACTCGGTCGGCGCCGTGGTCCTGGGTGACTACGAGCACCTGCGCGAGGGCGACGTGGCCAAGACCACCGGCCGCATCCTCGAAGTGCCGGTCGGCAAGGAACTGCTGGGCCGCGTGGTCAACGCGCTGGGCGAGCCGATCGATGGCAAGGGCCCGCTGGGTGCCACCCTGACCGCTCCGGTCGAGCGCGTCGCCCCGGGCGTGATCTGGCGCAAGTCGGTCGACCAGCCGGTGCAGACCGGTTACAAGTCGGTCGACTCGATGATCCCGATCGGCCGCGGCCAGCGCGAGCTGATCATCGGCGACCGCCAGACCGGCAAGACCGCGATGGCCATCGACGCCGTCATCAACCAGAAGGGCACCGGCATCAAGTGCGTGTACGTGGCGATCGGCCAGAAGGCCTCGACCGTCGCCAACATCGTGCGCAAGCTGGAAGAAAACGGCGCCATGGCCCACACCATCGTCGTGGCCGCCACCGCCTCCGAGTCGGCCGCCATGCAGTACATCTCGGCGTACTCGGGCTGCACGATGGGCGAATACTTCATGGACCGCGGCGAAGACGCGCTGATCGTCTACGACGACCTGTCCAAGCAGGCCGTGGCCTACCGCCAGATCTCGCTGCTGCTGAAGCGCCCGCCGGGCCGCGAAGCCTACCCGGGCGACGTGTTCTACCTGCACTCGCGCCTGCTCGAGCGTGCGGCCCGCGTGTCGGCCGACTACGTCGAGAAGTTCACCAACGGCGAAGTGAAGGGCAAGACCGGTTCGCTGACCGCGCTGCCGATCATCGAGACCCAGGCCGGCGACGTGTCCGCGTTCGTCCCGACCAACGTGATCTCGATCACCGACGGCCAGATCTTCCTGGAAACCGACCTGTTCAACGCCGGCATCCGCCCGGCCGTGAACGCCGGCATCTCGGTGTCGCGCGTCGGCGGCTCGGCCCAGACCAAGATCATCAAGAAGCTCTCGGGCGGCATCCGCATCTCGCTCGCCCAGTACCGTGAGCTGGCTGCGTTCGCGCAGTTCGCCTCGGACCTGGACGAAGCCACCCGCAAGCAGCTCGAGCGCGGCCAGCGCGTCACCGAGCTGATGAAGCAGAAGCAGTACCTGCCGATGTCCATCGCCAACCAGGCGCTGACGATCTACGCCGTCAACGAGGGCTACCTCGACGACGTGCCGGTCGGCAAGCTGCTGGCGGCCGAAGAGGGCCTGCACGCCCACTTCGCCAACACCCAGGGCGAGCTGATCGGCAAGATCAACGCCACCGGCGACTGGAACGGTGACATCGAGGCTGCCTTCAAGAAGGGCATCGAAGAGTTCAAGACCACCGGCAGCTGGTAAAGGCACCGGCAATCGGGCAGGGGACGCGGCGCGGGTGAGTGCACCGGCGCCGGCCCTTCCAGACAGCGATCAGAGCGAGCGAAGATGGCAGGCGGACGCGAAATCAAAACCAAGATCAAGAGCGTGCAGAACACCCGCAAGGTGACGCGCGCGCTCGAAATGGTCTCGGCCTCCAAGATCCGCAAGGCCCAGGAGCGGATGAAGACCTCGCGTCCCTACGCGCAGGCGATGAAGCAGGTGATCGGCCACCTGGCGCAGGCCAGCACCGACTACCAGCATCCCTTCCTGGTCGAGCGCGACCAGGTCAAGCGGGTCGGCTACATCGTGGTGTCTTCCGACCGCGGCCTGGCCGGCGGCCTCAACAACAACCTGTTCCGCAAGATGCTGGGCGAAATGCGCCAGTGGCAGGACAAGGGTGCCGAGGTCGACCTGGTGACGATCGGCCAGAAGGCTTCGACCTTCTTCCGCCGGGTCAACGTCAACATGGTCGGCAGCGTCAGCCACCTGGGCGACACGCCGCACGTGGAACAGCTGGTCGGCGTGATCAAGGTGATGCTCGATGCCTTCACCGAAGGCAAGGTCGATCGCGTCTACCTGGTCTACAACCACTTCGTGAACACGATGACGCAGAAGGCCAGCTTCGACCAGCTGCTGCCGCTGCCGGCGTCCGAAGCGAAGGTCGCCCACCACGATTGGGACTACCTGTACGAACCCGATGCCGCGACCGTGCTCGAGCACGTGATGACGCGCTACATCGAGTCGCTGGTGTACCAGGCCGTGCTGGAAAACGTGGCGTCCGAACACGCCGCGCGCATGGTGGCGATGAAGGCGGCCAGCGACAACGCCAACAAGCTGATCGGAACCCTGCAGCTGGTCTACAACAAGGCCCGCCAGGCAGCGATCACCCAGGAAATCTCCGAAATCGTCGGCGGCGCAGCGGCAGTCTGACGCGCGCGGCACCACAGCATCTATCTAGAGGATCCATCCATGTCTCAGGGCAAGATCGTTCAGATCATCGGCGCGGTCGTCGACGTCGAATTCCCGCGCAGCGAAGTGCCGAAGGTGTACGACGCGCTGAAGGTTGACGGCACCGCGATCACGCTTGAAGTCCAGCAGCAGCTGGGCGACGGCATCGTCCGCGCCATCGCCCTCGGTTCGACCGACGGCCTGAAGCGCAACCTGGTCGCCACCAACACCGGCCGCGGCATCTCCGTGCCGGTCGGCACCGCGACCCTGGGCCGCATCATGGACGTGCTCGGCAACCCGATCGACGAGGCCGGTCCGGTCGCGGCGAAGGATGCGTGGGAAATCCACCGTGCCGCCCCGAGCTTCGACGAGCAGGCTTCGGCCACCGAACTGCTGGAAACCGGCATCAAGGTCATCGACCTGATGTGCCCGTTCGCCAAGGGCGGCAAGGTCGGCCTGTTCGGCGGCGCCGGCGTCGGCAAGACCGTCAACATGATGGAACTGATCAACAACATCGCCAAG
>Ga0160460_101105_pt1 | contig 10631 bp, 7 predicted proteins | sample HID1973M_E6MG_FD_108238 | JGI IMG/M metagenome (GOLD analysis project Ga0160460, IMG submission 108238) | Enriched mosquito-associated microbial communities from UW Madison campus, WI, USA - HID1973M_E6 MG | ecosystem: Host-associated > Arthropoda: Insects > Digestive system > Unclassified ... | reverse complement strand
TCGTTCACAGCAGTGACAGGGATGAGATCCGGGTTGTCGTGCGGCTGAGTGGGCGCGTCGTGCGGGTGCGCAGGCATGGGGCCTCCTTCATATCCGCACCCACTCTCGCCCGCCGAGGCCGCGACGTCTTGACCGGGTGCGCAGGAAGCGTGACTGCGGGTGCGGCGGTGACAGGTTGCGGCGTCCACCTCGGGTCCCCGGCCCGATGGCCGGTGGTGTCCGCGCTGGGCTACGCCGGACCGCCCGCGCTCACCGCTTCCGCCGGCGCGCCGAGCGCCGGCGCGAGCCGGGGCCATTCGCCCTCGAGCCACGCCGCGACGATCTCCTCGCGACGGTCGGTGTCGCCCGCGGGGAAGGCGAGGCCGCGCGTCGGCGTCAACGCGCCGAGCTCGACGAGCAGGGGCCGCAGCGCGTGCTCGACGGCCAGCGCGTGTCCGGGGCCGCCGATGGTGAGGAGGGGCACCGCCGTCACGCCAGCCAGGCCGTTGGCACCGTACCGGTCGAGGAACGACTTCAGCAGGCCGGTGTAGGTCGCCTTGTAGGTCGGGCTCGCGACGATGAGGACGTCGGCGCTCGCGACGCGCGCGAGCAGCGCGTCGACGCCCTCGTCCGGGAATCGGAACAGGGAGCCCGCGACATCGGCGAGGTCGATCGTCGCCTCGATGTCGGCGCCGCTGCGCTCGGCCAGCCCGCGGGCGACCTCCTCGGCCACCAGGCGCGTGCGCGAGGCGGGTTGCGGGTTGCCGACGAGGACGACGATCGATGGCATGGCGTTCCTTTCAGGGGCGGGGCCGGGGAAGCGCGGGGGAAGCGCGCGGTCAGAAGGCCGACAGGTTGGCGCGCAGACCGCCGTCGACGTACTCGGAGCGCAGGATGCCCCGGCGGCGGAGGATCGGCACCAGCTCGTCGAGGGTCCGATGGATCGTGACGGGGTGCAGGTCGCCCCACAGCAGGAACCCGTCGTTGTCGGCGTCGTCGCCGAGCGCCTCGATGACATCGGCGATCTCGTCGGCGGTGCCGACGGTGCCGCCGATCCCGTCGGTGATGTCGGTGACTCTGCCCAGGCGCGCCTTGCCGGCGAGGATGTCGCGCAGCGGCACACCGTCGAACCCGTCGAAGGTCCCCTGGAGGCCCCGGATCGTGCCCTTCGAGACGTGCTCGCCGAAGATCGAGGGGTCCAGCGGACGATCGAGGTCGAGCACCGTGAGATCGGTCTCCAGGTCGCTCGACCACGCCTCGGCGGCCTCGCGCAGCCTGGCGCCGTCGGGCGATGCGGATGCCGCGACGATGCGATCGGCTTCCTCACGGCTCGCCGCGACGATCGGCTTGAAGACGAACAGCACCTTGATCTCGGACGGGTCGCGGCCGTTCTGGAGCGCGGCGGCGTGCACCCGGGCACGGTAGGAGCGGATGTTGTCGGGGTCGAGGTTCGACAGCGCCAGCTGGATCTGCGAGTTCCCACCCGCGAAGCCGAGGCCGCGCGGCGACCCGCCGGGCGACGCGACGACGGGGTCTCCGCTCTCACCGTTCGGCCCCGACGGCAGCGGCTCGGCGTTGAGCGGCCCGTCGAACGAGAAGTACTCGCCGCGATGCTGCACCGCCGTGATCTTGCTGCCGTCGGCGTAGATCTGCGTCGCGGGGTCGGCGATGAGCGCGTCATCGCCCCAGCTGTGCCAGAGCAGCCGCAGCGCGTCGAGCCATTCCTGGGCGCGATCGTACGCGGCGTCGTGCGACAGGCGCTCGAGCCCGAAGTGGTGGGCGCTGCCCACGTCGGTGACGACGTTGAGCCCGAGCCGGCTCGAGCTGAGATGCTGCAGCGACGCGAACTGACGGGCCGCGAGATACGGCGGGTAGGCGCCGGCGTTCACGGTCGGGATGACGCCGAGGTGCCGCGTCGCGGCGAACAGGTACGGTGCGAGCGTCCACGGGTCGTGCTTCGGCCCGCCGTACGCCTTGCGCACGCGGAGGTTGAGCGTCTCGGGGGTGATGCCGACCGACAGGGCGTCCTCGATGAGGAGGAAGTCGAACCCCGCCTGCTCGAGATCGCGCGCCGACTGCTGATAGAGGTCGGGCTTCTGCCAGGCGTAGTTCCACTCGTAGTACGGCCGGGCCCATCCGTGCGGGCCGAAGCCGCGCGAGAGGAACCAGCCGAAGTGCTGCTGACGGGTCATGACGCTCCCACGGTGCTCAGAAGGTCTGCGGTCGCGACCTCGACGTCAGGGACAGCCGGGTCCGGGACCCCGACGTGAGGGACGCCTGCGGCCGCGACGGCTGCCAGGGCGTGATCGAGGTCGGCGATGAGGTCGGCGGGGTCTTCGAGACCGATCGACAGGCGCAGCAGCCCCTGACCGATGCCGCTCGCGGCGAGCTGTTCCTGGTCGCGCAGCACGTGCGTGGTGGTGGCCGGATGCAGCACGAGCGAGCGGACGTCGCCCAGATGCGTCATCCGGGTGAACAGCAGCAGCGAGTCGCTGAAGACCCGCGCCGCCTCGCGGCCGCCGCGCAGCGTCACGGCGAACACCGACCCCTGGCCGTGCGGCAGGTAGCGCCGAGCGCGTGCATGGTGAGGGCTGGACGCGAGCCCGCTGTAGTCGACCGACTCGACGTCGGGGTGCTGCTCGAGCCACTCGGCGACGCTCAGCGCCGTCGCGGACTGCCGCGCCACCCGCAGCGACAGCGTCTCGACACCCTGGAGGATCAGGAAGGCGTTCAGCGGTGACGGCGCGGGCCCGTATCGCATCGCCACGCGGCGGGCGAACTCCAGGAATGCGGTACGCGGCGTGCGCTCGGCATAGGTGAGACCGTCCGGCCCGCGCTCGCGTGCGAGCTGGGGGTACGCGTCGGGATGCTGCGCCCACGCGAACGTCCCTCCGTCGACGACGACCCCGCCCAGCACGGTTCCGTGGCCGGCGAGGAACTTGCTGGCCGAGTGCACGACGATGTCGGCGCCGTGCTCGAGCGGGCGCAGCAGGTACGGGGTCGCGAGGGTGTTGTCGACGACGAGCGGCACCCCGTGCCGGTGTGCAACCTCGGCGATGCCGGCGACGTCGAGCACGTCGTTCTTCGGATTGGGGATGGACTCCGCGAACACGAGCTTCGTGCGGGGACGGATGCCGGCATCCCACGCCGCCGGATCGTCCGGGGCATCGACGAAGTCGACCTCGATGCCCAGGCGCGCGAGGTCGTCGCGGAGCAGCTCGCGGGTGCCCTCGTAGATGCTCGAGGACGCCAGCACGTGGTCGCCCGCGGAGACGAGCGACAGGATCGTCGTGGTCACGGCCGCCTGACCGCTCGCGACCAGGAGCGCGCCGACGCCGGACTCGAGGTCGGCGATGCGCTGCTCGGCGGCGACGTTGGTCGGGTTGCCCACGCGCGTGTAGCTGTACCCGTCGTCGGTGCCCGCGAACCGTCCGTGTGCCTGGTCGAAGTCCTCGAACTCGAAGCCCGCGGTCAGGTAGATCGGGGTCGCGCGCGGCCGGTGCGGGCCCGCGGGCCGGTCGCCCGCGTGCAGCTGTCGGGTCGCGAACCCCAGTCGTGCCTGCGGCAGGCGCTCGGGCCGCGCCGCTTCGCCGACAGGCGCGGCGGGTTCGCGCGCGGGCGGTTCGTTCACGGGCATGGGGTCACGTTAGGCGCTCCGCCGGCGCGGTCCCGTCGCCGGCGTCATCGGGCGTCCCCGAGCGACACGGGGCGTCATCCTGGTCAGGGAGAGCGTCGCGTCAGCGCCGCTCGGCGGGGTCCGCAGGCGCCGGCTCGTGCGCCGGCGCGGGGGCTGCGGCATCCGCCGCGTGGGGCTCGCCGAGGGCGTACGCGTCGATCGCGCGCACGAAGACCAGGAGCCAGGCGAACAGGAGTCCGGCGGCGATGAACTCCACGCCCGTGAGGTTGAAGTAGCCGACCGGCACCCACAGCACGACGGCGACCAGGATGCCGATCACGACGAACAGCGACAGCCCGGCGATCTCGCGGGGAAGGCCGGGGAGGAACCGCAGGGCGAACACCACGAAGACGCCGAACACGGCGACCATGCCCGACGCGGCGGCGACGTGGAGCGGGAAGCTGAGCGCGTCCGGCACGGACCCCGCCACGATCAGGCACAGGCCGATGCCGGCGAACAGCCACGCGAGCACGCGGACGCGGCGGCGCGCTTCCACGCCCCGGGCCACGAGTCCCCGCTCGATGTCGTGGCCGAGGTGGTTCGCCAGCACGGTCATGACCAGGCCTGTCAGGATGAGCGCCAGGTTGAAGCGGTACCCGGCGTCGTCCTCGGTGTTTCCCAGCTGTGAGAAGTGCAGCTGCCACCATGACTGGTCCGGCGTGCTCAGCATGCTCGCCACCGTGCCGACGAACAGCACGAGCGTCGCGAGGGCCGCCAGCCCGTCGGTCGTGACATGGGCGCCGGAGCGGGCGGCGGTGTAGGTGAGCGCCGCGGCCGCCGCACCGGCGAGCGCGCCGCCGCCGAGCGGGTCGACGGTAAGTCCGCGGAAGCCGAGCTGGAACACGTTCGCGATGGCCAGCACGACGAGGTACGACAGCATCGCCATGGCCGCCGACATCGCCAGGAGGTCCACGCCCTGTTTCGCGAGCGGGAGCGCGCGCCGCCAGGGCGCGCGCCCGTGGCGGGCCTCGGTCAGGAACGAGGTCGCGAACGCGACGGCGGTGAAGGCCGCCGTGACCCATGCGGCGAGGTTCCCCAGCGAGCCGGGGCCGGCCAGCGCCAGTCGCGTGCCGCCCATCGCGATGACCGTGACGAGCCCCCCGAGCGCGAACGCCGCGATCCCCCATCGTTCGGCGTGGACTTCGACGCGCGCCCGCAGCCTTCGCTCGGCGGCGTCCTCCCGACCCGTCATCGTTCCCCCTCGCTCGGCGCAGGCGACCCGTCAGGCCCAGTATCCCCGCGTCCAGGTGCGCCGTGGCCGATTCCTCCGGCGTGCGTTCACACCTCGTTCACAGACCTTCGGCGGAACCTGAAGGCGTGGGCGGCTCGGTGGAGGGATCCGGATCGGTCGCGATCGCGCGCGCGGACGCGACGAACAGGATGCCGCGGGCCGACGCCCCGCGCGGACCAGCCGTGCTGCCCGGGACGGGAGCCGACCCGCGACGTCTCGGGGTCGCTGCCGCGCTCGTCGGCGTCGTCGCCGTCGCCGTCAGTGCGGTCGGCTCGTGGATCCCGTCGCTGTGGGGCGACGAGGCCGCGAGCGTCCTGTCGGCGCTGCGTCCGGGGGAGAGCCTTCTGACCATGCTCGCCCACGTCGACGCGGTCCACGGGGCGTACTACCTCGGGCTGCACGGGTGGGTCCACCTGTTCGGGGCGAGCCCGTTCGCGGTGAGGCTGCCGTCGGCATTGGCCGTCGGCGTCTGCGCCGCGGCGGTGACGTGGCTGTGCGGGCGGTTCGGGTCGCTGGGGTTCGCCGTGCTCGCGGGCGCGCTGACGGCGATCCTCCCGCGTCTGACCTACGCGGGGGAGGAAGCCCGCGGCTACGCGTTCGCCGCGGCGCTGGCCACGGTGCTGTGGATCGTCGTCGTGGAGCTGGTCCGGCGAAAGGAGCCGTCGCGGCGCGGATGGGTCCTCTACGCGGCCGTCCTGGCCGCCGGCATCTACGTGTTCCTCTATCTGGCGCTTCTGACCCTGGCCGTCGGGCTCGCACTGGCCGTGGATCGGCGGGGGCGGCGTCAGCTGCGGCACTGGCTCATCGCGTCCGCCGCGGCGGTCGTCGCGGCGACCCCGGTCATCCTCCTCGCCGTCAGCCAGCGGCAGCAGATCGCCTTCCTCGCGCACCGCGACGTCGTCACGCCGAACACGGTGCTGGTGAAGATGTGGTTCAGCGCACGGCCGTTCGCGGTGGTCGCCTGGGCGCTCATCGCCGTGGCGGTGATCGCGTGGGGGCGCCGCCGCCTGCGGCAGCGCCGTCGCGACGAGCCGGCCGGGCTGGATCTGGAGACCCTCGCCCTGGCCTGGCTCGCGGTCCCCACCGGGATCCTGCTGGCAGCCAGTCCCCTCGTGGCCGGCTACACCCCGCGGTACGGCACCTTCGCCGCGCCCGCGGCGGCCGTCCTCATCGCCGTCGGCGTATGGCGGCTCGGCGACCTGCGGTTCGGCGCACGCGTGCCGCGCACGGCACTGGCCGCGCTCGCGGTGGCCGCGGTGGTGATCTCGGCGATGCCGGTGTGGGCGGCGCAGCGAACGCCGTGGGCCAAGAACAAGTCCGACTGGAACGACATCGCCGCCACGATCCAGCACGACGCCCGGCAGGGCGATGCGATCGTGTTCGACGACTCGGTGCGGCCGTCGCGGCGTCCTCGTCTCGCCCTCGACACCGACCCCGCCGCGTTCGCTGGCGTCGCCGACGTGACGCTCGAGACCTCGTACGCCGACAGCACGAGCTGGCATTCGAGCGTGTACTCGGTCGCCGAGGCCGCGCGCCTCGGGCGGTTCGCCGGGGTGACGCGCGTGTGGGTCGTCGAGTACGCGAGGGACGGCGACCCCGATTCGACGGCGGTGCCGGCCCTCGAAGGGCTCGGCTACCGGCAGGCCGAGCGGATCGCCCTGCACAGCAGCGTCGTGCTCCTCTTCACGCGCTGAGCCCGCGGTGCGGTCACTGGGGGACGGGGCGGATCCATCCGTCGGCGTCGTGCCCGCGACCCGCCCGCGCGGCGGCTCAGAGCCAGTGGCGCTTGCGGAAGACCCAGTAGAGGGTCAGGCTCGTCGCCGCCATGAGGGCCAGCGCCATGGGATAGCCGAGCGGCCATGCCAGTTCCGGCATGTACTCGAAGTTCATGCCGTAGATGGTGCCGACGAGCGTGGGGCCGAAGAGGATCGCCGCCCAGCCCGAGATCTTCTTGACCTGCTCGTTCTGCACGAGGGCGGTGTCGGTCTGGCGCTGCGTGACGATCGTCGCGTTGACGGTGAGCGCGTTGTCGAGGATCGAGCGGAACGCCGAGATCTTGTCGATGATGCGCAGTGCATGGTCGTGCACGTCGCGCAGCGACCGCTGCAGCTCGATGTCGACCTCGTACTTCGGCGCGCCGCGCTGCAGCGACTCCAGCATGTCGGCCAGCGGCGCGACCGCGCGCTGGAGGGTGATCACCTCGCGTGACAGGTCGTAGATGCGCTTGGAGAGCGAGACCCCGCCGGTCTCGAACAGGGCGTCCTCGATCTCGTCGATGTCGTTCTCGACGCCCTCGACGACGGGCGTGTACTCGTCGACCACCTCGTCGAGGATCGCGTACAGGACCGCCTCGGGTCCGAGTGCGAGGAGGTCCGGCTCGTGCTCCATGCGCTGGCGCACGCGGCTGAGGTCGGGCGACTCGGCGTGCCGGATGGTCACGATGAAGTCCGGCCCCACGAACACGTGGAGCTCGCCGAACTCCACGGTCTCGCTCTCGTCGATGTAGCGCGCGGGGCGCAGCACCACGAACAGGATGTCGCCGTAACGCTCCAGCTTCGAACGCTGATGCCCGGTGAGGGCGTCCTCCACCGCCAGCGGGTGCAGCGAGAACTCGTCGGCGACCTGTGCGATCTCCTCCGGGGTGGGGCGGAACAGCCCGATCCACGCCATCCCGTGCTGCGCGCGGGTGTACTCGAAGGTCTCGGCGAGGCTCGACGGATTCTCGATCCGCTTACCGGCGACGTACACGCCGTTGTCGACGATGGGCATCGGGCAATTCTCCCTGCAAATGAGCCCGGCGGGCAACGATCCTCACGTTTCCGGAACAGCGGTCCCCGCGGCCTCTCCACGCGCCGCAGGCGGCCCGGCGGTCAGCCGTCGCCTTCGTCCCCGCCGTCGCCGTCGTCCGTGCCCGGGGTCGGGGTCGGGGTCGGTGCGCGAGGCCCGGCGCCGGCGTGGATGGTCACGGTCGCCCCGGGGGTGGCACGGCCCGCGCCCGGATCCTGGCTCGCCACGAGCCCCGCCGCGACCGCGGATTCCACCGGGTCGCCGACCTGCACCGCGAACCCCGCGGCCTCGAGGCGGTTCTGCGCGTCCGCGACGCTCAGCCCGGTGACGTCGGGGACGGTGGCCTGCGAGGTCTTGGTCAGCTGCGCGTCAGCGCTCGGGAAGGCGCTGCCGCCGTACGCGGCGTCGGCTGCCGCCTGCACCGAACGGCCGATGCGGTACCGGATGTCCGACAGCCGCGTGCCCTCGTGCCAGGTGTTGAAGACGTCGCCGCCGCCGTCGACGTTGCCTGCCCACGTCGCCGTGGTCACCGCGGTGCTGGACTCGATCATCCAGGTCTGCCACGCCTCGTGGGTGCCCGTCTTGCCCAGGAGGGCGGTGCCGTCATCCGGGTTGCCGGCGGTGCCGGTGCCGCCGGGCTTCATCACCGACTGCAGCGCGTACGCCGCCGTCGCCGCCACCTCCGGCTCGAGCGCCTTCGTGCAGGTGCGCTCGGGCATCGCGATCTCGTCCCCCGCGGCATCCGTCACGCGATCGATGGCCCGCGGCTGGCAGTAGGTGCCGCCGTTGGCGACCGTGGCGTAGGCGGCGGCCATCGCGATCGGCGAGACGGCGGCGGTGCCGATCACGGAGTTCAGATTCCCCATCGCGATCGGGTCGCCGTCGGCCTGGGTGACCCCGAGGCGGGCCGCCACCTTCTGGATGTCGCAGAGGTCGAGCTTCTCGGCCATGGCGAAGTACCCGGTGTTCAAGGACGCCGCCGTGAACTGCAGCGGGGTGCCGATGCGCCCGGCCGCCTTGCCGAAGTTGTTCACGAGGGTCTGGGAGGTGTTGTCCCAATCGCCCTCGCACGAGTTGGTGAGATGGTCGAACACCCGCAGCCGCCCGTCGAGCGTCTCGTTCACCGAGTGGCCCTGCTCGAGCCAGTCCAGCAGCGTGAACAGCTTGAACGTCGACCCCGCGCTGAACCCGCCCGAGCCGCCGACCGCGAGATCGCCGGCGAAGACGAGCGAGGAGTAGTCCGCATCGTCGGCGACTGCGGCGTCCTCGCTGTATTCGGTGTTCTGCGCGATGGACAGGATGCGGCCGGTGGATGCCTCGATGCTCACGGTCGTCGACCCGAAGCGGCCGGTCGCCGCGCCGGCCGAGGTGGGCATCGTGATCGAGGTGGGCGCGTACTGCGTCATCGCCTCCTCGGCCGCGGACTGCACACGGGAGTCGAGCGTCGTGTACACGTTGAGACCGCCGCGCTGGAGGGTCTGCAGCCGTTCGGCGGGAGTCTCGCCGAACGCGGCGTCGCTGAGGATCACGTCCTTCACGTACTCGCAGAAGTAGGCGGCGCCTCCGGCGGCAGCGCAGCCCGTGGCCGTCGGGGTGATGGTGGGGGTGATCGGCTCGATGGCGGCGGCGACGTACTGGTCGTGCGTGATCTTGCCGTCGTCGAGCATGCGGCTGAGCACGTAGAGCTGCCGGCCCTTGGTCGCGGTGTAGCCGTCGGCCGCGGTGAGGTACTGCTCCTGCGTGATGGATCCGTCCGCGAGCAGGGAATCGAGCGCCGACAGCTGCCCGTCCTTCGCATCGTCGACCGAGCCGTCCGGCGCCTTGTTGAGCGCACTGCCGTCGGAGTCCGCGATCGACCCGGCGGGGCGATCGATCCGGTAGCTGTTGGGGTTCTGCACCATGCCGGCGAGGGTCGCGGCCTGCCCGAGGGTCAGGTTCGCGGCGGTGGTGCCGAAGTAGTAGCGGGCGGCGGCCTCGACGCCGTAGGTGGTGCCGCCGAAGTTCGCGATGTTGAGGTAGCCCAGCAGGATCTCGTCCTTCGAGTACTGCTGCTCGAGGGCGATGGCGTACCGCATCTCCTGCAGCTTGCGCTCGATGCCCGCCGTGCCCGAGGACGTCGTCGCCTCCGACCAGCAGTCGTACTTCGCCTCCGGGGTCTGCGCCGTCGCCTCGCACTGCTGCACCAGCACGTTCTTGACGTACTGCTGGCTGATCGTGGACCCGCCCTGGGTCTCACCGCCGCCGCCGAGGTTCGACAGCACGGCGCGGGTCGTGCCGATGATGTCGACGCCGCCGTGGTCGTAGTAGCGGGGATCCTCGCTGGAGAGGATCGCGTCGTACATCACCGAGGCGACCTGGTCGTAGGCCACCGGCGTGCGGTCCTGTTCGAGGAACTGCGCCATCAGCACCGCCTCACCCGTGTCGGGATCGGTGGCGTAGAAGTTGCTCGGCACCATCAGCTGGTCGATCTGGAGCGTGCTGGGGAGTTCGTCGAACAGGGTGATCGCCTGCGACGCCGCTGCCCCGGTGAGGGCGACCGCCGGGGTGACGGCGGCGGCGACGAGGACTCCGGTCAGTGCGCTCAGGCCGAGCAGCCCGGCGAGACCGCCGAGGATACCGCCGGCCCGTCGTCGGGAATCGGGCATGCGATCGAGCGTAGGAACCGGGCCTGGGCGGTTCAGGTGACGAAGCTATGCGTGAGGTGGACGAGGTGTCGGCGGGGACGGATAATCTGGCCGCCATGACCGTCGATCACGATCTGCTCGAGTGGCTGCTCGACTCCGACCCGGCCCTGCGGTGGCAGGTCGAGAGGGATCTCGCCGGGGCTCGGCCGGAGGTGTGGGAGGCCACGCGGGCGCGCGTCGCGACGGAGGGCTTCGGCGCCGGGCTGCTGGCCGCGCAGGATGCCGACGGCCAGTGGGCCGGGGGTGCCTTCTTCCCCGCCGGATTCTTCGACAG
>Ga0160460_101104_pt1 | contig 10648 bp, 9 predicted proteins | sample HID1973M_E6MG_FD_108238 | JGI IMG/M metagenome (GOLD analysis project Ga0160460, IMG submission 108238) | Enriched mosquito-associated microbial communities from UW Madison campus, WI, USA - HID1973M_E6 MG | ecosystem: Host-associated > Arthropoda: Insects > Digestive system > Unclassified ... | reverse complement strand
TGTCGACTCCTTTGTCGGCGAGGGTGGGGGGATCGGGCTGAGGCGGGCGTCTCAGCGTGCGGTGTCGTTGTCGGCAGGCGGTGCCGCCGTGACCGGGAAGGATGCCGCAGCCCGCGTCCCCGCGACGGGTCCGATGCCCGAGGGCTCGAAGGTATTCACCATGGCATACGCGGCGCGCTGGAGGTAATCCCACAGTGTCGCCTCGTGGAGCGGCGGAAGATCGAGTTCGTCCACCGCCACGCGCATGTGAGCGAGCCAGCGGTCGCGAGCGTCGGGATCGACGTGGAACGTGGCGTGGCGCATGCGCAGACGGGGGTGTCCGCGCTCCTGGCTGTACGTCGCAGGGCCGCCCCAGTACTGCTCGAGGAAGAGCGTGAGGCGCTCTCTGGCCGGGCCGAGGTCCTCCTCGGGGTACATGGGGCGAAGCACCTCGTCATCGGCGACACCGCGATAGAAGGCGTCGACGAGCTTGACGAACGTGGAGTGGCCGCCGACCTCGTCGTAGAAGCTCAGCGGCGTGGCCGAATCCGTCATGGGGTTCCTCCGGGGGTCGTGCCGGGCTCTTCGTCCGCGGGGGGCGGGGACGACGTCTTGGGGGTCCGCTTGGGCTTCCACACCGCGCGCTCGGTAGTGGACACCGGCGTCGGCTTGGTCTTCGGCGGATTGGCACCTCGCACGCGCTGGGCGCCCTCGAGGCCGCTGGGCATGACCGCCGTGAGGGCGGGGAGAGTGATGCCCATCTCGTCGATCGTGTGCTTCAGGCGCATGCGCAGCTCGCGTGCGACATCGTCCTTCGCGTTGGCGCGGGTCTTCATCACGAGGCGGATGACCAGCGCATCCCCCGAGATCGACTCGAGGCCCCAGACCTCGGGCTGCTCGAGGACGCGGGTGCGCCACTTCGGGTCCTTGGCGAGACCCTTGGCGGTGTCGAGCATGGCCTTCTCGACCTCGCCGATGTCGGAGTCGGTCGCCACGGAGAGGTCGAGGATCACACGGGACCACCCCTGCGAGAGGTTGCCGATGCGGGTGATCTCGCCGTTTCGCACGTACCAGAGGGTGCCGTTCACGTCCCGCACGTGCGTGACGCGAACGCTCACGTACTCCACGATGCCGGTCGCGAGCCCGAGATCGACGACATCGCCGATTCCGACCTGATCCTCGGCGACGATGAAGATGCCGTTCAACACGTCCTTGACGATGTTCTGGGCGCCGAAGCCGAGTCCCGCGCCGATCGCCGCGGTCAGGAGCGTGAGCGAGCCGAGAGCTGTCGGCGCGAGGACGTTGATGATCAACAGCATCGCGATGATCACGACAGTCACGTTGACGATGTTGCCGAGAATCGATCCGAGCGTGCGCGTGCGCTGGACGAGGCGCACGGACGCGAGAGGAGAGCGCTCGAGGGCCTGGGTGTCGTCGACGTTCGCCTTGTTCTTCGCACCGTTGACGATGCGGCCGACGACGCGGTGGATGACGAAGCGGAGGATCCACACCAGGAGGATCGCACCGATGATGATGCAGGCGACCGTGAGAAGGTTCCAGCCCGCCTGCGCGAAGAACGCGCCGATCGACTTCCACGTCTCGGCGTCCGTGAGGTCGGGGGCCGACGGGGTGGGCGTGGGGTCAAGGGGGGCACTGATCATCGTCACGATCCTAACGAAATCGAGATGTGCCGAGCCTGGGCGGGATCAGTCGGCCGACGGCTCGCGACCGCCGGGAGGCAGTGCTGCCGACGCGTCGACGAGCCGGTGGCGGTGGGCGAGGATCACCGCGTGCACACGGTCCCGCGCGCCGATCTTCGCCAGCACACGACCGACGTGCGTCTTGACGGTCGACTCACTAACGAACAGATGCTGCGCGATCTCGGCGTTGTTCATCCCCTGCGCGATCGCGAGGAACACGTCCCGCTCGCGTTCGGTGAGATCTGCCGTCGGGTCGGCTCCCGGTGACGCGGACGCCATGGCGGTTGCGGGTGTGGCGCGGAGCCGGTCGACGAGGCGGCGGGTGACCGACGGTGCGAGCACCGCATCGCCGCGGTGCACGGCACGGATGGCCGCCGTGAGCTCGGACCGCTGCGCGTCCTTCAGGAGGAACCCGCTGGCCCCGGCATCGAGGGCACCGAGGGCGTATTCGTCCAGGTCGAACGTGGTGAGCACGAGCACCCGCGTCGCCGGATGCGCGGCCACGATCGAGCGGGTGGCCGCGATGCCGTCGGTGCGCGGCATCCGGATGTCCATCAGCACCACGTCGGGCGCATGCGCGGCGACGGCGCGGACCGCCTCCTCGCCGTCAGCGGCCTCCGCGACGACCGCGACGTCCGGTTCCGCTTCGAGCACGAGGCGGAACCCCAGCCGGATCAGCTCCTGGTCGTCCACCAGCAGCACGCGGATCGGCGTGGTCATCGTGGGTTCCCCTCTCCTTCGGCCTGCGACGGCGCTCGCGCCGGCAGGGGCAGTGACGCCCGGACCGCCCACCGGCGTCCGTCGGCCGGTCCCGCTCTCATGGTGCCCCCGACGTGCGCTGCGCGCTCCCTCAGCCCGGGAAGGCCGAAGCCGGCGCCCGACGCGGAGTCCGCGGCGTCCGTCCGCGACCGCACCCCGTCGTTGACGATCGCGAGCTCGACCGCATCGGCCCGGACCACGATGCGCGCATCGATCGTCGTGGCCAGCGGAGCGTGGCGCATGGCGTTCGTGAGTGCCTCCTGCACGATACGGGCGACCGCGAAGCGGACTTCTGCCGGCAGGTCTTCGAGTCGGCCCTCCACGTGGAGCACGGCGGGGAACCCCGCCCGCTGCGCGGCCTCGACCGCATCGGCGACCGATGCCGACTCGACCGGGGCGAACGGGGCGTCGGGGGAGAGGTCGGGATCGCGGAGCACGCCCAGCATGGCTCGCATCTCGCTGAGCGCACCACGGGCGGTGTCGGCGATCTGCGCCGTCACCATGCGTGCGCGTGCCGGGTCGCTGGTGGCGGTGGCCCCCTCGGCGAGCGCGACGACGACGGTCAGATTGTGGGAGACGATGTCGTGCATCTCGCGCGCGATGCGGGTGCGCTCGGCGGCCGCGCCCAGCCGCGCCTGCTGGTCGCGTTCGACGAGCAGCTGTCGCGATCTGTCGATCAGCGCCTCGAGGTATCGGCGGCGGTTGCCGACGTTGATCCCGATCAGCGCGCCGATCAGCAGCGCGATCGTTCCCGACACGAGGGAGGTGATCAGATAGCCCCAGGTGTCGGGCGCCGCGATCCCTGCCGCGACGGAGTACACACCCATCAGTGCGCAGGCGACTGCGAACGCCGTCCAGCAGGATCGGACGGACCGGTACACCGCCACGGCGTAGATCGCGAAGGCGGGGAGGATGTGGGACGCCGGGACGAGGCTCGGCGGCAGTACCGCCAGCGGCAGGGCCGCCACCGCGAAGACGAGGACGGGCCGGGACCGCCGGAACATCAACGCGGCGCAGGCGACGAGCACGAGTACGATCGCGAAGACGGTCTGCGGCACCGTCGGGGGTACCGGGTATTCGGAGCGGATCGCCGCCGTGGGGGCCGACAGGAGGAACGCGACCACCGCGACGATCACGTCCGCGAATCGAGGATGCCGCGCCCAGTATCGCCGGAACAGTCCGGGGGGCCGCGGCAGCAGAAGGCCGTCGTCGATGCCGGGAGCGGCACCGACGACGGCCTTACCGGCGGGTCGTGGCATTCGCTCGACTCTACGCGTCGCGGCCGCGCAGGACCGCCCAGCCGCCTGCCAGCGGCAGGACGCCCCAGGCCGCCAGCGTGAGCAGCGGGACGGCGAGGTCGTCGGCGCCCGGAGCGGTGACCTCGGCAGCGGCGTTCATCGGCAGGTACTTGGCCAGATCGGCGATCCAGCTCCAGCTCTCACCGAACATGCCGAACAGGCTGAACACGATGGGGAGCACGAACAGGACGCCGACGGTCACCGCGATCGCGCCGGCGCCGTTGCGCAGGAGGAACCCGAACCCGAGGCCGATGAGGGTGAAGACCACCATCGACAGCACGCCGAGTGCGAGCGGGACGATCGACTGCGCAGGCTCAGACCAGTCGATGCCCTCGGCGAGGAACGGTGCGGTCGCCGCGATCGCGACCGCGTAGGTCACCACCGTCGTCAGTGCGATGAGCACGCCCACGACGACCGCCTTGGCCACCACGACGGCACCGCGGCGCGGCTCAGCGGTGAGGGTGGAGCGGATCATGCCGGTCGAGTACTCGCCGGTGATGACGATCGCGCCGAGGATGCCTGCGACGAGCATCGTGAACTGCGTGGGCGAGAGGATCGCGCTGACGGCGGGGTACCCGCCGCCGAACTGAGCCGAGGCGGAGGCGATCATCATCGAGATGCCGATGGACAGTGCAGCGGTGATGCCGAGCGACCACCAGGTCGAGCGAAGGGTGGTGATCTTGATGGACTCGCTGCGCAGGAGGTGGGCGAAGCTCAGGCGGTACGGCGAAGCGGTGCGGGCATCTGCTTCGGAACGCGTGGCGGGGGCGAGGGCGGTCATGCGATCTCCTTGGAGGTGTACTCGACGGCATCGCCGGTGAGGGCGAGGTAGGCGTCTTCCAGCGATCCGGTTCGGGACGTGAGCTCGTGGACGGGGATGCCGAGCGAGGCGGCGAGGTCGCCGACGGACGCGGCGGTGACACCCGAGACCTCGGCGACGCCCGGGGACGACGCGGTGACGGTGACGTCGGGGCCCGAAAGGGCCGCCACGAGCTCCGACAGGCGAGGCGACCGCACGATCACGTTGTTCGTGGTCCATGCCCGGACGAGCTCGGAGAGCTCCGCATCAGCCAGCACCTGCCCGCGTCCGAGGACGATCACGTGGTCCGCGGTCTGCGCCATCTCACTCATGAGGTGACTCGACAGCAGCACCGTGCGTCCTTCCGAGGCGAGGTGCCGCACGAACTGGCGCACCCATCGCACACCCTCGGGGTCGAGGCCGTTCACCGGTTCATCGAGGATCAGGGTTCGCGGGTCGCCGAGGAGCGCCGCCGCGATGCCCAGCCGCTGGCCCATGCCGAGGGAGAACTTGCCCGCCCGCTTGCCCGCGACGGACTGGATGCCCGTGAGCTCGATGACCTCGTCGACGCGTGCCCGGCCGATGCCGTGCGTCGCGGCCATGGCGCGCAGGTGGTTTCGCGCGGAGCGTCCCGTGTGCACCGCCTTGGCGTCGAGCAGCACGCCGACCTCGGTGAGTGGTGAGCGCAGGTGCGAGTAGTGCTGCCCGCCGACGGTCACGGTTCCGGACGTGGGCCGGTCGAGCCCGACGATCATCCGCATCGTGGTCGACTTGCCGGCGCCGTTGGGGCCGAGGAACCCGGTGACCTTCCCTGCCTGCACTGTGAAGGAGACGTTCGAGACCGCGGTCTTGTCTCCGAAGCGCTTCGTGAGCTGTTCTGCAACGATCATGCCCACCACGCTATGAGGTGCCTCTGGGCCCCCGCGTCCGCCTGCAGGATGAACGATGGGCGGCGGGGTGGTACCAGAGTGCCGAAGACGCCGGATGCCTCGACCCGCCGTGGGGCCGAGGCATCCGATGCTGATGGCTACTGCGCGTCGCGGTCCTGCACCGACAGCGCGCGCTCGACGCCCGCGAGGTTCTCGGCGACGAGGCGGCGGAGGGCCGGAGCCGCGTCGGCGTTCGCCTCGAGCCAGGCGCGCGTCGCGTCGCGAAGTGCGAGGTCGGCGAGCGGCGCCGGGTAGAGCCCGACGATGAGGTACTGCGCGATCTGGTAGCTGCGCGATTCCCAGATCGGCAGGAGCGCCTCGAAGTAGGCCGGCACGAAGTCGGCGAGCAGGGCCCGCCCGGCCGGGTGTACGAAGCCGAGCGCTGCGGCGCGGACGATCGTGTTGGGCTGGTCGTCGCTGTCGACGAGCGACGACCATGCCGCCGTCTTCGCGTCGGCCGAGGGCAGGGCGGCCTTGGCCTGGGCGGCGAACTCGCCGCCCTTCGCGGTGTTGTCGGCGGCGAGGGCCTCGTCGATGTCGGCTGCGGTGACCCCTCCGCCGGCGGCGAGCGAGACCAGCAGCTGCCACGACAGGTCGGTGTCGATGGAGAGCTCGGCGAAGGTGACCTCACCGTCGCGCAGCTGACGGACCTTCTCGACCTGACCGGGCGTCGCGGCGGCGGATGCGAACGCGGTCACGAACTGGAGCTGGCTGTCGCTGCCCGCCGCCGCGGAGTCGGCAAGCTGCCACAGCGCGTCGGCGACCTTCGCGCGGGTCACGTCCCGCTTCTCAGGAGCGACGTACGAGTTGGCTGCCAGCTGCAGCTGCGCGAGGGTCGTGCGGACCGTCGTCGACTCCGTCTCGGCGCCGATGTTGCGCAGCACCAGGTCGACGTAGTCGGAAGCGGATGCCTCGGCGTCGCGCGTCTGGTCCCACGCGGCGCCCCACACCAGCGAGCGCGCCAGGGGGTCGCTGATCTTGGCGAGGTGGTCGATCGCGGTCTGAAGCGACTGGTCGTCGAGGCGGATCTTCGCGTACGCGAGGTCCTCGTCGTTCAGGAGCACGAGCGCCGGGCGCTTCAGTCCCTTGAGCTCGGGCACCTCGGTGAGGTCGCCGTCCACGTCGAGCTCGACGTGGTGCACGCGCACGAGCGCGCCGCCGTCGAGGTCGTAGAAGCCGACGCCGAGACGGTGCGGACGGATCGTCGGGTAGTCGGCCGGGGCAGTCTGCACGATCGCGAAGCGCGTGATGGTGCCGTCGGCATCCGTGACGATCTCCGGCGACAGGGTGTTGACGCCCGCGGTCTCCAGCCACTTCTTCGACCACGTCGACAGCTCACGGCCGCTGGTCGCCTCGAGCTCTGCCAGCAGGTCGCCCACCTCGGTGTTGGACCATTCGTGCTTCTTGAAGTAGGCGGCGACACCGGCGAAGAAGGCCTCGATGCCGACCCACGCGGCCAGCTGCTTGAGCACCGAACCGCCCTTGGCGTACGTGATGCCGTCGAAGTTGACCTGGACGTCCTCGAGGTCGTTGATCTGCGCGACGACGGGGTGCGTCGAAGGGAGCTGGTCCTGGCGGTACGCCCAGGTCTTCTCCATCGCGTTGAACGTGGTCCACGCCTCGGTCCACTCGGTGGCCTCGGCGGTCGCGATGGTCGACGCCCACTCGGCGAACGACTCGTTGAGCCACAGGTCGTTCCACCACTTCATGGTGACGAGGTCGCCGAACCACATGTGGGCGAGCTCGTGGAGGATCGTGACGACGCGACGTTCCTTGACCGCATCGGTCACCTTCGAGCGGAACACGTACGTCTCGGTGAAGGTGACCGCGCCGGCGTTCTCCATGGCGCCCGCGTTGAACTCTGGCACGAAGAGCTGGTCGTACTTGGCGAACGGGTAGGCGTAGTCGAACTTCTCCTCGAAGTACGAGAAGCCCTGACGCGTCTTGTCGAAGATGTAGTCCGCGTCCAGGAACTGCCACAGGCTCTTGCGGCCGTAGACGCCGAGCGGGATGACACGGCCCGACGAGCTGGTCAGCTCGGAGAACGTCGCCTCGTACGGGCCGGCGATGAGCGCCGTGATGTACGACGAGATGCGCGGGGTGGCCTCGAAGCGCCAGGTGGCCGTGCCGTCACCGTGCTTCTTCGGCTCGGGGGTCGGGGAGTTGGAGACGACCTTCCAGGGTTCCGGCGCGGTCACCGTGAACGCGAACGTCGCCTTGAGGTCGGGCTGCTCGAACACCGCGAAGACGCGGCGCGAATCGGGGACCTCGAACTGCGAGTACAGGTACACCTCGCCGTCGACCGGATCGACGAAGCGGTGCAGGCCCTCACCGGTGTTCGTGTACAGGCAGTCGGCGTCGATGACGAGCTCGTTATCGGCGCCCAGATCCTCCAGCGCGATGCGCGAGTCGGCGAACGCCGCCGCGGGGTCGACCGAACGGCCGTTGAGCGTGATCTCGCGCACCTCGCGCGCGATCAGGTCGATGAACGTCGAGGCGCCGGGCGTCGCGGTGAAGCGGACGACGGAGCGCGAACCGAAGACCTCGGCGCCCTTCGTCAGGTCGAGCGCGACCTCATACGACTGCGTGTCGACGATCGCGCGGCGCTCCTGCGCCTCGATGCGGGTGAGGTTCTCTCCAGGCACTGCTGTGGCTCCCATGGGTGAGGATGACGGAGGTGGTCGATCGGCTCGTCGCGCGAGCGCTCGATCCGGCGGCCGCCACCAGCGCTGCTGGCACCGATGACAACCGTCCCAGCCTATGCCAGCGGAACCGGGAACGCCCGATCACTTGGCTGAACCCGTCCCTCCGCGGTGTCAGGATGGAGGGGTGACTTCTCCCGAGCAGCGCGTCGTCCCGTTCGCCTCACCTGCCGCAGCGACCGGTTCGCCATATGTCCAGCAGCCTGTCTCGTACGACGGCATCCTCCTGGCCGGCTTCGGCGGTCCCGAGGGCCAGGACGACGTCATCCCGTTCCTGCGCAATGTCACGCGCGGCCGGGGAATACCCGACGAGCGCCTCGAGGAGGTCGCGCACCACTATCGGCACTTCGGCGGCGTCAGCCCGATCAACGCCCAGAACCGCGCGCTCAAAGCCGCTCTCGAGGCGGAGCTCGCCCGCCGAGGCCTGGACCTTCCCGTGTACTGGGGCAATCGCAACTGGTCCCCGTACCTCGGTGAGGCGGTGACGGACGCGGCAGCCGCCGGCCACACGAACTTGCTGGCGCTGGCGACGAGCGCTTACTCGTCGTTCTCGAGCTGCCGTCAGTATCGCGAGGACTTCGCGAGGGTGCTGACCGAGACGGACCTTCAGGATCGCGTGACCATCGACAAGGTGCGCCAGTTCTTCGACCATCCGGGCTTCGTGCAGCCCTTCGTCGACGGCGTGCGCGACGCGGTGGCCGGCTTCCTCGCCGACGGCATCGCGCCCGAAGCCGTGCGGGTCCTCTTCTCGACGCACAGCATCCCGACCGCGGATGCCGAGCGCTCCGGCCCGCGCGAGGGTGACGAACTCCACCGCGACCTCGGCGAGGGCGGTGCGTACGCCGCGCAGCACCTCGCGGTGGCCGAGGTGGTCATGGCCGCGGTCGCCGCGGAGGTTCCCGGCGCCGAGCGGGTCGCGTGGGATCTCGTCTACCAGTCACGCTCCGGCCCGCCGAGCCAGCCGTGGCTGGAGCCCGACGTCAACGACGTCATCGCCGGGCTTCCCGGCGCCGGGGTCCAGGCGATCGCGATCGTGCCGGTCGGCTTCATGAGCGACCACATGGAGGTTCTGTGGGACCTCGACACCGAGGCGATGGATGCCGCCGCCGAGGCGGGCATCCGCGCCGTACGCACACCCACGCCGGGGGTCGATCCCGTGTTCGTGTCGGGGCTCGTGGACCTGGTCCAGGAGCGCCTCGATGGCACCCCTCCGGGGGAGCGTCCGCATGCGACCGATCTCGGACCGTGGTTCGACGTCTGCCGCCCCGCCTGCTGCGAGAACGTGCGCGCCGGGTTCAAGCCCGCCGCGGCCGGCATCGCCCCCTGACCCGGCAGACATCGACGCGGCCGCAGCGCGCGGCCGCGGCATCCGTTCCCGTTCCACCAGCCCTCTCTAGGATTGAGCCCATGCGCATCCACATCGCGACCGACCACGCCGGCCTCGAGTTCTCGACGCAGCTGCAGCACCACCTCGCCGGCGCAGGTCACGACGTCGTCGACCACGGCCCCATCGAGTACGACCCGCTCGACGACTACCCCGCGTTCTGCATCCGCGCCGCTCAGGCGGTCGTACGCGACCAGGCCGCCGGCATCGAGACCCTCGGCGTCGTGTTCGGCGGCTCGGGCAACGGCGAGCAGATCGCCGCGAACAAGGTCCTCGGCGTGCGCGCCGCACTCGTCTGGAGCATCGCCACCGCCGAGCTCGCGCGGGAGCACAACGACGCCAACGTGATCGCGATCGGCGCCCGACAGCACACGTTCGAGGAGGCGGTGACCTTCATCGACCGATTCATCGCGACGCCGTTCTCGGGCGAGGAGCGCCATGCCCGGCGCATCGCCCAGCTCGCCGCGTACGAGCAGGACGGGACGCTCCAGCCCGATCCGCGCGCCGCGGCCGGCCTGCCCGACGTCCTCGCTGCCGACGACAGCTCGTTCGACCCCGAGGCCGGCTGAGCCGAATGCCCGAGGGACATTCCGTCCATCGCATCGCCCGCCAGTTCGACCGCAACTTCGTCGGCCGGCGCGTGACGGCGACCAGCCCGCAGGGACGCTTCGCAGAGGGTGCCGAGATCCTCAGCGGTCGCTCTGCGACGGCGGTGCGGGCCGTCGGCAAGCAGATGTTCCTCGAGTTCGACGACGACATCTGGCTGCGGGTGCATCTCGGCATGTACGGCGCCTGGGACTTCGCGGGCGAGATCCTGGTCGACCCGACCATCGCATCGGCGAACGGCCGTATGGGGCAGACCAACCAGCGCGGCACGGACCTCGAGGACGCGATCCTCGACACCGCCGGCGAGAACTCGCTCACCTCGATCGGCGCCCCTCGGCGCACCCGCGTGCACGTTCGCATGTCCGAGCAGACGACGGGCCTCGCCGATGACGGCGACCAGTGGCCGCCCCCTGTGGTCGGCCAGGTGCGTCTGCGACTGCTCACCGACGTGACGTGCGCCGATCTGCGAGGCCCGACTGCCTGCCAGCTGCA
>Ga0160460_101103_pt1 | contig 10655 bp, 10 predicted proteins | sample HID1973M_E6MG_FD_108238 | JGI IMG/M metagenome (GOLD analysis project Ga0160460, IMG submission 108238) | Enriched mosquito-associated microbial communities from UW Madison campus, WI, USA - HID1973M_E6 MG | ecosystem: Host-associated > Arthropoda: Insects > Digestive system > Unclassified ... | reverse complement strand
GATCGATGAAGGACGTCTACCTGCGTCCAGCGCCACCGTCGCCCGGCCCGACCGGTGAGGCATCCCTCTCTCCGCGCGGGGAGGGATCGTGACCGCGACCGCGACCGCGCGCTTCCGGCACAAGGACGACGTGCACTTCATCGAGGCCGGTGACGGTGTGGCGATCACCCTCATCCGGGTGCGCACCGACCGCGAGCCCACCAAAGGACCGGTGATGCTCGTGCACGGTGTGGCGATGCGGGCGGAGTCCTTCCGTCCACCTGTCGCACGCACCCTCGTCGATGCGCTGCTCGACGACGGCTGGGACGTGTGGATGCTCAACTGGCGCGGCTCGACGGACCTCGACCCGCGCCCCTGGACACTCGACGACGTCGCGCTCCACGACGTGCCGGCGGCCGTGCGCCACGTCCTGGCGCGGACCGGCGCCTCCACCGTACGGGCTGTCGCCCACTGTCAGGGATCGACGGCGCTCAGCATGGCGGCGGTGAGCGGGCTCGTGCCCGAGGTCGACGTGATCGTGTCGAACGGCGTGTCATTGCATCCTGTGATCCCGCCGTTCGGTCGGGTGAAGCTGCACGCGCTGCGACCGCTCGTCCAGCGCACTCAGTCGTACGTCGACGTACCGTGGCGCGACGGACCGGAGGGGATCCTCCCCCGCATGACGCGGAACGCCGTGCGGATGTGGCATGTCGAGTGCGGCGACCCGAGCTGCAACATGGCGAGCTTCGCCCTGGGCTCGGGACACCCGGCGCTCTGGCGACATGCGAATCTGGATGCCGCGACCCACGACTGGGTCGGGACGGAGTTCGGTCGGGTGCCGATGAGCTTCTACGCCCAGCTGGCGGCCTCCGAGCGTGCCGGGCAGGTCGTCTCGATCCGTGCAAGGGGCGGCCTGCCTGCGCGGTTCGCTGCGGCGGCGCCGCAGACGCACGCCCGGTTCGCACTGTTCACGGGTACGCACAATCGCGCCTTCCTGCCCGAGAGTCAGAAGCGCACCTACGCCTGGCTCGACCGGCACCAGCCCGGCACGCATTCGCTCACGATGCTGCGCGGGTACGGCCATGCCGACGTCTTCCTCGGCAGACGGTCGCACATCGACGTGTATCCCCGGCTCCTCGCGGCGCTCAACGCCTGAGCCGCGGTTCAGAGGTGCTTGAGCGCCTCACATCGCGACAGCGGGGCGAGCGCGTGTTCGTCGACGTAGCGCAGGACCCAGTCCGGTGCGACGCGCGCGTACTCGCGCAGCGCCCAGCCGATCCCCTTGCGGATGAAGAAGTCGGGGTCGGCGAGGTTGGGTGCGATGGTCTCATCGAGCAGATCGGGATCGAGGCGGATGCCCCGTCCCAGCTGCGACAGGATCGCGATGCGGCGGATCCAGCGGTCGGGATCCCGCGCCCACGCTCGCACGAGGCTCGCGGTCTGCGCCGGGCGGGCCTCGTGCAGATCGGCGAGGCGATGAGCCAGCTCGTCGGTGAAATCCCACCACTGCCCGGTGCGCACCATGTGCTCCACGATCGGGACCAGCTCCGCGTCGCCGCGCAGCGGTCGCATCGCCAGCAGCGCCAGCGCCGCGTAGCGCTCCTCGCGGTAGGCGGCGGTGTCCCACAGTTCGGCAGCCGCCGCGCGCAGAGCGGCGGCATCCGTGACGCCCTTCGCCGCCTGCGTGGCGACCCGCCGCGCGTCGGGGACGCGCACACCCAGGAACGGCATGGCCGACTTCATGTACGCCTGCTGGCCCGGCGCCCGCACGGGATCGGCGATGCCGCGCAGATCGGCGCGGATGCGTGCGGCGAGGTCCACGGTCACCCGCCCCACGGTAGCGGGCGCGCCGATACCTGGTGCCACGGCGGACTCGCTGCTGCGGCGTAGCCTGAGGCCGTGCGACGACACCGTCTCGATTCCGCTGCGATCGCCTCGGCAGGCTACGACGCCGACACCGCGGTGCTCGAGCTCGAGTTCACGTCCGGCGACGTGTATCGCTACTTCGCGGTCCCGCCTTCGGTGCACCGGGCGCTTCGAGAGGCCGACAGCGCGGGCAGGTACTTCCGGGATCGGATCCGCGACGTCTATCCGACGGAGCAGGTGCGCTGAGGAGTGTCGAAACAGGAAAACCCCCGCCGAAGCGGGGGTTTCAGGTGGTGCGCGATACTGGGATCGAACCAGTGACCTCTTCCGTGTCAGGGAAGCGCGCTACCGCTGCGCCAATCGCGCCCGTGAGGGCTATTCAGTTCGAGTGGAGGTGGCGACGGGATTCGAACCCGTGTAAACGGCTTTGCAGGCCGGTGCCTAGCCGCTCGGCCACGCCACCGCGTGTGGTTTGACCCCACGTGCCGTGATCCCTCAAGGGAATCCCTGCACTCGAGCGGATGACGAGACTCGAACTCGCGACCCTCACCTTGGCAAGGTGATGCGCTACCAACTGCGCTACATCCGCATTTCGTTCCCGGGTTGTTCACCCGGGCACTTGAAAGACTCTAACCGATCCTGCGCATCCTGCAAAACCGAGTGCACCCCGCGCGTGTCACGGCGATGTGGTTCGAGGCACGCTCCGGCATCCGGTAGGATCATTACTCGTCCCCCTCGGGGAACGGGCGATTGGCGCAGTTGGTAGCGCGCTTCCTTCACACGGAAGAGGTCATCAGTTCGAGTCTGGTATCGCCCACCACTGCAGAAGGCCCGGTCGCGCGAGTGACCGGGCCTTCTCGCGTCAGTTGCCGACGGCCCAGCCGTAGCGGCGGTGCAGAGCGTCCGCGACGCGGGCGAACCGATTCAGATCGAGGGCGGCGGCCTCCCGACGCATTCCTTCGCGGTGCACGCTGTACAGCTGTTCGATGTCGAGCCACGACGCCCGGCCCTGCGCATCCCACTCCCCCGTCCCCAGGGCGAGGAAGTCGCGGTCGCCGTCGTGCGGCTTGCTGGTGAGGCGGACCGCGTAGACCCGGTCGTCGCTCTGCCGCGCGATCACCAGCAGCGGGCGGTCTTTGCCGCGCCCGTCATTCTCGGCGTAGGGCACCCAGGTCCAGATGATCTCGCCCGCGTCGGGATCGCCGTCGTGATCGGGCGCGTATGCGATCCGCAGCGCACCTTTGCCGGGCGGCGCCACCTCCACGGTCGCGGTGGGGCCGCCGCGGCCGCCGTCGGCAGGAGCAGTCCTCGAAGGGCCCGATGCCCGCCCCGGCGGGAAGATCCTGCTCAGGATGCCGCGCAGCCCGCTTCGCTGTGTCACATCGTCACCCTAGCCAAACGGCTCCCCCACGCGCCGAGGGCACTGTGGCAGTGCCACAGTGCCCTCGGACCGGGGGGATCCGTGCGATCAGACGCGCTCGTCCAGGAGGTAGCCCTCCTCGCCGTGCACGACGGTGTCGACGCCGGCCAGCTCGTCCTCGTTCTTCACGCGGAAGCCGATGGTCTTCTCGATCACGATGCCGATGACGAAGGCGACGATGAACGAGTACAGCAGCACGCCCACCGCGGCGATCACCTGGACGACCAGCTGGTCGACGCCGCCGCCGAGGAACAGGCCGGTCTCGGTCGCGAAGAAGCCGAGGTAGATCGTTCCGAAGAGGCCGCCGACGAGGTGGATGCCGACCACGTCGAGCGAGTCGTCGAAACCGAGCTTGAACTTGAGCTCGATCGCGAGCGCGCAGATCGCGCCGACGAGCACGCCGAGCAGCAGCGCCCAGCCGGGCGTCAGGTTGGCACACGCGGGGGTGATGGCAACCAGACCGGCGACCGCGCCCGAGGCGGCGCCGACAGAGGTCGGCTTGCCGTCCTTGATCCGCTCGACGACGATCCAGCCGATGACGGCGGCCGCCGTCGCGCCGAGCGTGTTGATCGTGATGAGGCCGACGCCGCCCATGTCCTCCGACAGCCACTCTGCGCCACCGTTGAAGCCGAACCAGCCGAACCACAGGAGCGCGGCGCCCAGGAGCGTGAGCGGCACGTTGTGGGGCTTCAGGATGCCCTTCTGGAAGCCGATGCGCTTGCCGAGGACCAGCGCGAGCGCCAGGGCCGCAGCTCCGGCGTTGATGTGCACCGCGGTGCCGCCGGCGTAGTCGATGACGGCCACGCCGCTGTCCTCGCCGAAGATCGTGGTGCCGAGGTTGTAGATCCAGCCGCCGCCCCAGACCCAGGCCGCCACCGGGAAGTACACCAGCGTGGCGAACAGGCCCGCGAAGAGCATCCAGGCCCCGAACTTGGCCCGGTCGGCGATCGCGCCCGAGATCAGCGCGACGGTGATGATCGCGAACGTCGCGCCGTACGCGGTGCCGAGGAGGCCGACGTTCGCGCCGTCTCCCGACGCGAGGCTCGACAGTCCGAAGTCGCTGAACGGGTTGCCTGCGAAGCTCCAGGTGCCGTCGACGACGCTCATGTTCGCGCCGTAGAGGATCCAGAGCACGCCGACCAGGCCGAGCGCTCCGAAGCTCATCATCATCATGCTGACGACGGACTTGGCCTTGACGAGGCCGCCGTAGAAGAACGCCACGCCGGGCGTCATGAGAAGGACTAGAGCGGTTGCGGTGACCGCCCAGGCGATGTTGCCGGGTGCGTCCATGGGGTGATACCTCGCATCGGGTCAGTGACAGTTCCACGAGGCGTCACGGGTGTTCGCCTTGTGCTGACCACAGTCTCGCGAGGGCCGGTTTCACCCGTCGTGCGTGCCGTGTTTCGCGATGGTTACGTCCACCCCTGCGATGTAAACATCAGATTTCCGCCGGACGAGAGCGCGCCGCGAATCGGCAGTGCCGCCCCCGCAGGTCAAGCGAGCGTCGAGGCCACCAGACGCGAGATCGCGCGCAGGTACTTCTTGCGGTAGCCGCCCGCGAGCATCTCCTCGGGGAAGACGAGGTCCAGCGACGTGCCCGTCGCGCGGATCGGCAGCTGGGCGTCGTAGACGCGATCGATGAAGGCGACGAACCGCAGCGCCGCCGACTGGTCGGTGAACGGCGCGACATCGCGCAGTCCCACGACCGACAGATCCTCGATGAGGCGGATGTAGCGCGACGGGTGCACGTGCGCGAGGTGGGAGACGAGTGCGTCGAACGTGTCGTCCGACGCCACAGCGGTGGCCGCGGCATCCGCGATCGCCGCCTCGTACTGCGGCGGGTCGAGCACGACGGCGTGACCGTCGACCGCGCGATGGCGGAAGTCGGTGCCGTCGATGCGGATCGTCTGGAAGCTCGAGGCCATCGCGTGGATCTCGCGGAGGAAGTCCTGAGCGGCGAAGCGACCCTCGCCGAGCGCGTTGGGAGGAGTGTTGGATGTCGCGGCCAGGCGTGTGCCCGAAGCGACGAGCTCGCCGAGCAACCGCGTCATCACCATCGTGTCGCCGGGATCGTCCAGCTCGAACTCGTCGATGCAGAGCAGATCCGCACCCCGGAACAGCTCGACCGTGTTCTGGTAGCCGAGCGCACCCACGAGCGCGGTGTACTCGATGAAGGACCCGAAGTACTTCCGGCGTGCCGGCATCGCGTGGTACACCGACGCCAGCAGGTGGGTCTTGCCGACGCCGAAACCGCCGTCGAGATAGACGCCCGGCTTGAGCTCGGGGCGCTTGGCGCGGCGGAACAGCCCGCCCTTGGCCGGCGGTGCGGCACCCGAGAACGCGAGGAGGAGATCCTTCGCCTCCTGCTGCGACGAGTAGGCAGGATCGGCGCGGTACGTGTCGAACGTCGCGTGGGCGAACTGGGGCGGCGGGACCAGCGCGGCGACCATCTCGGCGCCGGCGAGCTGCGGAGAGCGCTCCGCGAGGTGGACGACGCCGGTGCGGGTGGCGGAGACGGTCATGGGGATCCTGTGTCGGAGTCTTACGGAGGGGCTGTGCCGCCCCGCCCGGGAATCTAGGGTCGGAGGCGACGGTTCAACCCTAACCGTCAGCCGTGTGCGGCTGCCCTTGCCTGACACCGGATGACAGCGCCCGATCACTCGCACCCGAATCGAGGAGACGCCATGACCGTCGAGACCGACACCACTTCGGCGAAGTTCGCCGAGTACTCCGAACCCGGTCGGCTCGTGACGGCCGACTGGCTGCAGGCGCACCTGGGCGACCCCGGCCTGGTGGTCGTCGAGTCCGACGAGGACGTCCTGCTCTACGAGACAGGTCACATCCCGGGCGCCGTCAAGGTCGACTGGCACACCGAGCTCAACGACCCCGTCGTGCGCGACTACGTCGACGGCGAGGGTTTCGCCGAACTGCTCAGCCGCAAGGGCATCTCGCGCGACGACACCGTCGTGATCTATGGGGACAAGAACAACTGGTGGGCCGCGTACGCGCTGTGGGTCTTCTCGCTCTTCGGGCACGAGGACGTGCGCCTGCTGGACGGCGGACGCGACAGGTGGATCGCCGAGGGGCGCCCGATCACCACGGATGCCTCCGACCCGGCACCGACCGAGTACCCGGTGGTCGACCGCGACGACTCGGTGCTCCGTGCCTACAAGGACGACGTGCTGGCACACCTCGGCCGTGGGCCGCTCATCGACGTGCGCTCGCCGGAGGAGTACGACGGCTCGCGCACAACGGCTCCCGCCTACCCCGAAGAGGGGGCGCTGCGGGGCGGTCACATCCCGTCCGCCCGGAGCGTGCCATGGGCTCGAGCAGTGGCGGAGGACGGCGGCTTCAAGACCCGTGCCGAGCTCGACGCCATCTACCGCGGCGAGGTCGGTCTGGCCGACGGCGACGCCATCGTGGCCTACTGCCGCATCGGCGAGCGGTCGAGCCACACCTGGTTCGTGCTCACGCACCTTCTCGGCTTCACAGACGTCCGCAACTACGACGGCTCCTGGACCGAATGGGGCAGCGCGGTGCGCGTGCCGATCGTGACGGGCTCGGAGCCCGGCGAAGCTCCCGCACGCTGAGCCACGGCTTCCTGCGCGTGGGAAGATGGCGGGGATGACCGAAGCCGTCCTTCCCGATCGACTCGCCGAGATCCGCGACGAGTTCCTCGAGCTGCCCGAATCCGATCGGCTGCAGCTGCTGCTGGAGTACTCGTACGAGCTGCCGCCGGTGCCGGCGGAGTACGAGGGGCATCCCGAGCTCTACGAACGCGTGGTCGAGTGTCAGTCGCCCGTCTTCATCGTCGTCGACGTCGCTGCCGACGGTACCGTCGCGATGCATGCCACCGCGCCGCCCGAGGCTCCGACCACGCGCGGGTTCGCGAGCATCCTCGCGCAGGGGCTGACCGGCCTGTCGGCAGCCGAGGTGCTCGCGGTGCCGGGCGACTTCCCGCAGACGCTGGGGCTCACCCGGGTGGTGTCCCCGCTGCGCATCTCCGGCATGACGGGCATGCTGCTTCGCGCCCAGCGGCAGGTGCGGGCCAAGTCCGACGTGTGACCGCTCGCCACGAGGGCGGTCAGTCCGCGACGATCCCGTGCGCGGTGAGCCAAGTGGCGATGCTGGCGCTCCAGCGCTCCTGGTCGTAGTTCCACAGCTTCGTGTGCCGTGCCACTTCGAAAACCTGCATCTCGACGAGGTCGGGGCGCGCGGCCACGAGGTCGTGCGACGCATCCGAGGGCACGAAGCCGTCGTCGTCGCTGTGCAGGATGAGGACGGGATGCCGCAGCTCCGCCGCGCGCGCGACCACGTCCAGCTGGTCGAGGCGGATGGCTGCGCCGGTGCGCGTGAGCGGAGAGGCCCATTCGGCCTGCAGCGCTTCGATCGCGAGGCGGCTGACGGCACCGGGCACGCGCTCGGCGCGGGCCTGGTAGTTGAGCACGGTCCGCCAGTCGACGACGGGCGACTCGAGGATCAATCCGGCGATCGCGTCGCCGTGAGCGGAGTTGAGGGCGAGCTGGAGGGCGATGGCGCCGCCCATCGACCAGCCCATGACGATGATGCGCCGTGCGCCGCGTCGCCGCGCGAATCCCACGGCGGCATCGATGTCGCGCCACTCGGTCGCGCCGAGGGCGTAGGTGCCGTTGCGGCTGCGAGGCGCCTCGCCGTCGTTGCGATACGACACGACGAGCGAGGTGATGCCCAGTGCGTGGAACACCGGTACGGCGCGGAGGCACTCCGCCCGGGTGGTGCCGCGGCCGTGCACCTGGATCACCCACGTGTCGCCCTCCCCCGCCGGGAACAGCCACGCCGGGCACGGGCCGACGGTCGAACCGATGAGCTCGGGGGTGAACGGCAGGTGGAGCTGCTCGGGGTGGTCGTAGTACCACCCGCTGAACGCGGCCTCGGGGGCGAGCCTCGCGTCCGAGGCGACGTGCGTCAGCAGCTTGCGCTTCACGCTCGATGCGTCCTCCGAGAGCACGGAACCGAGCTTGATGTAGTCGGACGTGCCGCTCGTGAACAGGCCGTAGCGGCCGGGGAGCTCCGTGTCGGCCGTCCGGGACAGCGTGATGGTCTGCGCCGCCGTGTCGAGCGCGAGGATGCGCGTGTCGGCCTGGCGGCGCGCCGGCGTGACGACTCTGCGGGCCATCACCACCGATCCCGCGGCGAGAGCGCCGAGCACGGCGCCCAGTGCCACGCTCAGCACAGTGAGCGCGGCTTTGACCCCGGCGACGAGGGCAGGCGTCCTTCGCCTGCGGCGAGGAGTGAGAGCCTTCGGCCCGTCCGGGTAAGTGCGTGCGCCGCCCCATGCGGCGCGCCTGGAGGCGACCATCGAGGCATCACTCTAGTCTGTCCGCGTGACTGAGCAGCGTCCCCCGGCGGCACCGGGCTCTTTCGAGCAGGCCGCCGAGGCGGTGCGCGCGATCTCGTTCCGCGACGACCTCACCGTCCGGGAGATCGGCGCGCCGCAGGGACTCGCGCCGGATGCGTTCGCGATCGCCGGCGACGTGCGCTCATCGCCCGGCGAGACGGATTCCCCGTACGGCACCGGCAGGCTGGTGCTGCTGCACGACCCCGACGAGCCCTCCCCGTGGGGTGGGCCCTGGCGGATCGTATGCTTCGCCCAGGCTCCCCTCGAACCCGAGATCGGGGTCGACCCGCTGCTCGCAGATGTCGCGTGGACCTGGCTCACCGACGCTCTGGAATCCCGGCGCGCCGGATTCCATTCGGCATCCGGAACCGCCACCAAGACCCTCTCGAAGGGGTTCGGCACCCTCGCGGCCGAAGGCGATGGCGCGCAGATCGAACTGCGGGCGTCGTGGTCGCCGGAAGGCGCGATCGCGCCCCACGTGGAAGCATGGGCGGAGTTGGTTTGCATGCTGGCAGGGCTCCCGCCCGGCTCGGAAGGGATCGCGATGCTCGGTTCGCACAGGTCGCCACGTGGCTGATTACGACGTGATCGACGAGGCCGCGCGCGTCGAAGAGGTCGCGCGGCGTCTGGCCGACGGGGAGGGTCCCGTCGCCGTCGATGTCGAGCGCGCCTCGGGATTCCGCTATTCGCAGCGCGCCTACCTCGTCCAGGTGTTCCGGCGCGGTGCGGGCGTGTTCTTGTTCGATCCCCCGCCGATCGGCGACTTCCACGCCCTCGAGGACGCGATCGGCGGCGAGGAATGGGTGCTCCACGCGGCGAGCCAGGACCTCCCGTCGCTGCGGGAGCTCGGACTCGAGCCGGCGAGCATCTTCGACACCGAACTGGCTGCCCGGCTGCTCGGTCACGAGCGGGTGGGCCTGGGAGCGGTGGTCGAAGACACGCTGGGCATCACGCTCGCCAAGGCTCACTCGGCGTCGGACTGGTCGACGCGTCCACTTCCCCAGTCCTGGCTGGAGTACGCGGCTCTCGATGTCGAGCACCTCGTGGACGTGCGCGACAAGCTGGCGCAGGAACTCGTGGAGCAGGGCAAGACCGGGTTCGCCGCCGAGGAGTTCCGCGCCGTGCTCGAGCGCGAGCCGAAGCCGCCCCGCGAGGAGCCGTGGCGTCGGCTGTCGGGATTGCACACGGTGCGCGGTCGCAAGGCGCTGGCCGTGGCGCGCGAACTGTGGACGGCGCGCGAGGACTACGCCAGGCAGGAGGATGTCGCCCCCGGCCGGCTCGTCCCCGATCGGGCCCTCGTGGCGGCCGTGCTGGCCGATCCCAAGTCCAAGAGCGCACTGGCCGCGGTCAAGGACTTCACCGGCCGCGCCAGCCGCTCGCAGCTGGACCGCTGGTGGGCGGCGATCGAGGCGGGGCGCGCCGTCACCCAGCTTCCGCTCGAGCGCGCGACCGGCGGCGACACACTGCCGCCGCCGCGGGCGTGGGCAGACCGCAACCCGGAGGCCGACGCCCGGCTGAAGGCGGCGCGGCCCGTGTTGGAGCATCTGGCAGAAGAGCTCCACATGCCGACCGAGAACCTCCTCACTCCCGAGCTGCTGCGTCGCGTCGCCTGGGCTCCTCCGCAGCCCTTGACCGCCTCGTCGGTCGGCGAGGCGCTCGCGGCTCTCGGTGCGAGGAACTGGCAGATTGCGCAGACCTCACAGTCGATCGCCGATGCCTTTGTCGATTCCGTGCAAATCGTGTCGGAGGCGTCCGAAACCGCTTCGTAGGTTTCCCCCACCCGATTCCGACCGTTCCACACGCCCTCCTAGGCTGGCGACATCCCTATTTTTGGAGGCAGAGTGGCCGAGATTTCGGACGTCTTCTTCGTCGATGGAATGCGCACCCCCTTCGGGCGCGCCGGCGAGAAGGGCATGTACTGGAACACCCGAGCGGACGACCTCGCCGTCAAGGCGACGATCGGGCTCATGGAGCGCAACCCGGGCGTTCCCAAGGACCGCATCGACGACGTCG
>Ga0160460_101100_pt1 | contig 10671 bp, 10 predicted proteins | sample HID1973M_E6MG_FD_108238 | JGI IMG/M metagenome (GOLD analysis project Ga0160460, IMG submission 108238) | Enriched mosquito-associated microbial communities from UW Madison campus, WI, USA - HID1973M_E6 MG | ecosystem: Host-associated > Arthropoda: Insects > Digestive system > Unclassified ... | reverse complement strand
GTGATCATCACCGAGATCGGCGGCACGGTGGGCGACATCGAGTCGCAGCCGTTCATCGAGTCGGCTCGCCAGATCCGCCACGAGCTCGGTCGCGGCAACGTCTTCTTCGTGCACGTCTCGCTCGTGCCGTTCATGGGCGCGTCGGGTGAGCAGAAGACCAAGCCGACGCAGCACTCCGTCGCGGCGCTGCGCTCCATCGGCATCCAGCCCGACGCCCTCGTGCTGCGCAGCGACCGCCCCGTCACCGAGTCCAATAAGCGCAAGATCGCACTCATGTGCGACGTCGACGAGGGCGCTGTCGTGAACGCGGTCGACGTGCCGAGCATCTACGACATCCCGTCGATGCTGAACGAGCAGGGCCTCGACGAGTACATCGTGCGCGCGCTCGGGCTGTCCAAGGCCGCCGATGTCGACTGGTCCCGCTGGCAGCGGGTGCTCAACGCCGTGCACAACCCCAAGCACGAGGTGACGATCGGCCTGGTCGGCAAGTACATCGACCTGCCGGACGCGTACCTCTCCGTCACCGAGGCCCTCAAGGCGGGCGGGTTCGCGCAGGAGACGCACGTCAACATCCGATGGATCCCGTCGGACGAGTGCGAGACGCCCGAGGGTGCTGCGAAGGCGCTCGCGCCGCTCGACGGCATCGTGATCCCCGGCGGGTTCGGCATCCGCGGCATCGAGGGCAAGATCGGCGCGCTGAAGTTCGCGCGCGAGCAGGGCATCCCCACTCTCGGCATCTGCCTCGGTCTGCAGTGCATCGTAATCGAGTACGCCCGCCACGTCGCGGGGATCGAGGATGCCTCCTCGAGCGAGTTCGACCCCGACACGCTGCACCCCGTGATCGCGACGATGGAGGAGCAGGTCGACATCCTCGACCGCGGCGACCTCGGTGGCACCATGCGTCTCGGCCTGTACCCGGCCGATCTCGCAGACGGCTCCATCGCGGCCGAGGTGTACGGCGCGAACCGCGCGTCGGAGCGCCACCGTCACCGGTACGAGGTGAACAACCGCTATCGCGACCAGATCGCCGAGGCGGGCCTGGTCTTCTCGGGCATCAACCCCGACCTCGACCTCGTCGAGTACGTCGAGCTGCCGCGGGACGTGCACCCGTACTACATCGCGACGCAGGCCCACCCCGAGCTGCGCTCCCGCCCGACGAATGCCAACCCGCTGTTCCGCGGTCTCGTCGGCGCGGCGGTCGAGCGGCACCGCTCGAGCGAGCTGTTCGAGGTCGAGAGCGACTGACGTGACAGGAGAACTCCTCGCCGACGAGCCCCTCGATGCCACCGTGCTCGACAGCGAACTGGTCTACCAGGGCCGGGTGTGGGACGTGCGCAGCGACACCGTCGAGTACGGCGACGGCCGGATCGTGCGTCAATACGTCGACCACCCCGGCGCGGCTGCGGTCGTTGCGGTGGATGACGAGGACCGTGTGCTGCTGATCCAGCAGTACCGGCATCCGATCCGCCACCGCGACTGGGAGATCCCGGCGGGCCTGCTCGACATGGCGGGGGAGACCCCCTTGGAGACGGCCCGGCGCGAGCTCGCAGAGGAGGTCGACCTCGTCGCCTCGTCCTGGGAGCCTCTCGTCAGCATCTTCACCACCCCCGGCGGCAACGACGAGATCGTGCACCTGTTCCTCGCGCGGGGCCTCGCCCCCGCCCGCGAGGTGCACGCGCGGGAGGACGAGGAGGCCGACATCCGGCTCGAGTGGGTGCCGCTGGCCGACGCCGTCGCCGGAATCCTCGACGGGCGACTGCGCAACGGCATCCTCGCGGTCGGCGTGCTCGCCGCCACCGAGCGCCTGCGCGGGGCCCAGCCCACGGGAGGCTGACAAACCCTCGGGAATGCGCCGGGCACCTGGCCGGACGTGAGACGCTCGTGACAGGAGGCGCGCCTGACATGCAGATCGCTCGAGCGATGGACTCGTACCTTCGCCACGTGGCGATCGAGCGCGGCCTGTCGCAGAACACGGTCGCCGCGTACCGGCGCGACCTCGCAGGCTACGCCGCGTGGCTGCGCGAGCAGGGGATCGACGACACGGCGGCGGTCACCTCGGTGATGCTGGCGAGCTTCATCGCCGACCGCGCGGCCGCCCAGCCGCCGATGGCGGCGTCGTCGCTGGCCCGCCTCCAGTCGTCGGTGCGGGGGCTGCATCGGTTTCTGGCCCGTGAGGGCATCGAGCCGGCGGATCCGTCGTCGAACCTGCGCCCGCCGAAGCAGCCGCGCCGGCTGCCCAAGGCGCTCACGATCGAGCAGGTGGAGAGCCTGCTGGATGCCTCGGGCCCGGCACCGTCCACGGGGGCCGACGCCGCCGGCACCGGGGGAGCGGCGCCGGGCGATCTGCTCGGGATGCGCGACCGCGCGCTCCTGGAGCTGCTGTACGCGACCGGTGCCCGTGTATCGGAGATCGTGCAGCTGGACGTCGACGACGCTGCGCACGGCGACGTGCTCCGCGTGCGGGGCAAGGGGGCGAAGGAGCGGATCGTGCCGGTCGGCTCGTACGCGCGAGCGGCCGTGGACGTGTACCTCACCCGCGCCCGCCCGGCCCTGTCGCACCGTGGGCGCGCGACGCCCAAGCTCTTCCTGGGCGCGCGAGGGGCGCCGCTATCCCGCCAGAGCGCGTGGCTGATCATCCAGTCCGCGGCAGAGCGAGCCCACCTCACCGCCCACGTGTCCCCCCATACGCTGCGGCACTCGTTCGCGACCCATCTGCTGCAGGGTGGCGCGGATGTGCGCGTCGTCCAGGAGCTGCTCGGCCATGCCTCCGTCGCGACGACGCAGATCTACACCTACGTGTCGGTCGACGCCCTGCGCGACGTCTACGCCACCTCGCACCCCCGCGCCCGCTGACGGGGCGTCCTCGGCGGGCTCCGACTCGCGTCGGAACCGCGTCGTCGCGGGCCCGCGACGGCCGCGCCGCAGGCGTTCCCCTGCCCGGCGTGACTAGAATCGGGTGACACGAAGCACGTAGGCGGGAGCATTGGTGGCGGGCAAGGCACAGGCGGCGACGAAGGCCGCCACGGGGGACACTCCGATCGGACCCACCGGTCGTCCCTATCAGGGGTTCCCCACCCCGCCGAAGCTCGAGGGTCACGGCCCCGCCCGCATCATCGCGCTGTGCAACCAGAAGGGCGGCGTCGGCAAGACGACGACCACCATCAACCTCGCCGCGGCCCTCGCCGGCTACGGCCGCAAGGTGCTCGCCGTCGACTTCGACCCGCAGGGCGCCCTGTCGGCGGGTCTGGGCATCCAGACGCACGACATCCCGACCATCTACGACCTGCTGCTGGACGGAAAGCGCGACCCGCACGAGGTCATCGTGCATTCGCGTGTCGAGAACCTCGACGTCATTCCGGCGAACATCGACCTGTCGGCCGCCGAGGTGCACCTGGTCAACGAGGTCGCCCGCGAGCAGACCCTTTCACGCGCGCTGCGCCGGATCGCCGGCGACTACGACGTCGTCCTCATCGACTGTCAGCCGTCGCTGGGCCTGCTGACGGTCAACGCGCTCACCGCGAGCCACGGCGTGGTCATTCCGCTCGAGTGCGAGTTCTTCGCACTCCGCGGTGTCGCGATGCTCATCGAGACGATCGACAAGGTGCGCGACCGCCTGAACCCGACCATCACGCTCGACGGTGTGCTCGCGACGATGTACGACGCGCGCACGCTCCATTCGCGCGAGGTCCTCGAGCGAGTGGTCGACGCTTTCGGCGACGACGTCCTGGAGACCGTGATCGGTCGTACCGTCAAGTTCCCGGATGCCTCCGTCTCAGGCATGCCGATCACCGAGTTCGCGCCGGAGCACGCCGCCGCGCAGGCCTACCTTCGGCTGGCGCGAGAGCTGGTCGCCCGTGGCGCTGTCGCCTGACGCTTCGACAGACGCAGGCCCCGCCGGGCAGGATGCAGCGGCGCCGCGGCCCGATGCTGCGGCAGCAGCCGCGTCCGGACCAGGATTCCAGGTCGCCCTGTCGAACTTCGACGGGCCGTTCGATCTGCTCCTGACGCTGATCTCCAAACACGAACTCGACATCACCGAGGTGTCGCTGTCCCTGGTGACGAACGAGTTCATCGCCTACCTGCGGGGCCTCGGGACCGGGCAGGAGCTGGACGAGGCATCCGAGTTCCTCGTCGTCGCCGCCACGCTGCTGGACATGAAGGTCGCGGGACTGCTGCCGCAGGGCGAGCTCGTCGACGCGGAATCCGTCGCGCTCCTGGAAGCACGGGATCTGCTGTTCGCGCGGCTGCTGCAGTACCGCGCGTTCAAGGAGGTCTCGGCGTGGTTCGAGAGGTGCCTGCGCCGCGAGGCGGTGCGGCACACGCGCTCGGTGCGGCTGGACGAGAAGTACCGCAACGCCGTGCCCGAGCTGGTGTGGTCGCTCAGCGCCGACGACTTCGCCGCGCTGGCACTGCTGGCGATGACGCCCAAGGAGATCCCCCGCATCGGGTTGGACCACCTGCATGCGCCGCTGGTCAGCATCCGGGAGCAGGCGGCGATCGTGGTGACCCTGCTCAGGGATGCCGGGTCCCTGACGTTCCGCGAGCTCATCGCCGGCGTGGGCCAGCCCGGTGTGGTCGTGGCCCGCTTCCTCTCGGTGCTGGAGCTGTACCGCCACGCCGCCCTGTCCTTCGAACAGCTCGAGCCGCTCGGCGAGCTGACCCTTCGCTGGAGCGCGCAGCGCTGGAGCGACGAGAACCTCGCCACTTTGGGAGCCGACTATGACCGATGATGCTTCGACGGGCTCGGCCGCCGCGGGGGAGAGCTCGGCCACCGCGGGAGAGCACGCGCCCGTCGTGACCGTGACCGACGTCGCGCGGCGGCTGGAGGCGATCCTGCTGGTCGTCGAGGAGCCGCAGAGCCTGGTCGCCCTTGCCGCTGCGGTGGGGGCTCCGGTGCCGGCGGTGCGGCAGGCGATCGAGGCCCTCGTCGACGACTACGACGGCAAGTCGGCAGGGCCGGTGCGCGGTTTCGAGCTGCGCGAGGTCGGCGGCGGATGGCGGCTCTACGTGCGCGCGGAGCTCGACGACCTCGTGAGCGAGTTCGTCGGCGGGCAGGCGCCGTCGCGGCTGTCCCAGGCGGCGCTGGAGACCCTCGCGGTGATCGCCTACAAGCAGCCGGTGACCCGCAGCCAGGTGGCGTCCATCCGCGCGGTGAACGTCGACTCGGTGGTGCGCACACTGCTCGCGCGCGGCTTGATCACGGAGCTGTTCGCGGATGCCGAGACCGGCGCCATCAACTACGGCACCACCGATGCGCTCCTCGTGCACCTTGGCATCAACTCGCTGGACGAACTGCCGCACATCTCGCCGCTGCTGGACGGCGCGGACGAGGTCGGCGACAGCCTGGACGAAGGAGTGCGGCGATGACCGGCGCAGCAGAGTCGGCCGAAGGCGTCCGCCTTCAGAAAGTGCTCGCCAACGCGGGCGTCGCCTCGCGGCGGGTCGCCGAGCAGCTCATCGTCGAAGGGCGCGTCCGCGTGAACGGCGAGGTGGTCACCGAGCTGGGCTCGCGCATCGACCCCGAGAACGACCTGGTCGACGTCGACGGCACTGCGATCCAGCTCGACCAGTCCAAGCGGTACGTCATGCTCAACAAGCCGACGGGCGTGGTGAGCTCGATGAAGGACGACCGCGGGCGACCCGATCTGCGCCGCTTCACGAAGGAGTGGCCCGAACGCCTGTACAACGTGGGGCGATTGGATGCCGAGACCAGTGGCCTCCTCGTGCTCACCAACGACGGGGAACTCGCCCACGTGCTCGCCCACCCGTCGTTCGGTGTGACCAAGGTGTACATCGCCAAGGTCGAGGGACGCGTGACGCCGCAGACGGTCCAGACGCTGCTGCGCGGCGTCGACCTCGAGGACGGCCCGATCATCGCGGACAAGGCCCGGCTGCTGTCGTCGTCTGCCGAGGGCGGCGGGTCGCTCGTCGAGCTCACCCTGCACTCGGGGCGCAACCGCATCGTGCGTCGGATGATGGCCGCCGTCGGCCATCCCGTCGTCGAGCTGGTGCGCCGGCAGTTCGGTCCGCTTCACCTGGGAACGCTGCCAGCCGGGCGCGCCCGCGAGTTGACTAAGGTGGAGCGGGGCGCTCTGCTGACTCTCGCGCGCCAGGCGACCTCGTCCACGCCGGAGGAGGCCGCACCCGACGTCCGCGATGGCGAGCCGCCCGCGAACTGAAGATTCCGCCGTGCAAGGCGAACAGGAGACGCAAGTGACCGATTCGAGGCCGACCGCCGCGCGCGAGCGCGGGGCGGAGCCCACGCTCGCCCCGCGTGTGCAGGGCACAGTGCGGATCGTCGGCGCCGGCCTCCTCGGCGCGAGCATCGGTCACGCGCTCACGGCCCGGGGGGTCGACGTCGCCCTCGACGACACGTCGCCGTCGCAGCTGCGCCTCGCGATCGACTACGGCGCCGGACGCCGCGCCGCCGACGACGACGAGCCGTCTCTGGTCGTCGTCGCCGTGCCGCCGGATGTCACGGCCGACGTCATCGAGCGCGAGCTCGCGCGTCATCCGGGCGCCGTGGTGACCGATGTGGCCAGTGTCAAGCTCGAGCCTCTGCGCGCGCTGCAGGAACGCGGCGTCGACCTGACGCACTACATCGGCTCGCACCCGCTGGCGGGCCGTGAGCGCGGGGGAGCGATCTCGGCGCGCGCCGACATCTTCGTCGGACGACCCTGGGTGGTGTGCCGGGACGAGGCGACGCCGTCGACCGACCTCGCCCTCGTCGAGGGTCTTGCACTGGATCTCGGCGCGACGCCGATCGAGATGACTCCCGAAGACCACGACCGTGGCGTCGCGCTCGTCTCGCACGTGCCCCAGCTGGTCGCCAGTCTCCTCGCCGGTCGCTTCGTCGACGCACCCGACGGATCGCTGCGCCTGGCCGGCCAGGGGGTCCGCGACACCACCCGGATCGCGGCATCCGCACCCGAATTGTGGGTGCAGATCCTGGGTGCGAACGCCGCGCCCGTCGTCGATGTGCTCGATCTGATCGCCGCCGACCTCACCGCCGTGGCCGACGCGCTGCGCGAGCCGGACGCTCCCGGCGCCCGCCGTGCCGTCGCCGACACCATCCGCCGCGGGAACGACGGCGTGGAGCGGCTGCCCGGCAAGCACGGTCAGAACCGGCGCTACGAGCAGGTCGTCGTCATGGTCGACGACACCCCCGGACAGCTCGGCCGGCTGTTCGGCGAGCTCGGCGACCTCGACGTGAACGTGGAAGACCTGCGCCTGGAGCACTCGCCGGGCGCCCAGTTCGGCCTCGCCGAGATCAGCGTCGTCCCGAGCGCGGTGCGCCGCGCCGTCGACGGTCTCGAAGCGCGCGGCTGGAAGATTGCGAGCACCACCAATGACTGACCCTTCGACGAGCTCGGGGACCGACTCGACGAGCCCGGGTGCCGGGCAGGAGCGCGGCGTCTTCGTCGTCGCGATCGACGGCCCTGCCGGCAGCGGCAAGTCGAGCGTGTCGAAGCAGGTCGCGCGCCGCCTGGGCTACGGGTACCTCGACACCGGGGCCGCCTACCGGGCCCTGGCATGGCACGCCCTCCAGCACGGCATCGACACGTCGGATGCGACATCCGTCCTCGACGTCTCCGGCGACTTCGACTACGCGATCTCCCTGGACCCCGACGCCTACTGGGTGCGGGTCGGGCAGACCGACGTGACCGACGCGATCCGCGAACCGCGCGTCTCGGACGCCGTGAGCGGTGTGGCCCGCGTGCCCGCGGTGCGCCGGTCGGTCAACGCCCTGTTCCGCGCGCTCGTCGCGAACTCCGGGCGCCCGGGCGTCGTCATCGAGGGGCGCGACATCACGACGGTCGTCGCCCCCGACGCGCCGGTGCGCATCCTCCTCACAGCTGCGCCCGCGGTGCGGGCCGCACGCCGCAGCGCCGAGGTGACCACGCAGGATGCCGCGACGGTCGCCGCGGCGCTCCACCAGCGTGACGCCTCGGACTCGGCCGTCGTCGACTTCCTCACCGCCGCTCCCGGCGTCGAGGTCGTGGACTCGACCCAGCTCGATTTCGACCAGACCGTGGACGCCGTTCTCGGCGTGATCCAGGCCGCGCACGGCGCGGCCGCGGTCGACCCACTGCAGACAGGAGCCTGAGATGGCCGCCGACAACCCCGCCGACTTCGACGAATTCGAGGCCACGGACGACCACCTCGCCGAGAGCCTCGCGGATCTCGACGACGACCTCGCCGAGCAGCGCGCGGCCGCCCTGCGCGTCGGCCTCGAGGACTACGACCTCGACGAGGAGGACGCTGCGCTCCTCGAGGGCCTGGTCCGCGGCGAGGACGGCATCGAGTTCCTGCCCGCGCTGCCGGTCGTCGCGATCGTCGGCCGTCCGAACGTCGGCAAGTCCGCCCTCGTGAACCGCATCCTCGGCCGCCGTGAAGCCGTCGTGGAAGACACCCCCGGAGTGACGCGAGACCGCGTCACCTACAAGGCCGAGTGGATGGAGCGCCGCTTCACGCTCGTCGACACCGGCGGCTGGGAGCCCGACGCCCGCGGCATCGACCGCTCGGTCGCGGCCCAGGCCGAAGTGGCGATCGATCTGTGCGACGTCGTGCTGTTCGTCGTCGACGCCATGGTCGGTGCGACCGCGACGGACGAGCACGTCGTACGTCTGCTCCGCAAGGCGAACAAGCCCGTCTTCCTCGTCGCCAACAAGATCGATGACGCGCGCCAGGAGCCCGAGGCCGCGGCGCTGTGGAACCTGGGGCTCGGCGAGCCGCACCCGGTCTCCGCCATCCACGGGCGAGGCGTGGCCGACCTCCTGGACGAGGTCGTCAAGGTGCTGCCCGATGTGTCGGCGGTCGCCAAGGCCGAGATCGGCGGCCCCCGCCGCGTGGCGATCCTCGGACGCCCGAACGTGGGCAAGTCCTCGCTGCTGAACAAGGCCGCGGGCGAGGAGCGCGTCGTCGTCAACGAGCTCGCCGGCACGACACGCGACCCGGTCGACGAGATCGTCGAGCTCGGCGGCAGGCTGTGGCGTTTCGTCGACACCGCAGGCATCCGCCGGCGTGTGCACCTGCAGCAGGGCGCCGACTTCTACGCGTCGCTGCGGACGTCGGCCGCGCTCGAGAAGGCCGAGGTCGCGATCGTCGTCATCGACGTTACGCAGCCCGTCAGCGTGCAGGACCTCAACATCATCGACCTCGTCCTCGAGTCCGGTCGTGCGCTCGTCATCGCCTACAACAAGTGGGATCGCCTGAACGACGACGACATGGACGGACAGGACCGCCGCCGCTACCTCGAGCGCGAGATCGAGCAGGACCTCGCGCACGTCGCGTGGGCGCCGCGCGTCAACATCTCCGCCCGCTCGGGCCGCCACCTCGACAAGCTCGTGCCCGCGGTGGAGACCGCGCTCGACTCGTGGGACAAGCGCATCCAGACCGGCAAGTTCAACGCGTTCCTCACCGAGCTCATCGCCGAGCACCCGCACCCGCTGCGCGGGGGCAAGCAGCCGCGCATCCTGTTCGGCACGCAGGCGTCCACGCGGCCGCCGACCTTCGTGCTGTTCACGACCGGCTTCCTCGACCCGGGCTATCGCCGCTTCATCACGCGGCGCCTGCGCGAGGTGTACGGCTTCGAGGGCACCCCGATCGTCATCAACATGCGCGTGCGGGAGCGTCGCCAGCGCTGACGGTCCGACGTCGAAGACGGGATGCCCCCGCTCCGGGCGTCCCGTCTCCCGTCTCAGCCGTGCTCGCCGGCCCGGTACTGCGCGGGACGCACCATGGCGGTCGCATCGGGCTCGACGAAGCCGAACTGCCGGTAGAGGCCGTGCGCGTCACCCGTGAACAGGGTCCAGCGCATGTCCGCGCCCGGCCCGTCGTCGATCATGCGGCGGATGAGCCGCTTGCCCAGTCCGCGACCGCGATGTGCGTCGAGCACGAAGACGTCCGCGAGGTAGGCGAAACCCACGCCGTCCGACACCGCGCGCGCGAACCCGACCTGCTCGCCGGTGTCGGCGAGGTAGACGCCCACGACGCGCCACGCGGTGTCCAGCTGTGCATCGATGTCGGCGCGGCTGCGCCAGCGCCCCCAGTAGGCCTCGGTCGACAGCCACGTCCACACGACATCTCGCTGGATGCGGGCCGGGTCGTCGTCGAGTTCGTAGTGCATGCCCTCCATTGTGGCGAGTCCCCGCGTGACGGCGGGCGAGCCGGTCCAGAGCATGTGGCTCGGTGGTGTGACAGGCTGGCAGGGTGACGATCGAGCTTCCCGACTTCGGTGAGCCCCGCCGTCCGCACGGACCCCGCGACCCCGGGGACGCGTGGGTGGTGGCTCCCTCGGGAGAGCGGTACTGGGGGCGCTTCGGCGCCGCGGGCCTGCTCGCCATCGACGCCCGACGCGGCGTGCTTCTGCAGCACCGCGTGTCATGGAGCCATTTCGGAGACACCTGGGCCCTCCCCGGCGGTGCGCGGCACGAAGGCGAGTCCGCCTGCGACGGAGCGCTGCGCGAGGCCGCCGAGGAGGCCGGCGTGCCGGCCGCCGCGGTGCGGCCGCGCGTGCTGAGCGCCTTCGACCTGGGCTACTGGAGCTATACGACCGTCGTGGGCGATGTCGTGCACCCGTTCGAGCCCACCATCAGCGACCCCGAGAGCCGCGAGCTCGCCTGGGTGCCCGTAGAGGCCGTGACCGGGTACCCGCTGCATCCCGGGTTC
>Ga0160460_101097_pt1 | contig 10676 bp, 6 predicted proteins | sample HID1973M_E6MG_FD_108238 | JGI IMG/M metagenome (GOLD analysis project Ga0160460, IMG submission 108238) | Enriched mosquito-associated microbial communities from UW Madison campus, WI, USA - HID1973M_E6 MG | ecosystem: Host-associated > Arthropoda: Insects > Digestive system > Unclassified ... | reverse complement strand
GCGTCGATGTCGTGCAGCTGCGGGCCAAGACGGTGACCGCTCGCGAGCTGCTGCGCCAGGCGAGGGCGATGTCGGACGTCATCGACCGACGATGCCTGCTGCTGATCAACGACCGCGTCGATGTGGCGGTGGCCGCGCGGGAGGAGGGAGCTCGCGTCGACGGGGTCCACCTCGGTCAGGGCGACCTGCCACCGCAGACGGCGCGGCGCCTGCTCGGCGCCCACGCCGTGATCGGGTGGACCGCGAACACCGCGGAGCACCGCGCTGCGGCCGGCTCATTGCTTCAGGGCACGGTCGACTACCTCGGGGTCGGCGTCATCCGCCCGACCTCGACCAAGCCCGACCACCCGCCGGCGCTCGGCGTCGACGGGTTCGCGGCGTTCGCTGCGGGCACGCCGCTCCCCTGCGTCGCGATCGGCGGGGTGGGCCTCGACGACGTCGCACCGCTGCGTGCGGCGGGAGCCGCGGGCATCGCGGTCGTGTCGGCGATCTGCGGGGCCGAGGACCCCGCGGCGGCGGCGCGCGGCCTGCGCGGCGCGGCCGACGCGCCGACGCCCTCCGAAGCGGCGGTGGCCCGGTGACCGGCGCGGCGGCCCTCGCATCGCCCTCGACGGCGCTGCGAGCCGGCAGGATCCCGCGCGTCCTGAGCATCGCCGGCACCGACCCGACCGGCGGTGCGGGTGTGCAGGCCGACCTCAAGTCCATCGGCGCGCTCGGCGGGTACGGCATGGCTGTGGTGACCGCGCTGGTCGCGCAGAACACTCGTGGCGTGCGCGAGGTCCACGTGCCCCCGGCGGTGTTCCTCGCCGCGCAGCTGGACGCCGTGTCGGACGACGTCGAGATCGACGCGGTGAAGATCGGGATGCTGCAGTCCGCCGCGATCATCGGCACCGTGCGGGAGTGGCTCGCACGCGTGCGTCCGCCGATCGTCGTGCTGGACCCGGTGATGGTGGCCACCAGTGGCGACCGGCTGCTCGATCCTGCCGCGGAGGTGGCGCTGCGCCGGCTCGCGGGCGAGGTCGACCTCGTCACGCCGAACCTCGCGGAGCTCGCGGTGCTCACGGGGCGGCCGCGGGCGAACTCGTGGGCCCAGGCGGTCGACGACGCGCGAGCCCTCGCGCACGCGACGGGCACCACCGTGCTGCTCAAGGGGGGCCATCTGGACGGCGCGGAGTGCCCGGACGGCATCGTCCGCCCGGACGGCTTGGTCCACGAGGTGGCCGGCGCGCGTGTCCAGACGCGCAACACCCACGGCACCGGCTGCTCGCTGTCCTCGGCGATGGCGACGCTGCGCGCGGGCGGGGCCGCCTGGCCGGATGCCCTCGAGCGGGCGAAGACCTGGCTCACCGGCGCGCTGGCGCACGCCGATGCGCTCGGAGTCGGCGGTGGCAACGGACCGATCGACCACTTCCACGAACTGAGGGGCGCGGCTGCGCCCACGCCCGCGGAGGCTCAGCGCGACGCGACCGCGCCGCCCTCGCAGGAGGCTCCGCTCTCCCCGTCGACGGCGGGTGAAGGGGCAGCGGGCACGGCGCGTGGCGGGGCCCTGGGGACCGACCCCCGCGCCTCCTGGTCCGCGGCGGCATGGGACGCGGCAGCGGCGGTGCGTGCGGCGGTCGACACCCTCGAGTTCGTGCGCGGGCTCGGCGACGGCACGCTGCCGCGCGACACGTTCGTGCGCTACCTCGCCCAGGACGCGATCTACCTCGGCGAGTACTCGCGCGTGCTGGCGAAGGCGAGCGCGCTGGCGCCGGCGCCGGACGAACAGGCGTTCTGGGCGCGGGCGGCGGAGTCCTCGATCGTGGAGGAGCGGCGGCTGCACGACTCGCATCCGGGGACGCAGGCCGCCCTCCCCGCACCGCAGACCCTCGCCTACACGAACCACCTGCACGCGTCGGACCGCTCCTACGGCGAACTCGTGGCGGCGCTCCTGCCGTGCTTCCGGCTGTACACCGATCTCGGCATCCGCCTCGCCGCCCGTCGGCACGACGCGCACCCCTACGACGACTGGCTCGCGATGTACGGCGATCCCGCGTTCACCGCGTCCAGCGCACGGGCCACCGAGATCGCCGACGCCGCGGCCCGGGAGGCGGGACCGCTCGAGCGCGCCCGCATGAGCGCGGCCTTCGCCCGTTCCATGGAGCTGGAGCGGGAGTTCTTCGCGCGGGCGTGAAGCCCGCCCGTGCCACCCCGCCCTGCCGCCCGGCGTGAAGCCCGGCCGGACCGCCCGGCCGAGACCAGGAGATCTGGCGGCGACAGGACGATTCCGAGGAATCGTCCTGTTCTCGACGGATCTCCTGATCCGGGAAGCGCTAGGCGTCGGCGCCGTGCTCCACGTCGGCGGCGCCCACGATGACCGGGATGGTCGAGGTGACGGTGGGCACCGACGCGGACAGCAGCGAGCCGTCCTCGCGACGCGCGTCGCCGAGCTCGCGCAGCGACGGCCGCCCGGGGATCACCGGACCCTGCCCGTCCAGCGCCGCGATGACCTCCTCGCCGGCGCCGACGACGTAGCCCACGCCGCGCACGCTGAAGCCGACGGGCTCGCCCTCGGTGGCGCGCACGCGCAGCTGGTCGCGGGTGACGGTGACGACCAGGCGCGTGCCGTGCCAGTGCAGCACGAACTCCAGCGAGGGCCAGTCCGCGGGCAGCCGCGGGTTGAACGACAGCTCGCCGAAGTGGTCGCGCATGCCGCCGAACCCGGCCACGAGCGCCGTCCACACGCCGCCCGCCGACGCCACGTGCACGCCGTCGGAGGCGTTGTGATGCAGGTCGCCGAGGTCCACGAAGATCGACTGGCGGAAGTACTCGAGCGCGAGGTCCTGGTAGCCGACCTCCGCGGCGAGGATCGCCTGCACGACGGCCGACAGCGTCGAGTCGCCCGTGGTCAGCGGGTCGTAGTACTCGAAGTCGGCGAGCTTGTCCTCGTCGGAGAAGTGGTTGCCCTGCAGGAACAGCGCGAGCACGACGTCGGCCTGCTTGAGCACCTGGTACCGGTAGATCACCAGCGGGTGGAAGTGCAGCAGCAGCGGCCGCTTGTCGGGCGGGGTGTTCTCGAGATCCCAGATCTCGCGCTCCAGGAACACGTGATCCTGCGGATGGATGCCGAGGCTCGGGCTGAACGGGATGTGCATCGCCTCCGCGGCCCGCTCCCACGCCTCGGGCTCTCCCGGCTCCAGGGCGAGGCGGTCGACCATCTGGCGGTAGACCTCGCCGTCGGCCTCGGCCATCTCCCGCACGGTGCGCGCGGCGAAGCGGAGGTTGAAGCGCGCCATGACGTTCGTGAAGAGGTTGTCGTTGACGACCGTCGTGTACTCGTCGGGACCGGTGACGCCGTGGATGTGGAACGTGTCGCCCTCGCCGTCGAGCACGCCGTCGCTCGAGCGCCAGAAGCCGAGCGTCGCCCACAGCCGCGCGGTCTCCACGGCGATGTCGACGCCCTCGCGGAAGAGGAACTCGTCGTCACCGGTGGCCCGCACGTACTTCGCGAGCGCGAAGCTGACGTCGGCGTTGATGTGGTACTGGGCGGTACCGGCGGCATAGTAGGCGGATGCCTCTTCTCCGTTGATGGTCCGCCACGGGAAGAGCGCCCCCGCCTCGTTGAGCTGGAACGCCCGGCGACGCGCGGCAGGCAGCATGAGGTAGCGCATGCGCAGCGCGTTGCGCGCCCACAGGGGCGTCGTGTAGGCGAGGAACGGGAGCACGTAGATCTCGGTGTCCCAGAAGTAGTGTCCGGAGTAGCCCGAGCCGGTCATGCCCTTCGCCGGCACGCCCTGGCCGTCGGCACGTGCCGCCGCCTGCGCGAGCTGGAACAGACACCAGCGGGACGCCTGCTGGAGGTCGTCGTGGCCGCCGATGCGCACGTCCGATCGCTCCCAGAAGGCGTCGAGCCACGATCGCTGCTGGGCGCGGACCGCGTCGACGCTCTCGCTCAGCGCGCGGTCGAGCGTGCGGCGGCAGCGGTCGACCAGCTCGCGCGCGGGCACGCCGCGCGACGTGTGGTAGCTGACGAGCTTGGTCACCCGGACCGGCACGCCGGCCTTCGCCTGCACGCGGAACACGTTCTTGGCGATGTCGGGCTCGATGAGCGTGCGGGAGGTGTACTCGTTCGCGGTCTCGACGAGGTGGTCCGCGACGACGGCGATCGTCATGCCGGACTCGGTGGCGCGGTACGACAGCGCCGAGCGCAGCTTGTCCTGCCAGTACTCCTGGGGCTGCAGCACGCGCTCGTGCAGCTTCTCGGTCTTGCGCGGGTCGAACCCGGCCTTGCGCGACGCGTTGGGCGTGCCGCCGTAGACGTCCTCGCCGTCCTGCCGGTTGAGGATCTGGCAGCTCACGGTGACGGGTGCGTCGGCGTTGAGCACCGTGACGTCCAGCGTCATGACCGCCAGGTGCTTCTCCTCGAACGAGATGAGACGCTCGAACTCGACCCTCACCTCCTTGCCGGAGGGCGTCACCCACAGGATGTGGCGGCGCAGCACGCCGTCGCGCATGTCGAGGACCCGCTCGTACTCCCGCACGTCGGCGACGTCGAGCGACAGCGGCTCGTCGTCGACGTAGACCCGCATCACCTTCGCATCGGGAGCGTTGATGATCGTCTGGCCGACCTCGGCGAAGCCGTACGCCTGCTCGGCGTGACGGATCGGGAACGTCTCGTGGAATCCGTTGATGAAGGTGCCGTGCTCGTGCGCGTGACGCCCCTCGGGCTGATTGCCGCGCATGCCGAGGTAGCCGTTGCCCACGGCGAACAGCGTCTCGGTGACGCCGGCGTCGTCGAGTTCGAACGACGTCTCGACGAGCCGCCACGGGTCGACGGGGAACCGATCGCGATCGATCATCGTGCGAACTCCTCCAGATCCTTGACCACGACGTGCGCGCCCGCCTCGACGAGGTCCTGCTCTCCGACGCCACGGTCGACGCCCACCACGAGCGCGAAGCCGCCGGCGGCGGCCGAGCGCACTCCGCTGATGGCGTCCTCGACCGCGGCGCTGCGCGCGGGCTCGACCCCCAGCATCCGTGCCGCCTCGACGAACACGTCCGGCGCGGGCTTGGACGCGAGGTGGTCGCGTTCGGCGATGACGCCGTCCATCACCACGGCGAAGCGGTCGCGGATGCCCGACGCCGCCAGCACCTCCTCGGCGTTCTTCGAGCTCGACACCACCGCGACGGGGGTGCCGGCCTCGGCCAGCAGGTCCAGCAGGCGCAGCGAGCCCGGGTAGGGTGCGATGCCGTCGGCGCGCAGCACGCGCTCGAAGACGGCGTTCTTGCGGTTGCCGATGCCGCACACCGTGTCGGCGGTCACCGGGTCCGACGGGCTGCCCCAGGGCACCTCGACGTCGCGCGAGCGCAGCAGGCTCGCCACGCCGTCATAGCGCTTCTTGCCGTCGAGATGGTCGAAGTAGTCGCGCTCGGTGTACGGCGGGGTGATGTCCCACGCGGCGAAGAGCTCTTCGAACATCGTCTGCCACGCGTGCATGTGCACTTCGGCCGTGGGCGTCAGGACGCCGTCCAGATCGAACAGCACGGCGTCGTAAGCGGTCAGATCGGGCAGGGCGTCGTCAGCCACAGAACCTCCGGAAGCGAGTGCGGATGCTCGGCACTGCGTCGCGCCGTCCAGCAAGCGTAATGCGGTCGGGTGTCCGGTCGACACCCCGTGACGGTTAAGTCCGGGCGACGCTCAGGGTCTGCCGCGCGATCTCGAGCTCCTCGTCGGTCGGCACGACCAGCACGGTCACCGCCGAGGCATCCGTCGAGATGATCCGGATGCCGCGTTCGGCGCTCTCGTTGCGGGCGTGGTCGATCTCGACGCCCGCGAAGCCGAGGGTCTCGAGGGCGCCGGCGCGCACGTGGGGGGCGTTCTCGCCCACGCCCGCCGTGAACGAGATGACATCGGCGCCGCCGAGCTGCGCGAGGTAGGCCCCGGCATAGGCCCGCAGACGGTGCACGTACACCTCGAACGCGAGGATGGCGCGCTCCTCGCCCCGCTCGATCGCGGCCCGGATGTCGCGCAGGTCGTTGGAGCCCGCGAGCCCGAGCAGACCGCTGCGCTTGTTGAGGAGCTCGTCGAGGTCGTCGACGGTCATCCCGCCGCGCCGTTCGAGCTGGAACAGCACCGCCGGATCGATGTCCCCCGACCGCGTCCCCATCACCAGTCCCTCGAGCGGCGTGAAGCCCATCGAGGTGTCGACGGAGCGTCCGCCGTCGATCGCGGTGACCGACGCTCCGTTGCCGAGGTGGAACACGATCTGCTTGAGCTCCGCGAGCGGGCGCCCCAGGAACGCGGCAGCCGCCTCGCTGACGAACTTGTGGGACGTGCCGTGGAAGCCGTACCGGCGGATGCGATGGGATGCCGCGACCTCCGCGTCGATCGCGTACGTGTAGGCGGCGGGCGACAGCGTCTGGTGGAACGCGGTGTCGAACACGGCGACGTGCGGTACGTCGGGGAACGCCCGGCGCGCCGCCACGATGCCTGCCAGGTTCGCGGGGTTGTGCAGCGGGGCCAGCACGGAGAGCTCGTCGATGTTGATCTCGACCAGGGGCGTGATCAGCGTCGGCTCGAAGAAGCGCGCGCCGCCGTGCACGACGCGGTGCCCGACCGCGACCGGCGGCGTCTCGACGAGCGACGGGCCGTCCGACGCGAAGGCCTCGAGCATCACCGCGAAGCCCGCCGTGTGATCGGGGATCGGCAGCTCGCGCGTGCGCGTCGCGTCGAGGAACGCCGGCGCGGGCCCGTCCGTCGGCGCCGCGTACACGGTGTGACGGGCGATCCCGATCGGGTCGCCGATGCGCTCGACGAGCCCCGAGGCGAGCGTGCGCTCGGAGTCCATGTCCAGAAGCTGGTACTTGAACGACGACGAGCCGCTGTTGATCACGAGCACCGGGGTCATCGCTTCACTCCCCCTGGGCCTGGATCGCGGTGATGGCGATGGTGTTGACGATGTCGTCGACCAGCGCGCCGCGCGACAGGTCGTTGATGGGCTTGTTGAGGCCCTGGAGCACCGGGCCGATGGCGACCGCGCCTGCGGAGCGCTGCACCGCCTTGTAGGTGTTGTTGCCGGTGTTGAGGTCGGGGAAGACGAACACCGTCGCGCGTCCGGCGACGGCCGACCCGGGCATCTTCGCGGCGGCCACCGCGGCGTCGGCGGCGGCGTCGTACTGGATGGGCCCCTCCACGAGCAGCTCCGGAGCACGCGAGCGCACGAGGGCCGTGGCATCCCGCACCTTCTCGACCTCGGCGCCCGACCCCGACTCCCCCGTCGAGTAGGAGAGCATCGCCACGCGGGGATCGATGCCGAACTGCGCCGCGGTCGCCGCCGACGAGATCGCGATGTCGGCGAGCTGCTCGCTCGTCGGATCGGGGATCACAGCGCAGTCGCCGTACACCAGCACGCGGTCGGCCAGGGCCATGAGGAACACGCTCGAGACCACCGAGACGCCGGGCCTGGTCTTGATGATCTCGAACGCCGGGCGGATGGTGTGCGCCGTCGTGTGCGCGGCGCCCGACACCATGCCGTCCGCCAGCCCCAGGTGCACCATCATCGTGCCGAAGTACGAGACGTCGGTGACCGTGTCGGCCGCCTGCCCCACCGTGACTCCCTTGTGGGCACGCAGGCGCGCGTACTCCTCGGCGAACTTGTGCACGTGGACGGCGTCCATCGGCGACAGCACCTCGGCGCCCTGGATGTCGATGCCCAGCTCGATCGCCCGCGCGCGCACCTCGAACGGCTCGCCGAGGATCACCAGGTCCGCGATGCCGCGCTTGAGGACGGTCGCCGCGGCGCGCAGCACCCGGTCGTCGTCGCCCTCGGGCAGCACGATGCGCTTGCGCTGCGCTCGGGCGCGCTCGATGAGCTGGAACTCGAACATGAGCGGCGTGACGACCGTCGCCCGCGCCAGCCCGAAGGCGACGAGCAGCTCGTCGGTGTCGACGCTCTGCTCGAACAGGGCGAGGGCGGTGTCGTAGCGGCGCTGCGAGTCGGCCGCGAGACGACCGCGTGTGCCCATGATGCGCACCGCGGTCTCGTAGGTGCCGAGCTCGGTCGTGATGATCGGCACGCTCGATCCGAGTCCGTCGATGAGCCGCGTGACGGGCTCCGGCAGCTCGAAGCCGCCGTTGAGCACGATGCCCGAGATCGACGGGAAGGTGCCCGACGCGTCGGCCAGCAGCGTCGCCAGCAGCACCTCGGAGCGGTCGGCCGGGATGATGACGACGGCGCCCTCGAGCAGACGCGGCAGCACGTTCACCATCGACATTCCCGCCACCACCACCGCCAGGGCTTCGCGGGTGAGTCGGCCGGGGTCGCCGGCGAGCATCTCGCCGTCGACCGAGCGCATGATGCCGCGGATGGAGGGGGCGACCAGGTGGCGGTCCTCGGGGATCGCCCAGACGGGCACCGGGGAGCTCGGCGCTCCGCCGAGGTGCGCGTGGATCGACCGCCGGACGGCGTCGAGGGTCTCGTCGGCGTGCTCCGGGTCGGCGCGGTTGGCCACGACCGCGAAGAGCTTGGCGCGCCCGTGCGCGAGCTCCGCGAGCGCGAGGTCGGCGATCTGGCCCATCTCGGCCGGGGTGCGCGCGAGAGAGGAGCCGAGCTGCTCGGGCTGGGTCTGGTTCTGCGCCGATCGGCCGCCCAGCACCAGCAGCACCGGTGCGCCGAGGTTCGCCGCGATGCGGGCGTTGTAGGCGAGCTCGGCGGGGCTGCCCACATCGGTGTAGTCGCTGCCGACGATGACGACCGCGTCGCACTGGGCCTGGACGGCCTTGTACCGCTCGACGATCGTCGCCAGCGCGGCATCCGGATCCTGCCGGACGTCGTCGTAGGTGACGCCGATGCAGTCGTCGTACGGGAGGTCGACGCCGTCGTGGTCGAGCAGCATCTCGAGCACGTAGTCGCGCTCCACCGTGGAGCGGGCGATCGCCCGGAAGACCCCCACCCGCGGGGTCGCATGGCTCAGCGCGTCGAGCACCCCGAGGGCGACCGTCGACTTCCCCGAATGGCCTTCCGCCGAGGTGATGTAGATGCTCTGCGCCACACCTCCAGCCTATGGGCGGGCAGGATGCCGCGGCCAGGCGTGCCACCGGATCAAAGGCGGTCCGCCGCCCGGGAAGCCGGACGGCGCCCGCCCCCGGATACCCTCGAGGGCATGCACGAACCCCGGCCAGGCGTCGACATCCCCGATCACCGCGGCCGGATCGGCCTCGACCGCACGGGGCGGGATCTGGACCGCAACCCCGACGTCCGGGTGACCGACGTCGAGGTGCTCGCGTCGGCCTGGCACGTGCTGCGACGCACCACCCTGGACTACCGCGGTCCGTCAGGGCGGTGGGAGAGGCAGCAGCGCGAGACGTACGACCGCGGCAACGGCGCCACGGTGCTCCTCTACGACCAGGCGCGGCGCACGGTGCTGCTCACCCGCCAGTTCCGCTACCCGGCCTACGTCAACGACCACCCCGACGGGATGCTGATCGAGGCCGCCGCCGGGCTCCTCGACGAAGACGACCCCGCCGCGGCGATCCGGCGCGAGGCCGCCGAGGAGACCGGAATCGGCATCGGCGCGCTCGAGCACGTGTGGGATGTGTACATGAGCCCGGGCTCGGTCACCGAACGGCTGCACTTCTTCGCCGCGGCCTACGACGGCGCCGCGGGAGTCGGCGAGCGCGGCGGCCTGGAGGAGGAGGGCGAGCACATCGAGGTGCTCGAGCTCGCCATCGAGGATGCCCTCGCCATGGTGCGGGACGGGCGGATCCAGGACGCCAAGACCATCATGCTGCTGCAGTGGTCGGTGCTGGAGGGCCCCTTCGCCCGGAAAGATTAAGACTCTCCGCGAACCCGGCAGAGCCTGGTTACCCTTGCTACGTTTCCGTCCTGGGGGAGTTGGCCTGGATGCCGCCTCGCGGAGAGCTGAGTCCAGTCTAACCCGTCGCGCGGGCCACCGACGTCACACCACCAGCGGTCCCAGGCTTGCGGCAGCGGGCTCGAGCACCGACAGTACCTGCGACGGCTCGTCGGCGCGGTGGCGCGCACCCGAGAAGCCGACGGCACCCACGAAGCGTCCGCTCGCGTCGCGGATCGGCACGGCGACGCAGCCGTAGCCCGGTACGAGTTCGCCGAGCTGACGGGTGGCGCCGAGTTCCGCGAAGTCCTGCCGCGACGGCGCTGCCGCGCTCCCCTGCTCGACGAGCAGCAGGCGTCCGAGGGCGAACCGCTCCGGTTCACGGGCGAGGCGCACCTCGTCCGAGAGCGGGAAGTCGGGGTCTGCGTCGGCCACCCGGACGCGTCCGTCGACGAAGAACACGACGTGCACGCCGCCGCGCAGGGCCGTGCGGGCCTCTGCGACGACACCGCGCGCCGCCGATGTCAGGCGGGCGGGGCCCGCCGCCACGGCCGCGAGCTGAACGACCTTCGCGCCCAGGGCGAACCCCGCCAGGTCCGGTGTGCGCATGAGGTACTCGTCCTGCACCAGCAGGTTGAGCAGCCGATAGGCGGTCGCCCTCGGCAGCCCGAGCTCGAGCGAGATCTCGCGGGCCGTCGCCCCGGCGCCGAGGTGGGCCACGGCCTCGAGCACCGTGAGCGCACTGTGCACCGCCTTCGGCTGGCGCGCCGTCAGCGTCGGCCCCGGCCGGTCAGTCACCGCCGCTCCCCGCCCGGCGCGCGACGCCGCCGAGCACCTGCGACGCG
>Ga0160460_101085_pt1 | contig 10808 bp, 11 predicted proteins | sample HID1973M_E6MG_FD_108238 | JGI IMG/M metagenome (GOLD analysis project Ga0160460, IMG submission 108238) | Enriched mosquito-associated microbial communities from UW Madison campus, WI, USA - HID1973M_E6 MG | ecosystem: Host-associated > Arthropoda: Insects > Digestive system > Unclassified ... | reverse complement strand
GAAGTCTTCTGGTCAGCGTGAACCAACAGGTGTGCCTGTTCGATCGCGGTAACGGTCTGGGTCTTGGTCTGGATCTTCACGTGTTGCGGATCGCGCAGGTGGCGTTCGGCAATGGCACGGATCGACTGCGGCAAGGTGGCCGAGAACAATACGGTCTGACGGGTCGCAGGCAGAGCCTTGAAGATAACTTCCAGGTCGTCCATGAAGCCCAGCTTGAGCATTTCGTCGGCTTCGTCCAGAACCAGGTGGTTCACGGTCGCCAATACTTTTTCGTCGCGACGCAGGTGGTCGCACAGACGACCCGGAGTGGCGACAACGATCTGTGCGCCATTACGGATTGCTTTCAATTGTGGGCCCATCGGCGCGCCGCCGTAGACAGCCACAACAGTCACGCCCGGCATTTGCTTGGCGTAGGTTTCGAAAGCGGTTGCAACTTGTAGCGCCAACTCACGAGTTGGGGCCAGGATCAGGGCTTGCGGCTCGCGCTTTGCAGGATCGATGCGATGCAGGATCGGCAGGGCGAACGCAGCGGTTTTACCCGTACCGGTTTGCGCCTGACCAATCATGTCGTGACCGGCCATGATGATCGGGATCGATTGCTGCTGAATAGCCGATGGTTCTTCGTAGCCAGTCGCGGTGACGGCTGCAAGAATATTCGGATTAAGATTAAAAGCGGCGAAGCCGCCGGTTTCCTGGGTCATGGGTCTGCCTCTGAGTGCATCCGCAAAGACCCATGCTCCAAAGCTGCGCGTGCCGTGTTGAGACTCAAGAGTCGCCCTGGCAGCTTTGTCGGCGGGGATTTGCGAAAACGAATGAATGAAAAGAATCGTCAAGGAAGAGTCCGCGGTGCGGACGAGCAGCCGAAGCTGGCTTCGGGGAATTGCGCTACCTAAACGCGGCCCGGTTAAAGGCCGGCGCGCACTATACCGGAATTCGGCCAAAAAGGGAGCTTTTTTTATCGGAAAAGCGCTGGATACCCCTTTGTGTCACACGCTTTGCGGATAATCGATCGAGGGTCTATTTTTCAAAGGCCCGGCCCTGCGGGGGCCGAGGCTAAAACGGTTCACCCTGGCCGCGCAGCCCGCCTGCCCGACCGCCACTTCCCACCCGAGGAACCGCGCCATGAACCAGCCCTCTTCCAGCCGAGTCAGTCGCGAACGCCAGGGCCATGTTCTATTGATCGGCCTCGACCGGGTGGCCAAGCGCAACGCCTTCGATCTCGACCTGCTCAACGAGCTGAGCCTGGCCTACGGTGAATTCGAGGCCGACAGCGAGGCGCGGGTGGCGGTGGTGTTCGGCCACGGCGAACACTTCACGGCCGGGCTCGACCTCGTCAATGCCAGCACGGCCCTGGCCGAAGGCTGGCAGGCACCTCCCGGTGGCGCCGACCCCTGGGGGGTTTTCGCCGGTCCCCGGGTCAGCAAGCCGGTGATCGTCGCGGCACAGGGTTACTGCCTGACCATCGGTATCGAGTTGATGCTCGCCGCCGACATCAACCTGTGCGCCAGCAACACCCGATTTGCCCAGATGGAAGTGCAGCGCGGAATCTTCCCTTTCGGCGGCGCCACCTTGCGCCTGCATCAACTCGCCGGCTGGGGCAACGCCATGCGCTGGATGCTGACCGGCGACGAGTTCGATGCCCGGGATGCCTTGCACCTGGGCCTGGTGCAGGAAGTCATGGCCAGTGAGGACCTGCTGCCGCGGGCGATTGAGCTGGCTGAACGGATTGCCCGCCAGGCGCCGCTTGGGGTGCAGGCGACCTTGATGTCGGCGCGGCAGGCTCGTTACGAAGGGGAAACCGTGGCGGCGCAGGGGTTGCCGCTGCTGGTGAAGAAGTTGATGGCCAGTGAGGATGCTGCCGAGGGTGTGCGGTCGATGGTGGAGCGGCGGCCCGGTATCTTTAAAGGCTGCTGACGTTACCTTGTGGCGAGGGAGCTTGCTCCCGCTTGGCTGCGGAGCGGCCCCGAGATCTCTGGAGATCAACAACCCTCTTGTGAGTGCTGCGCACTCAAGCGGGAGCAAGCTCCCTCGCCACTATTTAATTGCACCGAATCAAGTCGCCGGGCGAATGGCCTTGATCAACGACTGCAACGAATACCCTAACCGCGGCGCCAGTGCCTCCGCCCGAGCAGTCAAGCCGTCCATATCCAGCTCCTGGTCCAGTTCCGACGGCACGATCAGAATCACATTGCCCTCCTTCACCGGCAGCTCCCAGTAATGACGGTGATACAAGCCGCGCAGCAAGGCCGCCCCCAAAGGCTTGCCATCATCGGTAGCCCACTGGTTGATCACCAGCCAGCCACCTGGATTCAGGCGTTTCTGGCAGTTTTCCAGAAAACTCCAGGCCAGATGGCCGACGCCCGGGCCGACGTCGGTGTACAGGTCGACGAAAATCAGGTCGGCGGGCTCGGCGCTGTCGAGCAGCTCCAGCGCATCGCCCACCCGGATGTACAGGCGTGGATCGTCGTCCAGCCCAAGGTACTCGATGGCCAGGCGCGGCACGTCGGGACGCAGTTCGATGGCTTCGACATCTTCCAGCGGCAGGAACTTCAGGCAGGCCTGGGTTAACGTCCCGGCACCAAGGCCGAGGAACAACGCACTTTCCGGCTGCTCGTGGCACAACGCGCCAATCAGCATGGCCCGGGTGTAGTCGTACTCGAGCCAGCTCGGATCGGCGGTGAACACGCAGCTTTGCTCGATGGCATCACCGAATTCGAGAAAACGGTAATCGGCCACTTCCAGCACGCGAATCACGCCAAACTCGTCCTGTACCTCGGCGAGCAGATGCTCGACGCGCTCCTCAGTCATTTCGTCTCCTGATCGTCACCCGGGGCGGCAACGCGATAACACCGCTGGCAGGGCGCGGCAAAGGCGCGATTGTCGACCAGGCACAGGGAGCAGGTCACGCACTAATTGCTGATAACATGGCAGTCCGTGCGTAAACACTAGAGACCGTGATGAGCCAACCCTGGAGCCCTGACAGCTGGCGCGCCCTGCCGATCCAGCAACAACCCCGCTACCCTGACGCCGCGCACTTGCTGCACGTCGAGCAGACGCTGGCCAGTTATCCGCCGCTGGTGTTTGCCGGTGAAGCCCGGGAACTGCGCCGCCAGTTCGCCGAAGTGACCCAGGGTCGTGCGTTTCTGCTGCAGGGCGGTGACTGCGCCGAAAGCTTCGCCGAGTTTTCCGCCGCGAAAATCCGCGACACCTTTAAAGTGCTGCTGCAGATGGCGATCGTCATGACCTTCGCCGCCGGTTGCCCGGTGGTCAAGGTCGGGCGCATGGCCGGGCAGTTCGCCAAACCTCGCTCGGCCAACGACGAAACCATCGACGGCGTGACGCTGCCGGCGTACCGCGGCGACATCGTCAACGGCATCGGCTTCGACGAAAAGAGCCGGGTGCCGGATCCGGAACGCCTGTTGCAGTCCTATCACCAGTCCACCGCCACCCTGAACCTGTTGCGCGCGTTCGCCCAGGGTGGGTTTGCCGATCTGCACCAGGTGCACAAGTGGAACCTGGACTTCATCGCCAACTCGGCCCTGGCGGAAAAATACAGCCACCTGGCCGACCGCATCGATGAAACCCTGGCCTTCATGCGCGCCTGCGGCATGGACACCTCGCCGCAACTGCGTGAAACCAGTTTCTTCACCGCCCACGAAGCGCTGCTGCTGAACTACGAAGAAGCCTTCGTGCGCCGCGACAGCCTGACCAATGATTATTACGACTGCTCGGCGCACATGCTGTGGATCGGCGACCGTACCCGCCAGCTCGACGGCGCCCATGTCGAGTTCCTGCGCGGGGTGAACAATCCGATCGGGGTCAAGGTCGGCCCCAGCATGGACCCGGAAGATCTGCTGCGCCTGATCGACATCCTCAACCCGGACAACGATCCAGGCCGCCTCAACCTGATCGCCCGGATGGGCGCAAACAAGGTCGGCGACCACTTGCCGCAATTGATCCGGGCCGTACAGCGCGAAGGCAAGCAGGTGCTCTGGAGTTCCGACCCGATGCACGGCAACACCATCAAGGCCAGCAGCGGCTACAAGACCCGTGACTTTGCGCAGATCCTCGGCGAAGTGAAGCAGTTCTTCCAGGTTCACCAGGCGGAAGGCAGCTATGCCGGTGGCATTCACATCGAGATGACCGGGCAGAACGTCACCGAGTGCATCGGCGGTGCGCGGCCGATTACCGAAGATGGTTTGTCGGACCGTTATCACACCCATTGCGACCCGCGGATGAATGCCGATCAGTCGCTGGAGCTGGCGTTCCTGATTGCTGAAACCTTGAAACAGGTCAGGCGCTGACTGTAGGAAAGTAGGAGCTGCCGCAGGCTGCGATCTTTTGATCCCCGAAAAATCAAAAGATCGCAGCCTGCGGCAGCTCCTACAGGTGCGGTGCCTCAGCTAGCCTCAAGATGTACCAATGCTGCCCGCAATCGTGCGCCACCCACCCGCGAACAATTCAACTGAACCCGCTCCAGCCCCAGCCAATCCGCCATCTGCCGCAGATTCACCGCCAACGCCATCATCCCCTCTTCATCCAGCCCTGGCTCCTCCTCATGCACCGCATGCACCGCCAACCGCCCCGCCGCCCGCTCGGCGCGCAGATCAACCCGCGCGGCAATCCGCTCATTGTGCAAAAACGGCAGGACGTAATAGCCATAAACCCGTTTGTCCGGCGGCGTATAAATCTCCAGCCGATAGCGAAAATCAAACAGGCGCTCGGTCCGACTCCGTTCCCAGATCAGCGAGTCGAAGGGTGAAAGCAAGGCACTCGCCATGACTTTGCGGGGCACTGCAGGCTCCGCCAGGCAAAAAGCAGGTTGTCGCCAGCCTTCGACCTCGCAGGCCAGCAATTCACCGGCCTCGACCAGTTCCGCCAGACGGGGACGGCTGTCAGCCGGATTCAGGCGAAAATAATCGCGCAGATCCTTCTCGGTAGCGACGCCCAGGGCAATCGCCGCATGCCGCAGCAGGCCGCGCTGGGCTTCATCTTCGCTGAGGACAGGCTGTGCAAGTACGGCCGCCGGAATCACCCGTTCCGGCAAGTCATAGAGCCGTTCGAAGCCACGCCGTCCCGCCACCGTCACTTCCCCGGCAGCAAACAGCCACTCCAGCGCATGCTTCTCTGCGCTCCAGTCCCACCAAGGCCCCGCCCGTTCCTGACGGGTGGACAAGCTTGCGGCGCCCAGCGCACCCTGCGCCTCGACCGTCGCCAGCACCCGACGAACCGTGTCCTGCTGCTCCCGGCCAAAACGCGCCAATTGCTGATAGATATCTTCGCCACGACTCGCCCGCTGCATGCGCCAGCGCATCATCGGGTAGATCGACAAGGGCAACAAAGAGGCTTCATGCCCCCAGTACTCGAACAAGGTACGTTGCCGCCCCTGACTCCAGGCAGCCTGATCGAGCAATTGGGATGGGTAGTTTCCCAAGCGGGAAAACAGCGGAAGGTAGTGCGAGCGCACCAGGGCGTTCACCGAGTCGATCTGCAGAATACCCAAGCGCTCAATCAATCGATTGATACGTGTCGGGGTGACCGTTGACGCCGATCGACGCGCACCAAACTCCTGCGCAGTCAGCGCCAGGCGTCTGGCTTGCTTCAGGGAAAAACTCAGGGAGGCAGGCATTCAATAAAATCTAGCTGATGATGAGTCCACTCTGACCTTAGCGCCCGACGCAAAAAACGCCATGGCTCATCGTCGCAAGGGATCATGCCAAAATGGTCGACGCGACTCCCGCTGGACATCTGCCCGGCTCAAGCCGATATCCCGCAGACGGTCATCACTCAAGCGCATCAGTTCGATTCGGTCACTGCGCAATTGGTGCCAGCGTGCCAGTTGCTTCACGGCACGGGATGCCAGCAGAACGGGTTTGCTCCAGGCATTGCGCAACGGCTTCATTACAACATTTGCGGCGGTGTACTTTTCTTCCATGACGGCCATCTCCAACATTGAGGCGGCAGTCTTCTACAGTTGTTGGGCCGGCTCCAGCCAGCGTCTATGACTGTCTGTTTCCGCTCGCACACTCCCCCGTGTTTGCGGGCATTTGCCCGATTCACGGGGGAGTGAGCGAATGTTTCCCTGCAATGTCAGCTTACTTTCCATTGCTCAGCGGATCCTGCCAGAAGTGCAGCTCGGATTCCCGTACGACATCTGCCCGACTCAAGCCGATGTCCTTCAGGGCTTCGTCGCTCATTCCCGCCAGCAACTCACGTTCACGGTGCAATTCATACCAACGGCTGAACTTGTGCAGCAGGTCGGAGACGACATGAATTGAATGTTTTTCGGCATGGATAAAACCTTGTTGACCTTTCATCTTGTTGCCCTCCGTTTGGATGGCCTCAGTGTCTCGCCAGGACTAAGATCAATCCAACAAATGTTTCTGATGGCAACCATCTCGGAGATTGATGTATGTCGGCCCACCCGATTATCGATACCGATGTGCTGCGCACCTTTGTCGCGATCGCCGACCAGGGCGGCTTTACCCGTGCCGGCGAGCTGGTCAACCGTACCCAGTCCGCGGTGAGCATGCAGATGAAACGGCTGGAAGAGGACGTGTTGCAGCGCCAGCTGTTCGAGCGTGACGGACGACAGGTGCGCCTGACCGCTGAAGGTCAGGTGCTACTGGGTTACGCGCGCCGGATCCTCAAGCTGCACAGCGAGGTGTTCAATACCTTGCGCGAGCCGGACATGATCGGCACGGTGCGCATCGGCACGCCTGACGACTACGTAATGCGCTTTTTGCCGGGGATTCTGCGGCGATTTGCCCAGTCCTATCCGCTGATCCAGATCGAGGTGCACTGCGAATCATCGAAACAACTGCTGATGCGCCAGGACCTCGACCTGTCCATCGTCACCCGCGAGCCGGGCAGCGAAATCGGCCAGTTACTGCGCAAGGAGCGTTTTGTCTGGGCCGAAGCCCAGTGCTACAACGCCCACGAACAATCGCCCTTGCCCCTGGCGATGTTCAACAGCGATTGTTTCTGTCGTTTGTGGGCTTGCAACGCCCTCGATGCCATTGGCCGTGATTACCGGGTGGCGTACAACAGCGACAGCCTGTCGGCGATCATGGCAGTAGTGAGTGCCGGCCTGGCGATTACCGCGCAACTGGAAAGCCTGATCACCCCTGACATGCGTATTCTCGGTGACGCTGAAGGACTGCCCGTACTGCCCGAGGCCAGCATTATGCTATTGCGCAATTTGCATAATCCGTCGCCAATCACCGAATGCCTGGCCGAACACATCGTCGACGGCTTTAAACCTTAAAGGCGAGTGTCACCGCGCAGATCACCAGAAAGGCGCAGAACAGCGCACGCAGAACCCGTTCCGGCATGGCGTGGGCGATCTTCACGCCCCAGCTGATGCTCAGCAAGCCACCCATTGCCAGTGGCACTCCGATCATCCAGTCCACCTCATGATGGACGGCATAGGTCACCAGGGTAACCGCGGTACTGGGCAGCGCCAGCGCCAGCGACAGGCCTTGGGCAACCACTTGGGTGGTGCCAAACAGGCTGGTCAGGACAGGCGTCGCAACCACTGCCCCGCCTACGCCGAACAGGCCACCCATGGTGCCCGATGCAGCGCCGAGCACGCCCAGCCATGGCCACGAATAATTCATCTGCGCCGAGGCCGGGGCACTGGCGAAGAACATCCGCACGAGGTTGTAGGCCGACAGCGCGATCAGAAACGCGACAAAACCCAGGCGCATGGTTTGCGCATCGATGCCCACCGCCCAGATGGCGCCGATCCAGGCAAAACAGAACCCCATGGACGCCAATGGCAGTGCGTAGCGCAGTTCGATGCGATTGCGCTGGTGATAGCGCCACAGCGCCAGCATGACATTGGGCACCACCATGACCAGCGCAGTCCCTTGGGCGATTTGTTGATCCAGACCGAACAGCACGCCCAGCAAGGGAATGGCGATCAAGCCGCCGCCAATGCCGAAGATCCCGCCAAGGGTGCCCAGGGCCGCGCCGAACATCAGATAAGTTACAAACTCGATCACATCAATTCCCCTTTACATAGGCCGTCGATGCTACGCAAATGATTCTGGTACGGAAACGCACAGCGACGCACAATGGCTTTGCCAAATCCGCATAAGCGTATGTTGCCATGAACCCCAATCAATTGACCGAGCAACTCGGCTTATTCCTCGACGTGCTGGAAACCGGCAGTTTTTCCGCGGCCTCGCGCCTGCACCCATTGACGCCTTCAGCCGTGGCGCGACGGATCGACAGCCTGGAGAGTGCAGTTGGCAGCCAGCTGTTCATCCGCAGCACACATGCGGTACGTGCCACCCCGGCAGGACTGGCATTCGCCGAACGGGCCCGGCGCATCGTCGCCGAGCTGCAACTGGCCAGGGCCGAAGCAGTGTCGCTGAGCAGTGCGCCGGAAGGACTGATCCGCATCGATGCACCCGCCGCGTTTGGTCGAAGGCATCTGGCGCCGGTGATTGCCGACTTCCTGAACCTCTACCCCGGCCTCGACGTACAACTGCACTTGATCGACAGTTTTGTCGACATGCACGGCTCTAATCTGGGCAAGGTCGATCTGGTGCTGCGTGCCGGCCTCATGGCCGATACCCGGTTGGTGGCCACGCCGCTGGCGAGCATGGTGCGCATTGCCTGCGCCAGTCCGGAGTATTTGCAGCGTCGGGGCGTGCCGTCGGAACCGTTGCAACTGAGTGAACACGACGGCCTCGATTGGGATGGCCTCGCCCCGCCATTCGCCTGGCGCTTCGAGCGAGATGGGCAGATGCAGCTGCATAGGCCGTCGCGCATCCGCATGAGCGCCAACAACGCCGAAGCGTTGGTCTGTGGCGCCTTGGCGGGTCTGGGCATCGCGCACTTGCCGACCTGGCTGGCCAGTGAATATCTGCTGCGCGGTGAGCTGCTGCCGCTGTTTTGCGAAGGAGGGCTGCCAAAAGCGGAAAACACCGGGATCTATGCCTTGCGCCTGGAGCAGCAACCCAACTCCCGCAGCCGGCTGCTACTGGAGTACCTGAAAACCCGATTCAGCCCGATTCCGCCTTGGGACCTCGTGTTGAAAAGCCATCTGCACCGACACTGAGCCTGGCTTGAAAATTATCTGGCGCCTTAAAGATTTGTTCGCTAGCTTCCGCAGATCACAGATCAAGGCGCCATCATGACCACCGAACGCAACACCCCGGACAACTGCGACAACCTGCTGCTGGATAACCAAGTCTGCTTCGCCCTGCATTCCACTTCGCTGATGATGACCAAGGTGTACAAACCCCTGCTGCAGGCGCTGGGCCTGACTTACCCGCAGTACCTGGCCATGATGGTGTTGTGGGAACGGGACGGCTTGACCGTTGGCGAAATCAGCACGCGGCTGTTGACTGATCCGGGCTCACTGACCCCACTACTCAAGCGCCTGGAAGCCGAAGGTCTGCTCAGCCGTACCCGCAGTCGCGAAGACGAACGGGTGGTGATCGTCGAGCTGACCGAACAGGGCCGGGCGCTGCGCGACAAGGCCCGTGACATTCCGCAATGCATCCTCGGCGCCAGCGGCCTGACGCTGGAGCGGTTGCAGAAACTGCAAGCCGATCTCCAGGAACTGCGCGGCCACCTGCAAGCCAGCTTCTGATCTCAACCACTGACAATCCCCTGTAGGAGCGAGCCTGCTCGCGATGGTCGCCAGAACACCGCGGGCACCCAGACCGCCCTGCCCCCTGTAGGAGCGAGCCTGCTCGCGATGGTCGCCAGAACACCGCGGGCATTCAGACGGCCCGCGTCATCGTTCACGTACATCGCGAGCAGGCTCGCTCCTACAGGAGGCGTTCGCCTTTCGTCCAAAAAACTCACTCAATCAAATATTTTTCGTGATTTTATATTGCGTGCTAAATGTTTGCGCGATACATTCACTTCGCACTTACTTAGCGCGCAAACATTTAGCGCGAATAAACACCCCGAACGAGGCTTTCACCATGCAAACTCTCTACACCGCAATCGCAACTTCCACCGGTGGCCGTGACGGTCGTGCGGTGTCCAGCGACAACATCCTCGACGTCAAACTGGCTACTCCGAAAGAACTCGGCGGTGCGGGCGGCGCAGCCACCAACCCTGAGCAACTGTTCGCCGCCGGCTATTCCGCCTGCTTCATCGGTGCATTGAAATTCGTTGCCAGCCAGACCAAGCGTGCGATCCCGAACGACGCTTCGATCACCGCCCACGTCGGCATTGGCCAGATTCCCGGCGGCTTCGGTCTGGACATCGACTTGCACATCAGCTTGCCGGGGCTTGAACAGGCCGATGCGCAAACACTGGTCGACGCCGCCCACCAGGTTTGCCCGTACTCCAACGCCACCCGTGGCAATGTGGATGTGCGGTTGCACGTGACTGTTTAATCAGTGCCCAAAAAGATCGCAGCCTCGCTCCGCTCGGCAGCTCTTACGGTTGAATTCAATCCTCCTGTAGGAGCTGCCGAGCGAAGCGAGGCTGCGATCTCTGATCTTCAGCCGAAAAAAAAGCCCGGCTCAATGGCCGGGCTTTTTCATTCCTCAAGCAGTGCTTACTTCGCACGGCCTTTGTAGGAACCGCCTTCGCGGGTATCGATCTCGATCATGTCGCCGATTTCGATGAAGTCAGCCACCGACAGCTCGGTACCGTTCTTCAGTTTGGCAGGCTTCATTACCTTGCCGGAAGTGTCACCGCGAGCGGAACCTTCGGTGTAGTCGATCTGACGCACGATGGTGGTCGGCAGCTCAACGGATACCAGACGGTCTTCGAAGAACACGGCTTCGCAAACGTCGGTCATGCCTTCTTCGATGAACGGCAGAACGCTTTCG
>Ga0160460_101083_pt1 | contig 10824 bp, 8 predicted proteins | sample HID1973M_E6MG_FD_108238 | JGI IMG/M metagenome (GOLD analysis project Ga0160460, IMG submission 108238) | Enriched mosquito-associated microbial communities from UW Madison campus, WI, USA - HID1973M_E6 MG | ecosystem: Host-associated > Arthropoda: Insects > Digestive system > Unclassified ... | reverse complement strand
TCGACCTCGCGAACACGGTCGTGGTCGCCTGGCACGGCGGCACCGAGGCCGCGGGCGCGATCGTCGACGTGATCCTCGGCGACGCCGAGCCCGCCGGGCGCCTCCCGATGTCGTGGCCGCGGTCGGTCGGACAGATCCCGATCCACTACGCGCACGAGAAGACCGGGCGCCCCGCGACGACGGGAGGCTCTCTCACGACCGAGACCGCCGACATCGGCCTGCACGGCCCCGGGAACGTGGAGGACAAGTACACCTCGAAGTATCTCGATCTCGACCTCGGCCCGCAGTTCGCGTTCGGCCACGGCTCGGGCTACGCGACGTTCGCTCACGCGCCGGCCGCGCTGCCCGCGGCCTCGATCAGCGGTGTCGAGCTCGACGCCGGCGCGACGCTGACGCTATCGCTCGAGGTCGCCAACACCTCGGCGCGCACGGGCGACGAGGTCGTGCAGGTCTTCCTCGAGGACGTCGTCGCGAGCGTCGCACCCCCTGTCCGACGGCTCGTCGCGTTCGAGCGCAGGACGATCGAGCCCGGCCGCACCGAGGTGTTCGAGTTCGAGATCGGCCGCGATCAGCTCGGGTTCTGGACGACGGCTCCCTCCACCCCCGCGTTCGTCGTGGAGCCCGGTCTCTTCCGGCTGCACGTCGGTGCGACGCTCGCGTCGACCCAGGCCGTCGAGCTTCGGGTCGTCTGAGTCACGACGCCACGGTCCGCCCAGCTGGCGCGAACCGCCACCCAGACGGCGCACCGCGACGGAACGCGCCGCCTGAGCCGGCCGGGTCCGGGAGATCAGCCGAGCGGACAGTACCGGAAGTCGCGGAACCGCACCTTCCCCTCGCCGGCGGCGTAGAGCGCCGGACGCAGGCTCAGCAGGTCGCCCATCGTGTTCGCGTGGTACCCCGACGTCTCGTAGCGGATCGCGTGGCGCACCCACTCTCCGCCGGGCTCGCGGTACCAGCCGGTGACGATGTGCTCGTCGTTTCGGATCCGCAGCTGCAGACGACTCACCGCGGGCGCGGGCTCCCGCCAGTGGGTGGCGTGGCCGCCCGAGTAGCTCCGCATCTGTTTCCCGTCGATCCCCATGCCGCAGAACAGCCGATCGTTGAAGAACAGCAGCAGCCCGCCCTCGGCCCCGTCGATCTCGACGTCGACCTCGATCTCATACGAGTGGTCGCCGACGACGAGGGCGAGCGGCGACGTGTCGCCCGGCCCCGTTCCCTTGCCCGCGAGCACCAGACCATGGTCGAGCGTGAGACGCGCGCCCTCTCCGGGCGACGGAGCATGGAACGTCCACCACTCACCCAGCCGCAGTGTCGAGAAGTCGTCGTCGATCTCGCGCGACGGTGATGGAACGGATGCCTCGGCCGGGGCATCCATCTCGCCTCCGATGTCGTCCAGCGCGGTGACGGGCCAGCCGTCTTCGGTCCACGCGATGGGCTCGAGCAGGATCTGGCGACCGAGCGTGCGGTACCCGTTCTCATACCCGTGCGACACCATCCACCAGCTGCCTTCGCCGGTCGGGAGGATCGTCGCGTGTCCGCGCGACCACCACTTCTCGGCGGCGTCCTGCGTACGGGCGACGGGGTTGTGGGGACTGTTCTCCCAGGGCCCGTGGACCGAGCGGGACCGCGCCACGATGACCATGTGCCCGGTCGGCGGCCCGCCGGTGCCGCCGACGGCGCTCACGAGATAGAACCACTCACCGCGCCGGAAGAGCTTCGGCCCTTCGAGGGCATACGCCTCGGTGATCCACTCGTCGGGGTACCGCCAGCCGTCGTAGACCTTCTCCAGCTCGCCGACCGTGGCGAGTCCGTCGTCGGTGAGACCGATGCGGCGAATGCCGTTGACGAAAAGGTATCGCTTGCCGTCCTCGCCGACGACGTGACCCGGGTCGATCGCCCACCGGATGCCCAGGTCGATCGGGTCCGACCACGGGCCTTCCATCGATTCGGCGTGGATGACGAAGATCGCCGGCGCGTCGAGTTCCGACCACGGGGCGGGGATGAACGGGATATAGATGAAGAACCGTCCGTCCACCTCCGCGATGTCGACCGCGAAGGTGCTGCCGAGCGGCTCGGCGAGCGCTGAGCCCGCGTAGGTCCAGTTCACGAGGTCCGGTGACCGGTAGAGCAACAGGCCCGGCGCCGACTCGAACGACGAGTACGTCATCCAGTACTCGTCGCCGACCTTGATGACAGCTGGGTCGGGCCGGTCTCCGCCGAGGACGGGGTTGACGAAGGTCTGCGGCATCCGATCACTCCCCAGCGCCGTCGACGACGACCTTCACGACCGAGCCTCCGCGGCGCAGCGCAGCGCGAGCCGGGAGAAGAAGTCCGCGAACAGCAACCGGGTGTCGACGCTGGCGAGTCTGACTCATCGGTTCCTCACGACACTCGGAGCAGGGTGATCCTCGCGGCCCCGACGCGATCCACAGGGACGACCTGGAGACGCTCGTCCCCGTTGAGGACGCGCCCCGGCAGGGGCCGGCCCTCCTCCAGCAGCAGCTCGACGACGGAGTCGACCTCCACCGATCCCCGCGGCGCGGCGAAGTCGAGCTTCACGCCCTGGCCCACGACGACGAGCTGGTCGTCCGCCTCGGCAAAGATCAGCGCGAAGGGCCGTTGCTCGCCCGGCGTCGGAACAGGCTCCCGCGGGAGCGTCTCGTCGGGGACGGGCAGCACCTCCTCGGGAAGCTGCACTCCCACATCGAGCAGGAAGTCGCGAACGATGTCGCTCAGCCCGCGGGCGCTCGCGGTGAGGTCTCCGACCGTGGTCTCGGTCGCAGAGACGCCGGGCTCCACCACGACGGCGCCGATCCGCCCGGTCCGCTGAGCCTCGGCGATCTCGGTCTCGAATGCGGTGAGGTAGGCGAGCATCGCAGCGACCTGGCCCTCGGGATTGGCTCCGTCGAACCCGAATCCCGACCAGCCGACCGCACGATAGGTGCCGACGGCGCGGGCGAGCTCCCCCGCGCGCAGTCTGCTCTCCGGCACGAAGAACGGCTGTGATCCGGTCGCGTAGGTCCGCATCGCCGAATCGGCGTCGTCCACGTAGATATCGGGGCCGACGAGCGAGAGGGAGGGTGCCGCTGCGCGCCACACATCGATGACGCGACTGGAGGGCCCGCCGCTCGGCCACTCGCCGGGCTCGTCCTGCCCGGGCTGCGGGCCCAGCCACGCGTTGGCGTACATCGGGATCGGCTTGACGGCCCGACCGCGCTCGGCGAGGTGTTGGACGTACGACGCGATCGACCACGCCATGAAGAGCTCGTCGGCGCCGGAGCCGTCGCCGAAGACGTCGCTCCACGGGCCCGCCTCACGTCGCCCGCGCTCCACCCAGAGCGTGCGGAGCAGCGAGCCCTCCTCTCCCTCGCGCGCGGCGGCGATCAGCGCGGCCGGCACGTCGCGACGCCAGGCCTCCTCGGCGAGGTCGCTCCGGTCCCGGCTGTCGCGCAGGATCCCCGACTCGTTCTCGACCTGGATCAGGGCGACGACATCGGCGCGATCGACCACGGCGAGGTGAGCGACGAAGGCCTCGAACGCGGTCGCATCGGAATCGCGGAGCGCCTCGCTGAAGACCGAGAGCACGGGCGTGGGCATCACCCCGGAGTAGTGGAACGCGCTCCCCCGGGTCTTGGGTTGCACCACGGCTCGCGGGAACCGCGCCTGGTCCGCGCGCACCCACCGGGGCGCGTAGGTCGACGTCGCGTTCTTGAACGCGCCGAACCACAGCAGCACGAGATGGAGCCCCCGGCTGCGGGCCTCCTCGATCATCGCGTCCACGAGCGTGAAATCGAACTCGCCCTCGCGCGGCTCGGTCAACGCCCAGCTGACCGGTGCGAGCACGGTGTTCGCGTGCAGGTCCCGCGCGTGGGCGAACGACTGGCGGATGGATGCCGTCGACGAGCTCGACGAGTTGTGCACCTGGCCGCCCAGCAGCAGACGAAGCTCGCCGTCCTTGCGCAGACGGAGGTCTTCGCCGAACGCCCAGGCTGAGCGATCGCCGCGGGCGCTCACGACGCCGCGCCGATCCACTCCGCGATCCCCATCACGGTCGGCAGCGCGGTGGGGTCGGCCGGCTCGTTGATGTGGCCGTGGTCCGCGCCGGCCTCGAGACGGAGGGCGACGTCGATGCCTGCGGCATCCAGTTGCCGGGCGAACGCCTCGCCCGACGGACGCAGCCCGTCGAGTTCGCACACGAGCACGAACGTCGGAGGGAAGCCCTCGACCGGACCCAGTGCCGCGAACGCGTGCGGATCAGCCAGCACCTCGACGGATCCCGCGAAGTTCAGCGCCAGGCCGCCGTGCGGGGAATCGAGATCCACCTCGGCCGACGCGTCAGGGCCGTTCGGGTGCACGACGGGGTAGACGAGCACCAGCCCCGCGGGCACCGGCTCGCCGGCATCCCGCAACCGTGCGACGGCGCCCGCCGTCAGATTGCCTCCCGCGCTGGCGCCGCCGAGGAGAACGTCGCCCGTCCCGAACAGCTCCTCCGCGTGCGCGACCGCGTAGCGCCAGGCGGCGAGCACGTCGTCGGAGGGCTCGGGGAAGTGCACGTCACCGAGGCACTTGACGTAGTCGACAGCCAGCACGGGGATCCCGCGCGCCGCCAGTTCGAGGGCGACCCAGTTCGACTCGGGCATGTCCAGGTGTCCACCGATGAAGGCGCCGCCGTGCACCCACACCAGAGCGCGACCGGATGCCTCGGCCGAGGCATCCGTGTACAGCCGCGCCGGCACGGCACGTGCCACCCCTTCGATCGCGACCTCGCGCGTCTCGACGTTCGCGAGGCGGGGGAACCTGCGCTTGAGCGACGCCGTGTCGATGTCGAGGCGCGGGTCGGCCGGCTCGCCCTGCTCGCGGAACATCCGGAGCACCTCGGGCAACGGCAGTGTGCGGAAATCGACGTCGGTGTCAGGCATGAGTCGCCTGCACCGCGCGCATCGAGGCACGGATGAGGTCGTGCTGCTTGCGCACGAGCAGCAGCGGGTCGACCTCGCCGAGCTCGGCGAAGGCGTGGCCCTCCCACTCGCTGGACCAGTAGCCGCGGTAGCCGCCCTCGACGAAGACGCGGACGAGCTGCGGGTAGTCGATCGCCGGCTCCTGGCCGTTCTCGTCGATGTCGTAGAACTTCGCGTGGACGTGCGTGATCTGCGGCATGATGTCGGCCCACTCGCGCGGGTCGACGTGGCCGTGCATGTTGAACGCGAGGTGCGCGAACGCGCCGAGACGGCCCGGGTCGAAGCCGCGGTCTTGCAGGTACCCGATGAACTCCTGCTGCCGCTCGCGCATCGGGGCATCCGTCGCCCAGATCTGCTGCAGGCGCTCGACCGCCTCCTCGTCCAGACCCGCGCGGCGTACGGCGCGCAGCAGCGTCGGAGACATGCTGTGCATCGTCGACGAGAAGTCGGCGACGAACCCCAGGAGGGGCGAGTCGAGGTCGGCGTAGACCTCGCGGACCTTCATGATCTCGGGCGCGTTCGGGCCCATCGGCGCGTGGATCTCGTAGGCGAGCTGCAGGTCGAGACTCTCGGCGACGGGCAGCAGCCGGCGCAGCAGCTCCGGCTTCGCGCTCTGGATGCGCACCAACGGGAAGCCGAGCTTCTTGGCGCCCTGGAAGAGCAGCTCGCTGAACTCGAACTCCTCGTCGGGCGTCATGTCGCGGTCGCGACGGCGGCCCATGTCGAGGTTCGCGCCGAACGAGCTCGCGTCGAACCCGTGGCGGTCGAAGGCCTCGCGCCAGGTCGCGACGAACTCGTCGGACGCGACCGGGTAGGTCGGCAGCACCTGCGACGCGACGATCTCGATGCCGGGACCGATGCCGAGCTCGGCGACGCGGTCCAGCAGGCCGTCGAAGTCGTACCAGCCCGCGCGGAACTCGGCGCTGGCCGAGTACAGCGTGAGCCCCAGCCGGAAGGGATCATCGCTCGACGCCGGCGGCGCAGGAGCGACGGCTTCCGTCGTCGCGAGGGGCGCGGCATCCGTATCGGTGACCGTCAAGGTGAGGGACTGGCGCACGATGTTCGGCACGTACATGCCGGGGCCGCCGTCCTGGCCGGGCGCGATCTGCATGTAGGGGAGCCGCAGCTCGCCGAAGATCTCGACCCGGTGCTGGTCGCCCAGCGCGACCGGCTCCTCCCGGCGGACGATGAGGAGCGGATGCTGCTGCAGGAACCACAGCGTCTCGCTCTGCTGCGGCAGCTCGGCGATGGCGTAGCGCGTACCGGCGAGTTCGAGGGCGAGGTCGTCGGCGGGGATCTCGGCGCCGTCGACGGTGACGCGCAGTGTCGAGACGGACGAGAGCCACAGGCTCCGGTACCAGGGGATGGTGAGCGTGAGCGCGAGTCCGTCCGGGTGCGGGCGGAGGCTGTCCTGGGCGATGAGTCCGTTGGGCATGATGGTCTCCGTCGGGTGTCAGAGGCGGGAGGCGATGGACCGGATGAGCGAGTGCTGGCGGCGCACCTGCTCGATCGAGCGCCACGGGATGCGCTCGCCCTCGTATTCGCTCGAGAGGTAGCCCGTGTAGCCGACGTCCTTGAGGGCGCGCAGGACCGGCTCCCACGGGATCTGCTGGTCTTCGAGGTTCTCGTCGATGTCGTGGAACTTCGCCTGGATGAACACGACGTACTGCGCGATGTCGGCGATGTCGGCCGGGTCGACGGCGATGCCGTCCAGGAAGGCCGGACGGCGGCCCGGCAGCTCGCCGGGCTTGAGGGGGATGGGGCGGTCCTGGAAGATGCCCGTGTCCAGCAGCAGGCCGAAGTGCTTCGTGCCGGTGCGCTGGATGAGCCCGATGTAGTCGTCGACGACCTCGTGCTTGATGGGCGTGGGCGAGTGGATCTCGGGGCAGATCACCACGTCGAGCTCGGCGGCGAGATCCAGCGAGCGCTCGACCGACTCGGTCCAGATCGGGTGCGGGACGAGGTCGCTCGAGACCACGCCGATCTTCGGACGCACGAAGCGGAAGCCGAGGCGCTTGGCCAGCCGCAGGTCGCGCTGGAGCATCGCGGCTCCCTCGGCTGCGGTCAGGTCGCGGGCGTTCAGGCCGCTGGAATGCAGCCGCGTGTCGATCCACGACCCGTAGTTCGTCGGCTCGAGGGAGTACTTCTCCAGCAGCGCGAACCAGCGATCGATCCACGCGGTCGTCGGCTCGGGGTACCCCTCGATGTGCCCCTCGCCGAGGATCTCGACACCCGTCGCACCGACGTCGGCGACCGCGGCGAGCGCGGTCTCGAGGTCCATGACGGTGCCGTAGTCGGTCATGAAGCTGTAGAGGCTGACGCCGTACCGGAACGGGCCGCCCTCCTCCGACGAGGTCAGCGTGATGTGCCGCGAGACCTCGTAGGTCGAGGGCTGGTGCTCCTGGGGGATGTACGACATGCGCAGGCGCAGCTGGATGGAGACCTCGTGCGTGCCCTCGGGAAGCCCTCCCGGGTGGGGCACGGTGACGATCGCGGCGTCCTCCAGCGGCCACCGCACACCCTCGGAGTCCCACAGCTCCTGAAGGGAGTACGTCCGACCCCCGAAGGTCCAGCGGGGCACGTCCGCCGCCACATCGACGAGATTGCCGACGCGCACCGCGACACCGTCGATCAGGGATGCCGCCATCCCGCGGTACGACGGCATGCGCAGGCGGAACTGGAAGCCGGTGACCTCACCGCCCTCGCGTACGTTGCGGAAGCCGACGGACTGGATGAGATCTCTCTCGAGAAGCATCGATGCTCGCTCTCTGGGTCGGGACCGCGCTGCCGCGGGCGTCCCTTGAGGGTAACAGGGTTAGGCATGATTTAGACATAAGTAAGTGTGATGTGCGCATAAACGCACCCAACCCCGCCCATCGTTGCGAACGATGCCACCTACCCTCCACATAGATTGCGCGGATACACTGGCCGGAGGCATCCCGACCCGGAGGACCACATCGTCGTGTCCGATCAACCGCTCCTCTCCCGGCTCGACCTGAACCTGCTGGTCGCGCTGGACGCCCTGCTCACCGAGCGCAGCGTGACCCGCGCGGCCGAGCGGCTGCACCTGAGCCAGCCGGCTCTGAGCGCATCACTCGCCCGGCTCCGCACGCACTTCAACGACCAGATCCTCGCCCGCCGGGGGAACACGTACGAGCTGACGCCGCTCGCCCTCCGCCTCACCGAACACACCACGACGGCGCTGGAGGCCGCACGCCGCGTGTTCGAGAGCCAGGCGACATGGAGCCCCAGGGACTCGACGCGCGAGTTCTCCATCTACGGCTCCGACTACGGCTTCGCCACCATCGGCAGCGAGGTGTCGCGCCTCGCCGCCGAGACCGCCCCCGGCGTCCGCTTCCGCTTCATGCTGCACAACCCGGCCATCGTCGACGACGCCCTCAATCGCCTGCGCTCGGCCGACGGCATGGTGATCCCGCACGGCTACCTCGTCGACCTCCCCTACGCGGACCTGTGGCGGGACGGCTGGGTGGTCGTGGCCTCGGAGTCCAACGAGCTGGTCGGCGACGAGCTCACGATGGACGTGCTCGGCGCGCTGCCGTGGGTCTTCACGTACCAGTCGCGCACGGCCTTCACCTCAGCGGCTCGCCAGCTGCAGCAGCTGGGCATCGAGCCTCACATCGAGGCGGTCGTCGAGAGCTTCCTCGCCCTCCCGCACTTCATCGCGGGCACCAATCGCCTCGGGCTGATCCAGGCGGGCCTGGCCCACGTCGCCGAGTCCGTCGCGGGCGTGCGCACCCTCGCGGCACCCTTCGACGCCACCCCCGTCGTCAACGCCCTGTGGTGGCACCCCGTCCACGGCCGCGACCCCGAGCACGCCTGGATGCGCGGCATCTTCGAGCAGGCCGCGGCATCCGTCGCGCATCCGGCGACGGTCGGCGCGGAGCTCGTCTGAGCCCGTACGGCCGGGTTCTCGCCGTCGGGACCATACGTTCTCGCCGAGAGCACACGTTCGGCCCGTGCGCAGCGTGTCGACTCGGCGAGAGCACACGATGTCGACGCCGGGATCGGGTCGCGTGGACCCCTCACGCGCGCCGGGAGCGCGAGAGGCGCCCGGCGAGCACGGCACCCAGGGCGGTCAGACCCGCGGCGAGCAGCACCACGACGGCCGACACCGCCATGTTCGCGGTCGGCCCGTAGGTCGCGGCGAGCTGACCGCCGGCCCACGAACCGCCGGCGATGCCGACGTTGAAGAGCACCACGATGGACGCGCTCGCGAGGTCGCGGAGGCGATCGGATGCTGCGCGCATGAGCGCCGTCTGGATCAGCGGGAACATCGCGCCGGTGCCGGCGCCCCACAGCGCCAACGCGATCACCACGACGAGCGTCGCATGCGGCAGCAGGGCGAGGGCGGCGAAGGCGACGACGAACACCAGCAGCGTCGCCGTGAGGGCCGTTCGCGGGAAGCGGTCGGCGAGCGCGCCCGCCACAGCGACGCCCGCCATCCCCGCGGCGCCGAACACGAAGAGCAGGGCGCTCGCCCAGCCGTCCGCGATCCCGGCGGACTCGGCGAGGTACGGCCGGATGTAGACGAAGGCCAGGAACTGCGCGAGGCCGATCAGCAGCCCCGCGATCCCGAAGGCGACCAGCGGCGGCAGGGAGCGGTCGTGGCGCAGCGGCTCTCGCTGTGCGGCGGCGACCGGCTCGACCACCGACCGCGGAAGACGGCGATAGACGACGGCGGCGAGCAGCAGCATCCCGATCCCCATCACCGCGAACGACACCCGCCAGCTCGTCAGCTGCGCGAGCGCCGTCGCGACCGGAAGACCGAGCACCGTCGCCGCCGTGCCGCCGCCGGTGACCAGGGCGAGCCCCCGCCCCAGCTGCGCCCCCGACAGCAGCGACGACGCGTACACGATGACGATCGCCCAGAACACGCCGTGCGCGACCGCGGCGACCGCGCGCGTGGCGAACGCGAACTCGTAGGTCGGCGCGAAGGCGGTGGCGACGTTGGCGATCGCGAACACGGCGAGGGACACCGCGACCACGATGCGGCGGTCGATCCGGCGTGTCGCCCGCGTGAGCGGGATGCTCGTGGCGATCACGACGATCGCCCAGACCGACACGAGCAGCCCGATCCGCAGCGGGTCGACGCCGAGGTCGCGAGCCATCTCGGGCATGAGCCCGGCCGGGAGCGACTCGGCGGTGACGGTGACGAAGACGCCCAGCGACAACAGCAGAAGGGCGCCGATCGGGAACCGGGAGACGGGGGCTTCGGGGAGGGTGACGGATGCCGTGGACGAGGTCATGCAGCGAGGCTAAACTTTGACATCAATGTCAATGTCAAGCTTTCGCGCGACACGAATCGACACGGAGGGATCCCGCGGCATGAAGATCGGCGAACTGTCGCAGCGCACCGGCATCCCCGCACGAATGCTGCGGTACTACGAGGAACAGGGACTGCTGGCGTCGGAGCGGTCCGCGAACGGCTACCGCGCGTACGACGAAGCCGACGTCGACCGGGCGATCCGCGCCCGCGGACTCGTACAGGCAGGGCTCTCGACGCGCCTCGCCAAGGTCGTGCTCGATGTCGAGCGGCAGTGCGCGATGGAGCAGCCGACCTGCTCGCGGGAGCTCGCCGAGATGCTCGCCACCGAGCTCACGGCCCTCGACGACCGTCTGGCGTGCCTCACCCGCAGCCGCGATGCGGTCGCCCGCTACCTCGACCTCACCCGCAACGGCGACCTCGTCCGCGGCGCCGGCGCCGCCTGAGCCGCGTCCGGCCCCGGCCCCGGCCCGAGCCGCGCCTCGGCCCCGGCCCGGCCTCGCCCGCGCCTCGGCCCGGCCCGGCCTCGCCCGCGCCTCGGCCCCGCCTCGGCCCCGGCATCCTCGAAACAGGGCATTCCCG
>Ga0160460_101082_pt1 | contig 10827 bp, 10 predicted proteins | sample HID1973M_E6MG_FD_108238 | JGI IMG/M metagenome (GOLD analysis project Ga0160460, IMG submission 108238) | Enriched mosquito-associated microbial communities from UW Madison campus, WI, USA - HID1973M_E6 MG | ecosystem: Host-associated > Arthropoda: Insects > Digestive system > Unclassified ... | reverse complement strand
CTGACGACGCTGCGCACCCCCGCGGTGACCACGGTCGCGATCGCCGGGCTCCTGGCCGCCCACCCCGACGGCCCGAGGACGTCGGTCCCGCGCCTCGCCGTCGCGGGATCGGGACCGCAGGCGGTGGAGCACGCCCTGACGATCGCCGACCGGCTGCCGGTCGGACGCGTGAGCATCGTCGGGCGCACACCGGACCGCGTCGCGTCCGCCGTGGCGCAGCTGCGTGCGGCGGGCCTCTCCGCCGACCCCGGCTCGCGCGACGACCTGGCCGCCGCCGACGTCGTGGTCACCGCGACCTCGTCCTCCACGCCCGTGGTCGACCTCGACGACGTTCGCGCCGATGCCGTGGTCGCCGCCATCGGGTCGCACGGGCGCGACCACCGTGAGCTCGGCGCCCGGCTGGTGCGCGCCGCCGACCTCGTGGTCGAGGCGCGCGCGTCGGCGCTCCGCGAGAACGGCAACCTCGCGGCCGCGCGAACCGACCAGGAGTGGGCCGGTGGAACTCAGCCGATCGCCAACCTGGTCGAACTGGTCCGCGGTGACGTGGTGCGCCGTCCCGACGCGCCGGCACTGTACACCGGAGTCGGCATGGCGTGGGAAGACCTGGCCGTCGTGGAGAGGATCATGGAGTCCACGCGGAACGATGAGCCGTTCGCGGCCGAGGAGGCGTACACATGAGTGGTCCCGAGCTGCGCAGCGTCGTGCGCCTGAGCAAGCAGCCCAGCATCCGCGACACCGTCACCCGGGCGCTGCGCTCGGCCATCATCAGCGGTGAGATGCAGCCCGGACGCGTGTACTCGGCGCCGAGCCTCGGCGAGCAGTTCGGCGTGTCGGCCACGCCCATCCGCGAGGCGATGCTCGACCTCGTGCGCGAAGGCCTCGTCATCGCTCTGCCCAACCGCGGGTTCCAGGTCACCGAGGTGTCGCCCCGCGACCTGTACGAGGTGACCGAGCTGCGCCTAATGCTCGAGCCTCCCGCGATCGAGCGCGCGACCCCGTTCATCCCCGCCGACTCCCTGCCCGGGCTGCGGCGGCAGGCCGCCGCGATCGTCGAGGGCGCTGAGACCGGCGACCTCATCGGGTACCTCACCGCCGACAGCGACTTCCACCTGGCCCTGCTGCAGTACGCCGGCAACTCGCGCCTCACCGAGCTCGTCGCGTCGCTGCGTTCGCAGACCCGGCTGTTCGGGCTCTCCTCGCTGGCCGAGCAGGGCCGGCTCACCGCCTCCGCCCGCGAACACGATGCGATGCTCGACGCCATCGAGGCCGGCGATGCCGTCCGCGCGCGCGAACTGGTGCACGCCCACATCGAGCACGTGCTCACGGACTGGTCCGGGCACTCCGCCGCCGGGTCCCCCTCCGCAGCCGAACCCAGACCCGCATGAGCGCGGCAGCAGCACCCCGCTCGGACGTCGTGATCGTCGGGGCGGGGATCCTCGGCGCGGCCGTCGCGTACTTCGCCGCCGCAGCGGGGCTGTCGGTGACGGTGGTGGAGCGCGGCTCGATCGCCTCCGGAACGACGAGCCGCTGCGAGGGGAACCTCCTCGTCTCCGACAAGGAGGTCGGCCCCGAGCTCGAGCTGTCGCTGTACTCGCAGACGATCTGGCGCGGCGAACTGGCCGAGCACGCCCCGCAGTGGGAGTTCGAGGCCAAGGGCGGGCTGGTCGTCTCCTCGACCGAGCGCGGCAAGCGCGCGCTCGACGTGCTCGTGGCGCACCAGCGCGGGCTCGGCATCCGCGTCGACGACGTCGTCGATTCTGCGGCGCTGCGCGAGATCGAGCCATACCTCAACCCGGCGATGGCCGGCGGCGCGTTCTATCCCGACGACGCCCAGGTGCAGCCCGTCCTCGCCGCTCACCACCTGCTGCGCCTGGCCCGTGGTCACGGCGCGCGACTGCTGACGCACACGGTCGTCCGGGCGATCCGGGTGAGCGCAGGCCGGGCGACCGGCGTGGACACCACCGCGGGCCGCATCGACGCAGGCGCCGTCATCGTGTGCGCGGGCCCCTGGAGCGGAGAGGTCGCCGCCCTCGCCGGGGTCGCCCTCCCGGTGCTCCCCCGCCGCGGCTTCGTGCTCGTCTCGGAGCCGCTGCCGCCCACCGTGCGCCACAAGGTCTACTCGGCGGAGTACGTCGAGAACGTCGCGAGCTCGGACGCCGGGCTCCAGGTGTCATCGGTCGTGGAGGGCACCCCGAGCGGAACGATCCTCATGGGCGCCAGCCGCGAGCGCGTCGGGTTCGACACCGCGTTCTCGCCCGAGGCGGTGGGCCGTGTCGCGCGCGCCGGGATGGAGCTGTTCCCCGTGCTCGCCGGCGTCCAGATCATGCGCACCTACTCGGGCTTCCGCCCGTACTGTCCCGACCATCTCCCCGTCATCGGCGAGGACGGGCGGATGCCGGGACTCTGGCACGCCGCCGGGCACGAGGGCGCCGGAATCGGCCTGTCGGTCGGCACCGCGAAGCTCCTGGTCCAGTCTCTCCGGGGCGAACCGACCGACCTGTCGCTGGAGCCGTTCCGGCCGCACCGCTTCGATGAAAGGCCCGCCGCATGACCGCCCCGCCACCGGACGGCGCCCGCGAGTTCAGCTTCGACGGGCGCGCCATCGCCTTCCGCGAGGGGCAGACGATCGGCGCCGCCCTGACGGCGGCCGGGGTGACCTCCTGGCGCACGACCCGGATCACCGGCGAGCCGCGCGGGCTGTTCTGCGGCATCGGGGTCTGCTACGACTGCATCCTCACCGTCGACGGCCGGCGCGCGCAGCGCGCGTGCGTCACCCCCGCGCTCGACGGGCAGATCGTGCGCAGCGACGACCCCGCTGAAGCGCTGCCGCTGACGGGAGAGGTCGATGGCTGAGGCATCCGTCTACGAACTCGCCGTGATCGGCGCAGGGCCGGCGGGCCTGTCGGCCGCGGTCGCGGCTGCCGAGCGCGGGCTGACGGTCGCGCTCGTCGACGCCGGCGCCCAGACCGGCGGGCAGTACTGGCGCCACCCCGACGAGCGGCACCTCGACGCGTTCGCGCGCCCCGAGTCCAGCGGCCATCATCACTGGGCCCACTACCGCGACCTCCGCGCCCGGCTGGCGCGGGCCGTCGAGCAGGGACGGCTGGTCCACCTCCCCGGGCGCCAGGTCTGGCGCATCGACCGGGACGACACGCTGCTGACCTTGCGCACGACGCCCACCTCCGGGGCGGATGCGGCCGATGCCGCAGCGGCCCCCGAGCGCGTCGTGCGGGCGGAGCGACTCGTGCTCGCCACCGGCGCCTATGACCGTCAGCTCCCCCTCCCCGGGTGGACGACCCCCGGTGTGATGGCCGCGGGCGGCGTGCAGGCGCTGCTCAAGGCGAACCAGGTGACGGCGGGGCGACGTGCGGTGGTCGCCGGCACCGGGCCGTTCCTGCTCTCGGTCGCCGCCGGTCTCGCCGACGCCGGTGTCGAGGTGGTCGCCGTGTGCGACGCGAACGCGCTGTCGCGTTGGGCCGCGACGCCGCTGCGGGCGATCCAGGAGCCCGGCAAGCTGCGGGAGGGCGTGGGGTATGCCGCGACGTTCGTCAGGCACCGCATCCCCCTGCGCACCCGTACCGTCGTCGCCTCCGTCGCCGGCACCGGGCGCGTCTCGCACGTCACGCTCGCCAAGGTCGACGCCCGCGGCCGCATCCGCCCCGGCTCGGAGCGCACCATCGAGGCCGACCTGGTGGCGCTCGGCTGGGGCTTCACCCCGCAGCTCGAGCTCGCGATCGGGCTGGGCGCGCGAACGCGCGTCGACGTCGATTCGTCCCTCGTCGCCGTCGCCGACGCCGACCAGCGCTCGAGCGTCCCCGGCGTCTACCTCGCCGGCGAGGCGACCGGGATCGGCGGCGCTGTGCAGTCGTGCGCCGAAGGCGAGCTCGCGGCCCTCACCGCGGCGGTCGACGCCGGCCGGTCCGACGACCCGCGCGCCCGCTCACGCCTGCGCCGCCGCATCGCCCGCGGCCGCCGCTTCGCGGTCGGCATGCATCGAGCCTCGCCCGTGCCCGCCGACTGGACCACGTGGCTCGCGGCCGGCACGACCGTCTGCCGGTGCGAGGAGGTCGACGCCGGCGCGGTGCGCGCCACCGTGCACGACCTCGCCGCCGACGACCCGCGCGACGTGCGCGTCACCGCGCGCCCGGGCATGGGCCTGTGCCAGGGCCGCGTGTGCGGCTTCGCGCTCTCGTGCCTCGTCGCGGCCGAGACCGGGCGAACCGCGGAACCCATCGACCTCGAGCCGCTCGCGAAACGGCCGCTGGCGGCACCGTTGACCGTCGCGGACCTCGCACTGCTCGCCGACGGAAAGGACTGACGATGACCATCCCCGCCACCACCCCCGAGGACGTCGCCGCGATCGTGCGACGCGCGGCCGAGGCATCCGCCATCTGGCGCCGCAGCACGATCGCCGACCGGGTCCGCGCCCTCGGCGCCGTCGCGGACGCGCTCGACGCGCACGCCGACGAGCTCATCGCCCAGGCCCAGCGCGAGACGCATCTGCCCGAGCCGCGCCTGCGCGGCGAAGTGCGCCGCACCAGCTTCCAGCTGCGGCTCTTCGGCGAGGTGCTTCGGGAGGGCACGTGGCTGGACGCCCGCATCGACCGGGCGGACGGCGACTGGCCCATGGGCGCACCGCGCCCCGACCTGCGCCGCCAGCTCGAACCGATCGGACCGGTGCTGGTGTTCGCGGCGAGCAACTTCCCGTTCGCGTTCTCCGTGGCCGGCGGCGACACCGCGAGCGCGCTGGCGGCGGGCAACGCCGTGATCGTCAAGGCCCACCCCGGCCACCCGCAGCTCTCCGCCCTGACGACGACCGTCGTACGCGACGCGCTCGCCGCCGTCGGCGCGCCGAGCGGGCTGTTCGACACCGTCTACGGCACGCAGGCCGGGGTGCAGGCGCTGAAGGACCCGCTGATCCAGGCGGCGGCGTTCACCGGCTCGATCGCGGGCGGGCGGGCGCTGTTCGACATCGCCGCGTCCCGGCCGCAGCCCATCCCGTTCTACGGCGAGCTCGGCAGCGTCAATCCCGCGTTCGTGACGCGGACCGCCGCGGCCGAGCGGGCCGAGGAGATCGTGCAGGGCTTCGTCGCGTCGGTCACCGGCAGCGCCGGTCAGCTGTGCACCAAGCCCGGCGTCCTGCTCGTCCCCGCGGACTCCGACCTGGCGGCGCTGCTCGCGTCCTCCACGCTGCCGGGGCCGGTGCCGCTGCTCAACGACGGGATCGCCAAGGGTTTCCGGGGCGCGGTCGAGGCCACGGCATCCCACGACGCCGTCGAGGTCCTGGCGGGCTCGACCGTCGCGGACGGCGATCCTGCGCCGGTGCTGCTGAAGACCACCGCGGCGGCGCTGCGCGCCGACCACGAGTCCCTGATCTCCGAGATGTTCGGCCCGGCCGCCCTCGTGGCGACCTACGAGGACGAATCCGAGCTGGTCGCTGTCGCGGAGGTGCTCGAGGGTCAGCTGACCGCCACGGTGGTCGGGTCGGAGGGCGACGCCGTGGCCGCCGAGCTCGTGCCGGTGCTGTCGACCAAGGCGGGCCGGGTGCTGTGGAACCAGTGGCCGACCGGCGTCTCGGTGACCTGGGCGCAGCAGCACGGCGGACCGTACCCGGCGACGACCGCCGTCGGCAGCACATCGGTGGGAACCGCCGCGATCGGCCGGTTCCTGCGTCCGGTCACGTATCAGAACATGCCCGATGCCCTGCTGCCCCCGGCGCTGCAGGCCTCCAACCCGCTCGGGATCCCGCGGCGGGTCGACGGCGTGCTGACCGCATCCTGACGCACGCCTGCACGACGGCGCGGCCCCGGGGAGACCCCCGGGGCCGCCGCCGTCTCACGGGTTCGGGTTCGTCGCCTTGCCGTCGAGCCAGAGCGTGTTGGACGGGTCGGAGTGGGTGGTGTCGGTGCCGACGTGCTTGTCGCTGATCTGCGGCCCCTTGGTGATGACGTGCACGATCGCCATCGCGTGGCCGCGGCCGAGGCCGTAGTCGGCCGCGAGCCACTCGACGATCGGGGTCGCCTTGGTGGTCTCGTCGAAGCCCTTCTCATGCGCCTTATCGATGAGCTGACGCGGCGTGAGGCCGGTCTTGGTCTCGATGTTGTCGAGGTATGCCTGGAACGACATGCGATTCTCCTCAGCTGCCGGTGGTGGGGATGTCGAGCACTCCAGGAGCATCCTGCCACTCCTGGATGATGCGGTCGGACGCGTGGATGCACAGCACCCGCAGCCTGCCGTTGCCGCAGTTCTTGAACCCGTGCCACGCGCCTGCCGGCGCCGTGGCCGTGTCGCCGCCGACCGCGTGGAGCGTCTCGCCGTCGATCGTGATGCGCGCTTCGCCCTCCAGCAGCACCCAGGTCTCGGGATACGGATGGCGGTGGATGTCAGGCCCCTGCCCGGGCTCGTTGTCGACGAGGAAGTACGACACTCCCGCGCCGTGCTCGGCGCCGATGAAGCGGCGGAGGCGCCCCGCGCCGACGCGGGTCTCGGCGGCGGGGACGATGGCCGGGATCGTGATGCTCATGAGATGCTCCGTCCTGTCTGGGTGATCCCACCCTCGCGGCTGCCGCACGCCGACCCTAGAGTTTCGATGTGGATCGAAAGTACGTCGACTTCCAGCTCGCGCCGGATGACCTCACGGCGATCCGGTTCGCCGTCTCTCCGGGCCACGAGCTGTGTCACGCGGTGCGCGCGATGCTGCGGCCCGACGAGTACCCGCTGCAGTGGGGATGGATGCGGGCGACCCGCGGCTCGATCCCGCGCGAGGACTTCGACGTGCTGGCGCTGCTGATCCGGGACGAGGGGTACTTCCCCGACTTCCTCACCACCACGCCGACCTGGGACCTCACCCCCGGCGCCGAGGCCGAACGGCTCCGCGACATCGACGACGACCGCTTCGAGGTCGACATGACCAAGGTGCTGGTGCGCTCGGACGGCGCGCGGCGCGACGCCGTCCAGCACATGCTCGATCAGCCCGATCGTGCGCGGGCGATGATCGCCGAGGCATGGCTGTCGGTGTGGAACACCGGTGTCGCCCCGGTCTGGACGCAGCTGGAGCGGCTGCTGCGCGCCGATATCGCGGTGCGCTCCCGCCGCATCGCCGAGAGCGGCATCGGGGCGATGATCCAGACGCTGCACGACCGCGTGCAGTGGTCCGCCGGCGCCGTGCGCGTGACGATGCGCATCTGGAGCGAGGTCGTCGACTGCCGCGGCAGCGGCCTCGTGCTCGTGCCGTCGGTGATGGGGGCGACCGGATGCTTCGTCCTCACGGAGCCCCCCGCGCAGCCGACCCTCTTCTACCCGGCGCAGGGCGTCACCGCGACGTGGGCACGGGACGCGGCGGACGCGGCATCCGCCCTCGGTGCACTCCTCGGACCCGCGCGCGCCCGGATCCTGCTCGACGCGCACGAGCCGCGGACCACGTCGCAGGTCGCGCGCGACACCGCCCTCGCCCTGTCGACCGCCTCGCACCATCTGACGGTGCTGCGCGAGGCGGGGCTGGTCGCCAGCACGCGCGACGGCGCCCGTGTGCTGCATCGCCGCACCCCGCTCGGCGAGGCGATGGTCGGTGCCGCGCTCTGAACCTCCCTTCCACGCGTGAATGTTATCCCTCACTTTCCGCGACCGATGCGCGCGGGAGCCGTTGCTGCCACGCCTCTGCTGCGACAAGGCCCGTTACCGAGTTGTTATCGCTCACATCTTGCAGGCAGGGTGAATGTTAGGGCTAACATTCTGATCGTCGGGCAGCAAGGACGCCGCACGACGAAGATCACACCGGCATGGACGCCGGACCCGATACGAGGAGGTTTGGGGAGTGAAGAGCAAGATTCTCGCCGGTGCAGCGCTCCTGGGCGTTTTCGCCCTCGCCGCGACCGGCTGTGCGAGTTCATCCGGAGGCGACGCGGGGAGCGGCGGCGGCGACGGTCCCGTCACCGTCGGCTTCGCCCAGACCGGATCGGAGTCGGGATGGCGCAGCGCCAACACCGAGTCCATGAAGGAGGCGTTCTCGGAGGAGAACGGCTTCGACCTCATCTTCAATGCCGCCGACAACGACGCCGCCGCACAGATCGCCGCCGTGCGCGACTTCATCAGCCGCGGGGTCGACGCGATCGTCATCGCGCCGATCGTCGAGGACGGATGGGACGACGTGCTGCAGGAGGCCGCCGACGCCGGCATCCCGGTGGTGCTCGAGGACCGGACCGTCAGCGCATCGGACGACCTGTACGCGAGCTGGGTCGGCCTGGACTTCAAGAAGGAGGGCGTCACGGCCGGCGAATGGGCGGCTGAGACCTTCGGCGACACGCCGACCAAGATGGTCGTGCTCGAAGGCACCACCGGCTCGGCACCGGCCAACGACCGTGCCGAGGGCTTCGCCGAGGCCGTCGAAGGCACCGGGATCGAGACGATCGACTCCCAGACGGGCGACTTCACCCGCGACGGCGGCAAGACCGTGATGGAGGGCTTCATCCAGAAGTACGGTATCGACGGCATCGACCTGCTGTACGCGCACAACGACGACATGGCGCTCGGCGCCATCGAGGCGATCGAGGCGGCCGGCGGAGTGCCGGGCGAGGACATCAAGATCGTGTCGATCGATGCCGTGAAGGACGGCATGCAGGCGCTCGTCGACGGGAAGATCAACTTCATCGTCGAGTGCAACCCGCTGCTGGGCGAACTCGCCGCAGGACTGGTCACCGACGTCCTGGACGGCAAGTCCGTCGAGAAGGCGAACTATGTCGAGGACCAGTCGTTCGATCAGGAGGCCGCGGCCGCGGTGATCGACTCGCGCCCGTACTGACCCCGTGCGTCCTTCCGCTCCGCCGAGGCCTGCCGGCCCCGGCGGAGCGGAGCGACCGCTCCGCCCGACACGCCCTCGGAGACGAAAGCAGCCTCATGAACGACCTCGACACGGCGACCGGTGCGGTCGTCGCGCTGCGCGGCATCACGATCCGCTTCCCCGGAGTCCTCGCGCTCGACGGTGTCGACTTCTTCCTGCGACCGGGAGAGATCCACTCCCTGATGGGAGAGAACGGCGCCGGCAAGTCCACGCTCATCAAAGCGCTGACGGGCGTCTACTCCGTCGACGCCGGCACCATCACGGTCGGCGGCGCAGAACGCGTGTTCGCCGGCACGGCGGATGCGCAGGACGCCGGCATCTCGACGGTCTACCAAGAGGTCAACCTCTGCACCAACCTGTCGGTCGGCGAGAACGTCATGCTCGGCCACGAGCCCCGCCGCACCGGCGGCGGGATCGACTGGCGCGCGGTCCACCGCCAGGCGCGAGAGCACCTGGCCGGCCTCGGGCTCGAGATCGACACCCGCTCGACCCTCGCGGCCCACTCCCTCGCCATCCAGCAGCTGGTCGCGATCAGCCGGGCGATGGTGCTGGACGCGAAGGTGCTCATCCTCGACGAGCCCACCTCCAGCCTCGATCGCGGTGAAGTGGCCCAGCTCTTCGCCGTCATGCGCGCGCTGCGCGACACCGGCGTCGCGATCCTGTTCGTCAGTCACTTCCTCGACCAGGTGTACGAGATATCGGACCGCATCACGGTGCTGCGCAACGGGCGTCTGGTCGGCGAGTACCCGGCGGCGGAGCTCCCGCGCGATCAGCTCGTGAGCAGGATGATCGGCCGCGAGCTCGACGAGCTCGCACAGCTGTCCCAGTCCGCCGAGCGCCCCATCGACCGCACCGTCGCGCCGGTGCTCCGCGCTTCGGGGGTGGGCAGGCGCGGAGTCCTCTCCCCTGCCGACCTCGAGGTGTATCCCGGCGAGGTCGTCGGACTCGCCGGTCTGCTCGGCTCGGGACGCACGGAGTTCGTGCGTCTCCTCGTCGGCGCCGACAAGGCCGACGAGGGCGTCATCGAGGTGCACGGCGCGCCCGCACGGATGAGTTCGCCCCGCCACGCGATCCAGAAGCGCATCGCCTACTCGTCGGAGGATCGGCGAGGCGAAGGCGTGATCGGCGATCTCACCGTCGCCGAGAACATCGTGCTCGGCATCCAGGCACGCCGTGGCTGGATGCGCCCGATCCGCAGGGCGGAGCATGATCAGCTCGTGTCCGAGTACATGTCCGCGCTCGGAGTGCGCCCGGCCGACCCGAACGCCCTGGTGCGCAACCTCTCCGGCGGCAACCAGCAGAAGGTCCTGCTCGCGCGCTGGCTCGCCACCGCGCCCGAACTCATCGTCCTGGACGAGCCGACACGAGGCATCGACGTCGGCGCGAAGGCCGACATCCAGCGCAAGGTCGCGGAGCTGGCCGCCGACGGCCTGTCCGTGATCTTCATCTCATCGGAGCTCGAAGAGGTGCTTCGATTGGCTCAGCGGGTGTCGGTGATGAGGGACCGCCGCAAGATCGGCGAACTCGACTCCGCGCTCGTGGATCTCGACCAGCTCATCGACTACATCGCCAACGAGGGCGAGGGGAGCGCAGCGTGAAGAAGCTCGTCAGGCACCGGCTGTTCTGGCCGATCACCGCGTTGATCACCTTGATCGTGATCAACACTGCGGCACGACCCCAGTTCATCTCGATCACCGTCCGCGACGGGGAGCTCTACGGCGCACTGATCGACATCCTGCGCAACAGCGCGCCGCTCATGCTCGTGGCGCTGGGCATGACGATCGTCATCGCGACGCGCGGCATCGACCTCTCGGTCGGCGCGATCATGGCCGTCTCCGGAGCCGTCGCACTCACCGTCATCGACACGTCCGGTGCGCCCGGGTCGCTCGGCACCGTGTTCGTCGCGCTCGTGGTCGCCCTGCTGGTCTCGCTCGTGCTCGGATCGTGGAACGGCCTGCTGGTGTCTGTGCTCGGCATCCAGCCGATCATCG
>Ga0160460_101080_pt1 | contig 10842 bp, 13 predicted proteins | sample HID1973M_E6MG_FD_108238 | JGI IMG/M metagenome (GOLD analysis project Ga0160460, IMG submission 108238) | Enriched mosquito-associated microbial communities from UW Madison campus, WI, USA - HID1973M_E6 MG | ecosystem: Host-associated > Arthropoda: Insects > Digestive system > Unclassified ... | reverse complement strand
AGCGGGTAGCCGGCGCTGGCGATCACCGCCACCCGCACCGGCGCGCCGCCGATGCCGTCGAGGAACTCGCGCAGGATCGCGTCCAGGCTGGTGTAGTCGGCGCAGCGGAACTTGCTGTAGGCCAGTACCTGCAGCGGCGTACCGGCTCCGCCACCGGCCTGGACCAGACCGATGCGCACGTGGGTGCCGCCCACGTCGGCAGCGAGGAATGGTCTGCCGCGGTGGTCGGGCAAGGACGCTGCACTGGCGGCATCGTTGGTCACGCAGGCTCCTATGCGGATCTGGGTCGGGCCGGTCGAGGCGATGCGACCACCCGGATGCGGCGGAGTTTGAAATTGGACTGACAACGATGTCAACAGATTTTCAACGAAATCTTTCCGGAGCTCGTTGCGACCCCGAAAGGTGTGACCGGCAGCGCTATCATCGCTGGATATGCCGCTAAGTCGTTCATCTTGATGCGTATTCAGAAAATTGGACCGCGACGAGGATGCTGCGGCGCGGCACAGGAATGCCTGCCTACGGCGCGTTGGCGGTTGACAAGACAAGGCCCATCGCGGGAACAATGTGACAACGTTGTTCTTGCTTCGCCCACCCGCTGGGGATCATGCGGGGTCGATCCGTCAGGGGAGCCCAAATCCATGTCCGCGAACATCGCCGCGCAGCCGCGCACCAGTCTGGCCACTTCGATCGCCATCGTCGGCGGCCTGTTCTTCATCATCGGTTTCTTCACCTGGCTAAACGGTCCGCTGATCACTTTCGTCAAGCTCGCCTTCGACGTCAGCGAAATCTCCGCTTTCCTGGTGCTGATGGTGTTTTACCTGTCGTATTTCTTCCTCGCCATCCCGGCGTCGTGGATCCTGCGGCGCACGGGCATGAAGAAGGGCCTGGCATTGAGCCTGGTGGTGATGGCGATTGGTGCGGCGGCCTTCGGCCAGTTCGCGACGCTGCGCATCTTCGCCGGCGCGCTGTGCAGCCTGTTCGTACTCGGCGGTGGCATGGCGCTGTTGCAGACTTCGGTTAATCCGTACATCTCCATCCTCGGGCCGATCGAGACCGCAGCCCGCCGCATCGCGCTGATGGGCATCTGCAACAAGATCGCAGGCATCCTCGCCCCGTTGCTGCTGGGTGTACTGGTGCTGCATGGCGTCGGTGACTTGGCTGCCGAGGTGGCCAAGGCCGACACAGTCGTGCGTGACGCGCTGCTGTCCGATTTCGCCGGCAGCATCCGCGGCTTCTACCTGGTGATGTTCGCCGTACTGCTGGTGGCCGCAGTGGCGGTACTGTTCTCCCCGCTTCCCGAAATCCGTGCCGCCGAAGCGAACGCCACACCGGCAACCGGCGGCGGCGGGAAGCGCAGCATCTTCCAGTTCCCGCACCTGTGGCTGGGCGTGCTGTGCCTGTTCGTGTACGTGGGCGTGGAAGTGATGGCCGGCGACGCGATCGGCACCTACGGCCATGCCTTCGGCCTGCCGCTGGACCAGACCAAGTTCTTCACCTCCTTCACCCTGGCGGCGATGCTGCTGGGCTACCTGGTCGGCCTGGTGCTGATCCCGCGCGTGGTGTCGCAGGAGCGCTGGCTGAGCGTGTCGGCGGTGCTGGGCGTGCTGTTCTCGGCCGGCGCCCTGCTGACGACCGGCTACGTGTCGGTGGGCTTCGTCGCCGCTCTGGGCTTCGCCAACGCGATGATGTGGCCGGCGATCTTCCCGCTGGCGATCCGTGGCCTGGGCCGTTTCACCGAGACCGGCTCGGCGCTGCTGATCATGGGTATCGCCGGCGGCGCGATCATCCCGCAGGCGTTCGCGGTGCTGAAGCAGCACTTCGATTTCCAGTGGGTGTTCGCCGCGCTGATGGTGCCGTGCTACCTGTACATCTTCTACTACGCCCTGCGCGGGCATCGCGCCGGACTGCCGGACGGGCGCTGATCGGCGCATCATGGACGGCGGGATGACGACTCAGAAGGCAGTTGAAGGCATGCGCAGGCCGACCATCAAGGACGTCGCGGAAAAGGCGAAGGTCTCGCTCAAGACGGTATCGCGGGTGATCAACAACGAGCCGTCGGTGATGCAGGCCACGCGTTCGCGCGTGCTGCAGGCCATCGCCGAGCTGGACTACGAACCGGACGCCACCGCGCGCAACCTGCGCAGCGGCACCCCGTTCGTGATCGGGCTGGTGTATGACAACCCGAACCCGTACCACATCATCGGCGTGCAGAACGGCGTGCTGGCCGCCTGCCGCGAGACCGGCTTCGGCCTGCAGATCCAGCCCTGCGACTCGACCTCGCCGCTGCTGGCCGAGGAACTGGCCGAGTTCGTGCAGCGCTCGCGCCTGGCCGGACTGGTGCTGACCGCGCCGATGTCCGAGCGCCCGGACCTGGTCGCCGCCCTGGTCGCGCGCGGCATCCGCATCGTCCGGATCATCGCCGCCACCGAGGACCCGGGCGATGGCCCGTGCGTCTACATCGACGACCGCGATGCGGCCTACGAGATCACCGAGCACCTGGTCCAGCTCGGCCACCAGCGCATCGGCTTCCTCTGGGGCGGGGCGCAGCACCACTCTTCCGGCGAGCGCTATGCCGGTTACGAGGCGGCGCTGAAGGACTACGGCATCCCGCTGGACAAGCACCTGGTGGTGCCGGGCGACTACACCTTCGACGACGGCTTCCGCGGCGCGCGCCGGCTGCTGGCATTGCGCGAGCCGCCCACCGCGATCTTCGGTTCCAACGACGAGATCGCCGCCGGCGTGCTGGCCGCGGCCAAGTCGGTCGGGCTCAACGTCCCCTACGACCTGTCGATCGCCGGCTTCGAGGACAGCCCGTTCTCGCGCCAGTCCTGGCCGGCGCTGACCACCGCCAAGCAGGCCACCGAGGACATCGCCCGGCACGCGGCGCGGCTGCTGATCGGTGGCCTGCGCCAGGACGCCTACGACGACCATCCGCTGGCCGTGTCCAACCAGGGCTTCGTGCCGCAGCTGGTGGTGCGCGGCTCCACCGCGCCAGCGCCGCTGCAGGCGCGCCCGAAACCGTCCACTTCCTCCGAAGCATGAACATGCCTGTCGCGTTCCCCGCCGGATTGCCCGCAGAAACAGAAACCCTGATGTTCCAGGAGGCGGCGCAGACCGCCGACGTGGTCGCCGCCCAGTTCGCCCGCAACCGCGACACCGTCGCCGCGCTGGCCGCGCAGTTGCGCGCCGCGCCGCCGCCGTTCGTGGCCACCTGCGCCCGCGGCAGTTCCGACCATGCCGCGACCTATGCCAAGTACCTGATCGAGACGCAGCTGGGCATAGTGACCGCTTCGCTGTCGCCGTCGATCGGCTCGGTCTACGAAGCGCCGCTGCAGCTGCGCGGCGCGCTGTTCATCGCCATCTCGCAGTCGGGCAAGAGCCCGGACCTGCTGCGCAATGCGGAGGCGGCCAAGGCCGCCGGCGCGCGCGTGGTGGCGCTGGTCAACGTCGAGGATTCGCCGCTGGCACGGCTGGCCGATACGGTGATCCCGCTCGGCGCCGGCCCGGAGCAGAGCGTGGCGGCGACCAAAAGCTACCTGGCCTCGCTGGCCGCCATCGTCCAGCTGGTCGCGTACTGGAAGGACGATCCGGCGCTGCTGGCCGCGCTGGATACGCTGCCGCAGTCGCTGCGCGCGGCGTGGACGCAGGACTGGTCGTCGCTGACCGACGGCCTGGTGCAGGCGCGCAACCTGTTCGTGCTCGGCCGCGGCCTGGGCCTGGGCGCGGCGCAGGAGGCGGCGCTCAAGTTCAAGGAGACCTGCGGCCTGCATGCCGAGGCCTACAGTTCGGCCGAGGTCAGGCACGGGCCGATGGCGCTGGTCGGCGCCGGCTTCCCGGTGCTGGTGTTCGCGCAGCCGGACGGAACCGGCGCCGGCGCGGTGGCGGTGGCCGAGGAATTCCATGCGCGCGGCGCCGAGGTCTGGGTGGCCTCGGTGCAGGGATCGTCCCCGGCGGTCCCATCCGGCGTCCGGTTGCCACTGGATCGGACCGGTTGCGGCCAGCTTCCGCTGGCCGACGCCGCGCATCCCGCGTTCGCACCGCTGCTGACGGTGCAGAGTTTCTACCGCGCGATCAACGCGCTGGCGCTGCGCCGCGGCCACAACCCGGACCTGCCGCCGCACCTGAACAAGGTCACGGAGACGGTGTGATGGCCACGCGCGCGCTGGTCAACGCCCGCATCCTGGTCGACGACGGTTTCCGCGACGACCTGGCGGTGCTGCTGGACGACGCCGGCGACATCGCCACGCTGGCGCCGGCCGGGCAGGCGCGCCTGCAGGCCTGCGAGGTGCAGGACCTGCAGGGCGGCTGGCTGCTGCCCGGCTTCATCGACGCGCAGGTCAACGGCGGCGGCGGCGTGCTGTTCAACAACGACACCACGGTCGAGGCGATCGCCGCGATTGGCCGCGCGCACCGCAAGTACGGCACCACCGGGTTCCTGCCGACCCTGATCAGCGACGACGCCGAAGTGATGGCGCGCGCAGTGCAGGCCACCCACGCGGCGATCGCCGCCGAGGTACCCGGCGTGCTCGGCGTGCACCTGGAGGGGCCGTACATCGCCCCGGCGCGCAAGGGCACCCACGACGCGAGCCGGTTCCGCGTGCCCGACGCCGCCGAGACCGCGATGGCGACCTCGCTGGACAACGGCGTCACCCTGATCACGCTGGCGCCCGAACAGGTCCCGCTGGACACGATCCGGGCGATGGTCGCGCGCGGCGCGATCGTGGTGGCCGGGCACACCGCCGCCACCTACGAGCAGGTCCGCGCCGGGCTGGATGCCGGGATGCGCGGCTTCACCCACCTGTACAACGCGATGTCGCCGCTGCAGGGCCGCGAGCCCGGCGCGGTCGGCGCCGCGCTGGAGGACCGCGACAGCTGGTGCGGGGTCATCGTCGACGGCGTGCACGTGCACCCGGGCAGCCTGCGCGTGGCGCTGGCGGCCAAGCCGCGCGGCAAGGTGTTCCTGGTCACCGATGCGATGCCGATGGTCGGCGCCGACGATCCTTCGTTCGCGCTGTACGGCGAGGTGATCACCGCGGTCGACGGCGTGGTGCGCAATGCCGCCGGCTCGCTGGCCGGGTCGGCCTTGGACATGGCCACCGCGGTGCGCAACTGCGTGCGGCTGCTTGGCCTGCCGCTGGCCGAGGCGGCACGCATGGCCTCGACCTATCCGGCGCAGTTCCTGGGCGTGGACCGGCGGCTGGGCCGCATCGCGCCGGGCTGCCAGGCCGACCTGGTGCTGCTGGACGACGCGCTGCAGGTGCGCGCGACCTGGATCGCCGGCGCGCGCGAGGACGCGGCGTGACCTGCGCGCGGGCGCTGGTGGCGTGACGTCGACAGCCGCTGTCAGGGCACCGCGCTTCGCCTCGGTCGATGCCCTGCGCGGGCTGACCGTGGCGGCGATGCTGCTGGTCAACAATCCCGGCGACTGGGGTCATGTCTACGCGCCGCTGCTGCATTCGGAGTGGCACGGCTGCACGCCGACCGACCTGGTGTTCCCGTTCTTCCTGTTCATCGTCGGCGTGTCGATCGCGCTGGGCGTGGTGCCGCGGCTGGACGCCGGCGCCGACCGCGGCGCGCTGATGCGCGCGGTGGCGGTGCGTGCGTTGCGCATCATCGGCCTGGGCCTGTTGCTGCACCTGCTGGCGTGGTGGTGGCTGGAGCTGCCGCATTTCCGGCCGTGGGGGGTGCTGCAGCGGATCGGCCTGTGTTTCCTGGCCGCCGGCGCGGTGGCGCTGTGGCTGAAGCCGCGCGCGCAATGGATTCTGCTGGCCGCACTGCTGCTGGGCTGGTGGGCGCTGCTGGGTTGGGGTGGCAGCTACGCGCCGTTCGACAACCTGGCCAGCCGCGTCGACGATGCGCTGCTCGGACCGTGGCTGTACCAGCACGATCCGCTCACCGGTCGCGGGCATGATCCGGAAGGCCTGGCCAGCACGCTCGGCGCGCTGGCGACCACGCTGCTGGGCCTGCGCGCCGGCGACTGGCTGCGCCGCGGCCGCCTGCGCGCGCTCTGGATCGCCGGCGCGGCCGCGCTGCTGTTCGGCCTGCTGTGGTCGCAGCTGCTGCCGTGGAACAAGAACCTGTGGACTTCCTCGTACGTGCTGTGGACCGGCGGCTGGGCGCTGCTGGCGCTGGCGGCGGCGCACGTGCTGGTCGACCGCCGCGGCTGGCCGGCATTGGGCCGCAGCTTCGGCGTCAACGCGATCGCCGCGTACGCCGGTTCGGCGGTGATGGTGTACGCCTTCGCCGCGGCGGGCTGGTGGGAGTGGATCTACCAGGGCGCGTTCGCCGGCTGGATGACGCCGCGCTTCGGACCGTACCTGCCATCGCTGGCGTTCGCGCTGGCGTTCGTCGGGTTCTGGTGGTGCGTGGTCCGCTGGATGGACCGGCGCGGCTGGTACGTCAGGATCTGACTCCCGCGCTGCCGTGCATCCATCGCCGGGATTGCCCGGTGCACAATGCTGCCGTTGCCGGCGCACGCGACTCCCGCGGGGAGCACGGGAGCGACGGGGAGGCGCGCATGTCCGTCGATCTGCCCATGCTGCCCATGTTGCCGATGGCGGTCGCGATCGCGCTGACGCCGCTCGCGGTCATCCTCGCCGTCGTGCTGCTGCTCACCCCGCGCCCGCGCGCCACCGCCGGCGCGTTCCTTGGCGGCTGGGCGCTGGGGGTCGCGGCGGTGACCGGCATCGCGGTCGCCGCCGCCGACCTGATCGATGTCTACGTTGCTTCGCCGCGCTGGGCGGTATGGGTGCAGCTGCTGCTGGGCGTGGCGCTGGTCGGACTGGGTATCGGCCGTTGGCGGATGCGCCATCGATCGGCGGGAACGCCGGCATGGCTGCAGGGCGTCCAGTCGATTCCGCCGCGCCGCGCCTTCGCTCTGGGTCTGATGGCATCGGCCGCCAATCCGAAGGTGCTGATGCTCGGGCTGGCCGGCGGCATCGCCATCGGCTCGGCGGCGGGGCACCTGCTCGCGGAAGCGCTCGGCGTGCTCGGTTTCACCGCGGTCTCCTCGCTCGGCGCCGCGGTGCCGTGGCTGGCGTTCCTTGTGTGCGGCGAACGCGCCGTGCGGACGCTGATGCGCGTGCGCGCATGGCTGGAAGCCAACGCCGATACGATGGTCGCACTCGTGTTCATGGTGCTGGGCATCGCCCTGGCCGCCGGCGGGCTCGCGCGGCTGTAACACCGCGCGGCGTTGCGTTCGCGGACGCGGGATCGGCTACGCCGCGCACTCCGCCGCGCGCGCCAGCAGCAGCTCGCGTTCGCGGGCGTTGCCGGTCATCGCGGCGGCGCGCTCGAACTCGCCGCGCGCCTCGCCCATGCGGCCGAGCCGGAACAGCAGGTCGCCGCGCACGCTCGGCAGCAGGTGGTAGTTGGCCAGCTTCGGCTCGCCGCGCAGCGCGTCCACCCGCTCCAGCGCCGCTTCCGGGCCGAACGCCATCGACACCGCCACCGCGCGGTTGAGTTCGACCACGGGCGAGGGCGCCAACTGCGCCAGCGCGTCGTACAGCGCGACGATCCGCGCCCAGTCGGTGTCCTGCGCGGTGACCGCGCGCGCATGGCACGCGGCGATCGCCGCCTGCAGCGCATACGGTCCCAGCGCGCCGCCCAGCCGCTGCGCCTGTTCCAGCGCGGCCAGGCCGCGGCCGATCAGCAACCGGTCCCAGCGCGAGCGGTCCTGGTCCAGCAGCAGCACCGGCGCGCCGTCCGGTCCGCTGCGCGCGTGCAGGCGCGAGGCCTGGATCTCCATCAGCGCCACCAGCCCGTGCACTTCCGATTCGCGCGGCATCAGCCCGGCCAGCACCCGGCCCAGGCGCAGTGCCTCCTCGCACAGGGCCGGGCGCATCCAGTCGTCGCCGCTGCTGGCCGCGTAACCCTCGTTGAACACCAGGTAGATCACGCCGAGCACCGCCGACAGGCGTTCGGGCAGTTCCTCGCGGCGCGGGATCTCGAACGGCACGTTGGCCTCGGCCAAGGTGCGCTTGGCGCGCACGATGCGCTGGGCCACGGTCGCTTCGGCGGCGAGGAAGGCGCGCGCGATCTCGCCGGTCTCCAGGCCGCCGAGCAGGCGCAGGGTCAGCGCGACCCGCGATTCGGGCGGCAGCACCGGATGGCAGGCGATGAACATCAGCCGCAGCAGGTCGTCGCCGACCGGATCGTCGAGCAGCTGTTCGTCGCGCCGCTCCGCCTCGTCCTGCAGCTGTTCCAGTTCGTAGGCCACCTGCACGTGCTTCTGCTCGCGCAGCCGCAGGTGGCGCAGGCGATCGATGGCGCGGTTGCGGGCGGTGGTCACCAGCCAGGCCCCCGGGTTGTCGGGCACGCCGGTCTGCGGCCACTTCTCCAGCGCGGCGACCAGCGCGTCCTGGGCCAGTTCCTCGGCCAGGCCGACGTCGCGGACCATGCGCACCAGGCCGGCGATGACGCGCGCCGATTCCATCCGCCAGACCGCGTCGATGGTGCGATGGATGTCGCGTTCGTCGTGTGCGCGGCTCATGCGCGGCGATCACACCACCGCCGCGCGCGCCGGGCAAGTCCTGCGGGCATCATGCCGGCGGCGGCACCGCGTCGGCGGCCATGAAGAACGGCTCCCACTGGTGCCCGTCCAGGTCGGCGAAGCTGCGCTGGTACATGAAGCCCAGGTCGCGCGCCGGCTGGGTCTCCGCGCCCCCGGCCGCCACGACCTTGGCCATCAGGACGTCGACCGCCTCGCGGCTGTCCAGCGCCAGCGCGAGCAGCACCTCGGTCTGTTTCGTCGCGTCGCTGACCGGCTTGCCGGTGAAGGTCCGGAAGTACGGCTCGACCAGCAACATCACGAAGATGTTCTCGCCGACCAGCATGCAGGTGGCGTTCTCGTCGGTGAACTGCGGGTTGAAGCTGAAACCCAGCGCGGTGAAGAACGCGACCGAGCGGTCGAGGTCCTTCACCGGCAGGTTGATGAAGATCTGGCTGATCATCTGGATTCCCGGATGGGGGCGAGCGGACGGACCGGAACGAAGCCGCGGACGGCTCAGTCTTCGGGGCACGGATCGGAACAGTTGACCATCCACGGCACGCCATGGCGGTCGACCAGGCTGCCGTAGCGCTTGGCCCAGAAGGTCTGCTGCAGCGGCATCTCGATCCGCTTGGCGCCCTCGGACAGGCCGGCGAAGATGCGTTCGGCTTCTCGGCCACGTCGGCGGTCTGCACGCTCACGTAGGCGCCGCTGACGCCCGGGTAGGGGTGGTCCGGCGTGGCGTCGGTGCCCATCAGCAGGTGGCCGCCGATGTCGGCGCAGCCGTGCATGATCCGGTCCTTCAGCGCCACGGGCATCTCCCCGCAGCCTTCCTGCGGCGGCATCTCGCCGAAGCTCATCATCGCCACGACCTTGCCACCGAGCAGCCTGGCGTAGGACTCCAGCGCCTGGCGGCAGTCGCCGTCGAAGCTCAGGTAGGTGTTCAGTTGCATATCCGTTCTCTCCGGTGGTCTTCGGGGTTCAGCCACGCGCGGCGATCTCGTCGCGCAGGCGGCGTTCCTGTTCGCGCAGTTCGGGGGTGAACTCGGCGCCGAAGTCCTCCTCCTCGAACACCGGGCGGATCTCGATCTCGCTGTCGTCCGGCATCGGGTTGGGGCAGCGCTTGACCCACTCGATCGCCTCGTCCATCGAGCGCACCTGCCACAGCCAGTAGCCGGCGACCAGTTCCTTGGTCTCGGCAAACGGTCCGTCGACCACGGTGCGCTGCCTGCCCGAGAACCGGACCCGCACGCCCTTCGACGTCGGATGCAGGCCCTCGCCGGCCAGCATCACCCCGGCGCGGACCAGTTCCTCGTTGAAGCGGCCCATGTCGGCCAGCAGCTGCTCGCTGGGCATCGCCCCGGCCTCGGAGCCGGGGGATGCCTTCACCATCACCATCACGCGCATGTCCGTGTCCTCGTTGGTGGAAAACGACCCGCCGGCCGGATGGCCTTCCGCGGGTGCTTGCCGGTACGACGGGCGGCCGCGGCCTGAATCGACACGACCGGCCGCCCGGCGCTCACCTCTCGACGATCGGCCTGAATCCGCCCCAGAACATCCGCTTGCCGTCGAAGGACATCGACGCCGGCCCCATCGAGGCGATCCGCGGGTCGGCCATCGCCAGCCTGTTGACCTTGTCGCGGTGCGCGCGCGACCTGTAGAGGATCCAGGAGACCACCGCCACCTCGCCCGGCTTGAGCTTCACCGCCTGCGGGAACGAGGTAACCTTGCCCGGCTGCACGTCGTCGGCCACACATTCCACGTACTGCAGTGCGCCATCCAGGCCTTGCCGGCCCTGCGCGCGATCTTCCGGTACTCGCCGATCCTGTCCTCCGGCATGGGCAACACGAAACCGTCTACATAGGCCATGGCTGGCAATCCTCCTGTCGTGCGGGGCGGGCGCGCCACGCTTTCGACGGGATGACGGCCGGGCGCGGCACGGATCGACACGATGGAACCCGCGATGTTCAGGCCGCGTGGTGGAGGCCGGGACGTCGCGGATCGTGGGCCGTCCACGGATATCCAGCCCCCGCTCTGGCCGGGATATTCCCCATATCCGAGGCGATATCGGATATGACCCCGTATGCGGGGAAATTGTCCCGGGACCAGAACGAAACGAACGGCGCCGCGTCGGGCCAAGTCCCTGATAAAAATGACCCATGGGGAATTGACGCCGCCTCTCGGGTACCTGAACATCCGGCGCATATCCCCGGAAACGGGGTCTACTTAGAGTTAGCGCCCATGAGCAAGCGTTACTGGTTACTTGGAGTTTTGGTAGCAGCGGGAATCGGCGGATTCCTCTGGTACAACTCGGTTTATGGCTGGCACTCGGTCGCTGACCCCGCAGATGAGTT
>Ga0160460_101079_pt1 | contig 10855 bp, 11 predicted proteins | sample HID1973M_E6MG_FD_108238 | JGI IMG/M metagenome (GOLD analysis project Ga0160460, IMG submission 108238) | Enriched mosquito-associated microbial communities from UW Madison campus, WI, USA - HID1973M_E6 MG | ecosystem: Host-associated > Arthropoda: Insects > Digestive system > Unclassified ... | reverse complement strand
GCGGAATTCGACCAGTTCTACGCCAGGGAGGGCCGTCCGTCCTTCGAAAATCGCTGATGGCCAGAGTTCCCCTTTTCCGACCGGCGTGTCGTTCGACGCCGTGCAGCGAGCAGCAGATTTGTCCGCACCGCAGACACTCCTCAGCTCGAAATGTTGCGCCATGTGTTGAATGGCTGCTTCGGCGAATACCGCTGTGCGGCATAGGCGATGCTCAATGTTCGCAATGGGCCGAACGGAAACACGAAGACTCGCGCTGCCGAGGTGAGAACAAATGTCGCCTTCGGGCCGAGGCAGGTGGAAAACTGACTGCAGTGGGAGTCTCCGGCGGGCATCGAGGGAGAATATGACGGATTTCATCGAAGGGATGAATCGGGGCCAGCCAGTGCTTATTCCAGAGCGACTGGAGGATTGGATCGGGAAGACAGCCTGGTCCGCGTTGGAGAATTGTTTGTCGATGAGCTTGATCTGTTGGGCTTTGGCTTCATGCGCGCCACAGTCGCTCAGACCCGGGCGTTGTGGATACCAGGCACCAGCCATAGCGAGAGATGAGTCGGAGCGTAGCGGCTATCGTTGAGCCTCAGGAAATTTTCTCGCCACTGATTTCTATGCCAGCCAGTTCGATGGATGATGTCGGTGCATTGTCGATGAAGGCTGGAACATGATCAGGATCGCTACTCTGGGGCCGCGGGGCACAAATCACGAGATGGTCACGCGCCGTTACATGGCCTTCCACGAGATCGAAAATTTCGAGATCGAGTTCGTGTCCTCGTTCCTGGACGCCGTCGCACGGATGCAGGAGGGTGAGATCGACCTGATCCTGCAATGTGCCGTCCATCCGGCAACGGCCGAGACCATGGGCGCGGCCTTTCATGAGGTCTTCGTTTCTGATTGCTTCATTGCTGATAGCCAGGAACTGGGTGTCTTGACCCGGCGCGATGTGGACGCGCCCAGGTCCATCGGCCTGCTGATGCCCTCGACCTCGGACTATACCGACCTCTCGCGGTGGGAGCAGCATGTGAATGTCCCCTCGTTGCCGATCATTTTCGACAAGCTCATGGCAGGCGAGGTCGATTCAGGGCTGATCTATACCTCGTATGCCGCGAGTCACCCGGACAAACTGAAGGTCGACGAGATCATCGGCTCGCCTGACGATGTCTGGATCGTCTACAGCCGCAAGCGCATCTCGCATACTGGCGGCATTGTCGCGCGAAAGGATACGCCCTTTACCCAGGAACTCCGGAGGCTGGCGATGGCTGATGATCAGGTGCGCAGGTTGAAGACGACCGACAGATAGCGAACCGGCCCCGTAATCAGCTTTTCATGGCCGTGCACGCCATTCGCGTCGAAAACGAGGCTATCGCCGGGGCCGAGGTCGATCAGGTCCTCGGCATAGCGGAAGGTCATGCGGCCCGCGAGCATGTACATGAACTCGATCCCCGTATGCTGAAAGCCGGGGCTTGGCGCGGCTTCCTCGGTGATTTCGACCAGGTAAGGCTCGATATACTTCTCGCCCGACAGGAGGTGGCCAAGCAGGCGATAATCGAACCCTTGCCTAGCGCCGCCGCGCCGCACATGGATGCCGTCCCCTGCACGAACCAGCGAATAATCGGCGCGCTTCTCCTGCCCCACGAAAAGCCGCGCGACCGGCACGTTCAGCGCCTTGGCCACGGCAAGCAGCGTCGCCAGTGATGGCGTAACCTGGCCCGTCTCCAGCTTCGAGATCATCCCGGTTGAAACGCCCGCCTTGGCGGCAAGATCCTTGGCCGACATACTGAGGCTGAGGCGCAGGCTGCGGATCTCCCACCCAAGCGAGAGGGAAAGTTCACCGGTCAACCGCTCGATACTGACGTCGGCGCGCTCTTCCTGCTCATCCGTGTCGTGGCCGTCACGGGGCCTCGTCATCATGGACAAAGCCGGACGGCTGGGTCGCTTTGCCTCGGGTTTCAGCGCCGGACGACGGGTCATCGATTTCTTCTCCCTCACATTTTGGTGCAGCCTAATGCCTGCGTGGCCAGCCGTCGACGCTCTGAATTTACCGTCAGGAAATTTTACCTCGACAGCTTGTCGGAATCGCACACCTGGCGGACTTTCAAGACACGCCCGGTGCGACAAGACCAAGAAAAGCATCCGAAGCGCCGCCACACCAACAGGAGCCATATCGGCATGACTAACGCAACTTTCACACGTCGCCTCGCGCTTGGTTCGGGTGTTGCCCTGATGCTGGCCCTTGGCGCCATCCCCGCTTTGGCTCAAGACAAGCTCAGGGTCGCGACCGAGGGCACCTATTTTCCCTGGAGCTATGTCAACGACAAGGGCGAGCTTGTCGGCTGGGATGTCGAGATCGCCCAGGAGTTGTGCCGCAGGCTCGAGGTCGAATGCGACATCAGGGCACAGGAATGGGAAGGCATCATTCCGGGACTTCTGGCCAAGAAATATGACCTGATTGTCGCCAGCATGTCGGTGACCCCGGCGCGCAAGGAAAAGGTCGAGTTCAGCCGGAAATACAAGAACACCTTCAGCCGTTTTGTCGCGAAGGAAGGCAGCCTGACCGATACCTCGCCCGAAGGGATGAAGGGAAAGCGCATCGGGGTCCAGAAAGGCTCCTCGCAGGATCAATGGCTGACGGCGAACGGATACGGCGATACCGCCGAGATCGTTTATTACGAAGGCACGCAAGGTCCCGAACTGGATCTGGTCGCGGGCCGGATCGACGCGATGATCGGCAACCAGATGACCTACTACGTCAATTTCCTGAAACGCCCGGAGGCAGAGGACTTTACCTATGCCGGTCCGGAATATTCCGGCGGCGTCCTGGGCGAGGGCAATGCCATCGCGATGCGCAAGGGCGAGAGCGAGTTGAAGGCCAAGGTCGATGCCGCGCTGGACGCGATAATCACGGACGGAACCTATGCCCGGATCAGCGCGAAATACTTCCCCTTCCCGCTGTTGACCGACTGACCGATGGGCGGGGTGTCGTTTGATCTTGGGCTGGGCGGCTTCGGCCCCCAGCTTCTTGTCGGAGCCGGACTTTCGCTGAAGCTCTGGCTTGCCAGTCTGGTGCTGGGCACTTGTTTCGGACTGCTCGCGGCGCTGTCGCGGCTCAGCGGAAGTCGCATCCTGCGCCGGCTCGCGGGCCTTTATATCAACGTCACCCGAGGCATTCCCGAGTTGCTGGTGGTATTCCTGCTGTATTACTGCGGCTCAGCGACACTCAGCTGGATCGTCGGCGAATATGTCGAGCTTAGCGCCTTCGCGGCGGGAACCTTCGCACTGGCACTGGTTTTCGGGGCCTATACCGCCGAGATCTTCCGGGGTGGCATTCTGGCGGTTCCGCACGGCCAGACCGAGGCCAGCCAGGCGCTTGGGCTTGGCAAGTTGGGAGCCTTTGCTCTGGTCATCCTGCCGCAGGCTTGGCGGCACGCACTGCCATCCTTCGGAAGCCAGTGCATCATCCTGGTCAAGCAGACCTCACTGGTTTCCGTGATCGGTCTGGAGGAGTTGATGCGCAAGGGCAAGATTGCGGTCAACTCGACCAACGAGCCCTTCATCTTCTATATGACGATCGGCGCGATCTATCTGGCCATCACCCTGATCCTGACCGTCGTTCTGCGTCTGGCCGAGCGCCGCGCGTCGCGCAGCCTTGCGGGGGCATGACATGATCCTTGATTTCCAAATCATTGCCAGCGTCTTCCCCTCGCTGCTGTCGGCAACCAAGGTCACGCTTGCGCTTTCCTTGTGCATCCTTGTTCTGGGCGTCATGATCGGAATCCCGCTTGGCTTGCTGAACGCCGGTCGAAACCGGGTGCTGCGTTGGCTTTCCGAAATCTACATCCTGATCTTTCGCGGCACGCCACCGATGGTTCAGCTGTTCGTGGTCTATTTCGGCCTGTCGCAATTCGAGGCGGTCCGAGAATCGTTCCTGTGGCCGGTGCTCAGAAGTGCTTATTGGTGTGCGGTCATTGCGCTTGGTTTGAACTCAGGCGCCTATGTTGCGCGCATGTTCGCGGGCGCGTTACGCGCGATCCCTGCGGGCCAGATCGAGGCAGCGAAGGCCCTCGGACTCGGCCCGGTTGCCAGCTTCCTGACGATCCGCGCGCCGCTGGCGTTTCGTACCATGCTGCCCGCCTATTGCAACGAGGTCATCATGACGGTGAAGGTCACAGCGCTTGCCAGCACCATCACCGTGCAGGAACTCATGGGCCGGGCGCGGTCGGAAGTGAACGACACCTACGCGCCTTACGAGGTCCTGCTGTCGACTGCTGCGATCTACCTTGCACTGATCTATGGTCTGAGTTGGTTCTTCGCCTGGCTCGAGCAACATCTGAACCCGACCAGAACCGGCCGCAGTGCCGACAAGACCCCCGCGACGCTTAGTATTCGCCAGGAAGGATGACCTCATGCCCAGCAATGAAGCTCAAACGACGGCGGCGCCCGAGGCGATCATCTCGGTTCGCACGCTCAATAAGTTCTACGGCCAGTTCCAGGTGCTGCATGACATCGACCTTGAAGTCAGACCCGGCGAAAGGATCGTGATCTGCGGCCCGTCTGGGTCGGGGAAATCCTCATTGATCCGCTGCCTCAACGGTCTCGAGGATCACAGTTCGGGCGAGGTCCTGATTGACGGAAAGAAGCTGGACGTCCACGCGCGCGACATCAAGCGTCTGCGCGCCGAGGTCGGCATGTGCTTCCAGCAGTTCAATTTATTCCCCCATCTGACGGTTCTGGAAAATTGCACATTGTCGCCGCGCTGGGTCCGAAAGCAGTCGCGCAAGGATGCGGATGCAATCGCGATGCACCTCCTGGGCAAGGTTCATATCGCAGAGCACGCGCATAAATACCCCTCGCAACTGTCAGGTGGCCAGCAGCAGCGTGTGGCAATCGCTCGGGCGTTGTGCATGAAACCCAAGGCGATGCTATTTGACGAGCCGACCTCGGCGCTCGATCCCGAGATGATCTCGGAGGTTCTGGAAACCATGATGGAACTGGCTGCCGAGGGCATGACCATGGTCTGCGTGACTCACGAGATGGGCTTCGCACGAAAGGTCGCCGACCGGATTGTCTTCATGGAGCGCGGAAAGATTCTTGCGAATGAGCAGCCGGAGCAGTTTTTTGGCCGCCAGACCAACTCACGGATACGGGAATTTCTCGGTGAGATGCATGGTTGACAGGCCCTATCGACGGCGGTCGTAACGATTTGTGCAGACTGCCCCCAGGTGATAGAGAGCCTACTTTCACAGATGTCGCGAATTGGCCGCGGCAGCAATGTCGCAGATCTTCATCCACGAAGAATGCTGCATCCCGTGTCGAATGGCTGCTTCGGGAATGCTGCGGCGCGGCATACAGAGCACGCGAGCGACAACATTGGGCCGGCAGCCCGTTACCGGGACGCCGAGCGGCCGACCGGCTACGGTCACTACTTGCTGCCGCGCAACACGTTGCTCGGAGCCCAAAGCCGACAGTCACACGTTGGTGCTGGTGTATTTGCAAGTCATGGCCTAGGCGATCACGCCCGCAGCAAAGAGACCGATGCCCAGAACCGCCGCTCCTGCCAGGACGGTGGTCATGCCCAACCGCAGCCTGAACACCGCGACCAGCGCGAGTGCCGACAGCCCGGCTGCGATCCAGTCGATCGAGCCGAGGACCGGCAGCTCCATTGAAAGTGGGCCGACCTCGATCCGCTGCACTTCGCGCCAGATGACATGGATGGCGAACCAGATCGCGAGGTTCAGGATCACGCCGACGACCGAGGCGGTGACGGCCGTCAGGGCGGCGGACAAGGCCCGGTTGGTGCGAAGGCCCTCCATGTAAGGAGCGCCGAGAAAGATGAAGGCAAAGCATGGCGCAAAGGTGACCCAGGTGGTCAGCAGCCCGCCCAACGTGCCCGCCAGGAGCGCATTGTCCCATCCAGCCTCTCGGAAGGCGCCCAGGAAACCCACGAACTGGAGTACCATGATCAGGGGGCCCGGCGTCGTCTCCGCCATGCCCAGACCATCCAGCATCTCGCCGGGGCGGAGCCAGCCATAGGTCCCGACCGCGTCTTGTGCCACATAGGCAAGGACTGCATAGGCGCCGCCGAAGGTCACGACCGCCATCTTCGAGAAGAAGATGGCGATGTCGGCGAAAATATTGCCAGACCCGAAGGTAAAAACGAGGATGGCCACTGGCGCCAACCAGAGGACCAACGCCACCGCACCCGCCCTGAGCGCATCCCGGCGCAGCGCGGCGGGCAAGCTGATCATCTCCTCGCCCAGCAAGGTTTCGGCATCATCGATGTGAACGCCTCCGGCCGACCCGTGACCGCCGGTTGGCGCAAATGCAGGCAGGCCGGTTCGGGCACCCAGAAAGCCGATCAGACCGGCGGTCAGCACGATCAGCGGGAATGGCGCATCGAAGGCGAAGATCGCGGCGAAGGACAGTATCGCGAGCAGGCGCATCGCACCGTTGGCCAGGGCCCGACGCCCGATGCGGACCACGGCCTGAAGCACAATGGCAAGAATGGCTGCTTTGAGGCCGAAGAACAGTGCCTCGACCACGCCAACGTCACCATAGAGCGCATAGAGCAAGCTCAAGGCCATTATCGCCACCACCCCGGGCAGCACGAACAGCGCGCCCGCGATCAGGCCTCCGCGCGTTCCGTGCATCAGCCAGCCGATATAGGTGGCCAACTGCTGAGCCTCGGGACCCGGAAGAAGCATGCAGAAATTCAGCGCATGCAGGAACCGCCCGTCTCCGATCCAGCGCTTTTCCTCGACAAGGATGCGGTGCATGACGGCGATCTGGCCGGCAGGGCCACCAAACGAGAGAAGTGCGATGCGCGCCCAGATGCGGCTCGCCTCGGCCAGCGAGGGAAACCCGGCACGCGAGGCCGGGCCCGCAGGGTCGCAGGAACGCCGTGGTTCCGGGATGATCGCTCCTGCGGTCACGACGCAGTTCCCGACTTGGCACTGGGCCAGTTGTGGGTCTCGCCGGTTGCGTCCCGCGCCCAGCGATAGAAGGCGTCATAAACCAGCATCCCGGCTTCCAGCTGTTCCAGATCGTCGGCATACATTCGCGACAGGCCGAGCGACACGGCCAGCAGCCCCGCGGCCTCGGGGACGAGATCGAGCCGCGCGGTATCGGCGCCCCGCACGATGGTAGCCAGTCGGTCCAATGCCGGGATGGACAGGCCGAACTCGGCCAACATCACGTCGAAGCTGCATAGCTCGCCCCGATGGCTGAATAAGACCCCTTCAATGTCGAACGGCGCGGCATCGTGACGTTCAGCTACGCCCTTCACCTCGGAAGGAGCGACGAACAGGATCACCGCCCGGGGATCGACAAAGCGGCGGATCAGCCAAGGACAGGCAATGCGGTCGATCTTGGGCCGTGCACGCGTGACCCAGACCGTGCGGCCATGGGCGTCCCGGGAGGGCAACGCCGCAGGATTGATCAAAGGCAGCCCAGCCGCACGCCAGGCAGCAAAACCGCCCTCGAGATATTCGGCTTGCCGCCCCTCGGCCCGGAACCATGCAGCGGCGCCCTGACTGCGGCTATGGCCGGCCTCGCAAAGGACCACGATCGTCCCGGCTGGAAGCGCGGGCGTGTCGGCGAGTGCGCGATCGTCGGCGCGGATCGCGCCCGGCAGCAGCCGGGGATCGGTGGCAAGGTCCTCATCCGAACGGACATCCAGAATAACCGGTGCGCGGGCGGTGCCGATCAACCGGACCAGCTTGTCGGACGAAATCGCATTGGGGGCCGGCATGGGCGTTCCTCCCTTAAAAGGTTGATCATGATCGATCTGGAACGCGAACTTCGGCTGGCGCCTCGTGGGGCGGTCGCAGGCCCCATGGAGGTGAGTTAAAATCGAGAATCGGCGGACGTCAAGCCGTCACACGCCGATCGGGTATCCGCTTGGCTGAAATGGTCAATCAATATTGAGCCAAGGCGTCGATAAGCAGTGCTCATAAGCCCTTCCCTCGCGCTTCCTCGCTCGGGCTGCTCGCTCCAATGTTCGGCCCCTCGCACAGCCAGCTGATTGGCCAGATGTGGCGGTGCTTGGCAATGAAGGCAAACCTCATATCACCTCGCGCGCCAAAAAAGCCGCCGCTCTCTTCGAGGCGTGTCACGCTCCGCCCGGAGCCGGGCGACCTCCTTCTTCAGAGCCGAAATCTCGGCCGGATCGGCTCGCATCTGCCCGTTCCCGGTAAAACGCTACGGCTGGTGAGGCCCTAAGCTCTCGCATCCACCGCCGCAGCACGCTCTCCGCCACATCGAGGTCACGCGCGGCCTGCGCTGCTGCCACTTCCCGATCCGTCACCAGCCTGACGCCCTCGATCTTGAACTCCCGGCTGAACTTCCGTCTTGTCATATCCACTCTCCAGGTCCTTGGTCACGATCTTATCTTTGTATCCACGAAACCGGCAGCGGGTCACGGCGATCATCTGCTGGCTGGATACCGTAGAAGGAAACTCCAAGAAGGGTGGGGCCTGTCACTGGTCGAGTTGGTCCGGTTTGATGACCGTGCCCAGCATCGGCGTGGTGACGGCGCTGACCTTCCGGCACACGATCGATGATCCCTCGCGGTTTCGAAGTGCGGCATCGGTCGGAGCCTATCTCGGCCTCACGCCGCGACGAAGGCAGTCGGGTGAGATGGACACCACCGGCCATGTCTCGCGATGGGGAGACCGCCTGCTGCGCGCTTATCTCTTCGAGGCCGCCAGCGTGCTGCTGCATCGAACGAAGCGCTGGTGCGCACTAAAAGCTTGGGGGCTCCGGCTGGCCAAACGAAATGGGATAAAGAAGGCGCAGGTTGCGGTGGCGCGGAAGCTCGCCGTTATCCTCCACTGCATCTGGGTCGATGTCACCTCGTTTGAATGGGGAAAAGAGCCGGCCTGACCCTCAACACGACCTCGAGATCGCGGGCCTGACGCCAGACCTGTGATGTCCCGCCGGGACGGTGGTTGTGGTGACCTCGTTCAATCGGCTGCGGTCAGAAGAACCGCGCTGCGCACGTTGAGGCGCCCGGCCCGAACATCATCATGAGGCCATGACCTCGGAAAGGACCATGACCCCGTCAAGGACAGGGAAAACAGGCTTGACCCAGACACGCAATTAAAGGGTCGATTGACATCCTGAAGCAAAACGAACCATTGACTTGTGGGGCGCTGGCCACCCTGCTCTATCCGAAGGGATGACGTAGGGAGGGTCCCGTGTCATGCTTGAGCGACAGGCCCCTGATAGATGTGCGGAGTTAATGGCAGGCCGTCAGTCGGTGAGCTGTCATTGAGAGCGCCCCTACAATGCGGTGCACGGTGGCGGATGGTGGAAAAAGGACATGCTTCGATGAGGAAGATCGCGATACTGGCCCTCTGGATCACCCTGCCCGTTCCGGCGCTGGCGCAGGACAGCGGCTGGGACTTCTCGGCCTCGATCTATGCTTGGGTGCCAGGCCTAGGCGCGACGGTCGACACGCCCTTTGGCGAACTGGAAAGCAAATCGACGGGCAGCAATGTCCTTGACAACCTAGACATGGCCTTCATGGGCGCGTTCGAGGCGCGCAAGGACCAGTGGAGCGTGCTGCTGGATCTGCTTTACACCAAGCTGTCGACCAGCAAGGATGCGCCCTTTGGCGAACTTTTCTCTCAGGCGAATGTGCAAGCCGAAGTCATGGCCTTTACCGTTCATATGAAAGCGATCACCTGATCGCGGATATCGGCTTTGGCCTGCGGGCCTTCAAGATCGATCTTGGGACCGAGTTCGAGGCGGGCGATATCGGCGGAGAAGATCACAGCTTTGGCGGCGACCGCAGCTGGGTGCTGCCGCTGGTGGCCGGACGCTTCATCGTGCCATTCAACGAGAACTGGTTCGGCACCGCCTTCTTCGACTATGGCCAAACGCGCAGCGATGTCTCGACCTGGCAGGGGCTGGTGACGGTCGGCTATCATTTCAACGAAAGATGGTCGATGCAGGCCGGATACCGCTACATGGACGTCCAGCAGAAGATCGGGGGACTTGACGTCGATCTTGAACTTGGCGGTCCCGTCATCGGCGTTTCCGCGCATTTTTAATACGGTTTTTCTCGTGCTGCCAACAACGCATCCGCTCTTACATGATGTGTTCCATACGCCACGACGGACCCGACATGCGGCCTGTCAGCAGGTCAGGACCCGTCCGGCCTTGGGACCCTCAGCACGCAGCGGAAGCTGAGATGGCTGGTCGAGGTGTCCACCGCCTCGGCATGTCGCGCCGCCGGGCGATAGCGGCGGCAATAATTCGGCGCGCAGAGATGCGAGCCACCCTTGATGACGCGGCGCGGAATGCGGATCGCGGGCTGCTGAGGGTCGAAGCTGCCCTCCATCGCGGCGCCGCGCGGGTTTTCGGGGATGCAGCAGGCCTTGGCCGCGTCCGCCGGATGCTTGGCCGAGAACCAGTCCTGCGTCCATTCCCAGCAATTGCCGATCATGTCATGGATGCCATAGCTATTCGCCGGAAACGCGATCACGGGCGAGGTGCGTTCATAGCCGTCGAGCGACAGGTTCTCGACCGGGAAATCGCCCTGCCAGGTATTCGCCATCTGGCGACCCTCGGGGTTCAACTCGTCCCCCCAGGCGAATTCCGCCCCCTCGAGGCCGCCGCGCGCCGCGAATTCCCATTCCGCCTCGGTCGGCAGGTCCTTGCCCGCCCATTTGGCATAGGCCATCGCGTCGGCATAGGCGACATGAACCACCGGATGATCGTCGAGGCCGTGGATATTGCTGCCCTTGCCCGAAGGGTGGCGCCAATCCGCCCCCTTCATGAAATTCCACCATTGCGACCAGTCGCGCAGGTCGGTGATGCCGGGGCGCGGCAGAAAGACCAGCGATCCGGCATAGAGCAT
>Ga0160460_101078_pt1 | contig 10858 bp, 9 predicted proteins | sample HID1973M_E6MG_FD_108238 | JGI IMG/M metagenome (GOLD analysis project Ga0160460, IMG submission 108238) | Enriched mosquito-associated microbial communities from UW Madison campus, WI, USA - HID1973M_E6 MG | ecosystem: Host-associated > Arthropoda: Insects > Digestive system > Unclassified ... | reverse complement strand
TCCTCGAGCATCTCGTACGTCTTGCCGACGCCGGGCGCCGCGCCGAGCAGCACCCGCAGCTTGCCGCGCTTCACGTGCTCACCCTATGTCCGCAGACGAGCCAGGACGCCGGATGAGGATGCCGCGGCCGCCGTCCTCACGGAATCCGAACGGGCGTCGCCTGCTCCAACTCCTCAGTACGGCGGTTCGCAGCCCCCGGGCGCGGGCCAGGAGCCCGGCGGGCGTCGATTCTTGAGGAGTTCGTGTCCAGGGGGTCGACATCATCCCGCCAGGGCATCGAGCGCCAGGTTGAGCTCGACGACGTTCACGCGCGGTTCGCCGAGGTACCCGAGGTCGCGCTGCTGGACGTGCGCCTCGACCAGGTCGCGCACCTCGGACTCGGCCAGGCCGCGCGCGCCCGCGACACGAGGCACCTGCAGCAGCGCGTACGCGGGACTGATGTGCGGGTCCAGGCCTGAGCCGGACGCCGTGACGGCATCTGCGGGCACCTGCGACGGGTCGACCCCCTCGAGCTCGGCGATCTCGGCCTTTCGCTCCTCGATGGCCGAGACCAGGTCGGGGTTCTCCGGGCCCAGGTTCGAGCCGCTGGACGCGCCGCCGTCGTAGCCGTCGCCGGCGGCGGAGGGGCGCGACTGGAAGTAGCCGGCGAGCGGTACGTCGGCGGGGTCGGTGAACGACTGCCCGATGAGCGCAGAGCCGACGGTGTCGCCCGCGGCGTTCTGCACCAGCGAGCCGTTCGCCTGCCACGGCAGGGCGAGCTGGCCGATCGCGGTGACGAGGAGCGTGTAGCCGACGCCGAGGACGAGCGTGAGGACGAGCATCGCGCGGACGGCCACGCCGGTCGTGCGGACGGTGGAGCGGGTGGTGGACATGGGTTCTCCTTGCCGGTTCAGAAGCCCGGGATGAGGCTCACGACGAGGTCGATGAGCTTGATGCCGATGAAGGGGGCGATCACGCCGCCGAGCCCGTACACGAGCAGGTTGCGGCTGAGGATCTGCGACGCGCTCGCCGGGCGGTACTTCACACCGCGCAGCGCGAGGGGGATGAGGACGATGATGACCACCGCGTTGAAGATGATCGCGCTGGTGACCGCCGAGGCGGGCGAGCTCAGCTGCATGACGTTGAGCGCCGCCAGGCCCGGGAAGACCCCCATGAACATCGCCGGGATGATCGCGAAGTACTTGGCGATGTCGTTGGCCAGCGAGAACGTGGTGAGCGCGCCCCGTGTGATCAGCAGCTGCTTGCCGATGCGCACGATGTCGATGAGCTTCGTCGGGTCGCTGTCGAGGTCGACCATGTTGCCGGCCTCCTTCGCCGCCGACGTGCCGGTGTTCATCGCGACGCCGACATCGGCCTGCGCGAGCGCAGGGGCGTCATTGGTGCCGTCGCCGGTCATCGCGACGAGGCTGCCGCCCTTCTGCTCCCGGCGGATCAGCGCGAGCTTGTCCTCGGGGGTCGCCTCGGCGAGGTAGTCGTCGACGCCCGCCTCCCTGGCGATCGCGGCGGCGGTGAGCGGGTTGTCGCCCGTGATCATCACGGTGCGGATTCCCATCGAACGCAGCTCCTCGAACCGTTCGCGCAGGCCGTCCTTGACGATGTCCTTCAGGTGGATGACCCCGAGCACGCGCGCTTCGACGGGCTCAGCGACCGGTCCCTCCGCCGCGCCCGGTCCCTCCGCCGCGCTCCGTCCCTCCGCCGCGACCGGTCCCTCCGCCGCGTTCGGCCCCTGAGCGTTCGGTCCCTGAGCCTGAGCGTTCGGTCCCTGAGCCTGTCGAAGGGTCGCGACCACGAGCGGGGTGCCGCCCGACTGCGCGATCGCGTCGGCCTCGCTCGTGAGCTGTGCGCGGATCGTGGGCGCAACGGGGGAGCCGGATGCGTCGAGCCACGCGATCACCGCGGAGCCCGCGCCCTTGCGCACCTGGGTGCCGTCCGCGAGGTCGACCCCGCTCATGCGGGTCTGGGCGGTGAAGGGCACGACCGTGGAGCCGGCGGGCTCGGCGACCCGGATGCCCCGCACCGCCGCGAGCTCGACGACCGACACTCCCTCGGGGGTCGGGTCGGCCAGCGAGGCCAGCGCCGCCGCGCGGGCGAGCTCGTCGTCCTCCACCCCCGGCATCGCGACGAACTCTGAGGCGCGGCGGTTCCCGTAGGTGATCGTGCCCGTCTTGTCGAGGAGCAGCGTCGTGACGTCGCCGGCCGCCTCGACGGCACGGCCCGACATCGCCAGCACGTTGTGCTGCACGAGGCGGTCCATGCCGGCGATGCCGATCGCCGACAGCAGCGCGCCGATCGTGGTGGGGATGAGGCACACCAGCAGCGCGATCAGCACCGGGATGCTCACCGGCGACGCGGCGTAGGAGGCGATCGGGTTGAGGGTCAGCACGACGATCACGAACACGATCGACAGGCTCGCGAGCAGGATGTTCAGCGCGATCTCGTTGGGCGTCTTCTGGCGCGCAGCGCCCTCGACCAGGGCGATCATGCGGTCGACGAACGTCTCGCCGGGCTTCGAGGTGATCCGCACGACGATGCGGTCCGAGAGCACACGGGTGCCGCCGGTGACGGCGGAGCGGTCTCCGCCGGACTCGCGCACGACCGGGGCCGACTCGCCCGTGATGGCGGACTCGTCGACCGTCGCGATGCCCGCGACGATGTCGCCGTCGCCGGGGATCAGCTCGCCCGCCGCCACGATCACCACGTCGCCGAGCCTCAGGTCGGACGAGGCGACCTCGACCGTCTCGGCGCGGTCGGCCGCGGCATCCGTGGTCTCGTCGTAACCGGCCACGCGACGCGCCGTGGTGGAGGTGCGCGTCTTGCGCAGCGACGCCGCCTGGGCCTTGCCGCGGCCCTCGGCCACCGACTCGGCGAGGTTCGCGAAGAGCACGGTGAGCCACAGCCAGACCGCGATCCCCCACGTGAAGCCGAAGGGCACGGGCGTGCCGCCGGACTCCTCGGGGCCGCCGAGGAACGGCTCGGCGATCGCGATCGCCGTGGTGAGGGCGGCGCCTGCCCACACCAGGAACATGACGGGGTTGCGCCACAGCGCCGCAGGGTTCAGCTTGCGCAGCGCGCCGGGGAGCGCCGCCCACATCTGCGACCAGTTGAACGCGCGGGAGGACGGCTTCGGCGGTCGGGATGCGATCGAACCGGCGACGGGGCGCGCGTCCCCGGCCGTCGGGACAGAGGAGCGGGAGGAGACACCGGTGGAGGTGGACATGGTTCAGACGAGCCCTTCCGCCAGGGGACCCAGCGTGAGAACGGGGAAGTAGGTGAGTGCGGTGATGACGACCGCGACGACGGCGAGGAGGCCGACGAACTGGGGGCGATGGGTGGGGAGGGTGCCCGCCGTCGACGGCACCGGCGTCTGGGCGGCCAATGACCCGGCGAGGGCCAGCACGAGCACGATCGGGAGGAACCGGCCGAGCAGCATCGCGACCCCCAGCGCCGTGTTGAGCCACGGCGTGTTGGCGGTGAGCCCGGCGAACGCCGAGCCGTTGTTGTTGGCGGCCGAGGTGAAGGCGTACAGCACCTCGCCGAGACCGTGGACGCCCGGGTTCCAGATCGAGGTCGACTCCAGGTCGGCGCGGATCGCCGGGATGCCGAAGCTCAGCGCGGTGCCTGCCAGCACGAGCGCCGGCGTCACGAGGATGTAGAGGCTCGCGAGCTTGATCTGCGTCGGCCCGATCTTCTTGCCGAGGTACTCGGGCGTGCGCCCGACGAGGAGCCCGCCGACGAAGACGGCGATGACGGCGAGCACGAGCATGCCGTAGAGGCCGGAGCCGACTCCGCCCGGCGCGATCTCGCCGAGCATCATGTTGATCATCGGGATCATTCCGCCCAGGGCCGTGTACGAGTCGTGCATCGAGTTCACCGCGCCCGTGCTGGTGAGCGTGGTGGCGCCCGCGAAGAGGGTCGAGCCCCAGATCCCGTAGCGCACCTCCTTGCCCTCCATGGCGGCACCGGCGAGCTGCGGCGCCGTGCCGAGCCCGAGCGATTCGAGCCACGTCACCGCGGCGATCGAGACCACGGCGATCGTGCTCATGACGGCGAGGATCGCGTAGCCCTGGCGGTCGTCGCCCACCATGCGCCCGAAGGCGCGGGGCAGCGCGACCGGGATGGCGAGGATCAACAGGATCTCGAGGACGTTCGACCAGGGTGTCGGGTTCTCGAACGCGTGCGCGGAGTTCGCGTTGAAGAACCCGCCGCCGTTCGTGCCGAGCAGCTTGATCGCCTCCTGCGACGCGACCGGTCCGCCGGGGATCGACTGGGTGCCGCCGGCGACCGTGGTGATCTCGGCGAAGCCCGTGAAGTTCTGCACCACCCCGGCGACCACGAGGGCGATCGCCGAGAGCACGGCCAGGGGCAGCAGCAGCCGCGTCAGGCCCCGGGTGAGGTCGACCCAGAAGTTGCCGATCGTGGCCGACCCACGCCGCGAGAAGCCGCGCACCAGCGCGATCGCGACCGCGATGCCGACGGCCGCCGACACGAAGTTCTGCACCGCGAGTCCCGCCAGCTGCACGGTGTAGCCCATGGTCAGCTCGGGGGAGTAGGACTGCCAGTTCGTGTTGGTCACGAACGACACCGCGGTGTTGAACGCGAGGCCCTCGGGCACCGCCGGAAGGCCCAGCGAGTACGGCAGCACGGCCTGGAAGCGCTGCAGCGCGTACACGAGCAGCACGCCCACGGCCGAGAAGGCCAGCACACCGCGCAGGTACGCCTGCCAGGTCTGCTCCGAGCGCGGGTCGACGCCCACCAGGCGGTACAGGCCGCGCTCGACGCGCCAGTCCTTCCCTGCGGTGTAGATGCGGGCGATCACGTCGCCGAGGGGCCGGTACAGCAGCGCGAGGATCAGTACGACCGTGGCGATCTGCAGGATGCCCGCCCAGACGACCCCGGTCGCTGAGCCTGCCGAAGCGTCCATCAGAACCTCTCCGGCTTGACGAGGGCGATGACGAGGTAGACGATCGCGGCGATGCCGAGCACGGCGCCGACGAGGGAGAAGACGATCATGCCTGCTCCTCTCCGCTCGTCGCGCCGCGTCGGGCGGTGGCGCCGGAGCGTGGGCCCAGCTTCTCCACCGCCCTGGCGACGAGTGCGACGAGCGCGAACAGCGCGAGCGTCAGGGCGAGGTAGATGACATCGAGCACGGGTTCTCCCGGTTGGTGCGGTCAGGTGCGGATTCGATGCAACTCCGGGACGGATGCCGCGGCCGCCGTCCTCACGGAATCCGAACGGCGTCCGCGCCGACGCTCACGGCACCCTGACGTCTGCGGACGGCTCGAGCCTCTCCCGCGGCCGGAGTCTCCCTCCCCTGGGTTTGGGGCGGATTCGCTCCGTTGGGGCGCGAATTCTCCGCCCCGACGGAGAGATCGCGCCCCAAACGCCGGGAAGGAGCGGATGCTGGAGCTGCTCCTTGACCTGACACCACGTTGATGTCACTCTGACGTCATGCATCTCACCACGCACGTCGAGGAACTCCAACGGCAGCTCGGCCTCTCCGCCGCTGCCGGTGGACCGGACGCCGCAGATGTCGCCGCGCGCCTGGCGGCGGCCCTCGAGCCGGCGGCGCGGCTCGCGATCCTCGAGGCCCTCTCGGAGGCCGCGGGCGAGATCACCCGCGAGCTGGCGCCCGGCTCCGTCGACGTGCGGCTGCGCGGGCGGGAGGTCGACTTCGTCGTCGCCCGGCCCGAGCCCGGTGCCGACGCGACGGGCCACCCGAACGGTCCGGCTGCCCCCGGGGCGCCGGCGAGCCCGAGTGGTCCGATCGTGCTCGGGGCCGCGGCATCCGACGATCCCGAGGACGCCACCGCGCGCACCACTCTGCGTCTGCCCGACTCGCTGAAGGGGCGCGCCGAGGCGGCCGCCGCGACGGAGGGCCTCTCGCTGAACACGTGGCTGGTGCGCGCCGTCGCCGCAGCCCTCGACCCCGCGCCGGCCGCCGTCTCGCGCGGCGGGAGCTCGTCGTACGCCGGGTGGGTGCGCTGATGACGACCTACCCGGTGTCGGGCCCGGCCGACGTGCGCGTCGAGCTGCAGATGGGCCGCATCGACGTCGTCGCCGAGTCGCGCCGCGATCTCGCGGTGGAGATCGCGCCCGCCAATCCTCATCGCGCGGGGGATCGCAGCGCGGCGGACGCCGTGCGGGTGACGCAGGCGGGATCAGACCTGCGCATCGTCGGTCCCGTGCGATTCAACCTGTTCGGCTCCGGCGACTCCGTCGACGTCTCGGTGCGCATTCCCGCCGGATCCGACGTCTCGCTCGCGCTCAAGTACGGCTCGATCCGGGTCGCGGGAGGCGTCGGCACCGCGCGGATCGCGCTGGACTACGGCGACGCGACCCTCGAACGCACCGGCCGCGCAGACCTCGGCCTCGGTCACGGCGAGCTGCGCGTCGAGCACGTGCGCGGCGACGCCGACGTGAGCATCACCTCGGGCCGTGCGCGCATCGGCATCGTCGACGGTGCACTGCGCCTGAAGGGATCGGATGCCGGCATCGACGTCGGCTCCGTCTCCGGCGTGGCCGACATCGCGACCTCGAGCGGCGTCGTGCATCTCGGCGACCCGGGCCCCTCCCTCACGGTGCGCTCGGCCTACGGCCCGGTGCGCATCGGCGACCTCAACGGCGGCACGGCCCGCGTCGAGGCGTCGTACGGCGCCGTGGATCTGGGCATCCGCTCCGGCACCGCGGCCTGGCTCGACCTCTCCAGCCGGCACGGCGCGGTGCGCAACGAGCTGGCCGCCGCGACAGGTCCCGTCGAGGGCGAGTCCTCCGTCGAGCTCTACGCGCGCGCGGGGTACGGCGACATCACCGTCCACCGCACCCACCCCGTGGCAGGCGGCGACTGACCGGCGGGTCGAGGCGCCCGAGAGCGCACCAGTTGTCCGGTCACGTCGTGCGCGGGCGCAGTCAGTGCGCTCTCGGCGGGTCAGGCGCGGGCGGTGGCGTCTTCGAACGCGACCCACGCGAGCATCGCGCACTTCACGCGCGCGGTGAACTTCGAGACGCCCGAGAGGGCCGCGGCGTCGCCGAACACCTCTTCGTCCAGCGGGATCTCGCCGCGTGAGCGCAGCGCCTCGCGGAAGCCCTCGACGAGAGCGGATGCCTCGGCCCGCGGCATCCGTCCCTCCTCCTCGATCAGCGCGGCGAGCATGGATGCCGACGCCTGGGAGATGGAGCAGCCGGCGCCGTCCCACGTGACCTCGTCGACGGTCGTACCGTCGTCGGAGAGGCGCACGCGGAGCGTGATCTCGTCGCCGCAGATCGGGTTGCGCTGGTACGAGGTGGCCACCCGGCCCTCGTCGGCGCCGAGGCCCTTGCCGTGCGGGCGCTTGGAGTGATCGAGGATGAGCTCCTGGTACAGCGATTCGAGGCCGCTCATGCGCCGGCTCCGAAGAACGCGCGCACGCCCGAGAGGGCGTCGAGGAACACGTCGACGTCGTCGGCGGTGTTGTACAGCGACGTCGAGGCCCGCACCGAGGCAGTGAGCCCGAAGCGGCGATGCAGCGGCTGCGCGCAGTGGTGCCCGACGCGCACGGCCACGCCGCGCGCGTCGAGGAACTGGCCCACGTCGTGCGCGTGCACGCCATCGACGTCGAACGCCCAGAGCCCGACGCGCTCCGCGCCGGCCGCTGAAGCGTCGCCGAGCAGGCGGACGCCGGGGATCGTGCGCAGACCCTCGCCCATGCGGGCCTCGAGGGCCTTCTCGTGCGCGTGCACCGCCGGCATGCCGACGCCGTCCAGGTACCGCACCGCCGCGGCCAGCCCGATCGCCTGCGACACCGGCTGCGTTCCCGCCTCGAAGCGCTGCGGCGGCGGCAGGTACGACGCCTCGTCGAGGGTGACCGTGGTGATCATCGAACCGCCGGTGAGGAACGGCGGCAGCGCCTCGAGCACGTCGGCGCGGCCGTACAGGCCGCCGACGCCGTAGGGCCCCAGCATCTTGTGCCCCGAGAACACCGCGAGGTCGACGCCGAGGGCGGGCAGATCCAGCGGCAGGTGCGGTGCGGACTGGCAGGCGTCGAGCACCGTCAGCGCGCCGACCGCGCGCGCGAGTGCGACGAGCTCATCGACGGGGTTCACGATGCCCAGCACGTTGGAGACGTGCGTGAACGCGACGACCCTCGTGCGCTCGCCGATGACGGCGGCCGCGGCATCCAGGTCGAGGGTCCCGTCGCCATGGACGGGGATGTGGCGCAGCACCGCGCCGGTGCGGGCGGCCAGCTCCTGCCAGGGGATGAGGTTCGCGTGGTGCTCGGCCTCGGTGACGACGAGCTCGTCGCCTGGTCGCAGCGCGAAGCGCGCGCTCTCGGGCGCGCCGCGGCCGAGGGAGGCGTTGCCGATCGCGTAGGCGGCGAGGTTGAGGCCGGCCGTCGCGCCGCTGGTCCACACCAGCTGCTCGGGGCGCGCGCCGACGAATCCGGCGACGGTCGCGCGGGCGTCCTCGAAGTACTCCGTGGCCTCGGCGGCGAGCGTGTGCGCGCCGCGGTGCACGGCCGAGTTCGCCCGCGTGAGGAAGTCGACCTCGGCGTCGATGACCGCCTGCGGCTTCTGGCTCGTCGCGCCCGAATCGAGATAGACCAGGCGCTGCCCGTTCACGCGCTGGCCGAGGATCGGGAAGTCGGCGCGCAGCGCGGCGGCGTCCAGCGGCGCGGCCGGGGCGGGGGCGGGGGCGGGAGAACTCACCCTTCAAGGCTACGCGGGATGCCGCGACCCGGCGCCGGCTGCTCGTTCGGGTGCTCCGCGCCCGGCGTCCCGCGTCCCCAGCCGCCCGCGTCCCCCGCCGCCCGGGGCCTCAGCCGCCCGGGGCCTCAGCCGCCCGGGGCCTCAGGCATCCTTCTGTCCAGACCACCCCTTCTCGCCGAGACCACCCGGTTCGGGCCGCCCGCCGCGGGTGGTCTCGGCGAGAAGGGGTGGATTCGACGATGATGAGTGGGCCTCGGGCGGGCCGGCCGGGCGCACTGCGCGGCGGCCGACGCGATGGACCTCAGGCGCCGCGACGCGTCCCGCGCGCTCGTCGCCGGGCAGCACCCGCGACCGGCGGCCGTAGATGAGCTCGGACGAGTCCAGCAGCCAGGGCACCAGCGTGATCGAGACGCCGTGCACGAGCATGAGCTGCTGCGCGATGCGGCGGGCGCGCCGGTTGTGCAGGATCGACTCCCACCAGTGGCCGACGATGTACTGCGGAAGATAGACGGTCACCACCGACGACCCGTGCTCCTCGCGGTACTTCTTGACGAACTCCGCGATCGGGCTCGCATACATGCGGTACGGCGACTCGATGATCTTGAGCGGGATGGGCATGCGGTGCGCCCGCCATTCCGCCTCGAGCGCGGCGGCGTCCTCCTTCGTCACCGACACGTGCACCGCGAACGTCTTGTCGTGCTTGGCGGCCAGGGCGTAGTCGACCGCCTTGACGACGGGCTTCTGCAGCCGGTTGACGAGGATGAGGGCGACGTCGCCCGTCGAGCCGAAGTGGGTCTGATCGTCCATCTCGATCTCGTGCTCGACGTCGCGGTAGTAGCGGTGCACGCCGACCATCAGGAACGACAGGATGGGGATGGCCAGGAAGACGAGCCACGCCCCGTGCGTGAACTTCGTGATGGTGACGATGACGAGCACGGATGCCGTCATCGTGGCGCCGAGCGAATTGATCACGAGCCCCTTGCGCAGGCCGAACAGCTCGGTGCGTGCGGAGGCGCTGCGGCGCGCCTCGGCCGGCAGTTCGCGGACGCCGCGGATCCCCCGCATCCAGTGCCGGATCATGCCGATCTGGCCGATCGTGAACGACACGAAGACGCCGATGATGTAGAGCTGGATCAGGTTCGTGAGGTTGGCCTGGTACACCACCAGCACGCCGATCGCGACCAGGCCCAGGATGATCATGCCGTTGGAGTAGACGAGGCGGTCGCCGCGGGTGTTGAGCGCCTTCGGCGCGTACCCGTCGCGGGCGAGCACCGATCCGAGCAGCGGGAACCCGTTGAACGCCGTGTTCGCGGCCAGCAGCAGCACGATCGCGGTCGCCGCCTGGATCACGAAGAACGGGATCGAGTTCATGCCGAACACCGCCGACGACACCTGGGCCATCAGGCTCGGCTGCGGGTTGGAGCAGTCGAAGCCGATGAGGTCGCACGGGTTCTCGGCGTAGTGCACGCCCGACACGAGCGCGATCGCGGTGAGCCCGGCGAACAGGAGGATCGCGATGCCGCCCATCATCGCGAGCGTCGTCTGGGCGTTGTGCACCTTCGGCTTGCGGAAGGCCTGCACCCCGTTGGAGACCGCCTCGACGCCGGTGAGCGCCGAGCAGCCGCTCGAGAACGCGCGCAGGACGAGCAGGATCACGGCCGCCTGCGTGAGGCTCTCGGTCTGCACCGCGTACTGGGCGCTCGAGGCCACCGGCGGGTTGCCGGTCACGATCTGGGAGAGGCCGACGACGATCATGACGCCGACCGAGCCGATGAAGACGTAGGTGGGGATCGCGAACGCCCGGGAGGCCTCCCGCACGCCGCGCAGGTTCACCACGACGATGAGGATGACGAAGCCGACGGCCAACTCCACACGCCAGGGGTTGAGGCCGGGCAGCGCCGAGATGATGTTGTCGACGCCGGACGCCACCGACACCGCCACGGTGAGCACGTAATCCACCAGCAGCGCGGACGCCACGATGACGCCGGGGACCTCGCCCAGGTTCTTGCGCGCCACCTCGTAGTCGCCGCCGCCGGAGGGGTAGGCCTTGATCAGCTGCCGGTAGCTGACCACGACCACGATCAGCAGCACGATGACCGCCGCGGCGATCCAGGGGGCGAAGGCGAGGAAGGCCAGACCGCCGGTGAGGAGGATGAGCAGCAGCTCCTGCGGCGCG
>Ga0160460_101075_pt1 | contig 10874 bp, 7 predicted proteins | sample HID1973M_E6MG_FD_108238 | JGI IMG/M metagenome (GOLD analysis project Ga0160460, IMG submission 108238) | Enriched mosquito-associated microbial communities from UW Madison campus, WI, USA - HID1973M_E6 MG | ecosystem: Host-associated > Arthropoda: Insects > Digestive system > Unclassified ... | reverse complement strand
GCTGTGGCTGCAGCGCAGCGGGCGCCTCGCCGGCGCGTGGCGGCTCGAGGCCACGGACGATCCGCGGGACGAGGCCTGGTACGACCGGCTGATGCGCTGGTTCCTGCGCCGTCCGTGGGTGCTCGGCGCGCTGATCGCCCTCGCCGTCGTCCTCCTGTTCGTGGTGCTCCTCCTCGTCGGGCCGCCCGGCGGACGCGACTGACTCCCGCAGCCTCGCCGGCGGCGGCTCACCATCCCGTCGTGAGAACGCGGTCGAGTGCGTCGACGAACGCGTCGGCACTGGTACGCGTGAAGCACATCGGCGGCTTCACCTTGAGGATGTTCTGGTGGTCGCCGGTCGGCTGCGCGATGACGCCGAGCTCGCGCAGTCGCCTGCAGATCGCCGCCGTCTCCTCGGTCGCGGGCTGCCACGATGCCCGATCGCGAACGAACTCCGGCCCGAGATAGAACCCCGTTCCGTGGACGGCGGCGAGGATCGGATGCCGCCTGCCGAGGTCTTCGAGCCGGTCGCGCAGGTACGCGCCCGTGACGCGGGCGTTCTCCTGCAGCTCCTCGTCGCGGATGATGTCGAGCACGGTCAGCCCGACGATGCTCGAGACCGGACTCCCGCCCGCCGAAGAGAAGAAGTACCCCCCGGCGCGGTACGCGTCCGCGATCTCACGTGTCGTGACGACCGCGCCGAGGGGATGGCCGTTGCCCATGGCCTTGGCGACCGCGACGACGTCCGGGACGACGCCCTGCTGCTCGAACCCCCAGAACCACTCGCCGAGCCTCCCGTAGCCGACCTGCACCTCGTCGGCGATCGCGAGGCCTCCGTGTCTGCGCACCGCCCGGTAGACGGCGTCGAGGTAGCCGTCGGGAAGGCTGATGCCGCCTCCGCCGCCGAAGAGCGACTCCGCGACGAACGCGCCGACCGGTGTGCCCTCCTCAGCGAGGCGGTCGATCCGCGCCACCGCCTCCTCGGCGTATCGCGGGGCCTCGCTGCCGCGGTGCGCACCGCGGTACGGGTTCGGCGCATCGAGCGTGTGGACCCAGTCGGGTCGGGTGCTCAGAGCGGCGGGATTGTCGGCGACCGACGTGGAGACGGCATCGGTCAGCGACGTCCAGCCGTGATAGGCCTCGCGGATCGCCAGCACGTCACGGCGACCACTCCACACCTCGCCGAGGCGCAGCGCGAGGTCCACGGCTTCGGACCCGCTGTTGACCAGGAAGACCGTGTCGAGGGGTGCAGGGAGCAGCGCTGACAGCCGCTCGGAGAAGTCGACGACCGCCGGGTAGTGGAACCGCGAGTTCGTGTTGAGCAGCTGCCACTGCTCGGCGACGGCGGTGACGAGGCGGGGGTGGGCGTGGCCCACCGAGGTGACGTTGTTGAGCGTGTCGAGGTAGACGCGCGCGTCGGCGTCGACCAGGTGCTCCCGCCATCCGCGCGCCATGATGGGCGGGTCCGCGAAGTAGTGCTCCTGAACCGCCGCGAACGAGTCATCGCGCCGCGCGAGCAGAGACTGCCCGTCGGGGGCGGCCCAGGCGGCGGGATGCCCCGGCAGCAGCGTGGAAGGATCGGCGACCAGCGTCTGCCAGGCGACGGTGAGCGTGCGCGGGACGAATCGGGGCGGGACCGCGCCGGTGGTGTGGACCTGGACCCAGAGGCGAGTGGTGCGGCCGATCTCGTCACCGGCGGCGACCGGGCCGGAGGTCACACCGTCGATGCCGTCGAGGAGGAGTGTCACCCCGTCGGCGACGAGTCGCACGCCGCTCGGCGTCGGCACGAGCTCGCCGGTCCAGGGAGCGCTCACCGGCTCCGCTTCGGCGAAGCGCAGGTCGACGCCGAGCGCGACGTTGAGCGGCTCGTCCTGGAGGCCGGGGCGTGAGCGAGTGAGACGCGCCTCGCCGAATCGCGCGAGCGCTGCTCGTGGACGTGCTCCCGACGGCGACGGGCCGAGGCATCCGTCCATCACGTCGTCCTCGGCGCGATCCTCGAGCCACCGCCCCTCGTGCAGTGCCGGGCTCGTCGCCGAGAGGTCGGCGACGGCGACGTCGCCGGAGGTCGATCGCGACAGGAGCGGCGCGGAGGGGGCCGGCGGGACGAACGGGTCGAGGGTCTGTCCGGTGGCCGCGAAGACGAGCGCCGTGGCCACGGCGAGGGGCACGGACGTCGCCTGGGCGAAGATGGCCGACTCGCCCACGAGGTTCGCGGCGGCGTAGTCGTTGCCGGCGTCCGTGGCCAGCACGTGGTGTGCGCTCGCGACGAGTGTCGCGCCGCGCACGACGACGAGGGGCCACAGCGCGCGCAGCTCGGCATCGGAGAGCGGCCGCACCGCATGGTGAGCCGTGACGGCTCGGAGCGCCGCCGGCAGCGTCATCCCGTCATGGTGGAGGAGGGAGGACACGGTGATCGCCAGCTCGCCCACCGCCCACGTGCGGTTGAGATCGCCGAGGTCGATCACGCCATCGGGGATTCCGGTGACCTCGTCCGCCGTCACGACGTTGTCGTCGGTGAGATCACCGTGGATGAACTGGACCGGGAGGTCGGCTGCGACCGCCTCCACCTCGTCCCACGCGGAGGCCGCCGCACGGGCGAGCCGCTCGCGGAGCTCGGGGTCCGCCACGTGCGGGAGGAGCGTCCCGAGCACGGGCATCGCTTGGCGGAGGTCCCACTGATGGACCCGTTCGGCGCCGACGGCATCGAGGTCGGCCAGGGCCAGGCCGACGCGCGCGGCGAGGGTGCCCATCGCGTCGACGACGGCCGGGGAGAGGTACCCCGACAGCGTCCGCCCCTCGAGGAACTCCAGCACCCGGGTCTGCACCCTCGTTCCGTCGACGCAGACCTCGCGTGCGGTCGCACCGGCGACCGCGTGCAGCGGCGTGAGTGCGCGGGGCGCCCTGAGCGTCGCCGCGGCGCCGATCGCCGCCGCGGCCCGTGACTGCGCCTCCAGCTCCGCGGCGCCCACGCTCGGGTTGGCGACCTTCAGGAGCAGCGGCGGCCCGTCTGCGGGGCGCAGCAGGAAGTTGCGGTCCTGATGGCTGCCGAGCGCATGGGCCGCCGCGACGATGCCCCACCCCTCGTACGCGATGCGCGCCGCGGTGTCGGGGTCGATCTCGGGCGGCGCAGGCTGGACGAAGTGATCTGTCTCGGGTGCAGCGTCGCTCATTCTTCCGAAGCTCCTCCGGGTGTGGATGCGACGACACTAGCGCGGCTCTGCCGACGCGCTCCGACCGGGGAGCGTGCTCGGGTGGGTCAGTGGGGCAGTCTCGCGATCACCGCCAGACCGGCAGCTGCTGGAGCGTCCAGGTGTTGCCGTCGGGGTCGTCGAACTGCACGAACCGGCCCCAGTCCTGCTCGTCGACGCCGCGCCCGTCCACGCCGTTCGCGCGCAGGTGCGCCAACGCCTCGTCGGCGTCGGGGACGACCACCTGGATGGTGTTCTGACGACCGGGCTCGAGGTCGTTTCCGAGCCCCGTGCCGAACGCGATCGAGCATGCCGATCCGGGTGGCGTGATCTGCACGAAGCGGAGGCCCTCGAACGGGGTCTGGTCGTGGTCGACGTTCCAGCCGATCCTCTCGTAGAACTCCTTAGCCCGGTCGACATCCGTCACCGGCACGTAGATGAGCTCGATCTTCCAGTCCATGGTCTCCCTCTCGTCTGTGAAGCGGGTCCCCCGTCGACCACGACGTTACGCCGGGGGTGCGACACGCGCCCCCGTCTCGACATGTTCGGCCGCTGGGGAATTTCTGAACACACTGGAGGTTGAACTTGACAATGCCTGTATCAAGTTCAAAACTTGATACTCCTCCACTCAAGTTTCAGGAGAGATGGAATGCCAGAAGACTTCACCCCCCAGGCCGGCGACGAGGCGAGCTCGTTCGACGAGTTCCTGGCGCGCTACCTCGCGGGCGAGCGCGCCCGCGCCGAGCGATCGATCGACCTGAGCCGCTACCTCGGCGCACGCACCCAGGAGCTGCTCCAGCGTGCGGGGAAGTACGCGCTCGAGCGCGGGCAGCACGAGCTCGACGCGCTGCACGTGCTGCGGATCCTCGTCACCGAGGCCCCGGCGCGCGACGCGGTCCAGCGGATCGGCGTCGACGCCGACGCGATCGCCCGTGCGACCGAGGGGCGACTCCCCGCCGCCACCGCCGCTGCCGACGTCGACGGGGCGGTCGTGACCTCGTCCGTGCAGCGCGCCCTGTTCCACGCCTTCCAGGTGGCGCGATCGTCCGGGTCCACCTACGTCGACCCCGAGCACCTGTTCTTCGCCCTCGTGCTCGCCCAGGACACGCCCGCCGGCCAGGTGCTGGCGCGCGCCGGCGTGACGGCGGAGGCGCTCATGCAGGGCGCCCGCGAGACCGTGACGCCGGGAGAGACGGTGCACACGGAGGCGGGGGCCGATGCCGCGGCATCCGGCACCCCCATGCTCGACACGTACGGCACCGACCTGACGGCGCGCGCCGTCGCGGGCGACCTCGACCCGGTCATCGGGCGCGCCGACGAGATCGAGCAGACGATCGAGATCCTCAGCCGCCGCACCAAGAACAACCCGGTGCTGGTCGGCGAGGCCGGCGTGGGAAAGACCGCGATCGTCGAGGGACTCGCGCAGGCGATCGTCGACGGCTCGGTGCCCGAGCAGCTGCTCGAGAAGCGCGTCATCGCGCTCGACCTGCCCGCGATGCTCGCCGGCACCCGCTACCGCGGCGACTTCGAGGAGCGCCTGACCAAGACAATGGACGAGATCGCCGCGCACAAGGGCGAACTGATCGTGTTCATCGACGAGGTGCACACGGTGGTCGGCGCCGGCGGCGCCGGCGACGGCGGCATGGACGCCGGCAACATCCTCAAGCCCCGCCTCGCGCGCGGCGAGCTGCACCTCGTGGGTGCGACGACGCTCAAGGAGTACCGCGTCATCGAGAAGGATCCTGCCCTGGAACGCCGCTTCCAGCCGGTGAAGGTCGGCGAGCCCTCGGTCGAGGACGCCGTGCTGATCCTGCGCGGGCTGAAGCCCGCCTACGAGGAGCACCACGGCATCGTGTACACGGACGAGGCGCTCCGGGCCGCCGTCGAGCTCAGCGACCGCTACCTCACCGAGCGTGTGCTGCCCGACAAGGCGATCGACCTCATCGATCAGGCGGGTGCGCGGCTGCGGCTCCGGCTGGGGTCGAAGGTCGACGTGTCGGGGCTCATCGAGCGGCTCGCGACGCTGGAGGCCGACAAGAACGCCGCCGTGTCGGCGGAGCACTACGAGGAGGCGTCGCAGATCCGCGACCAGATCGCCGAGGTGCAGGGCCGCCTCGAGCGCGCCACCGCGTCCGGCGCGGCCGTGCGCACCGAGGCCGTGGTGGACGAGCCCGAGATCGCCGCGGTGATCAGCCGGGCCACCGGCATCCCGGTGAACCGCCTGACCGAGACCGAGCGCGAGCGCCTGGCCGCCCTCGAGGACGAGCTGCACGATCGCGTGATCGGGCAGGACGACGCCGTGACCGCGGTCGCCAAGGCCGTGCGCCGCAACCGCACCGGGATGGGCGACTCCCGGCGCCCGGTGGGATCGTTCCTCTTCCTCGGCCCGACGGGGGTCGGCAAGACCGAGCTCGCGAAGGCGCTCGCGTCGTCGCTGTTCGACGACGAGGGCGCGGTCATCCGCTTCGACATGAGCGAATTCGGCGAGCGGCACACCGTGTCGCGGCTCGTCGGCGCCCCTCCGGGATACGTCGGCTACGACGAGGCCGGGCAGCTCACCGAGCGCGTGCGGCGCAACCCGTACTCGATCGTGCTGTTCGACGAGATCGAGAAGGCGCACCCCGACGTGTTCAACCTGCTGCTGCAGGTGCTCGACGACGGGCGCCTCACCGACGGGCAGGGGCGGACGGTCGACTTCCGCAACACCGTGGTCGTCATGACCTCCAACCTCGGCTCGGAGTTCCTCGCGTCCCGCGGCGGAGCGATCGGCTTCCTGGCCGATGGCGGCGGTTCGACCGGGTTCGGCTCGGAGAAGGACCTGCGCGACCGCGTCTTCGGCAAGCTGCGCGAGGCGATGCGGCCGGAGTTCCTCAACCGCATCGACGAGATCGTGCTGTTCCGCAAGCTCGAGCTGCCGCAGCTGCAGACGATCGTGCGTCTGCTGCTGGGCGCCTCCGACGCGCGGCTGGCCAAGCGCGAGGTGTCCCTCGTGGTGACCGACTCCGCGGTGGCGTGGCTCGCTGACAACGGCTACGAGCCCGAGTACGGCGCCCGGCCGTTGCGCCGGCTGATCCAGCGCGAGGTGGACGACCGCATCGCCGACCTGTTCGTGACGGGTGCGCTCGTGGACGGCGGGACGGTGACGGTGGATGCCGCGGGCGACGGCCTGTCGGTGCGCTCGGGGATCCCCTTCGCCGCCGCGGCCTGATCGCGGACGCTCCGAGAGGCGCAGGGCAGGCCCTGCGCCTCTCGCCGCGTGTGGCGGCACTGGCGGGTTTCGCGCGCCGCTTCGACAGGTCAACCACGGTTGTGCAGGACCGATTGGACTCGGAACCTCCTGCGGAACCCCGGTTGACCTGTTGAAGCAGTGGGTGCACAGGATGCCGCAACCCCCGGCATCCTCAGAGGCCCGGGCAGGTGCCGGGGCGCCGCCAGGGCGGGCGTCGCGCCGCGCCGACAGGTCAACCACGCTTGTGCAGGACCGACCCGGGCCGAAACCTCCTGCGGAACCCCGGTTGACCTGTTGAGGACATGTGCACACGGATGCCGTCGGTCGCTGAAGCCGTGCTTCTCGCATGTCGGCACGGCCTGCCAGAGTGGAGCCATGACCCGCATCGGCGCGATCTTCAATCCGTATACGCACGCCCCCGACGAGTTCCGCGACGCGGTCCGGGCAGCCGAATCGGCGGGACTGCCGGAGCTGTGGATCTGGGAGGACTGCTTCCGGCAGTCCGCCTTCGCCACCGTGGGCGCGGCCCTCGCGTGGACCGAGGCGCTGCGGATCGGCATCGGGATCGCACCCATGCCGCTGCGCAACGTCGCGGCGACCGCGATGGAGATCGCCACGGTGGAGCGCCTGTTCCCGGGGCGGCTCCTGCCAGGCGTGGGCCATGGCGTGCTGGACTGGATGGGACAGGCGGGGGCGCGGGTCGCCTCTCCGCTGACCCTCATGCGGGAGTACGTGCCGGCCCTGCGCGGCCTGCTCGCCGGCGACGGCGTGAGCGTCGAGGGCCGCTACGTCACCCTCGCCGATGTGCGCCTGGACTACCCGCCGGTGATGCCACCGCTCGTGTACGCAGCGGCCGAGGGGCCCAAGACGCTTCGGCTGAGCGGCGAGGTCGCCGACGGCACCGTGCTCGACAGCGGGCACACCGCGGGGGAGTACGCCGTCGCGACGGCGGCGATCCGAGAGGCCCGCGCAGCGGCGGGCCGCGGCGACGGCCATGACGTGGTCGCCTACGTCGTCACCGCGTTCGGCGCGGACGCCGAAGGCCGAGCCGTCGCCGACGTCGGCGACAAGCCCGATCCCGCCGAGCGCGCGCTGTGGGGTGATCCGGCCGAGGTCGCCGCGGGCGCACAGCGCTTCTTCGACGCAGGGGTCGACGACGTCGTGCTGCTGCCCGCGTCCCGCGGCGACATCGCCGAGTTCTACCGGGCGGCCGCCGAGGTGTCGCGGCTCGTCGGCGCGAGGGCCGCATGACGGCGCCGCTCTCGATCGGGATCGCGGCCGCGGCCGGCCCGGCACTGGCCGCGCGCATCGCGGCGGCCGCGGAGTCCGCCGGATTCCACGCCCTCTGGGTGAACGACACCTCGGGGCACGACGCGCTGACCATCCTCGGTTCGGCGGCCGCCGCGACCGATCGACTGGTCCTCGCCACCGGCGTACTGCCGATCGACCGGCGCACGCCCGACCAGATCGTCGCGCGGGCCTCCGGGCTCCCCGCCGACCGGCTCGTCCTCGGCATCGGCTCGGGGCAGCTGCGCGCAGGCGCCGTTCAGCGCGTGACGGATGCCGCCACCGCCCTCCGCACGCACACCGAGGCGAGGGTCGTGGTCGGCGCGCTTGGGCCGAGGATGCGGCGCGCGGGCGCGGCGGCATCCGACGGTCTCCTGCTCAGCTGGCTCACGCCGGAGGCGGCCGCCGGGCAGGCGGCGCAAGCGCACGCTGACGCGCCGGCCGCACACGTGGCGCTCTACGTGCGCACCGCCGTCGACGGATCGGCGATCACGGCTCTGGAGGAGGAGACCGCCCGCTACGCCGGCTACCCCTCGTACGCGGCGAACTTCGCGCGACTGGGCCTCGATGCTCGCCAGACCGTCATCCGCCCGGCGGAGCTGCGCGAGCGGATCGCCGCCTACCGCGCTGCAGCCGACGAAGTGGTGCTGCGCGTCATCGCCGCCTCCGGGAGCCTCGAGGACCACCTGCGCTTCATCGACGTGGTCGCCGAGACCGTCGCATGATCCGCACGATCGCACGATGGGCGCTCGCGGCGCTCCTGCTGGCGGCAGGCGCCTCGCATCTGACGTGGGGCCGCCGCGGCTACCGCATCGTGGTGCCGGACTGGGCGACGCGCCTGTTCCACACCGACGCAGACACGATCGTCGTCGTCTCGGGCGTCGTCGAGCTGATGCTCGGCGGTGCGCTCGTGGCCTTGCCCGCAGAGCGCCGCCGCACGGGCTGGGTCGTCGCGGCCTTCTTCGTCGCCGTCTTCCCCGGCAACGTGCACCAGTGGCGCACGGGGCGCTCGGCGCCGATGCTGCGCACCGACCGTGCCCGCTTCGTCCGCCTGCTGCTGCAGCCGCCTCTGGTGGCATGGGCGCTGTGGAGCACCGGTGCCGCATCCCGCCGCATCGGGTGAGCATCCGCCCGCGCCAGGTGCGCTGTCGGGACCGGGTGCGAGAATGCGGGGATGCTGCTCCACGAGCTCGTGACGGCGACGGATGCCGTGGCCTCGACGTCTTCGCGATTGGCCAAGGTCGCCGCGCTCGCTGACGTGCTCCTCCGGCTCTCCGGCGACGAGATCGCGCCGGCGATCGGATTCCTGACCGCGAACCCGCGCCAGGGGCGTCTGGGCGTCGGCTGGCGCAGCCTCTCGAATCTGCAGGTCGTCCACGCCGAGGCGCCGACGCTGACGGTGGGCGATGTCGATCGAGCGCTCGACCGGCTCGCCTCCGCCGACGGTCCGGGTTCGGTGTCCGCGCGGGCTGCCGCCCTCGATGCGCTCGCGACCGCGGCGACGGCCGGCGAATGGGACTTCCTCGCGCGGGTCATGATCGGCGAGCTGAGGACCGGCGCCCTGGAGGGCGTGCTGCTGGACGCCGTCGCGAAGGCGTCCGAACGAGACGCACCGGTCGTCCGACGGGCCGCGATGCTGTCGGGCGACCTCGGCGCGACGGCGCGGATCGCGCTGACCGGCACCGCCGACGAGCTCGCCGCTATCGGGCTCGAAGTGGGTCGCGGTGTGCTGCCCATGCTCGCGGCGACCGCGGGTTCCACCGCCGAGGCGCTCGCGACGCTCGGGTCTGCGGCATCCGTCGAGTACAAGCTCGACGGAGCCCGCATCCAGGTGCACCGCGACGGCGACGAGGTCCGCGTCTTCACACGAAGCCTCGCCGACATCACGCACCGGGTGCCCGAACTGGTCGCGGCGGTGCGAGCGCTGCCTGCCGAACGGGTGATCCTCGACGGCGAGACGCTCTCCCTCGACGAGGACGGCGGCCCGCGACCCTTCCAAGACACCATGTCGCGGTTCGGCTCGATGGGGGACGACGCCGCGGCCGCCGTGCTGCGGCCCTGGTTCTTCGACATCCTGCACCTCGACGGACAGGATCTGATCGACGAGCCGCTCGCCACCCGGCTCGAGATGCTCGACCGGGCCGTCGGCGATGCGCGCATGCCGGGCATCGTCACCGACGACCCTGCGAAGGCCGAGGAGTTCTCCCGCCAGGCGCTCGCCGCGGGCCACGAAGGCGTCATGGTGAAGGCGCTCGACGCGCCCTACGCCGCGGGACGACGGGGCAAGAGCTGGCTCAAGGTCAAGCCGGTGCTCACCTACGACCTGGTCGTGCTCGCCGTCGAATGGGGGTCGGGCAGGCGTACCGGGCAGCTCTCGAACCTGCACCTGGGCGCCCGCGATCCCGACGGGACGTTCGGTGATCCGGGCGGGTTCGTGATGGTCGGCAAGACGTTCAAGGGCCTCACCGACGCGACGCTCCAGTGGCAGACCGAGCACTTTCCGACGATCGAGACCCACCGCTCGGCGTATGCGGTGCACGTGCGTCCCGAGACCGTCGTCGAGATCGCGATCGACGGCGTGCAGCGCTCGACGCGGTACCCGGGCGGACTCGCGCTGCGCTTCGCACGTGTGAAGGGCTATCGCCCTGACAAACGCGCCGCCGAGGCCGACACGATCGGGTCGCTGCGCGCTCTGCTGCGTGGGTGAGGCGCGGGCCCGTCACCCACGGGCCGCGACGTACCGGTGTTCGGGCCTTCCCGTCGTGCCGTAGCGCAGGCGCACGTCGACCTGTCCGCGCGCGGCGAGCGTCGCGAGATGGCGCTGAGCGGTCGCGCGCGACACCCCGACCCGATCGGCGACCTCCGCTGCGGAGGCCTCGTCGGCGCCGAGCGCTTCGAGGATGAGCTGCTCGGTCGCCGATCGCGCCACGGTCGCCGGCTCCGCACCGCCATGCATGATGGTCATGGCCCGGTCGATCTGCTCCTGCTCGAGCGGGCGGTCGGTGGTGAGGAGATTGCGCATCCGCGCGTACCGGTCGAGTCGCTCGGCCAGCACACCCGCGTCGAACGGCTTCGTCAGGTACGCGAGCGCACCGGCGCGGAGGGCGCGGCGCACGGTGGCGGCATCCGTCGCGGCCGACAGCACGAACGCGTCGACGTCGGCGGCGGCGACGAACTCGACGCCGTCGCCG
>Ga0160460_101073_pt1 | contig 10885 bp, 7 predicted proteins | sample HID1973M_E6MG_FD_108238 | JGI IMG/M metagenome (GOLD analysis project Ga0160460, IMG submission 108238) | Enriched mosquito-associated microbial communities from UW Madison campus, WI, USA - HID1973M_E6 MG | ecosystem: Host-associated > Arthropoda: Insects > Digestive system > Unclassified ... | reverse complement strand
CCAAGGCGTCCAGTTGCCGGGCCAGATCTTGTTTCACCGTTGACACACGCGTATACCCAATCTCCATGCCTAAAACCGTACCGAAAGTTGTCCCTGTGACGGGCAATTGCGGCGGGGGTTTTGGAACAACAAACGGGACAGTCAGATTAAGCGGCATCTAGGCGATCCGGATCCGAGGGAGAGTGTCCCTCCAAAGTGTCCCAGTTCTAAGGATGTGGGACACATTGGGAGTCCCCGACTAGGAGAACTACCGCGCATCTGAACTTCAAAGCTGTCGCCCTGCAACTGCGGCAGGTGGACCATCTCACCTAGTAGTGGAAGTCTCTACTCGGGGCGCGTGGCTTAGGTGTCGAGGAAGCCGCGGGCAGGAGCTTACTCAGCGCTGTCGGAATGGGCCGTAGGAAACCGCACTAAGGCATTAGCATCCGCAAGCGCTTGTAGGGTGTCCAGGTGGGCCAAATTGAAGCCACTGCAAACAACGTCCAGGGATCGTTCAGTGAAGGTCTTGGCCAACGGCTTATAGAGCTGGCTGAACCAGCGTTCCCCATGGGAGAGGCTACTAGATGCGTTCCAGAGCATGAGTGCGTCCTGTTGTGCGGTTCCACCTGAGCCATAGTAGACATCTATCGCACCCCCTAAGGCCTGGACAAGTGATCCATCTGCTGGAGGTCTCGCAGGCGTAAAGTGAACCCTTTCCAACTCCGAAGTTATGCTGGTGTGCGCATCTTCGAAGACTGTACTTATCTGCTGAAAGCCTTGATTTTGATGGGCTCGTGAGGCATTGTTCATAGCCTTTTGGCCTTGCTTGCGGTCCGCAATTACGAGTCCAGCCGCCCGTTCTACACGGATTTGCGGCGTGCTCTCTGAGAGCATCCACAGGGCCTTGGAAAAAGAAACGAGTGCAGGGCGAAGGGCTACCAGGTGGGTACCAAAGGTTGATGTCAGGGGGCTTTTGGCCATCTCTGAGGCTATTTTTAGGTTGGTTACGCCTACAAGCAAGTGACCGCAAAGAACGTCAAAGGTCCTGAAGCTCACCAGAGCAGCGTCGGCAGCGAAGCTCGTTTCCGGATGCAGAGCGCCGCCACCACTCTGCAGCAACTCGTGGGACAGTTCAAAAATTGCCTGAACCCTGTCAAAGACATCTGTCACCAAATTGATGCTAGCTCAGATGCATAGCAGTGTACGGAGCCACCAAATACATGGTCGCCCAAGGAGGATCACACCGACGTAAGGCCAACCGCTGGATCAGTTCCTGTTGAGGCCGAATTGGCGTGTCATGAGGGCCGCCTTGTAGTGGGACTCGGCTGAGTTGACCTCTGAGGAGGGTGTGCTGGGTCCGAATACGCGCAGGAGGCTGAAAAGGAAGTGCCGGGCATGGTCGGTCTTCGTTCCTGTTTTTTCCCCAGCTGCGCTCTGGTGGGCAAGCTCTCGGAGGGCTACGTTACCGCCGTGGCCGTCCCGCGCGTACGCTGTCCACCGGCCGAGAATTCGTTCGGCACCGTCGGCTTTGCCGACGTACTGTTTGCCGTTGGTGGAGTCTGTGATGAGGTAGATTCCCTGGACCTCTGACAGGGCGATACGCCAGTCGGCGTAGCGGGGATCGTCCACCATATCGCGCAGTTGGTGGTAGGTGAGCAGCACGCCGTCGAAGCCTGGGAAGTGGACCTTGTCGCGGTCGGCGATCTCCAGGACCGGCATGCGTGCGCCTGTGGCTGAGCCGGCGTTCCGGTGCCAGCTGCGGGGGTTGTCCCATTCGACCACGAGCCGGTCATTGAGGGGTGCAAGGAATTCTGTCGCGCGCAGGTCGAAGCATCTGTACTTCTTGGTGGACGTTGTTGCCACCTCGCCGTGGTTCTCGTAGGTACCCCAGAGGCGGGAGCGGCGCCCACCGTCGGCAATGAGGATCACCCAGTATCGGGGAGGATTTGCGGGGAAGCGGGGTGGAATGTCTTGCTCTCGGGTGTAGGCGAGGACGCGCTCCTGGGTCAGATCCTCCGGTCCACGCAGCGCATCGGGATCACTTGGCTTAAAGGTGTGGCGGATGATGTGTATGTCCTCCAGCGCGACCGCTGGGCCATAATCCGCACCTATGCCACTAAGCACGTGACCCAGGGTAAGGGACGGGCGGGAAGCCGGCTCTAGAGAGACCGTTGTCTCCGCAGGCACGTAAAGGGTAGGAGATTGCAGATCAGACACTGGAACACCTTATGCCACGGGCTCATGGGTTCTAATCAGTCGGTGGGACGTCTCGTATGTCTAGGGACAGGAGGCGTCAGAATGCCCCTCCGGTACATCGCCAGCGCTAAATGCCTTCTCCTTCGTGAGTCCCTCCGTCGATACTCAGTTGATGACTTCGGCGTCGATGATCTCGGCCTCTTCGGTCCGGTGTCCTGGCTTGGTCAGCTCCAGACTGGCGAGGTGCTTTTGCAGCCGCTTGGACATGGGAAGGAATGTGCCCAGGGTGAGGCCTCCGGAGAGAACTGCACCGACGACGGGGATGGCCTTCGCAACTCCGCTGGCGAAGAGCTTCTTGGTCATATTCACACCAAGATAGCCGGCGACCTTTTTCACGATCGGGTAGATGATCCCCTGGGTGAGTGCTTTCTGCGGTAGTTTCTTCGCCACGTTGGCGGCGATCATGTTCGCGACTTTTGCCACTCCACCCTGAGCGATCTGCACGCCGAACATAACACCCACGAACAGGATCAGCATGCTCTCGGTTGCTTCATCGATTTCGTCGCCAGCATCGGCGAAGAGATCAGGCCAACTGTAGATGTACGCCAGCTTCTGGGCGATCCGAAGCAGGTGGCCCATGTACTGCGCGAGGTCGGCTGGGACAGTGCCGATCATTGCGAAACCGCCGGGGATACCCGCGAGGGCTGAGAGGCCGGTGACCTTGCTCGTCTCATAAGCGATAGAGGTGTTTGCGACCTCAGCGATGACCTTGAGTGGGACACCCGCTGCCGCTGGACTTTCGGCGATTGCCCTCTTGATCTGTTCCTCGGTGCAGTGGCGCTTGAGTGCTGTTCGCAGGTAGGCGGCCCTATTGATCCTCACGCCCGGCAGCTTCGCCGCAGCGTCCAGCACTTGGGTGAAATTCGATCCAGCGTTATCAATCTCTTGGGTTTCGGTCATTGGTAGATCGTATCGGTGGGCTCCGACCTATACTCTCATCTGCGAAGTCCCTCCAAACGGGAAGTGTTTCGTATTTCCAAAGTGTTCCAGTTCCTAGGAAGTGGGACATTGTCTTTTAAGGGATGCTAATTGATATGGCCACGTCAGATCCGCCACTTCCTGACTCGGAGGAGTGGCACAAGGAAGCGAATGTGCAGAAGGCCCTGGTAGCCACGCTCTTAGACCGAGGTTGGCGAATCCTGTCCGTGAAGAATACTGCCTCGCGAGAGGGTGGCGTCGATGTCATTGCGGACCGAGATGGGCAAACGATGGGAGCGGAAGTCAAGGGTTACCCGACCGTTGGCTACGCAGACCCGAAGCGGGCGGATGAGAAGAAGAAAGCAAAGCCGCAGGGGCAGGCAGGGAATTGGTACGCCAAGGCGATCCTTGCGGCAATGAAGCTGCGGAGTGCTGAACCGGACTGGGTTAGTGTCATCGTACTTCCGATGGTCCCTCGTTACCTTGAGCTCTACGCACAGACAAAGGAATCGTTGGACGTGGCCCAGATTGAGGTGTGGTGGATAGAGCGCAGTGGTGACCTGGTGAAGAAAGCCACCATCTAACTCGAATCGGGTGCCAGCCAGTTTGATCAGACTATGGCGGCGCGGTCCTATTACGTAGTAGGCCCGAGCCTGGTCACTCGAGTCGTTGTCAGTACTTAGTCCGGGGGCTTCGAACTATAGCCGTGCCTCCGCAAACCGCGGCGCCATCGATTCCATTTGTTCCATGACCAGCTTAATAGCCTCGGGCTGCTTGTCCGGGGGATACCCGTTGATCACCAAAAGCCGTTTGATGGATGCGCGAAGTTTCGCCCGGACGTCGTCCCGAACCGTCCAGTCGGTGCGCACATCGCGCTGCATCACGCCAACGAGCTGCCGAGCGATCTCGGCCAGCTTCCCTTCGCCCTGGACCTCCACCGCGGACTCGTTCTGGGCCACCGCGTCGTAAAACGCAAGCTCATCGGAGTTCAGTGGGGGAGTGAACTGGGCACCGCGCTGCCCCTCGGCCGCAACTTCGCGGGCCAGCTCCACCAGCTCCGCTATCACCTCCGCGGACGTGAGCTGCTGGTTCGTGTATTTTTTCATCAACTCGCTGATCCGCTCGGAAAACGCCCGTTGCCGGATCACGTTATTCCGTGTCATTTTGGCGGACTCGTCGGCGATCAGCTTCCGCAGCGCCTCGATGGCTAGCTGCGGATTCCGCGCCTGCTGGGTCTTGGCGATGAACTCCGGCGTCAGGTCATCCAGCGACGGCTTCGGCATACCGGCGGCCTCATAGATATCCAGCACCTCACCGGACGAAGTTGCCGAGGCAATCAGCTCTCCCAACAACCGCTGGATTTCCTCCGGCACCGGCTCGCCGCTGGCCTGCCGGTCGGCCGCGTCGTACTTGGCCATCCAAACGCGAATCTCCTCGTACACCTGAATCTCGGGCCGCAGCTCGGCCAGCGTCTCGGAGCCGGAACACAAAGCCCACGCCCGGGACAACTGGCTGGAGAACCTGCGGTACTTCGCGGCCCGTGACTCTTCGCCCTTAACAGGCTGGTTGCCGGGCGTCCCAGGGCTCCGCAGGTAACTGACTGCACCGGTGACGGCGTTCAGAAACGCCTTCGGCCCGCCCTTCAGCAGCGAGACCCTCCAGTCGTACCCCGCGAGCAGCTCCCGCAGGGATTCCACCAGCGAAAGCGTCACCCCAACGGCCTCATCGATGTTCCTACCCACCGGCTTGTTTGTCCGGTCGGATTGCGTGTACTCGCCCAGGGCCTTGGCCAGGTTCTCCGCCAGCGGCGCGTACGCTACCAACAGCCCATCCTCCTTGCCGCGGAAGGTGCGGTTCACCCGGGCTAGGGTCTGCATCAGCAGCGCGCCTTTGAGCGGCCGGTCCAGGTACAGAGTGTGGAGCGGCGGGGAGTCGTAGCCGGTGAGCATCATGTCCTTGACGATTACCAGCTCCAGCTCATCGTCCACATCTTTGAGCCGTTCCTTCACGGTCGCATTCAGGGAGTCGCGGCGGACGTGGTCGGAGACCGGCTGCACGTCGGACGCTGTACCGGAGTAGACCACCTTGATCTTGCCCTTGGCGAGGTCGTCGGAATGCCACGTGGGCCGCAGCTCCACGATCGCCGCGTACAGCTTTGCGCAGATTTCCCGCGTCCCGCCTACGATCATTGCCTTGCCCGGCGCCTCGAGAAATTTACCCATCCTGGCGCTGCGGTTCTCCCAGTGCGACACGAGGTCAGTGGCCAGCGCCGCGATCCGCTGGGGCGCGCCATAGACGGCGTTGACCACGGCGACGCTTGCCTCGATGCGTGCCCGCTCGGTGTCGTCCAGGCCCAGCGTGGCTTCGTCGGCGGCCTGGTCAAGAATCTCCTCGGTAAGGTCGGAGGCCAGCCCCACCTTGATCAACCGCGGTTCGAAGTACACCGGAACCGTTGCGCCGTCTTCCACTGCACGGGAGAGATCGTAGATGTCGATGTACTCCCCAAACACGTCCTGTGTATTGCGGTCGTCGAAGGAGATCGGTGTCCCGGTGAAGGCAATCAGCGTGGCATGGGGAAGGGCGTCACGCAGGTGCCGGGCGTAACCGTCCAGATCGTCATAGTGGGAACGGTGGGCCTCGTCCACCACCACGATGATGTTGCGCCGGTCGGATAAAAGCGGGTGCTCGGCGCCGGCGTCCTTCTCCGACTTGCTGCGGCCGAACTTCTGCAGGGTGGTGAAGTAGATGCCGCCGGTGGTGCGGTTGCTCAATTCCTCCCGGAGCTCGGAGCGTTTCTTGATCTGTTTGGGGGACTCTGCCAGCAGCAGGCTGCGGTCGAAGCCCTCGAACAGCTGGCCGTCGAGTTCATTGCGGTCCGTGATAACCACGACGGTCGGGTTCCTGAGTTTGGGGTGCCGTGCCACCAAATTGGCGTAGAGCTCCATTTCCATGGACTTTCCCGAACCCTGCGTGTGCCAGACGACCCCGGCCTTGCCGTTGCTTTTCACGGCCTGGACGGTGCTGCCCACCGCTTTGGTCACGGCAAAGTACTGGTGCGGCTTCGCGATGCGCTTGCTGAGCCCGTCCGATCCTCCATCAAAGGCAGTGAAGTTGCGGATTAGCTGCAGGAACCGCTCTTGGTTGTAGAGACCCTGAAGCGCCGTCTCCAGCGCCGTCACGGCTTCGCCGTCTTCCATGAACCCCGGGACAACGGGTTCGCCATCGTCATCGACGTTCCACGGTGAGAAGTGGTTGAGGGGAGTGAACGGCGTGCCGTACTTGGCCTGGATCCCGTCCGAGGCGAGCGTGAAGACACAGAAGCGGAACGCCATGGGGAATTCGCGCAGGTAGGTCTGCAGCTGGGCGTGGGCGGAGGCGAGGTCGGCGGTGGCGCTGCCGGCCTTCTTCAGCTCGATGACGCTAACGGGCATGCCGTTGCAGTAGAGCACGACGTCGAAGCGGCGTTTGTAGTCGCCCTGCACGAGGGTCACCTGGTTGACGGCGAGCCAGTCGTTCTGATCCGGGTCCGAGCTGAGCAGGTGAATGGTGGGGTTGGCTTCGTTGCCGTCTGAGTCGATGTAGCTGAGCCGGTAGCCGTCCACCAGGTAGTTGTGAATGCGGTGGTTTTCGGTGATGCCGTCGTTGGACTTGGGCGAAGCGATCTCGGCGACGGCCTGCTGCAGATACTGGGCCGGCACCGTCGGGTTGAACCGCTGCAGGGCTGCCAGGAGCCGGGGCCGGATCAGCAGCTCGTCCCAGGAATCCCGCTCGCCCGTACCCGGTGCGATCTCCTGCCCGGAAACGGGCCGCCAGCCGAGCGGCTCGGCCAGAAGGGCCAGAGCCATGCCTTCCCAATCGGCTTCGGAAAAGGCTACTGCGGGTGCTGCTGTCACGGTGGTTCCCCCTGGTTGACCGGATGTCATGCTGACATAGTGCTAGAAAATTTGGTTATGAGTTACTGACGGCGGAGAGTCGGGTAACAGAGGCGAGAACGCCGGGCTGGATCTCGCCTCTGTCCGGACTCATACCCCCGCTTCCTCCAGAACTTTCTCGGCATCCCTGACCCGTAGTTTGCCGGACATCAGCTGGGGGAGGAGAGCATCGCGGGTAGTGATCAGCTTGAGGCTTTCAACCTCTGCTGCCAGAGCTCGGTCCCACAGCCCTGTCATCACCTCGTTGTGCTTGTGGATCTCACCGAGCGGGGGAAGGGCCACAGGTTCGTCCAAATGCTTGCGCTGGATGTGGCCCATCGTTGTTGCCTTGTCGGCCGCGATGGACTTGAAATCTTCGAGCCTGTGCCGGAGCAGTTCGTAGACAAGCCAATGCGGATAGCCGTCCTGGGGCATGACCTTGAAGATGTGCTGATTGACGATACCTTCAGGCCTGAACCATCTATGTAGAGTCAGCGAGCCGGACCAGGCGAACAGTAGATCACCAGGGCGAGCAAGGTACTGATCATCTACGTCGATGTCGTTATAGACAGTCGAGCCGCCGATCCCGGAATTGAGCTCCGCAATGCGAATGACCATTCGGCCCGTACCGCTCGCGTTTTTCGTGAAGGCTTTGCCGTTTACAAACTTGGCGGTATCTGACAAGGGGACAAGCTGGTCACCTGTTCCGACCATGGAAAGAAACATTGTGTGTGACAACTTGTCGGCCGTGGTTATGAGTTTCGCGTTGGCGGTGATCTTGTCGTCGAGCGCCCCCAGCAACTTCGCAATCGCCCGTTGCTCATCCAGCTCAGGTATTTGGATTGATATCCCTCGAAGCGAAGTCAGCGGTTGTCCGATGCCGGGTGTGCCAACTGTTGAGGCGCGCATTAGCAGCTCGTGCTTGCCCGGCCCTCGGAAGTAGTAGACAACGAAACGAGGATCAACCTTAAGTGGATCCACAGTCAACTTCATCATGCTGGAGGACAACAGCATCTGCCGCTTCCCAACGATGCCCACCCGGCCGATTGCGCCGCGATGAGGGAAGACTAAATCTCCCTCATTCAACAAGCAAGCGGGGAATTTAGCTGCTGTTTCAGGCTCGACAAATACGAGGTCGGACTCATCTAGTTCACCAGCGTCTTTGATGTTCTGGCCGCGAACAACGGGCACTCCCGATGGGACATATAAATCTGCCTTGAGACTTGACCCAAACGGACCGATGGCTATGGAACGTTTGTCAGGCGCTGCGATCTCGGCAATGGTGACAGTCTTGAAACTCATAGGACCCGCCCCAACTGCTCACGCACAACCTGGGCCAGCCGCTCGGACTCTTCGAACTGCTCAAACAGCTCCTTGGAAAGCCGTGCGATCTTCTCTTCTATCGGCTCGCCATCGTCTTCGACATCGGCCGCGCCGACGTACCGGCCCGGCGTCAGTGCGTAGTCCGTTGCCTTGACTTCCGCGAGGCTGGCCGAGTAGCAGAAGCCGGCCTCGTCGTCGTACGTCAGGCCTGCTTCAACCGCCGAAGCGGTGCCGCGCCAGGCGTGGTAGGTGTTGGCGATCTTGGCGATGTCCTCGTCGGACAGGGCTCGTTCGGCGCGGTCCACCATGTAGCCGAGGTTTCGGGCGTCGATGAAGAGCACCTGTCCGGCGCGGTCCACCGAACCACGTGGGCCTGCGGTCTTGTCCTTGGCGAAGAACCAGGTGCAGACGGGGATGCCGGTGCTGCGGAAGAGCTGGGTGGGCAGCGCTACCATGCAGGACACCAGGTCCGCCTCGACCACCTGGGCGCGGATCTCGCCCTCGCCGCCGGAGTTGGAGGACATGGAGCCGTTGGCCATGACCACGCCGGCGCTGCCGCCGGGGGCCAGTTTGGAGATGATGTGCTGGATCCAGGCGTAGTTGGCGTTGCCGGCCGGGGGAACGCCGTACTTCCAGCGGGGGTCGGACTCGGAGCGGGCCCAATCCTTGATGTTGAAGGGCGGGTTCGCCATGATGAAGTCCGCGCCGTTGGTTCCCGTCAGCTCGGGGTGCTGGTCCCGGGCGAAGGTGTCGCCCCAGCGGGAGGCCAGGTTGGCGTTGAGGCCGTGGATGGCGAGGTTCATCTTGGCCATCCGCCAGGTGCGCTCATTGAGTTCCTGGCCGTACACGGAGATGTCCGAGCCCTCCATGTTGTGGGCCGCCAGGAACTTCTCGGCTTGGACGAACATGCCGCCGGAGCCGCAGCAGGGATCGTAGACCCGGCCTTGGTGGGGTTCCAGGACTTCGACCAGGACGCGGACGACTCCAGCGGGGGTGTAGAACTCGCCGCCGCGCTTGCCCTCGGCCTTGGCGAACTTCTCCAGGAAGTACTCGTAGACCTCGCCGAGGAGGTCGCGGGCCTTGCTGGCACCCTGGCCGGTGAATCGGGCGGAGTTGAACAGGTCGAGAAGTTCGCCGAGGCGGCGCTGGTCTACGTTGTCGCGGTTGTAGATGCGGGGGAGGGTGGCGGCCAGGGACTTGTTGTCGGCCATGATGAGTTCCATGGCTTCATCAATAAGCTGCCCGATCGACTTGGGCTCGGCGCCGTCCATCGCCGGCAGGCCCTTGGCGTTGTCGGCCAGGTAGCCCCAGCGGGCCCGCTCGGACACCCAGAACACGCCGCGGCCGGTGTACTCGTCGACGTCGTCGATCAGCTGAGCGATCTGTTCCTCGTTGAGCCCGTCCGCCTCCAACTCGGCCTTGATCTGCCCGCGGCGCTCCTCGAAAGCGTCGGAGACGTACTTTAGGAACACGAGGCCCAGGATCACGTCCTTGTACTGGGAGGCATCCATGGAGCCGCGCAGCTTGTCCGCGGCCTTCCAAAGGGTTTCCTTGAGTTCCTTCATAGTGGACGGGGCGAGGTCCACCTTCAATTTGGGGGGCATTAACGGGTTCCTTCGGTCTGTGGTTCGGCGAGCTTAGGGCTGGGGTCTGTCAGGGTGAGGCTTCCGCCCGCGACGCCGTCCGTAATCAGGGTAGCGAGTTCTTCGAGCAGCCCGAGGCGTTCGCGGGCTTGTTGCTGCTCATGTTGCAGCCGGGCGAGCGATTCGCCCAGCTTCTTGCGTTGGGCATCAGGCGTGCGGCGCAGGCGCCAGTGGCGCCAGGACTTGTCTGCTGCGGAAAGACCGTTGATGTCCGCGGCGATGACGTCCGGTAGTAGCCCGCCGGGGTCGCCAGCGTCAATCCGCAGCACCCGGGCGGGGAAGACGACGACGGAGCCACCTTGTATGTCCACCATTGCCGTGGGCCGGGGGCTCGTGCAAAAGACGACATCGCCGGGATGGGTCAGCCGGCTCGCAGGATAATTGGCGGCAAGGTCCAACAAGCCGATGTGCCGAGGTGGTGCACTGTGTGGGTCAAGCAGCTCCGACGGGCTCAAGACCCGGGTCCCCTCCTGCGGAGTCAGGTCAGCAGCCTCCACACGGTTGCCCTTGATGTACTTGAGGGTGCCGGCGGCGATGAGTTCCTGAACGGAGGCGGACCGGGCTTTCACCTTCGGCTCTGCGGGCAGGACGTTCACGGCAGCCGATTCTCTGGATTCGCTGGACTGCAGCAGGCGCACGAGTTCTTCCACCCGGAGTGCGGCCTCGGCGCCACCGGGGAGCTGAGTCGAACCGTGGGATGGGGCTGTCACCAAGGACTTCCTGCTGGCCAGCAGGAGACGGGTCTGCACGAGCCGGGCGAAGCGGAAGGAGTGGGCGCGCACCGTGGCGCCGTTTCCCATGGAGGCAATGATGTCGCTGACCAAGTCCTGCTTCACGTCTTCGGTGAGGTCTTGG
>Ga0160460_101072_pt1 | contig 10887 bp, 8 predicted proteins | sample HID1973M_E6MG_FD_108238 | JGI IMG/M metagenome (GOLD analysis project Ga0160460, IMG submission 108238) | Enriched mosquito-associated microbial communities from UW Madison campus, WI, USA - HID1973M_E6 MG | ecosystem: Host-associated > Arthropoda: Insects > Digestive system > Unclassified ... | reverse complement strand
CTCGCGTCTTATCTTTACAGCCGCGACTTCAACCGCCTCCTCCGGGTGGCGGAGCAGATCGAGTTCGGCATGGTTGGATTCAACGCTGGCATCATCTCCAACGCCGCTGCCCCCTTTGGCGGGGTCAAACAATCAGGCCTCGGCCGCGAAGGCGGGTCCGAAGGTATCGCCGAATACACCACCACCCAATACATAGGCATCGCCGACCCCTATGAGAACTAAACTACTTGCCGGCGCCACTGGCCGAGTGAACAATGCGACTCGCTAGGATACAAACGGCCGCCGGCCCTCGGCATGCAGTGTTGCGCAACGGCGAGTGGCACCACCTGGAGGACCCGTTTGCCAAAGTCATATCCTTCACAGGGCAGGTGACGCCCGTGGAAGGGGCGAAGCTACTTGTCCCGGTACGTCCCTCCGTCCTGATAGGAATGAGTCACAACCGCCCGGGGAATGAGCATCCGCTTCCCGTACAGGCGTGGCACAAATCCGTACATACGCTGGCGAACCCTGGTGATCGCATCAAAATGACCCAGGACGTCGGTGAAGTACACGTGGAGGGCGAGCTCGCAGTTGTTATCCGTAGGCGCACTACGGGTCTAACCGCTGAAAATGCTACGGACTATGTGCTGGGTTACACAATCGCTAATGACGTCACAAACGCTGACCAAGGACTTATCGATGAAAAACTTTTCCAAGCCAAAGCCGGTGTAAATTACACACCTCTTGGCCCCTGGATTGAGACAGAAATTAGGGATCCTGAAAGGGTCAGCATTACTGTGCGCGTGAATGGCCGTGTTATGGCCAAGTCCGGGTCGTTCAACTTGCCCACGAGCGTCGTGGACTGTCTGGTATACGTCACCCGATGGACGACTCTTGCGCCTGGCGACATCGTGATGACGGGGGCCCCGGGTACATTCGCTGCCGTTAACCCGGGAGACTGCGTGCAAATCAGTCTCGGGGGAATAGGTACTCTAACCAGCTCCGTCGTATGAATACTGCAATGAAGGACCCACATAAGGTGGTCAGGCGCAAGCCTTCGAAGCCTCAAGACCTACTCGTGACACTGATCAAGGTGCGCGGACGCTACTAGGGCGTGTCTGCTAAGTATTCGGCTTTGGATGTTCGAGGCTGGATGGATGCTTCGTGGGAATCTGGTTCAGATGAGTTCTGGTCGGTGATTGGGCAGTCGGTGTGGGAACGCCACCGCCGCTGGTCAGCCGACGGGTCCAGTGAGCGGATGTTCGCGGCGGTAAAGACGGCAACCGGAGCGCAGGACACACGGAGTTGAAGTCACTGCTCTCTGTCGATTCAACCAGTGTTCAGGCCCATCAGCATCCAGCCGGAGCGCCAAAGCTGAGGGTCGATCCCGACCACACAATGGGCAGTGTCGAGTTACAAGTTTCTGCCCGGCGAGTCAGCTGACCACGCGATCGGACACTCCCGAGGCGGGGTAACAATGAAAATCCTGCTCCCACCGACCGGGCGTGCGCGCCGGTCACGATGCTCCTGACTTCCGGCCAGGCCGGCGACAATCCGCAACTGGTGCCGCTGCTCGAAGCCCATAAAATCCAAGACGCCACGCAATTCCGGCTGCTGGCCGATAAGTCCTATTCCCATCCCGCGACGCGCAGCGAGTTGCGGTCCCGCCGGATCAGACACACCATCCCGGAGCGCTCAGATCAAAATGAACGAAGGAAGGCCAAAGGCTTAGCCGGCGGCAGGCCACCGGCCTTCGACAGGGCAATCCCCAAGGAACGCAACACCGTGGAACGCGGCTTCAACCGCCTCAAACACTTGCGCGGAATCGCAACCCGCTACGACAAGTACGCCACCACATTCCTCGGCGGCGTACTACTCGCAGCGATAGTCACATTCCACGAGTCCACAAATAACGACACAATCTAGGCGCTTCGGGCAGGTCACCTTACCCGCAGTTCGCTGAGCGCTGGCCCTTCCAATCGGACCTTGGCCGTCCCCTTCCTTTCAGGCGTCCTTTCGCCGAGCCGAGCCTTGGGGCGCCTGGTTCGCAAAGTTCAATAAAACGATGCCCCCAATCGCCGCAGCGACGGCTGTCATTCTCCCCCAGGTAACCGCCGCCTCCTCCTCCTGATGATTGCATTGCCGTCCAGATGCTGCCAAGGTTCTCCAATGGGCCGGTTTCTGAATGACGTCCTTATGGCGTAGGCCTGTGAGACTTACACACTTCCAGAAGCCGACCCATGTCGATATGTGAGCCAACTGGGGAACTATTGAAGCCGTGACTCCTAACCGCGGAGCCGTTCGCCCTTGGGATCGTAAAACGGCCGACGCGAGACCTTCGCAGGGTAGACACGTCCCTTGCACTGGACCTCGAAGTCACCCGAGAGGTCTACATCAGGGTCAATAGCGGCAATTCCCACTGCTCGTCCCAGCGTGTGGCCATAGCTGCCGCTCGTCATGCGTCCGACAGGAAGGCCGTTGCAGTAGACCGTCTCGTCATGTACGAACACTGGATCAGGATCTTCCAGCGCCACATACACTGTCCGATGATCGGGCGCTGCGGGATCGAGCTTCAAAAGGGCGTCTCTGCCCACGAAACCTCCCAGTTTGTCCATGGAGATGGTGAAACGAAGGCCCGCCGAATAGGGATCATCGATGGGCCCGATGTCGTGACCCAGGTGCCGGAATCCCTTCTCACTGCGAAGTGAATCCAATGCGTGGTAGCCGGCCATTTTGACTCCAAGATCCTGCCCCGCTTCCCACAGCGCATCCAGTACATTCACTGCAATGTCGGCACTCGGGTACAACTCATAGCCCAATTCGCCAACGAAGCTCACGCGCAGACTGTAGGCATAGCCCTCTGCAATTTCTACCATGCGTCCGTGGGTGTATTTCTGTGCTTCGTCGGACCAGTCCTCTGGGGAAACCCGGCTAAGAAGTTCTCGGCTCTTGGGCCCCATGACTCCGATTGTGGCCAGAGCCGCCGTGCAGTCAAACACTGCGGCCGCTTTTCCCCGAGCGATTCGCTTGAGGTATGCAGCTGTCTTTTGCTGCGTAAACGACGGGGTAACGACTAAGAACCGGTCAGGGCCGAGACGAGTGATGGTTCCGTCTAGTTCGATGCCCGCTCGGTCGTTCAAAAAGAGGGTATAGACCGCTTTGTCTGTCTCAACGTCGATGTCTGCTGTTGCGGCCATCTGGCAAACTTCGAGGGCATCAGGGCCAGCAACTTCGAACTTTGCGAATGGACTCAGATCGAAAAGGACCACACCCTCACGCGCTGCTACATGCTCCTCGGCGACGCGGTCGAACCAAGTCGGGCGTCCATAGCTGTAGTCATAGGTCGGAGATGTTCCTGGGTCCCCATACCAATTCGCCCGCTCACCACCGTTAACTTCACCAAAGCAGGCTCCGAGCTCAGCCAGGCGCCCGTGAAGGGGCGTTCGACGGACGTTGCGGCCCGTCTCCATTTGTAGGTTCGGCCAGTGCATCGCATAAAGTCGGCCAAGGCCCTCCTTAGTTCGGGCCTTGAGATACTTGCGGTTGTTTTGGTGTCCCGAAAACCGCTGCACGTCGACTGAGGATGAGTCAAAACCGGGAGTTCCTGAAATGACCCACTCGGCCAACTCCTTACCAATGCCGGGAGCAAAGATGATCCCCTGGGAGTTAAAGCCTGCCGCCACGAAAAGATTGGAAAGTTCTGAGGTTTCCCCCACGGCAAAGTTGGCATCTGGAGTGAAGCTTTCCGGGGCATTCAGGAAGCGGTCGAATCCCGCTGAAGCAAGTGCCGGCACTACCTCTTCGGCCTTCGCTCTAATAGGAGCGAAGTGCTCCCATTCCGGCTCAAACTCGGCAAAACCGCTGGAAGAAATTTCCTCGAGCGGGCGTGGAAGCCCGTCAGGCTCGAAGGCACCGACCAGGAGCCTCCCTGCCTCGTGACGGATGTAATAGCTGTTGTCTAGATCCCTATATACGGGCAATTCAGGCACAGCCCCGCAAATTTCTGCAGATCGGACGTGGATGTGTTCAGCGGCGTACAACGGGACCTTCACACCGGCGGTCGCCGCGAGATCTCGAGTCCACAAACCGCATGCCAAAATCACTCGATCGCAGTGAACGACTCCTTGATCCGTGAGCACGCCGACTACGAGATCGCCTTGGCGAAGGATCTTGTGGACGGCTACGTTTTCGCGTATTTGAGTCCCGAGGCCGTGGGCGAGTTTAGCAAGAGCCACAGTTGCGTGTCCGGGGTTGATGTGACCATCATCAGGTAGTAGGAGCGCTCCAGCAACCCCTGAGTAGCTCGCCAGAGGCCACAATTCCTTGTAGCGGTCCTCAGTCAGCCATTCAGTCCGTATCCCCTGCTGGTCGGCCACGTCCTTTGCATAAAGAAGCTCGTCAACGCGGCCGGCGGTTCGCGCAACGCTAAGGGATCCGGAACGTTCAAATGAAACGTCCAGACCGGACATCTGCTCGAGCTGGCTGTAAAAGTCCAAACCATATTTGGCCAGTTTCGTCATCGTCGTGGTGCCGCGCGCTCCAGTAACCAGTCCTGCAGCATGCCACGAGGTGCCGCTGCCTAGGACGTTACTCTCTAAAAGCAGTGTGTCGGTCTCACCTGCAACTGCGAGGTGATAGGCAATGCTGGCACCAATGATTCCGCCACCAACCACGACCGTCCGCACATGCGTCGGCAGTGGGTCATGGGAAGTATCTGTAAACATGGTGGCGCATATGGTGCGGTCGACAAGCCTGTCCATTAGGGGCCTCATTTCTGCTCAGGTCGTTGCACGACCCTGGGCAAGGGATAGTTGTGCTTAGTTGAAAACGACTGTGCGGTGGCCGTTTAGCAGGATCCTTTGTTCGGCGTGCCACTGAACAGCTCGGGACAGTGCAAGTCGCTCAGCGTCCTGTCCTGTGACTGCGAGTTGAGCGGGACTGTAATCGTGTCCAACCCGGAGAACTTCCTGCTCAATGATGGGTCCCTCGTCCAGTTCGGCGGTGACATAGTGTGCCGTGGCCCCAACCAGCTTTACCCCCCGGTCAAATGCTTGGTGGTAGGGTTTGGCGCCCTTAAACCCTGGAAGGAACGAGTGGTGGATGTTGATGGCCTTGCCAGAAAGTTCGCGGCAAAGATCGTCGCTCAGCACCTGCATATACCGGGCCAGAACGGTCAGATCCACCTGATGTTCTGCAAGGAGAGCCAGGAGCTTTTCCTCTGCTTCTCGCTTGGTTTCTGGTGTTACTGGAATGTGAAAGAAGGGGATGCCCTGAGCGTCTGCAACTGGTTGAAGAGTCGTATGGTTTGAAGCGATGAATGGAAAATCCACCTTGAGTTGCCCAGAGCGCCAACGGAAGAGCAGGTCGTTAAGGCAGTGCCCGGCTTTGGAGACCAGCAGTGCAACCTTGGGCCGATCGGCCGCGTCGACCATTGTCCACTCCATCTCGAATGTGGAGGCCATCGCGAAAAACGCCTTTTTCAGATCGCCAACGGATACGGCTGCTGGGCAAGAGGCCTGCACGCGCATGAAGAATCTGTCTTCCGCGGCGTCATCGAACTGCTGACTGGCAAGAATATTGCAGCCATGGGATACCAAGAACCCGGAGACAGCGTGAACGATGCCAATCCTGTCTCTGCAACTAAGTGAAAGAATTACTTGGCGGAATTCGGCGTTTTCCATGGGACTCCTATTGGGAGATTAGTTCGTTGGGGTGCCCGTGCGAGGAGGGACGGTTCGGGCGGTGTGCCTATAAATAAGGCCTACGCCTGCCAGCTGCTCCTGTATCCTGCATCGACCCTACGGCCCAAAATCAGCCATGACAATGCAGTATTTGTACGAAAAACTAATCATTTTCATACTGCAGGGGGCTGACAACTGGCAATCCGGGAGCTCCCGTGAATGGGGTGTGCAGGGGGTACCGTATCCTCGGCCACGTCCGAGCCTAACGCCGCCACAACTGCCTGACACCGGTGGCCGAGGCGGCATCGCTGGCAGCTGTGGCCAAGTGATTACCTGGGCCAAAGAGCTGGCCCAGGCCCCATGCTCACGGGCACCCACCCAAATCGACTTGTTCTATCGCCCTCAAACCGTTGTCAGTCGGCTTGCTCAAACAGTGCGCGGGGCACCACCACGTGCTGCCGTCTCCCTGCCCCGTAATGAGGGAATAGCAGCAGCATCGCAACAACCCTTTGTTCTGGCCGCGGCTTGTCGGGCCGCCGGTTTCAAGAAGGCTTCGACGTCGTTGCTGGAATGCTTGGTGCATCTGGTCGGACGGATGCATCGATGGAATTGACCGAGCGGCATATGGCACGATTCAGCCCACTATCCCATGTGAAGACAAGGACAATATGGCAACGAAGAAGCTCCCGCCCAGTTGAAGTGGACGGGAGCCTCTTGGCTTTGGATCTATCTCGGAGGCGGGGGTCCGTCACCGCAGTTGATGCAAAGCCGCCGTGTCTCACCTATCAGGTGGTGTGTGCAACTGAGACCTAGATGGAAACTGCGGTCTTCCTTTTGGTGCGGACGGATGCCACAAAGCCGATGAGGAACACCGCGACCGTCCCGATCATTACATAGGGCAGTGCGCTCAGCGGCCCCGGCACAGGGTACATGATTCCGTTGACGTAGAGCCAGAGAACAGTAGCAGACGCCAGGACAGCTCCAATGTTGACCAGAACCGATTTCCTTGGACTGGTGCGATTTAACAACACCGCACCGCCGATGCAGATGAGGAAGTAAGGGATTACCCAGAAGTAGACCAACAACGTGGCAATGTATCCGTAAATTTCCAAAGGCGTGGATGAGGTCAGCCAAAGCATTACGGGGGGGCCAACGAGTGAGGGAATTCCAAGGAAGGCGATGGCTGCCAGCGGGCTCTTGTAGCGCTTGCTGACCTTGGTTAGTGCTGAAGGTAGGAGGCCGTCTGAAGCGGCGGTGACTACCACTCGCGATCCGTAGTTGAAAAATCCGATGAGGCTGGCGAAGACGGCAGCGGCGAGGACCAGGTCGCTAATGTTTGACAAAAAGCCTACCCCTGCTGCTTCAGCTAGTACCGCATTCGGTGAGACCCCAAGAGCGAGCTGATCAGCAGAATCGACAAGGGTCGGTACCTGGATCACTGTGGCAGCAAGGAAGGCCATACCTAGGACGACGGGAACTACCATGATTGCCCGAGGAATAGCGCGGGTAGGGTTTCGGGTTTCTGCGCCAAGGGCTGCGCTGCTTTCGAAGCCGATGAAGAATGTCGAGCCTATTGCTAGACCTTGCAGGAAACTGTTGAAGGTGAAGTCGCTGAGACTAAGCTGTCCTGCCAGATCGACATTTCCGTTGAATGCCGTCGCAATGGTGATGGTCAGCATGACCGGTACGGAAACGATCGTGAGGATGACGCTGGAACGGACTGAAACGTCCAACCCACGGTAGGCGATCCCCATCGCCACCAGCGCCGCTAAGACGTAAATTACCAGTTGTGTTTCTGGTCCTGCTGCGCTGGACAGGCCCACGGACATGAGGAAGCTTCCGATATACAGACCCAGTGAGACGACAAGAACCATAACTACGACTATGTAACCTGGAACCATGGCCGCCGCGATGACGAGTGGGCTCCAGGAGCCAAACACATGGCGAATATAGGAATAGAGAGACCCGGTTCCGATATACCGCCGCGCAAATACGGTGATGAACAGCCCGATGATTGTGAAGGCCACGACCGAGGCGATCATCGCCAGCCACGAAGAGCGTCCTGTGTAAGCTGCGAGGAAGGCTGGGACTGCTGAAAGACCGACAGCGGGAATAAAGGAAGATATTGAGAGCCCCATCACCTGCGATCCGGTGAGGTGCCCCAACTGTAGATCTGCAGGGGTTTTATCTTGAGACGGTGGGGCTTGTCCACCGTCCGTCGATGGTCCTGCGTTTTCAGAAGAAGTTTGCAAAGTCGTACGCCTTTCAGATGAGTCGTGGCCGCGCGGCCACGACACTTAAGTCCTGCTTTTCGACTCGAGGGTCGAAGAAGCAGATTGGGAAGATGTGTCCTTGCACCTAGCAGACAGCGACTTCGGTACGGATCAGGGTCGCGACTAGATTCAGTCTGATCGGACTAACCGAGCCAGTTCACCGGTATTCTCTTCGGTGGTTTCAAACTGGTTAGCCATGCGACAGGTTTGATGCCAGCGGAGGGGCTGAGTCTTGCTGGTCACACGAATGACGGTGCCACGCTCCACGCCATGGAAAAACTTGTGAAGCCGGTGACAACTGATCAGTCCCCGCAGTTCGGTATCCGACGCCCGGACGTAGGAGTGTTATTTCTGAGCAAGGGTGCTCGCACAGGATTTTCAGAAGCTGTCCGACCCGGGCTGGTGGCAGAGGGTCAGGTCGATGCACGGAGTCCATCAAAGCTCCCTCATGGTCAAGGTTGCTTACATGTGACTTACCTTACGCAACCGTCTTAGCGCCAAAAATCAACAAGAGGCCAAAGTTTGGGCCACATTCGTTCTGGCGTACAAGAGGCCTGCCTCATACAGCAGTACTAGGATGCAAATATGGAACAGCAAATGCTGACGGTTAGGGATCTTGTTACTGCTCAGAGTCTGGGTACGACGGTACTTGCCGGTGCGGGCGGCCTTGACCGGCAGGTTCTCTGGGCACATAGCTGTGAGTTGAGCGATCCTGATCGCTGGCTTGGTCCGCATGAGTTACTGATGACCGTGGGTTTGTGCGTTCCCCACAACGCCGAGGAGCAACGCACTTTTATAATCAAACTCGATGAGGCCGGCTTGGCCGGTGTTGCCTTTGGGGATCACACAAGTCTCCCCCCACTCACCCGGGAACTATACGAAGAAGCAGACAATCGCTCCTTTCCTGTACTTCTTACGAATGATGCCACTCCCTTCGCTGCAATCGGGCGGACAGTTGCTGCTGCTACAGCCACTACCCAAACCATGCAAGTACTCAAGCTCAGCAAGCTCTATCAGTTGTCCACTTACGCCCGTACTGACCCGGTACGGATGATGAATGACTTGCAGGCTCTTCTAAGAGCTGGCCTCAGAGTCCTGGATGTACAAACCGGGCTTCCAATTGTGGAGGGGGCAACGCTGGAATCCATGCCCCCTTTTGCACGGGAACGTACCTATGCGCTCCCGGGGGACAGTGACTCCCGGCTCATGATCTTGGAATACCCCGGCGAGGAGGTGAGCAGTTTCCTACTAATCCACGTCCTGCAGGTGGTGGATGTAGCGTTGAGTCAACTTTTGAGGTCACTTCGCCGCCGTTCAGAACGCTCGGCGCAAACGCTTGCGTCCGTCTTGGAAGGTCGCAGCCCAGATGGGCTGGAAACCCTTCTGGGCCCGAGCGGTACTTCGCTGGGATATCAACTTGTCGCAGTGGCATTAGAAGACGGGAACAAGGCGGCTCGAGCGGCATCCATCCAGTCACTGCCAGTCCTAGCTGGCTTCGGAGGCAAGTCGTTTTTTATTCTGATGCCCGAGCAGAGCCGAAATGAGGTCCGGCAGCTGCTCCAGCGCCTCGACGTCCGGGCCGGAGCATCCTCAACATACCTTGACCTGCGGGATGCTAAAGCTGCCGCAGATGAGGCCGAAAAGGTCTTCTCATCCGGCGGGACGAACGACCAATGGACCGACTTCATTGGAGTCCCTGTATCGCTACTTACTCGATCCAGAAAGGAAGCGTCCGCCATCGTCCAACAGGTCCTAGGTGGGCTCGCAGGTACAGATCCTAAATCGACTGCTCTGCGTGAGACACTTTTCACCTTCCTTGCCCACGACCGCAGCTGGAATGAAACGGCAGCGGCTCTTGGAATCCACCGTCAAACCCTGTCTTATAGGCTGACCCGAATCAAAGAAGTCACCGGGCGAGACATCGCTTCTTCAGCGGACTTTTCTGCCTTCTGGCTCGCGTTTCAAGCCTGGCCCTCTTACTCGGCCAGATCCGACTGAAGTCCTCTGCCTGCGGCATTCCAGTTCCTGTCCAGAAGGGGTGGCGAACTGTCGTATACCCCACGTTTAGCAGCCCGTCCCTGTAGCTACGGTCTGTAACTTGTGCCTTCCGAATTAGCAGTCCTTACTGGGACATCCAAGGAATCACACAAAAAGAACTGAACTTTTTGGCTTTCCGTACCATGACTGCCGCTGCCGGAGCGCTTAACGTCGATGGACAGGGGTTGTCGCTGGTTCCAAGAGATGCGGCAACCCCTGAGCAACAAGAACGGTGGCTCAAGTTACCCGCACCTTTTAAAGCGTTGATTCCTGTTCTTCGGTAGGTCAATTCCTGCAGTCAAGCCCCTCCCCTACACCCTCTCGTCCACGAGCACGTGGCCTTTGAGGAACAGAAAGGTTTCCAATGAAGACAGCAACAGTTTCGGACGGACACATCACCAAACCGGGCGGCACCGTCGCCAGCCTGGGGTGGCACCCTTATCTTGCGCTTGAACCTGCCGGCTCTGGATGTGAAGAGCATCCATGCAGATTCTGCAACATTCCGGAAACTGATTGAGCGGCCGACGAAAGTGCTCCCTCTAGCGGTGACTAAACTCCGTTTGACACTTGTGCCAACGACGTCCAGAAGTGGCGATACAGGATTAGGCGGTCTTGTCTTCCAACGGTCCTCAATTTTGGCAACGGTGCAGGCGCCTCAGCAGAAACTCAGGCTCGACCGCGGTGAATGTCGCGGGCGCTGCGGGCGTCCTTAGCGGCGGTGACGCCTTCCTGCAGGGTTGAAGGTACACATGTACCATTTCCAGTGCTGATTTGATTTGGCACGGGCGGCGCGGTGCCGCCGATCTCGGCCTCCCGCCGGTGAGATCGCTTCCTTGCCCGGCCGATCAATAGCAAACTCGACGCTCACCTCGTGCCACCGAGTACAGTAACGCAACGATGGCCGCCAAGTACGCAGT
>Ga0160460_101069_pt1 | contig 10906 bp, 10 predicted proteins | sample HID1973M_E6MG_FD_108238 | JGI IMG/M metagenome (GOLD analysis project Ga0160460, IMG submission 108238) | Enriched mosquito-associated microbial communities from UW Madison campus, WI, USA - HID1973M_E6 MG | ecosystem: Host-associated > Arthropoda: Insects > Digestive system > Unclassified ... | reverse complement strand
GCCACGAGCAGCTCACGCACACGGCCGGGCGGGTCGTCGCTGCCGAACTCCACCTCCTGCGTCGCCGCGTACGGCTCGGGGTTGCGCGACAGGTTCACGAACGAGCCGCCCGCGAGCTCGGCCGTGGGGATCACGACGGTGCCGTTGCCGGTCTCCAGGTGCACCGCGCGCCAGTTCACCTCGACGATCTGCCCGCGCGCGGCGCCCGTCTCGATCCAGTCGCCGAGCTCGAACGGCGCCTCGAACACGAGGAACAGGCCCGACACGATCGACCCGACCGCGTTCTGGAGGGCCAGGCCCACCACGATCGAGGTGATCCCGAGTGCCGCGAACACCCCGGCGACGTCGGCATCCCACACCCACCAGAACACCGCCGCGATGCCGAGGATGATGAAGACGAACCGGATGAGATCGCTGAAGATCGTGGGGAACCGATCGCGCCACGAGCCCTTCTCGGCGCGATGGAACACGAGGTGGTTGACGGCGTTGATCGTTACCACGATCACCAGCAGCCCGAAGATGGTCCACACCACCTTCGGCCACGTGCCCGAGCCCTCCCACGCGCCGGGCTGACTGAGCAGCACCAGGATGCCGGCGACCGGCACGAGGTAGTTGCGCACCATCAGCACGATCGGCGCGGCGCGGCTGCCGCGGCGCGCGAGCGCATTGTGGAACTCCGTCAGCCCGATGAGCGCGAGCGGCAGCCCCACCGAGACGACGACGGCGGGCCAGAACCACGGCTGCGAGACGATGTCGGCCACGGATGCCTCAGCCCTCGGCCACGACGATCGCCGGGGCCTGCACCTTCCAGACGCGCTGGCCGCCCGACTGCGTCTCGATCTCCCCCGCGGGAAGCACGGCGATCGAGTCGGGCAGGCGCTCCGCGACGCGCTGGGTGATGTAGATGCCGGGCTCGTCGGAGTCGCCCTGCACGCGGAACGCCAGGTTCACGGCATCCCCCCACATGTCGTACACGACCCGCGCACGACCGATGAGGCCGCTGGTCACCTTGCCGGAGTCGAGGCCGGCGCGCAGCGTCAGCGACACCCCCTGCTGCGTCGAATAGCGCTCGAGGATCGTATCGAGCTCGAGGGCGAACTCGACCGCCCGCCGGGCGTTGTCCACGCGCGGCGTCGCGAGCCCGCAGCTGGCGAGGTAGCTCTGGCGCGTCGTGCGCACACGCTCGACGCCATGCCGCTCGGCGGCCTCGTCGAACGCGCGGATGAGGTCGTTGAGACGGGCGATCGCGTCGTCGGACGACATCGACAGCGCGAGCGCCTCGAAGCCGACGATGTCGGCGAACACGACCGTGACATCGTCACTGTCCTGCGTGATCGCGTCGTCGCCCAGCTTGTATCGGCTCGCCATCCCCTCGGGCATGAACGACAGGATGAGGTCCTCGTTGGCCTTCTCCTGCTGGGCGATGAGGTGCGACTTCACCTGCAGGCTGCGACTCATGTCGTTGAACGCGTTCGCGACATCGCTGAGCTCGTCGCTGGAGCCCGCGTCGACCTGCACGCCCTCGTCGCCCGCGGCGATGCGCTGAGCGGCGGTCTTGAGGCGGCGCAGCGGCCGCACGAACACCTGTGCGAGCACCAGCGACAGCACGCACACGAAGATGATCATGGCCGCCGTCGAGAGGATGAGGTTGCGCGTGAAGTCCTCGACCGGGACCATCGCCTCCTGCTCGGTCTCCTGCGCGACGATCACCCAGTCCAGCCCGTCCACCTCGAGCGGTGCATACGCGGTGAGGCTCGGCCGGCCCAGGTAGTCGCTCTCCAGCAGCGTCCCGGAGTCCCCGGCGAGGGCCCGGGTGACCGCTGTGCCCGCGATCGCCTGCTGCAGCAGGGTGTTGCCGTTGTTCACGCTCAGGGCGGCGGCGGCGGGCGCGAGACCGGCGGCGACGGCATCCGTCTGATACGCCTCCGCGTCGTCGAGCAGGGCCCGCGAGACCGACCGCATCGTGCCGTCCTCTCCCACGAGGTACGTCTCACCCGTCGCGCCCAGGCCGTTGAGCTCCCACTCCCCGGCCACCGTCATGACGTCGTCGATCCGCTCGATCGGCAGTTCGATCGCCAGAGCCCCGAGCACCTCCCCCTGGTCGGCGATGGGCACCACGGCCCAGCCGGCCGGCGCACCGAGGCTCGGCCCGTACGCGGCGAAATCGGCGAGCACGACGTCGCCGACGATGTTGCGGTCCATCGCATCGCGGTACGCGAGGGCGAGGTTCGAGAGCCGGTACGGCCCGTCGAAGAGGTTGGTGCCGAGGTCGACGCCCTTGTAGGCGGTGTAGACGACGTTGCCCTCGGTGTCGAGCATGAGGACGTCCTCGTACTCCTGCAGCTCGGTCATCGAACGGTAGTAGTCGTGGTACCGCGCATGCGCCGCCGACCACGCGCTGCCGTCGCCGGCGTCGTCGGCGACGATCGCGTCCTCCCACGAGTCGTACGGGATCACGTAGTGGTACTGCAGATAGGTCTCGGCGGCGTCGCGCGGCGCGAACGCCGAGCCGTCGACATCCTGACCGGTCGCCTCCTCGAGATCGGCGGCGAACGTGTCGCGGTAGTACGAGTCGACGGCGGCGGATGCCTCGGAATCGGGCGCTCGCGTGTTCAGCTCGGCGAAACCCTCGGCGAAGGCGCGCACGGCCGCCTTGCTGGTGTCGTTGAGCGCCGACAGCCTGACCGAGTTCTCGATGGAGCGGAACAGCTGAGCGACCTCGCGGCTGCGGTTCTCCCGGATCTCGACGAGCTTCTCGTAGGCGATGGCTCGCAGCGCCTCGGTGCCGTTGACGTACCCGATGATGCCCACGACGATGCTGGACAGGACGCTGACCGAGAGCAGCATGATGAGCAGGATCGAGTAGATCGACAGGCCCGCACGCGTGCGGGCTCGTGGCGTGCCCACCCAATGCGCGGGTGTCGCCGCGGGCGTCTCCGATCCGGACACGCTCTCTCCCCTCGTACGCCGCCGTTCCTCACGTGCAGCGGCGCTGGAAGCATCCCCAATTGCCCCGGCGCGCCGAGGTTGGGGCCAACAGTAGCGCTCGGCCCGCTTCTGGCATAGAGCCGCATCGCGCGCCGCTGATACGCCCAGCCGGGCCGCGTACAATTGCCGTTTCCCCACACCTTCGTTCGCGAGAACCCATGACGTCGACTGCGCCCTCCGCCACCTCGCCCGCCCGCTTCGCCGGGCTGGACGGCATGCGCGCGATCGCGGTGGTGCTCGTCGTCGTCTACCACCTGTTCCCGCCGGCACTGCTGCCCGGCGGCTTCGTCGGGGTCGACGTGTTCTTCGTGATCAGCGGGTTCCTCATCACGAGCCTGCTGCTGCGCGAGCAGGCAGGGAACGGCCGCATCGCGCTCGGCAGGTTCTGGCAGCGCCGCGCCCGCCGGCTGCTGCCCGCACTCGGGATCGTGGTCGCCGTCTGCTCGGCGCTGGCCTGGGTGGTGGGCGGGGATGTCCTCGTCGACCTCGACAGGCAGGTGCTCGGCGCCGCGACCTTCGGCTACAACTGGGTCTCCGTCGCCGGCGGCGGAGGCTACTTCGCGGCCGCCACCCCCGAGCTGTTCCGCAACTTCTGGTCCCTCGCGGTCGAAGAGCAGTTCTACGTGCTGTGGCCCCTCATCTTCCCCCTGTTCCTGCTGCTGCCGCGGACTTGGGCGCGCACGGCGGCCGCCTTCGCACTGGCCACCGCCTCGGCGGTCTGGATGGGCGTCGCCGTAGCGGGTGGCGGCGACGTCACCCGCGCCTACTTCGGCACCGACACCCACGCGTTCGGGCTGCTGCTCGGCGTGGGCCTGGCGTTCCTGATGGCACCGCTCCTACGCGCGAAGGCGGGCCCGCCCACCGTGCTGGTCGCGACCACGAGCGACGGCGCTGAAGGACCGCGGTGGCGCGCCATCGACGCCGCACCCGCGGCATCCGCGGCGCGGCCGAGGTGGGTCGCCTCCCGTGCGGCACGCCATGCCACCGGTATCGCCGGCGTGCTCGCCCTGGCGGGGCTGCTCGGCCTCGCGACGCTCCCGCAGACCGACTCGGCCGCGACCTTCCCCGGAGCGCTCCTGGCCGCCAGCGTCCTCAGCGCCGTCGCCATCGTCGCCGGCGTCTGGCCGGGCTCGTGGTTCGGGCCTGCACTCGATGTGCGGCCGCTGCGGTGGATCGGCGACCGCTCGTACGGCATCTACCTGTGGCACTGGCCGCTGCTCGTACTGGCGGTCGCCGCATTCGCCCCCGACGAGACGGTCGCCGCGGCGCCGATGTGGCTCGGCCTGGGTGTGCTCGCCGCGACGGCCGCGGCATCCGCTCTGTCGTTCCGCCACGTCGAGACGCCCGTGCGGCGGTACGGTGTCCGCGCCTCGGCGCGCACGCTCACGGCACGCCTGCGAGGCGGTCCCGGCGCGCGGCTTCGCGCACTGGGCGTGGCGCTGGCCGGCGCGCTCGTCCTCGCCGGCGCCGGCGCGGCGATCGCGGTCTCGCCCGACGAGACGAGCGCCGAGGCCGCTGTCGAAGCGGGCCGCGCGGCTCTCGAGAAGGCCATGCGCGAGACGCCCGCCCCGATCGCGCCCACTCCGTCGACCCCGGATGCCTCCCCCACTGACATCACCGGCGACCAGATCAGCGCCGTGGGCGACTCGGTGATGCTGGCCTCCGCCGGGGGCCTGGTCGAACGCCTGCCGGGCATCGAGGTCGACGCGGCGGTCTCGCGCTCGATGTGGGCCGGCCCGGGCATCGTCGACGACCTTGCCGCGAGCGACCGGCTGCGCCCGTACGTCGTGGTCGCCCTCGGCACGAACGGCCCCGTCGATCCCGGATCGCTCCAGAAGCTCGCCGACACCATCGGTCCCCAGCGCAGTCTGGTGCTCGTGAACGCCTACGCTCCGCGCGAGTGGATCGCCGGCGTCAACGCCGAGCTCGCCGCGTTCGCCGCCGACCGCCGCAACGTCATCGTCGCCGATTGGTCGGGTGCCATCGCCCCGCACGAGGATCTGCTCGCCGGTGACCACATCCACCCGGGCGACGCGGGCGGCAGGATCTTCGCAGACACCGTCGCGTCCGCCGTCGACGAGCTGGCCGACCAACGCCGCGCCTATGCGGCCGATCGCGCAGGCCGTCTCGCCGAGATCCTCAGCGTCGACCTCACGTCCTGACCCCTTCGCGGCCCCCTGCCCGCCGCATCTTCTTCTCTCTTCCCCCTCCCCCTCCCTCTCCCTCTCTGGCGGCGAAACCACCCCTTCTCGGCGAATCCACCTCCGATGGACGCCCCACGACGGGTGGTCTCGGCGAGAAGGGGTGGTTTGGCGGAGAAGAAGCGGGAGCGAGCGGGCGTGGGCGCGAGCGGGAGGCCGCAGACGCAGCGAGACCCGCCACCCGGTGGGTGGCGGGTCTCGCTTGTGCAAGGGTGCCAGGCGGCGACGCCCGGCGGATCCGAATTACTCGGACTTCTCCTCGGCGGGGGCCTCGACGGCCTCCTCGGCAGCAGCCTCGGCCGCGGCGCCCTCCTCCTGCGACTCGGCGCCGGCGTCGGCTGCCTCGTCGGTGGCGGGGGTCTCCTCGGCGGGGGTCTCCTCGGCAGGAGCCTCGTCGGCGACCGGAGCGGCCTTGGCGGCGGTCTTCTTGGCCGACGGCTTCTTCGTCACGGGCTCGAGGACGAGCTCGATGACAGCCATGGGCGCGTTGTCGCCCTTGCGGTTGCCGACCTTGGTGATGCGGGTGTAGCCGCCCTCACGGTCCGCGACCAGCGGCGCGATCTCGGTGAACAGGACGTGCACGACTTCCTTGTCACCGATGACCGACAGCACGCGACGACGCGCGTGCAGGTCGCCGCGCTTCGCGAACGTGATCAGTCGCTCGGCGAGCGGACGCAGGCGCTTGGCCTTGGTCTCGGTCGTCTTGATCGACTTGTGGGTGAACAGCGCGGCGGCCAGGTTCGCAAGCAGCAGGCGCTCGTGGGCGGGGCCGCCTCCGAGGCGGGGACCCTTGGTGGGCTTGGGCATTCTCAGTTACTCCAGGATGAAGAATCGGTCGGGGGGAAGGGATGCCGGGAGTCCCGGCATCCGATCACACGGTCTCGTCGTCGTAGCCGCCGTAGAAGTGCGCGCCGTCGAACCCGGGGACCGAGTCCTTCAGCGACAGGCCGAGCGAGACGAGCTTGTCGCGCACCTCGTCGACCGACTTCTGACCGAAGTTGCGGATGTTCATGAGCTGCGTCTCCGAGAGGGCGACGAGCTCCGACACGGTGTTGATGCCCTCGCGCTTGAGGCAGTTGTACGAACGCACCGACAGGTCGAGGTCCTCGATCGGCATCGACAGCTCGTTCGAGAGGACCGTCTCGACCGGCGCCGGGCCGATCTCGATGCCCTCGGCCTCGACGTTGAGCTCACGGGCCAGGCCGAACAGCTCGGTCAGCGTGCGACCGGCCGACGCGACGGCGTCGCGCGGGGCGATCGAGGACTTGGTCTCGACGTCCAGCACGAGCTTGTCGAAGTCGGTGCGCTCACCGGCACGCGTCGCGTCGACGCGGTACGAGACCTTGAGCACCGGGGAGTAGATCGAGTCGATCGGGATCTGGCCCGCCTCGGCGTACTCGTTGCGGTTCTGCGTCGCCGAGACGTAGCCGCGGCCACGCTCGATGGTGAGCTCGAGCTCGAACTTCGCGGTGTCGTTGAGCGTCGCGATGACCAGTTCGGGGTTGTGCACCTCGACACCGGCGGGAGCGGAGATGTCGGCGGCGGTGACCTCACCGGCGCCGGTCTTGCGCAGGTACGCGGTGATGGGCTCGTCGCGCTCGCTGGAGACGACCAGCTGCTTGATGTTGAGGATGATCTCGGTGACATCCTCCTTGACACCGGGAATGGTGCTGAACTCGTGGAGGACGCCGTCGATGCGGATCGACGTCACGGCCGCGCCGGGGATGGACGACAGGAGGCTGCGACGCAGCGCGTTGCCGATCGTGTAGCCGAAGCCGGGCTCCAGCGGCTCGATGACGAAACGGCTGCGGAACTCCCCGATCTTCTCCTCGGTCAGAGTGGGACGCTGTGCGATGAGCACTATGTGTTCCTTTCGATCACGTGCCCGCTATATGACACGTGCGGTGGGTGAGGTGTTGAGTTTTACTCGCCGGATGCCTCGGGCGGAGGCGTCCGTGAAGCGTGCGTTAGCCCTTCGACAAGCTCAGGGATCGATCCCTGAGCTTGCCGAAGGGCGGGAAATCAGACGCGGCGACGCTTGGGCGGACGGCAGCCGTTGTGGGCCTGCGGCGTCACGTCCTGGATCGAGCCGACCTCGAGGCCTGCGGCAGTGAGCGAGCGGATCGCGGTCTCGCGGCCCGAGCCCGGGCCCTTCACGAAGACGTCGACCTTCTTGACGCCGTGCTCCTGCGCCTGGCGGGCGGCGGACTCCGCTGCCATGCCGGCGGCGTACGGCGTCGACTTGCGCGAGCCCTTGAAGCCCACGCCACCCGACGACGCCCAGCTGATGACGGCGCCCGACGGGTCGGTGATCGAGACGATCGTGTTGTTGAACGTCGACTTGATGTGGGCCTGGCCCAGCGCGATGTTCTTCTTCTCCTTGCGGCGCGGCTTGCGCGCTGCGGACTTGGCCTGTGCCATTGCTTTGCTCTCCTAAACCCTGGGGGCCGCGCCTTAGCGCGCCTTCTTCTTGCCGGCGACGGTGCGCTTCGGGCCCTTGCGGGTACGGGCGTTCGTCTTCGTACGCTGACCGCGCACCGGGAGGCCGCGACGGTGGCGCAGGCCCTCGTAGGAACCGATCTCGACCTTGCGGCGGATGTCGGCGGCGACCTCGCGGCGAAGATCGCCCTCGACCTTGTAGTTGCCTTCGATGTAGTCGCGGAGGGCGACGAGCTGGTCGTCGCTGAGGTCCTTGACGCGGATGTTCTCGTCGATCTCCGTCGCTGCGAGGATCTCGTTCGAGCGGGTACGGCCCACGCCGTAGATGTACGTGAGGGCGATCACCACGCGCTTGTCGCGCGGGATGTCAACGCCGGCAAGACGTGCCATGCGGTTTCTCCTGAGAGTTGGTGGAGGTGTGGAGCAGTGTCGGTGCCCGGGCCTCCAGCCCGAGGTGTCCCCCGCTGTCGCCCGAACATGTCGGGGTGGCGGGTTCTGACGCTGCCTAAGTCGTATTCAGTTGTGGATACCGGATGCCGCGGACCGCGGCATCCGGCAAGACCTGATGTCAGCCCTGGCGCTGCTTGTGACGCGGGTTGCTCTTGCAGATCACCATGACGCGACCGTGGCGACGGATGACCTTGCAGTGGTCGCAGATGGGCTTGACGGAGGGGTTGACCTTCATGTTCTTTCCTGTTCGCTGTCTTCACCGGGCACGCTCGGCTCGCGGAGCTCGTCGACGCGTGGGGTGTTACTTCTCGACCGGTCTAGCGGTAGCGGTAGACGATGCGCCCGCGGGTGAGGTCGTAGGGCGAGAGCTCCACGACGACACGGTCCTCGGGGATGATGCGGATGTAGTTCTGCCGCATCTTGCCGGAGATCGTGGCGAGCACCTTGTGACCGTTGCTCAGCTCAACACGGAACATCGCGTTGGGCAGGGCCTCGGACACGACGCCCTCGATCTCGATGACACCGTCTTTCTTCGCCATACGCTCGCTAACACTTGTGCAGACCGGTCGATCTGCGGTGGATGGGATTCGGTGCGGCGACACGCCAATACAGGCGCAACGCACCAAAGATCAAGCATACGTGATAGTGGATGCCTCGGCAAATGCCTGCCCCACGGTCACGGCGCGCATTCAGGAACGCCGGCGGCGCGCGACGGTGCCCTCCGCTGTTCGGCCAATCCACCCCTTCTCGCCGAGGCCACCTTTCATGGACCGACCATCGTGGGTGGATTCGCCGACAAGGGGTGGATTGGACCCACGATGCCCGGGCCGGCGAACCTCGCGGAGCGCCTCGAGCCTATGCCGGCGCGTGAATGTGGAACGCCGCGAGTCGTTGCCGCAGCGCAGCGGCCGAAGCGATGTGCGACATCTCCCACCGGGCGAAGCGGCGGTTCGATCTGCCACGGATCCAGTCCTCGCGGTACTTCTCCTCGAGCAGCGCCTGCTCAGGCGTGCGGCCGGCCAGGAACGCGGCATCCGTGTACTTGCTCTTGCCGTCGAACTCCCCCCACGCCCCGACATCGTCCAGCCCGAAGTCGATCGCCCACGCCTCCCCGTCCGGCCCCGCGAAGGGCACCTGCAGACGTGGCGGCGCGAAGCCGAGGTCGTTGAGGAGGAGCCTGCTCACGCTCTCCCCGGGCAGCTGGGCTCTTCCGTCCGCGAAGGCGGCGACGAACCTCGCCTGGCGGATACCGCGCGCGCCGGCCGCCTTCGACAGTCGGTTCAGCAGTCCTCGTCGGAAGTCGTCCGCCGCCTCGCTGTCGTAGCACCGTGCACGCGCATCCCAGGCGACGTGGCGCAGAGCGGCGTCTGCCGCTGCGATCGCCGCTTCGCGGGGCAGCGTCCGGGCAAGGTCGACGACTGTTCGTGACAGTGAGCTGCACGGCAGGCCATCGATCACGACTTTGTCCTCGTCAGGAAGCGAGACTCCGTGATGAGCCAGGCCGGCCTTCGGCCGCGCGACGGCATCGGTGCGTGGGCCGGCGACGTGCACGTACTCCGGTGTGACGCGAAACAGCGGGAGGCGGTGCGCGACGGCGGCCGATACCCCCACGAAGACCACTTCGCCATCCCGGCGCGCGGCGTCGGCGGCGACGACCTGGATGAGATGGCGATCCTCGACGTGTATCCCGGTCCAGCCGCGCGCGCCCACATAGAAGCCGGTGCGTACCCGGTGGATCTCGCCGGACGTGATCAGGCGTCGAAGCTCGCGCTCGGTCGTTCCGCCTGCCAGGATCTCTGCGCGGCTCTGGACGCGCCCGCGTGCGTCACCGATGTCCATGCTTCCACCCTCGACGACACGTCCGAGGGACTCAGCCGTCTCGACGCGAACTGTGGACCGCGGCCCTCCCCGACCCGCTGTGGAGGAACCCGCGGGGTTCCGCCTCGCCCTCGCGCCGGATCACGCCCATCAGGATCACGCCCAGCAGGATCACGCCCAAACCACCCCTTCTCGCCGAATCCACCCGGCATGGGAGGTCGGCGCCGGGTGGTCTCGGCGATAAGGGGTGGTTTGGACACAACAACAGCAACAGGCTGCTCGGACCTAGCGACCGCGGGGGCCCGGATGCAGAAAGGGGACGGATGCCGCGGGGGCGCGGCATCCGTCCTCTCACACGCCTACTGGAACAGCGTGGCCAGCGAGCCCGCGGGCGGCAGCGACGAGTTCGCGATGACCTGGCCGTTGACGGCGATGGTCGGGGTGGCGATGCCCGAGCCTCCCGGCTGGATGGGCGTCTTCTCCGTCATCGCCGTGACATAGCCCGCGTACGTGCCGTCGTTGACGCACGAATCGATACCCGTGACCCCGACGCCCGCGGCGATGTCGATGATCTCGTTGTTCGTCAGGCCCTTCGAGCCCTCGGACGGCTGGTTCTCGAACATCGCCTGCAGGAATGGCAGCGACGCGTCGGCGTCGGCGATGGCCACGCAGTAGGCGGCGCTGGCCGCGCGGGTCGAGAACTGCGTGCCGCTGGACTGCCGGTCGAGGATCGAGATCGGGTGGATGCCGAGGGTCATGCTGCCGTCGTCGACCATCCCCTGGATCTCGGAGCCGTAGACCTGCTCGAACTGGTTGCAGACCGGGCACATGAAGTCGACGTAGGTGTCGAGCCGGTTCTCGCCGGCGCCCACGAGGATCGCGCCCGTCTCGGAGTCGATGTTCGACGCGGACGGCGTGTTGACCTCGGTCGGCAGCGGCTTGGGCGTCGCCGCGTTGTTCAGCGTCACGACGAGGACCGTGACGAGCACGAGCGCTACGACGACGCCCAG
>Ga0160460_101065_pt1 | contig 10945 bp, 7 predicted proteins | sample HID1973M_E6MG_FD_108238 | JGI IMG/M metagenome (GOLD analysis project Ga0160460, IMG submission 108238) | Enriched mosquito-associated microbial communities from UW Madison campus, WI, USA - HID1973M_E6 MG | ecosystem: Host-associated > Arthropoda: Insects > Digestive system > Unclassified ... | reverse complement strand
GTTCGCCATCGCCCCGCGCCACCCGCTCGCCAGCGCCCGCCAGCCGCTGGCCCGCGACGACATCGTGCGGCACCGCGCCGTGGTGGTGGCCGACAGCTCGCGGCAGGGCGCGGGCCGCGGCTACGGCACCGTCGGCGGCCAGCCGGTGCTGGCGGTGCCGAGCATGCGCGCCAAGATCCTCGCGCAGCGCGACGGGCTCGGGGTGGGCTGGCTGCCGCGCCAGCGCGTGGCGGGACTGCTGGAACGCGGCGAACTGGTGGAGATGCGCACGGCCACGCCGCGCGAGCCGAACGTGCTGTATCTGGGCTGGCGCGGCGACCAGGAAGACGGCAGGGCGCTGCAGTGGTGGCTGGGGCAGTTGGCGGAGGAGCGGCTGGCGCGGGTGCTGGTGCAGGGCATGGACCTCTTTCCCTGACGTTTCCCGGCACCCTGAACGAGCCGCCCGGACTTGTTCGACGAACCTGCACGTTTCCCCCGCCTGCGCCGTATATCCCGCAGGGGTTGGTGGTCCACCATGAAGTCACCATCAGGACACGTTCAAAAAAGGAGAACGCCATGACCACCCCGACCACCCCCACCACCAGCAAGCGCTTCGCGGGCAAGACCGTCCTCGTCACCGGCGGCAACAGCGGCATCGGCCTCGCCACCGCCCAGGCCTTTGCCGCCGAAGGCGCGCAGGTCATCATCACCGGCCGCAATGCCGACTCGCTCGAAGCCGCGCGCGCCACGCTCGGCCCCGATGCCACCGCCATCCGCAATGAAGCCGGCCCGGTCGCCGCCGCCCGCCAGCTTGCCCGGCAGATCCGCGAGCAGGGCGTGCGCCTCGACGCCGTCTTCATCAACGCGGGCGTGGCGAAGTTCGCGCCATTTGCCGAGGTGACGGAAGAACTGTGGGACGAAACTTTCAACGCCAACGTGAAGGGCGCCTACTTCCAGATCCAGTCGCTGGCGCCGTTGTTCAACCGGGGCGCATCGGTGATCCTCAACGGTTCGATCAACGCCCACGTCGGCATGCCGGCGTCGTCGGTCTACGCGGCGAGCAAGGGCGCGCTGATCACGCTGGCGAAGACGCTGTCGGCCGAGTTGCTGCCGCAGGGCGCGCGCGTCAACGTGGTCAGCCCCGGGCCGATCACCACGCCGCTCTACGGCAAGCTGGGCTTCGATGCCGAGACGCTGGAAAAGACCGCCGCCGCCATCCAGGGCCAGATCCCGCTCGGCCGCTTCGGCACGCCCGCCGAACTGGCGTCCACCGTGCTGCATCTGGCGGCGCCCGAGTCGGCGTTCATCGTCGGCACGGAAATCATCGTCGACGGCGGCATGAGCCAGCTTTGAGGCTGCAAGCGCGTCAATTGCCCGGATGGTTGGGTGTTCTGGCTGAAGAAATACGCTCTTGAGAATCGCATGCGTCGCAAGGGCCTTGCTAGTTCATCCCGGGCCTCCTTGGCCAAAAGCGATACCGATATCATGGGCGGTCAGATTGCTTGCAAGATCCAGCTTCCGAAGTCAGCCTGCAGCGAGATCTCTCCGGTCAACAGGCAGAGGCCCGCTGGCGAGAAGAAATGTGAACTTTTGTCACGACAGTACGATTCGTAGGAATCGCCCCATATCAATCCAGATCTGCACGGAGTAGCCTTTTGGCTGCCCCGTGATCTGTACCCGGCTGCTTCGCGCGCAGGTCTCGCGGCCCATTCCCTCACCACCGGAGATCTGACCGCATGGCCTTGCGTTACTTTGTCAGCGCCTTCCCTGCTTACCGCGCCGCATCCGTGGCCGGCGGTGTTCTTGCCCTGCTGCTCACCGGCTGTGCCAGCGGCGGCGGAATCTCCACCGATCGCTCCGATAGATTTGTCTATGCCTCGGTCGGTGGTGTCAACCACACGAATCGCTTCGTGTACGAATTTAGCATTGATGGGACGCCGGGCCACAATATGCGCGCCTATGGTTCCGCCAATGCGGGCACCTGTTGCGTGGGCGTTCCGCGTGTCTATCGCCCCGGCATGAAAGTCACAGTTAGCTGGAATATGCCAGAGGGCAGGCAGGATGTGATCAAGACCAAGTTGGTTGAGGTCGAGCCATACACCGAGGCGGGCACCATCTATGCCCATTTTTTCCCCGATGACGTGGTCCGCGTGGTCGTGTCCGCGCGGAATGGTCCGCACAACCCGGACCATCCCATTCCCTACCCCGTTGATCCAAACGAGAACAAGGAGTCGCAACGATGAGCGGCCATATCGCGGCACCCGACCGCACGCTTGCGCTGGATCCTGCCCAGTGCTGTTCCCTGACGCCGACAGAGATGATGCGGATGCTGGGGACCAAGCCGGCGTCCACGTTCGGAGCGGGTAAGAGGTGTCAGACCATCGTCAACGTGGGGCTGTTCTTCGACGGCACCAACAACAACATGGAGCGGGACTACAACAAGCCCGCTCCCGCCAAGCGCTTTCACAGCAACGTCGTCCGCCTGTTCAATGCGTATCCGGACGACAAGCACAATACCCCGGACAGGAGCGAGTACTTTTATCCCTTCTACCTGCCGGGCGTGGGCACTCCCTTCCCGCAGATCGGCGAGATGGGCGAGAGCACCATGGGCCGGGCCTTCGCGGCCGGCGGTCAGGCCCGCATCCTCTGGGGGTTGCTGCAGGTCTATAACGCCGTGCACCGGGCGGCCTTCAGTGACCTGTCCATGATGACCGACGATGAAATCGCCGCCAGGATCAAGGACTACGAGCGGCGCGTGGATCACCACCAGGACGATCGCATCTATCCCGAAGATCCGCCCATGAAGCGCAAGGACTGGTTCGTGCCACTGACGCAAGAGCTTTCCGGCAAGCTGCGCAAGCAGCTCGACATGAAGCGCAAGCCGGAAATCCCTTTTGTCTCGCTATCGGTCTTTGGCTTCTCGCGCGGCGCGGTCGAGGCACGGGCCTTCTGCTATTGGTTCCAGGATGCGCTTCAGGATGGAAAGTTTGCCGGTATCGACACAGAAATCCGCTTCCTGGGTCTCTTCGATTCCGTGGCCACGGTTGGGGCCAGCGACTCCATGCATGAATCCATGGCCTTGCCACGCTGGCTCTCCAGTGGGCATTCCGGCTGGGCCGCGGAGATCCTGAAGCCGCTGCCGTCGCTAGTGAAGAAGACGGTGCACTATATTGCTGCGCACGAGCAGCGCATGAATTTCCCCAGCACGCGGGTGCTGGGGGCCAACGTCGAAGAAGTGCTCTTCCCCGGCATGCATTCCGATGTGGGCGGCGGCTACGGCGCAGGCGACCAGGGCAAGGCGCGCGAAGGGTTGTCATCGCTGATGTCGCAGATTCCCCTGCTGCATATGTACAAAGCAGCTCGACTGGCGGGCGTGCCGCTGATACGGTATCCGGAAATGGACGCCCGTCAAAAGGCCGATATACAAGTCGATCCGCAAACGGTCCAGGCATGGAACCGCTACATGGAGTGGAGTGGCTGCAAGGGCGGGCCATACGATGATGAGGTTCTGCGCCACTACGCATGCTATTTCCGGTGGCGTGCATGGTTGCTACGCCGGCTGGAGGAGCAACCCTTCTACCTCGCGGGCAGCGCCCAGGACAAGATGGATCTCCAGGAGTCGAACAACTGTCTGAAGGGCGATCTCGTCTTGACGCGTTATCGCGCGGCTCCGCATCGCTCACCCTACGACGGCAGCAATGCCATCCTGATGTCGCCGCAAGAACGTGCCGGGGCCAACCTGATGCAGTTGCGGGCAGCGCAGGTGGCCAAGCCGCTGACCCCGTTTGAGACATTTGCGCTGGCTTTCTTCGATGAGCCCAAGGGCGTGCCGCAGGGCGCAGCGGATCTGCTGAACGATTGCATGCACGATTCGCTGGCCGGTTTCTATATGGCCGGCGCCGTGACGCAGCTCGATCGCCAGACACTCATCGAGAATGTCTGTCGTAAGCGCGGACAAAACAGGGAACTGGACGGCTTCGAACGGAAGGTCTACCTGGAGAACCAGATATGGGTGGATCGGCGCCCCCAATCCGGGGGCTCTGGTGAGCACGATTGCCAAATGCCCTCAGATGCTCGTTTCCCGGTGCAAAGCGATCAAGACGTGGGAGATTTGCGTCAGTGGGTAATTGTTAGCCAGACCAGCACACGCCGGGAAGGAGGAGGATATCTCCGCGAGCGTGTTACGTTTGCGCAGGACTAACGGGGTCAGCCTGAAAGCGGTCGTCAGGATGAGAAGCTGGCGGTCGTCCAAGGACAGATGGCACTGGCAACGTGGGTTCTGTCGCGGTAAGCAAGTTGAGTGTGGAGCCCATGAGTCAGGCAGCCTTTATGCTATCAGAGAGTAGGATTGCTCTGCAGTGGACGGATTGCTCCCATCGTGGCTCTGTAGTTGGCCCTTGGAAATCATGTGTATCAGTTCGATGCCGACCAGCAGGACGGGTACTTCCACCGACCGCGCACCAGGGCTCTTCCCATTCTACGAACGGGTTTACTGCGACAGAGCCCTGGCGGGCGGAGTCGGGTGCGGATGCAGGGTCAGCGGAGCTGGAAGCGGTAGGCGCCGTCGTCGCCCAGCGTCCGGGTGACCTCGTCCCGGTGAAGCAGGTAGTTCAGGCATGCCATGCTCTCGCCGGTGGCGAGGCCCAGCGTGCCGTGATCGGACTCCTTGATCTCCCGCGCGAACAGCGAGCCGAACACGTCCACCACGCGCTTCGGCTCGCGCAGCGTGCGGCGCAGGCGGTCGAGGCTGCGCTCCTGCCCGCTGCGCAGGCGCTTCATCCGCGCGTGCAGGCCATGGAAGGGCTCGTTGTGCGCCGGCAGCACCAGCACGTCGTCGGGCACCTCGCGCTCCAGCTTGTCGAGCGACGCGAACCACTCGGCCATCGGATCGGCGTCCGGTTCGATCGGGTAGACCGAGACGTTCGACGAGATGCGCGGCAGCACCTGGTCGCCGGAGATGAAGAGCTTGAGCGCCGGGCAGTAGAGGCAGGCGTGCTCGGGCGAGTGGCCCGTGCCCACCACCACGCGCCAGACGTGCTCGCCGATGGTGACCTCGTCGCCGTCGCGCAGGCGGCGGAAGCTGTCGGGCAGGGCATGGATATGCTGGCCGAAGCGGCCGAAGCGGGCGCGGTAGCTCTCGATGGCCGCTTCGCTCCAGCCGCAGCGGCGGAAGAAGTTCAGCGCATCGGGCGGGGCTTCGCGGCCGGTGTCGGACACGGCCACGCGGCAGTTCAGGTATTCGCCGCGCGTCATCCACAACTGGCAGCCCGACGCCCGCGTGAGCCAGCCCGCCATGCCCACGTGGTCCGGGTGCATGTGGGTGACGAACACCTTCCTGAGCGGACGGAAGTCGGGGCGCGTCTCGCCCAGCTTGCGCCAGATGCCGACGATTTCCTCGGTGCGCACGCCGGTGTCGACCACCGTCACGCCGTCACCGTCCCGGATCACCCACAGGTTGATGTGGTCGAGCGCATACGGCATCGGCATGCGGATCCAGTGCACGCCCGGCACCACTTCCCGCAGGCCACCGGGCTCGGGGATGCCGTCGAACGGGTACGTCAGGGCGGCTTCCGGCAGGGGGACGTCCGGTTGTTGTGGCGTGTCGTGTCGGTCATTGCTCACGTCTGTGTCTCCTCGGCTTCAACGGGCTTCTGTTGCGTCGCTTCTGATGCTTCTGTTCTGTCAAGCAAGACCTGAGCCCGACTGCGCTCAGGCTGGGCTGGCCGCCATCATACCGGCGACTGGCGATTCGGGTTGGCGGCGTGTGGTGCGGCGTGTGGTGCGGCGGAAGGCGCCTGCAGGGACACTGGTGGATAATGGCGGCACGCCGCCCGACGGCAAGATCCCCGGCCAGGAGACCCCAGCATGACCGCCGCGTCCCCATCGCTCGCGCCGCTGCGCGACTTTGTCATCGCCTTCGCCCGCCTCCTCGACAGCCAGCCGGACGAACCCCGCATCCTCGACGAAGGCGGCGCGCTGCTGGCGCGGCTGGTGTCGCGCGACGACTGGCTGCCCGCCGCGTACGCCGTCCCGCACCCGGACCACTACCAGCAGTTCCTGCTTTATTGCGACTCCACCGAGCGCTTCTCGGTGGTGAGCTTCGTCTGGGGACCGGGCCAGCGCACGCCGGTGCACGACCATACCGTGTGGGGACTCATCGGCATGCTGCGGGGAGACGAGGCATCGCAGCCGTTCGCGCTGGATTCGTCCGGACGTCCGCTGCCGACGGGGGAGGCGACACGGCTCGCGCCCGGCCAAGTCGAGGCCGTCTCGCCGCGCATCGGCGACATCCACCAGGTCCACAACCTCCACGCCGACCGCGTCTCCGTCAGTATCCACGTCTACGGCGCCAACATCGGCGCGGTACGCCGCTCGGTCTATGCCGGGGACGGCACGCGCAAGCCCTTCATCTCCGGCTACACGAATACCGAACTGCCCAACCTCTGGGACCGTTCGAAGGAACCCGCCTGACCATGAGCCTTCCCACTCTCTCGCCTGCCGACGTCCGGCAGGCCTTGCTGGCGCGCGAGGAAATCGCGCTGATCGACGTGCGCGAGGAAGATCCGTTCGCGCAATCGCACCCGTTGTGGGCGGCGAACTTTCCGCTGTCGCTGCTCGAAATCGAGGCCTGGACCCGCATCCCCCGGCGCGATACGCGAATCGTGGTCTACGGCGAATACGAGGGCGAGGACCTCGCCGCGCGCGCCGTGCCGGTCCTGCAAGCGCTGGGCTACACGAACGTCCACCTGCTGGCAGGCGGCCTGGAGGGCTGGATCGCCGCCGGCGGCGAGGTGTTCCGCGACGTCAACGTGCCCAGCAAGTCCTTTGGGGAACTGGTCGAGGCCGAGCGGCACACGCCGTCGCTGCCCGCGCCAGAGGTGCAGGCGCTGCTCGACGCCAATGCCGATGTGGTGGTGGTCGACGCACGCCGCTTCGACGAATACCAGACCATGAACATCCCCGGCTCCACCAGCGTGCCCGGCGCCGAACTGGTGCTGCGCGTGCGCGAGCTGGCACCCGATCCGCGCACGCGGGTCATCGTCAACTGCGCTGGCCGCACGCGCAGCATCATCGGCACGCAGTCGCTGGTGAACGCGGGCATCCCGAACCCGGTGGCCGCGCTGCGCAACGGCACCATCGGCTGGACGCTGGCCGGGCAGAAGCTCGAGCGCGGCGCCGACCGCCGCTTTCCGGCGCCATCCCCCGCCAACGCTGCCGCCGCCCGCGAGAGCGCCCGCGCCGTGGCCGACAGGGCCGGCGTGCGACGCCTCTCCCTCGAAGGATTGCCCGCGCTGGAAACCCCGGGCCGCACCGTCTACCGCTTCGATGTCCGCACCCCCGAGGAATACGTCGATGGCCATCTGCCCGGCTTCGCTAGCGCCCCGGGCGGCCAGCTCGTGCAGGAGACCGACCACAACGCCCCCGTCCGCGGCGCCCGCATCGTGCTGACCGATGGCGACGAAGGCGTGCGCGCCGACATGACCGCCTCGTGGCTGGCCCAGATGGGCTGGGAGGTCTACGTCCTCGACGGCGTCACGGCAGCCTGGCGCACCGAAACCGGCGTCCGCCTGCGCCCCGCGCCCGACGCGCCGCCGGTCGCCACGGTCACGCCGCACCAATTGGCCGGATGGCTGCAGGGCGACGGAGCAGGGCAGACCGTCGTGCTCGACGTGACCCTCAGCGCCAACTACGTCCGCCGCCACATCCCGGGCGCGTGGTACGTGCTGCGCGCCCGGCTCGCAAAGGACTTCGCAAACATCCCCATGGCCTCGCGCTACGTGCTGACCTGCGGCACCGCCCGCCTCGCCCGCTTTGCCGCCGCCGACCTGCGTGCGCTGACCCGGGCGGAGATCTGCGTGCTCGAAGGCGGCACCTATGCCTGGATCGACGCCGGCCTGCCGCTCGAACAGGGCGAAACGCGCCTCGCCTCGCCACGCATCGACCGCTATCGCCGTCCCTACGAAGGCACCGACAACGCCGCCGAGGCGATGCAGGCCTACCTCGACTGGGAATTCGGGCTCGTGGCGCAGCTCGGGCGCGACGGGACGCACCATTTCAGGGTCGCATAGTGCCTTTCCATGTCCCTTTCCATGTCCGGTAGCGACCTGCGCAACCCGCACGACCCGGCGGCGCGTCCCGACCCCGACGCCCTCCTCGAAATCGTCAACGCCGAATCGGCCCGCGCCGGGCGGGGCAAGCTGCGCGTCTACTTCGGCGCATCGGCGGGCGTGGGCAAGACCTTCGCGATGCTGAACGCCGCCCGCGCGGCGGCGGAGCAGGGCGTGGATGTGGTGATCGGCATTGTCGAGACCCACGGCCGTGCCGAGACCGAGGCTCTCGTCGGCGGTCTCGAACAACTGCCGATGCGGGACGTCCCGTACCGGGACCGCATCCTCAGGGAATTCGACCTCGACGGCGCCATTGCCCGCCACCCGGCGCTGGTGCTGGTCGACGAACTCGCCCATTCCAACGCCCCCGGCAGCCGCCATCCCAAGCGCTGGCAGGACATCCAGGAACTGCAGGCCGCGGGGATCGACGTCTGGACCACCGTCAACGTCCAGCACCTCGACAGCCTCAACGAGGCCGTGGGCGGTATCACGGGCATCCGCGTGTGGGAGACCGTGCCCGACGCCGTGTTCGACAGCGCCGACGAGGTGATGCTGGTCGACCTGCCCGCCGACGAACTGCTGCACCGCCTGAAGGAAGGCAAGGTCTACCTGCCCGAGCAGGCGAAGCACGCCGCCCGCAACTTTTTCCGCAAGGGCAACCTGATCGCGCTGCGCGAACTGGCGCTGCGGCGTACCGCCGAACGCGTCGACCATGATGTGCGCGCGTGGCGCAGCGCCGAGTCGGTGCAGACCGTCTGGCGCACGCGCGAGGCCGTGCTCGCGTGCATCGGCAGCGGCGACGATGCCGAGCAGGTCGTCCGCAGCGCGCGCCGTCTTGCCGGCCAGCTCGACTGCGACTGGCACGTGGTGACCGTCGCCACGCCCCGCCTCGCGCCGCCGTCCGATGCCGCGCGGGGCCGGCTGCAGCGCGCCATGCGCATGGCCGAGGAATTCGGTGCCCGCACCGAGACGCTGGCCGGGGGCGACATGGTGCAGGCCGTGTCGGGCTACGTGCGCCGCCACAACCTCACCAAGGTCGTCATCGGGCGCGCCCCCGCCGACTGGCGGCGCGGCGGCGACACGCTGCTCGAACGCGCCCGGGCGCTGCTGGCGCTCGCGCTGTCGCCTTTCGTCAGCGCGCCGGCGTGGCTGTTCGGCCGGCACAGCTTTGCCGACGCGCTCGCCCAGGGCTGCCCCGAGATCGACGTGATCCGCGTGGCCGCCGACACCACCCGCACCGACCTGCGCCCGCGTCACGAAGCCGCACCGGCCGAGCCCGACGCCGAGGCAGCGGACGAGGGCGCCGCGCGCCGGGACTACCTCTGGGCCGCCGTCTGGTGCGCCGGGGCGACCGGGCTGTCGATGCTGGCGCGGCCGTGGTTCGACATGGTCAACATCGCCATGCTGTTCCTCGCGGCGGTGGTCGGCGTGGCATTGCGGCACGGGCGCGGGCCGGCGGCGCTGGCGGCGTTCCTGTCGGTGGCGTCGTTCGACTTCTTCTTCGTGCCGCCGCGCCTGTCGTTCGCGGTGAGCGACGTGCAATACCTGCTGACCTTCGTCGTGCTGCTGTCGGTCGGCCTCGTGATCGGCCAGCTCACCGCCGGCCTGCGCGAACAGGCCAGCGTGGCCGTGCAGCGCGAGACCGAGGCACGCACGCTGTACGAACTGGCGCGCGAGCTGTCGGCGGCGCTGACCACCGACCAGATCGTCGCGATCGGCAGCCGTTTCCTGCGCGCCGCCCTCGATGCGGGCTCGACGTTCTTCCTGGTTTCGCCGGAAGGCCGGCTGCTGCCGCCGACGGTCGATCCGGGGCAGGGCGCCGTGCGCGGCGACGGCATCGACCGCGTGCTCGCGCAATGGGTGTTCGACCACGGCCAGCCGGCCGGCACGGGTACGAACACGCTGCCCGGCAGCAGCGTGCTCTACCTGCCGCTGAAGGCGCCCATGCAGACGCGCGGCGTGCTGGCCGTGGAGCCGGCGGCGTGGCGCGCCCTCGCACAGCCCGCGCTGCGGCGGCAGGCGGATGCCTTCTGCACGCTGATCGCCATTGCCATCGAGCGCCTGCATTACGTCGAAGTCGCGCAGCAGGCGCTGCTGTCGATGGAATCCGAGCGGCTGCGCAGCTCGCTGCTGGCGGCGGTCTCGCACGACCTGCGTACGCCGCTGACGAGCCTGATCGGCATGGCCGAGACCCTGCAACGCGGCGAGCCGCTGGCGCCGTCCACGGCCGGGACCGTCGACGCCATGCTGGAGCAGGCGCGCCGCATGCGGACGCTGGTGGTCAACCTGCTCGACATGGCCAAGCTGCAGGCCGGCGGCGTGCGCACGCACCAGGAATGGCAGTCGGTGGAGGAACTGGTGGGCGCCAGCCTCGCCGCCATGCGCGACGCGCTGGCGCGGCACAAGGTGGTGGTGGCCAGCCTCGGGCAGGTGCCGCTGATCCAGTGCGACGCCGTGCTGATCGAGCGGGTGCTGTGCAACCTGCTGGAGAATGCCGCCAAGTACACGCCGGACGGCACCGAGATCCGCATTTCGGCCGGCGTGGCGGAGGGCGAGGTCCGCATCGTGGTGGAAGACGACGGACCCGGCGTGCCGCGCGGCATGGCACGGCAGATTTTCGAGAAATTCACGCGCGGGGAGAAGGAGTCGGCCACGGTGGGCGTGGGGCTGGGGCTCGCGGTGTGCGAGGCCGTCGTGCAGGCGCACGGCGGGCGCATCTGGGTGGAACCGGCCCAGCGCGACGACCGGCCCGCCGGGCAGGCCGGGGCGCGCTTCGTCGTGGCGCTGCCGTATGTCGCGCCGCCGGCGCTGGTGCCGGAGCCGCAGGCATGACGCGCGGACCGGAAAGAACCGAGAGC
>Ga0160460_101060_pt1 | contig 11016 bp, 9 predicted proteins | sample HID1973M_E6MG_FD_108238 | JGI IMG/M metagenome (GOLD analysis project Ga0160460, IMG submission 108238) | Enriched mosquito-associated microbial communities from UW Madison campus, WI, USA - HID1973M_E6 MG | ecosystem: Host-associated > Arthropoda: Insects > Digestive system > Unclassified ... | reverse complement strand
TTCGTCGTCAAGCTCCTGCCGCAGCGCAACCCTCAGCCGATCCTCGCGGGCGTGCTGATCGAGGCATCCGAACAGGGCCTCTCGCTCGCCGCATTCGACTACGAGGCGTCGGCCCGCACCACCATCGAGGCCACCGTCGACGAGCCGGGCACGATCCTCGTCCACGGCCGCCTGCTCTCGGACATCGCCAGCCGGCTGCCGAACGCGCCCATCCAGATCGAGGTCGACGAGGACGGCGGCATCCTGCTGACGTGCGGCTCGGCGCGGTTCACCCTCGCCTCGATGCCGGTGCAGGAGTACCCCGCGATCCCGGAGGTCACCGGCGACTCCGGGCTCGTGCCCTCCGAGGACTTCGCGACCGCCATCGCACAGGTGGCCTTCGCGGCCTCGCGCGACGATGTCACCCCGGTGCTCACGGGCGTTCAGCTCGAGGTCTCGGGCACGAGCCTCAGCCTGGTCGCCACCGACCGCTACCGCGTCGCGCTCCGCGAGATCCCCTGGGACGGCGGCGGCACCGCGACCGACGAGTCCACGACGGCCCTCGTGCCCGCCCGCACGCTCACCGAGGTCGGCAAGACGTTCGCGCACGGCGGCGACATCTCGATCGCCTTCTCGGGGTCGGGCGACCGCGAGATCATCGCCTTCACCGCCGGCAACAAGACCGTGACCTCGCTGCTCATCAAGGGCAACTTCCCGCCGGTGCGGCGCCTGTTCCCCGAGCAGACCGAGCACCACGCGGTCGTGAACACCGCCGAGCTCGCCGAGGCCGTCCGTCGTGTCTCGCTCGTGCTCGACCGCTCCGCGCCGCTGCGTTTCACCTTCACCGCCGACAGCGTCTCGATGGATGCCTCGGGCACCGAGCAGGCGCGCGCCACCGAGTCGGTCGATGCGACGCTGCTCGGCGGCGACGAGGTCACCCTCGGCCTCAACCCCCAGTACCTCCTCGAGTCCCTCGGTGCGGTCAAGAGCGAGTTCGTGCGCATCACGTTCACCTCGAGCGAGAACGCGAACAAGCTGAGCCCCGTGCTCATCACCCCGCAGACCTCGGTCGACCGCGCCGGCTCGGACTCGTTCCGCTATCTCCTGCAGCCGAACCTGCTGCTGCGCTGAGCGCCCGCACCGCGCTCAGCCTCCGTACGTCGGCGCCGCTCATTAGGCTTGTCCGGTGATCGTGGAGCACCTGAGTCTGGTCGACTTCCGCAACTATGCGGCCGCCGACGTCGAGCTCGGGCCCGGGCCGAACGTGTTCGTCGGCCGCAACGGTCAGGGCAAGACGAACCTTGCCGAGGCGATCGGCTTCTTCGCGACGCTGGGGTCGCACCGGGTCTCGAACGACGCGCCCCTGGTCCGCGACGGGGCGGATGCCGCGATCATCCGCGCGCGGCTGGCTCATGGCGAGCGTCGTGTGCAGCTCGAAGTGCAGGTGAACCGGCAGGGGTCCAACAAGGCCCGGGTCAACGGTGCTCCGGTCAAGCCCGCCGAGCTGCCCCGCTACGCACAGGTGGTGCTGTTCGCGCCGGAGGACCTGCAGATCGTGCGCGGCGATCCTTCTGCGCGGCGCCGATTCGCCGATCAGCTGCTGGTGCAGCGCTCCCCGCGCATGGCCGCCGTGCTGGCCGACTACGACCGCGTGCTCAAGCAGCGCACTGCGCTCCTCAAATCCGCGAAGGCGCGGGGCATCCGAGGCGACGCGCTGTCGACACTCGACGTCTGGGACGACAAACTCGTCTCCCTCGGCACTCAGCTCATCGTGGCGCGCCTCGCCCTGGCCTCCGACCTCGCGACACCCCTGGCAGCGTCGTACACGGCGATCGCCGGAGCCGATCACGACCCCCGGATCGAGTGGGCGCTGTCGGTCGCGGGCGCCGATACCGGCGAAGACGGCGATCCGGGTGCCGGCGCGGCGCCCGGGCCGGAGGCCGAGACCTCGGGCACGGATGCCTCGACCACGCGCATCGCGGAGCTGTTCCGGCAGGCGCTCGCTGCGAAGCGCACGTCCGAGCTCGAGCGCGGGCTCACCCTGGTCGGGCCGCACCGCGACGATCTGCTGCTGCGCATCCGCGGCCTTCCGGTGAAGGGCTATGCCTCGCACGGCGAGTCGTGGTCGGTCGCGCTGTCGCTGCGGCTGGCGTCGGCCGAGCTGCTGCGGGCGGACTCGCGTCTCGGCGACCCGGTGCTGATCCTCGACGACGTGTTCGCGGAGCTCGACACCGACCGCCGGGCGCGTCTGGCGCACCTGGCCGCCGGCTACGAGCAGGTCGTCGTGACGGCTGCGGTGGAGGGCGACGTGCCCGAGGGGCTGCGCGCCCGCATGGTCCGGGTCGAGGCCGGCCGCATCCTGGACCGCGTCGACGACGAGGCCGCCGATGGCTGATCAGTCTCCCGGCTCGGGGTCCGAGCGCCCACGGGAGCCGGCATCCGCTTCCGACAAGTCAGAGCCGTTCGATCGCACCGCCGTTCCCGAGACGATCTCGACCTACCTTCGGCTGCGGGGCCTGGAGCCTTCGGCACGGTCGTACCGCAAGCGCCGCCGGCGCACCGTGGACGACGAGAACATCCCGTTCGCGCCGGGCCGTGACCCGCGCGGCGTCGCCGACGTGCTCTCGGACCTCACCCGGGAGGCCGGCTGGGACGCACAGCTGGCGAGGGAGGACGTGGTGCGGGCCTGGGACCAGGTGGCGGGCGAGGGCACCGCGCAGCACACCCGGCCGGTCGCGTTCTCGGAGGGCACGCTCACCGTGCAGGCGGATTCGACGGCGTGGGCCAAGCAGCTGCAGCTGATGCGTTCGCAGATCCTCTCGGAGATCGTCCGGCGGTTCCCCGAGGCGGGGGTCGACACGGTGCGCTTCATCGGGCCGGACGTCCCCTCGTGGAAATGGGGTCCCAGAACGATTCCAGGGCGGGGTCCGCGCGATACCTACGGATGAGCCACGTCCAGAGGCGTCCAGGCGAATTTCATCCCCTTACAGAGCCGTAGAGCGCTGTGATCGGGTCGTTACCCGATAGACTGTCAGGGCCCCCGTCGAAGGATTTGGAGCCCTCGCGAAGATGACGTCAGACACCCCCGATAACGTTTCCGAGGAACCCGAAACGCCCGACACGGCTCCCACAGGGACTCCCAGCGACTACGGGGCAGACGCCATCCAGGTGCTCGAGGGCCTGGAAGCGGTCCGAAAGCGCCCCGGCATGTACATCGGTTCCACCGGTGAGCGGGGTCTGCACCACCTCGTCTACGAGATCGTCGACAACTCCGTCGACGAGGCTCTCGCGGGGTATTGCGACACGATCAACGTCACGATCCTGCCCGACGGCGGCATCCGGTGCGTCGACAACGGCCGCGGCATCCCGGTCGACATCCACCGCACCGAGGGCAAGTCGACCGTCGAGGTCGTGCTGACCGTGCTCCACGCCGGCGGCAAGTTCGGCGGCGGAGGGTACGCGGTGTCGGGCGGTCTGCACGGCGTCGGCTCGTCGGTGGTCAACGCGCTGTCGACCCGCCTCGAGGTGGAGGTCAAGCGCCAGGGGTACGTCTGGCACCAGTCGTACCGCGACGGCGGGCAGCCGCAGGCGCCGCTCGCGAAGGGCGAGCCGACCGAGGAGACCGGCACGATCATCCAGTTCTGGCCCGATGACACCATCTTCGAGTCGGTGAACTTCGACTACGACACGCTGCGCACGCGCTTCCAGCAGACGGCGTTCCTCAACAAGGGCCTGCGGATCACGCTCTCGGACGAGCGACCCGAGTCCACCTACGTGACGGATGCCGAGGGCGGCGGGTCCGAGGAGCGCCAGCCGTTCGACGACTTCTACTACGAGCGCGGCCTCGTCGACTACGTCGAGTACCTGAACAAGGTGCGTCACGCCGACGTCGTGAACGACGAGATCATCGAGATCGAGTCGGAGGACACCGTCCGGCACATCTCGCTCGAGCTCGCCATGCAGTGGACGACGAGCTACACCGAGAACGTCTTCACCTTCGCGAACACGATCAACACGCACGAGGGCGGCACCCACGAAGAGGGCTTCCGCGCGGCGCTGACCACGCGCATCAACACCTACGCGCGCGACAAGAACCTCCTCAAGGAGAAGGACGACAACCTCACCGGCGACGACATCCGCGAGGGTCTCACGGCGGTGATCTCGGTCAAGCTCTCCGAGCCGCAGTTCGAGGGTCAGACCAAGACGAAGCTCGGCAACACCGAGGCCAAGGCCTTCGTGCAGAAGGTCGTCGGCGACCAGCTCGCCGACTGGCTCGACCGCAACCCGGTGCAGGCCAAGCGCGTCATCACGAAGGCCGTCGACGCCGCGACCGCGCGCATGGCGGCCCGAAAGGCGCGCGAGACCGCGCGACGCAAGAGCGTCTTCGAGTCCGCGGCGATGCCCGACAAGCTGAAGGACTGCACCAGCAAGGACCCGTCGATCAGCGAGATCTTCCTCGTCGAGGGCGACTCGGCCGGCGGCTCGGCGGTACAGGGACGCGACCCGCACACGCAGGCGATCCTCGCGCTGCGCGGCAAGATCCTCAATGTCGAGCGCGCACGCCTCGACAAGGCGCTGGGCAACCGCGAGGTCCAGGCGATGATCCAGGCCTTCGGCACGGGCATCGGCGAGGACTTCGACATCGACAAGGCCCGCTATCACAAGATCGTCCTGATGGCGGATGCCGACGTCGACGGTCAGCACATCACCACGCTGCTGCTCACCATGCTCTTCCGCTACATGCGCGGGCTCATCGAAGCCGGTTTCGTCTACCTCGCGATGCCGCCGCTGTACCGCCTGAAGTGGACGAACTCGGCCCACGAGTACGTCTACTCCGACAAGGAGCGCGACGCGCTGCTGGCCGACGGCCTCGCGAACGGGAAGCGGATCCCGAAGGAAGGCATCCAGCGTTACAAGGGCCTCGGCGAGATGAACGCCAAGGAGCTGTGGGAGACCACGATGGACCACACCACGCGCACTCTCCGCCAGGTGACCATCGACGACGCGGCCGCCGCGGACGAGATCTTCTCGGTCCTGATGGGCGAGGACGTCGAGTCGCGTCGCACCTTCATCCAGCGCAACGCCAAGGACGTCCGCTTCCTCGACATCTGACCCACAGGCAGGTGCGGGTACCGCGGTTCACAAAGAAGACGAGACAACAGACATGGCACAAGACGAGCGTCCCGACGTGAACGCCGAACACGATCACGGCCGCATCGACCAGGTCGACCTGCAGCTCGAGATGCAGCGCAGCTACCTCGACTACGCGATGGCCGTGATCATCGGGCGTGCGCTGCCCGACGTGCGCGACGGCCTGAAGCCCGTGCACCGCCGCGTGATCTACGGCATGTACGACGGCGGCTTCCGCCCCGACAAGTCGTTCTCGAAGTGCGCCCGCGTGGTCGGCGAGGTCATGGGCCAGTACCACCCGCACGGCGACACGGCGATCTACGACGCCCTCGTCCGCCTGGTGCAGCCGTGGTCGCTGCGGTACCCGCTCGCGCAGGGCCAGGGCAACTTCGGATCGCCCGGCAACATGGGCGCCGCAGCTCCGCGATACACCGAGACGAAGATGGCTCAGCTCGCGCTGGAGATGGTGCGCGACATCGAAGAAGAGACCGTCGACTTCCAGCCCAACTACGACGGGCAGACGCAGGAGCCGTCGGTGCTGCCGGCGCGTTTCCCGAACCTGCTCGTCAACGGCTCCGTCGGCATCGCGGTCGGCATGGCCACCAACATCCCGCCGCACAACCTGCGTGAGGTGTCCGACGGCGCGCTGTGGGCGCTGGAGCACCCCGACGCGTCGCGCGAGGAGCTGCTGGAAGCCCTCATGGAGCGCATCCCCGGCCCGGACTTCCCGACCGGCGCGCAGATCCTCGGCACGAAGGGCATCCGAGAGGCCTACCGCACCGGGCGCGGCTCGATCACGATGCGCGCCGTCGTCTCCATCGAGGAGATCCAGGGCCGCACCTGCCTCGTCATCACCGAGCTCCCATACCAGGTCAACCCCGACAACCTCGCGGTCAAGATCGGCGACCTCGCCCGTGACGGCAAGATCACCGGCATCGCCGACATCCGCGACGAGACCTCGGATCGCACCGGTCAGCGCCTCGTGGTGGTGCTGAAACGGGATGCCGTCGCCAAGGTCGTGCTGAACAACCTGTACAAGCACACGCAGCTGCAGGAGAACTTCGGCGCCAACATGCTGGCGATCGTCGACAACGTGCCGCGGACGCTGTCGCTGGACGGCTTCATCACGCTGTGGCTCGAGCACCAGATCGACGTCATCGTGCGTCGCACGGCGTACCGCCTGCGCAAGGCCGAAGAGCGCATGCACATCCTGCGCGGCTATCTCAAGGCGCTCGATGCGCTCGACGAGGTCATCGCGCTCATCCGCCGGTCGCCTTCGGCGCAGGAAGCCAACGAGGGACTGCAGAAGCTCCTCGATGTCGACGAGATCCAGGCCGATGCGATCCTGCAGCTGCAGCTGCGTCGCCTCGCAGCTCTGGAGCGCCAGAGGATCATCGACGAGGCCGCCGAGCTCGAGCTGCAGATCGCCGACTTCCAGGACATCCTGGCCACGCCGCAGCGTCAGCGCGACATCGTCCGCGAGGAGCTCACGGCGATCGTCGACAAGTTCGGCGATGAGCGTCGTACGCACATCCTCCACGGATTCGACGGCGACATGTCGATGGAAGACCTGATCCCCGAAGAGGAGATGGTCATCTCGGTCACCCGTGACGGGTACATCAAGCGCACCCGCAGCGACAACTACCGCCAGCAGCACCGCGGCGGCAAGGGCGTCAAGGGCGCGCAGCTGCGCGCCGACGATGTGGTCGAGCACTTCTTCGTCACGACCACCCACCACTGGCTGCTGTTCTTCACGAACAAGGGCCGGGTGTACCGCTCGAAGGCGTACGAGGTGCCGGAGGCCGGCCGCGATGCGAAGGGCCAGCACGTCGCGAACCTCCTGGCGCTCCAGCCCGACGAGGAGATCGCCCAGATCCTCGACATCCGCGACTACTCGGTCGCCACCTACCTCGTGCTCGCCACGCGCAGCGGCCTGGTGAAGAAGACACGTCTCACCGAGTACGACACCAACCGCCAGGGCGGGATCATCGCGATCAAGCTCCGCGGGCAGGTTCCCGAGGAGGGCGACGAGATCGAGGCAGGCCCCGACGACGAGGTCGTCAGCGCGCTGCTGGTCGACGAGGGCGACGACATCCTCCTCATCAGCCGCCACGGCATGTCGCTGCGCTTCTCGGCCACCGATTCGGCACTGCGTCCGATGGGCCGTTCGACGTCCGGGGTGAAGGGCATGGACTTCCGTGCCGGAGACAGCCTGCTCTCCGCGTCCGTCGCGACCGACGACGGCTTCGTCTTCGTCGTCACCGAGGGCGGCTATGCGAAGCGCACCGCGGTCGACCAGTATCGCGTGCAGAACCGCGGCGGACTGGGCATCAAGGTGGCCAAGCTGAGCGAGGATCGGGGCGATCTCGCGGGCGGTCTGATCGTCTCGGACGACGACGAGGTCTTGGTGGTTCTTGCCAGCGGCAAGGTGGTACGCTCTGCCGTGGCCGAGGTCCCAGCCAAGGGTCGAGACACGATGGGTGTCGTGTTCGCCCGCTCCGGCGACGACGATCGCATCCTCGCGATCGCACGCAACGGTGAACGGGGCCTCGCAGAAGAATCCGAGGACGCATCCGCCGACGGCGCCGAAGCAGCATCGTCACCCGAAGCCCCCGACGGGTCGGATGCCTCGCCCCAGACCCCCGAAGAGAGCACTGACGCATGAGCACGGTAGCCGACAAGCTCGCCAAGAAATCCAGTCACAAGACCAGCGCCAAGCAGGTTCGCCTGCGCCTGGTGTACGTGGACTTCTGGTCCGCGGTGAAGCTGTCCTTCCTCGCGGCGATCGCCATCGCGGTGGTGACCGTGGTCGCCTTCGTGATGGTCTTCCTGGTGGTCCAGACCACCGGTCTCATCACCAAGGCCGACGAGTTCTTCTCGAGCTTCTCCGACGGCAGCATCCTGCTGTCGCAGTTCGTGAGCTTCCCCCAGGTGCTGGCCTTCTCGGCCGTCGTCGCGATCCTGAACCTCGTGGTCGTGACGGTGCTCGGCGCCGTGATCGCGGGCATCTACAACCTCGCGGTCAAGGTGACCGGCGGCCTGCTGGTCGGCTTCACCTCGAACTGACCTCCGACGCCGAAGCGCCGGCATCCGCGGAATTCGATTCCGGATGCCGGCGCTTCGCGTTTCCCGCGCCGCCGGTGTGACTAGACGACGGTGGTGCCGAGCAGGGTGCCGATGAGCCAGGTCGCGACGAGCGCGAGTGCGCCGCCGAGCACGAGACGGGTCGCCGCCCGCACCCGTGGGGCGCCGCCGAGGTGAGCGGAGACCGTACCCGTCGCGGCGAGGGCGATGAGCACGGCGACGAAGGTGACCGGCACGCGCCACTCGGGTGGCGGAAGCAGGATCGCCAGGAGCGGCAGCAGCGCTCCGAGAGTGAAGGCGATGGCCGAGGAGATCGCGGCGTGCCAGGGGTTCACGAGGTCGTTCTGGTCGATGTGCAGCTCCACCTCGAGGTGGGCCGACAGCGCGTCATGTGCCGTGAGCTCGACCGCGACCTGGTGGGCGGTCTCATTCGAGAGCCCGCGGTCACGGTAGAGCTGCGTCAGCTCCTCGAGCTCGGCGTCAGGCATGTCGCGCAGCTCGCCGCTCTCTTTGGCGATGAGCGCGCGTTCGGAGTCGCGCTGGCTGCTCACCGAGACGTACTCGCCGAGCGCCATCGAGATGGCGCCGCCGACGAGACCGGCGATGCCGGCGGTGAACAGCGCGCCGGTGTCCGTCGTGGCCCCGGCCACGCCCACGACGAGTGCAGCGACCGACACGATGCCGTCGTTCGCGCCGAGAACCCCGGCCCGCAGCCAATTGAGTCGCTGGCCGAGCCCGACCCCGTGCGGCTCGCCGGCGTGAGTGCTTTGCGTCACGGAGCCAGTCAACCAGGCCGATTCGTGAAATCGGGATTCGTCGGGTAAAGTCTTGGAGGTTGCGGAGCGCAGGTTCCGCAGTCGAGCGGGGCTATAGCTCAGGCGGTTAGAGCGCTTCACTGATAATGAAGAGGTCCCAGGTTCAAGTCCTGGTAGCCCCACAACAAGCCCCGGGGCCTTAGCTCAGTTGGTAGAGCGCCTGCTTTGCAAGCAGGATGTCAGGAGTTCGAATCTCCTAGGCTCCACAGATACGAAGAGTCGGCACCTGGTGCCGGCTCTTTTCTCTTTCTCGGACCCCCACACCTGGGGGATTTCCCTCGCATCCCTGTTGATCGAGTTTGACATGCCGCATGCTCGTCAGCCGCTGGTCCCGGCGCGCGCGTGCGCGATCGATTTGACATGCGCCGGTGGCCTTCGTCGCCGTGTCCCCCATTCGGCCTACATCAGCCACGCCGATGGTTTGGAAAACTCGGTGCCTCCCGCCACCAACGCGGCGGGATGAACGGAGTCAGGATGAAACACAACGCCTCGACCGAACGGACACCGCTCGCGCGGAAGAAGCGGAGTCTGACGGTGATACGCCTCGCTGGTCTCGTCGGCCTGTTGGCAGCGGCCGCCCTCCTGTGGACGGACCCGCCGGTCCTCGGAGCGGTGGCGGGAGCAGTGCTGCTGCTCGGGGTGACCGCCTTCTACCTCGTGGAGGTGCAGTACTCCCACGCCCTGGAGCGCGCGCTGGCGCGGAGCGTCGAGTAGCGGCATCGCCCACCCAGCGCTCGCTCCCCGTGTGCGCGACGCAGAGAGCCGGCAGACACTGCCGGCTCTCTCTGCATTCCGCAGGTTCCGCACACACCCGCCACAACCCCTCGTTCTGGGGATTGTGATGAGTGCGGGATTAGGGTGAAGCATGGACCTGCGTGTCGCGGCGTACGCGGTGATCGTGGACGATCACGACAGGCTCCTGCTCGCGCACTGGAACGAAGGACGCCGTTCGGCGTGGACGATGCCCGGTGGGGGGCTCGAACCCGGTGAGGACCCCGAGAGCGCTGCGCGCCGCGAGGTCAAGGAGGAGACCGGCTACCGGGTCGAGATCGAAGGGCTCCTCGGCATCCACTCCCGCGTCATCCCGCCGGGACGCCGACTGAAGCCGGCCGCGGACGTGCCCCTGCACACCCTGCGCGTCCTCTACCGGGCTCGCATCACCGGCGGCAAGCTGCGCAACGAGACCGACGGATCGACCGACCGCGCCGAGTGGTTCCCGCTCGCGGACGTGCGCGCGCTCCAGCGGGTCAAGCTCGTCGACATCGCGCTCGAGATGGCCGGGATAGAGCTGCCGCCGGAGCCGTGACGAGCACGGATGCCGTCAGTCGACAGCCTGCGAGATGTCGGCGACCGTTGCGCCGTACGCAGCGATGAGGGCATCCGCGTCGACGAACATGCTGTAGCCGTGCGCACCGGCTCCCATCGCGATCCTCTGCCCGACGATCTCGGCGTCCGCGTAGATCGGCCAGTCGTGAGTGCTGCCGAGCGGGACGATCGTGCCTCGTTCGTACCCTGTCGCCGCCAGCGCGCGGGCAGGATCAGGCAGCTGAAGCTTGTTGACGCCCACGACGCCGCGCAGCTTCGGCCACGAGATCGCCCGGTCCCCCGGGATCAGCGCGAACAGGTAGGTGTCGTCGCTGCGTTTGACCACGAGTGTCTTGACGATGCCCGATGGCGGGATGCCCAGGATCGCGGCGGCCTCCGGCAGGCTGTTGGCCGCCGGACGCTCGCGGATCTCGATCTCGAGCCCGCGCTCGGCCGCCGCGGCGCGGACCCGGTCGACGCCGTCGAGTGTCTCGCCCGTGGCGGGCTCAGGCATCCGGGGCGCGCAGCGGGTCGTCTGCGACCCAGAGCTCGTCGTCGGCACGCAGCGTCTGCCATGCGGCGTACAGCACGCCCACGGCGGCGGCGACGCCCAGGATGATGGCGATGACGCCGCCGGCGCCGATCCCCTTCTTCGCCGGAGCCGGCGCGGCCTTGGCCCACGACGACGGAACGGTGAATCCGC
>Ga0160460_101058_pt1 | contig 11064 bp, 8 predicted proteins | sample HID1973M_E6MG_FD_108238 | JGI IMG/M metagenome (GOLD analysis project Ga0160460, IMG submission 108238) | Enriched mosquito-associated microbial communities from UW Madison campus, WI, USA - HID1973M_E6 MG | ecosystem: Host-associated > Arthropoda: Insects > Digestive system > Unclassified ... | reverse complement strand
GGCGATCTGCGCCGTGGCCGGTACCCCAGTGGCGCGCACGCGAACAAGGTGGCGGCCGTTCTGCGCAAGGTGGCCGATGAGCTCGACGCCTGATCCCGCGGCCGACGCCGTCTCCGATGACGACGGCGGGTCCGTTGCGCCCGCAGAGACGGTGGATGCCGTCGCCGCGACCGACGTGACGGACGAGGTCGACGCGCCTGAGGTGATCGAGGTCGTCGAGGTCGAGGCGGGCGTGCTCGACGCGCTGCTGGTAGACCTCATCGATGAGTCGATTGACGCCGAGGCCGAGGCCGAGGCCGACGCCGACGTCGAGGTAGAGGCCGAACTCGTCGTGATCGAACCCGATCCGACGCTGTTCGAGGCGCACGATGTGGCGCTGGCGGCTTTGCGTGAGATCACGACCGAGGCGTCGGTAGGCGAGCCCGCGGATTACCGCGTCGAGCCCGACGGAGTGGTGTCGCTGCGTTTCGCCAACCGGCTACCCGGCTACCCCGGCTGGTTCTGGACGGTGAGCCTTGCCCGCGTGGAGGGCTCAGAGCCCACCGTGCTCGAGGTCGAGCTGCTCCCCGGCGACGGTGCGCTGCTCGCGCCGGACTGGGTGCCGTGGGCCGTGCGCCTGGCCGACTATCACGCCGCCCAGGCTGCGCTGGCGGAAGCCGCGCACGCGGACGACGATGCCGAAGACGACGTGGAAGACGACGATCACGAGGACCTCGAGGATGTCGACGACCTCGACGCCTCCGACTTCGACGAGGACGGCTCGCCGATCCTGCACGCCGGCGACCTCGACGGCGTCGACATCGACGAGCTCGCCGACGCCTCCGCCGAAGACGACGAGCGCGCGGACGAGGATGAGGACGACGACTCCGACGAAGACGACGACTCCGACGAGGACGAGGACGAGGACGACGACTCCGACGAGGACGACGACTCCGACGAAGACGACGACGATTCCGACGAAGACGAAGACGAAGACGACGACTCCGACGAAGAAGATTTCGACGACGACGACGACTTCGGTCCCGAGAGGTCCTGACTCCTTCTGAGGAGACGAAAGGGTGGGTTCCCGCCGTCCGCAGCGCGGCGGGAACCCACCCTTCCGGGTCTCAGTCGCGCTCGATCGCGTGCGCCGCGGCCGCGGCGGAGGGGGTCGCGGCATCCGCGACGTGGAAGCGGGCGCTCAGCAGCACCTCATCACGCGAGGACGGCCCGACCAGCAGCTCGAACTCGCCGGCCTCGACGATGCGGTTGCCTGCGGCATCCACGATCGTGCAGTCCGCGACGGGCAGCGACAGCTCGACCGTCGCCGTCTCGCCCGGCTGCATGTCGACGTGCCGGTAGGTCTTGAGCTCCTTGTCGGCCCAGCTGACCGAGGTCACGCTGTCGCGCACGTACACCTGCACGATCTCGTGCGCGGGGCGGTCGCCGGTGTTGCGCAGCTCGACCACGGCGCGCACCGTCTCGTCACGGCCGACCTCCGCGTCCACGACGCGCAGTCCCGAGTACTCGACGCTCGTGTACGAGAGTCCCTCGCCGAACGCGAACTCCGGGCTCTGGGTGAGGTCGGCGTAGCGGTCGCCGTGCTGGCCGCGGATCTGGTTGTAGTAGATCGGCAGCTGGCCGGCGTGACGGGCGAACGACAGCGGCAGGCGGCCGCTCGGCTCGATCAGACCCAGCAGCAGCTCGGCGACGGCCTGGCCCCCGCGCATGCCCGGATTCGCCGCCCACACCAGCGCGGCGGCATCCGTCACCGACTTCGGGAGCACGTGCGGCTTCGAGGCCAGCAGCACCACCACGAGGGGGGTGCCCGTCGCAGCGAGCGCCTCGAGCAGCGCGAGCTGCCCGCCGACGAGCTCCAGCGTCGCCGTCGAGCGGCCTTCGCCCACCAGCTCGATGCGGTCGCCGACCACGGCGACGACATAGTCCGCGCCTTCGGCCGCTGCCACCGCTTCGGCGATGAGATCCGCGTCGGGCGCGCTCGGCACCACCACCTGTGGCCGGGGCTGACCGTCGGGGAAGAACGCGCCCTCCGGGTCCTCGTCGAGAGTCAGGATGTCGGCACCTCGGGCGTGCGAGATCTCCCAGTCGGCGGGGACGTGCGCGCGCAGACCGTCGAGCACCGTCGTGATCATCTCGCGCGGGTGTCCGTCGGGGATCCAGTCCACCTGGCCCGATGAGCCCGCCCAGTCGCCCAGCTGCGTCTGCGCGTCGTCGGCGAGCGGGCCGACCACCGCGATACGGCGAGAGCCGGATGCCGCGGGGATCGCGCGCCCGGTCGCGTCGGCGTCGAGACCGCCGGCGAACGGCAGCGTGCCGTCGTTGCGCAGCAGCACCAGCGAGCGCCGCGCGACCTCGAGGTTGAGCGCCGTGTGCTCGGCCGCACCCACCGCGGCGGCGATGCGCGCGCGATCGGGTAGACGCGGGTCCTCGAAGAGCCCGAACTCGAACTTCAGCAGCAGGATGCGCGCGACGGCCCGATCCAGCGCCTCCTCGGTCATGAGGCCCTGCGCGAGCGCGTCGAGCGCGCCCTGGAAGAAGCCCGGCGTGGTCATGATCATGTCGTTGCCCGCGAGCACGGCCGCCGCGGCGGCGTGCGCGTAGTCGGGCTGCACCCTCTGCTCCCACACCATGCGACCGACGTTGTCCCAGTCGGTGATGAGCGTGCCGGTGTAGCCCCACTCGCCGCGCAGCACATCGTTCAGCAGCCAGTCGTTGACCGTGATCGGCACGCCGTCGGTGGTCTGGTAGCCGAGCATGAAGGTGCGGCATCCCTCCTTCGCCACCCGCTCGAACGGGGGCAGGAACCACGAGCGGAGCTTGCGGCGCGAGATGTCCGCCTCGCTGGCGTCGCGGCCGCCCTGCGTCTCGGAGTAGCCGGCGAAATGCTTGGCGGTCGCGAGGATCGCCGTGGGGTCGTCGAGACCCCCGCCCTGGTAGCCGCGCACCATCGCCGAGGCCAGCTCGCCGATGAGGAACGGGTCTTCGCCGAAGGTCTCGTCGACGCGGCCCCACCGCAGGTCCCGCGTGATGCACAGCACCGGCGAGAACGTCCAGTGGATGCCGGTGGCCGAGACCTCGACGGCGGTGGCACGCGCGACGCGCTCCGCGAGCCCGGGATCCCAGGTCGCGGCCATGCCGAGCTGGGTCGGATAGATGGTCGCGCCCTCCCAGAAGGAGTGCCCGTGGATGCAGTCCTCGCCGACGAGCAGCGGGATGCGCAGACGGGTCCCGAGCGTCAGCTCCCGGGCGCGGAGCACCTTCTCGGGCGAGGCGTGCAGGATCGACCCGGCGTGCAGCCGCACCACGTGGTCCTCGAGGTCGTCGCGCGCGTCGAGCTGCAGCATCTGGCCGATCTTCTCCTCGACCGTCATGCGGCCGAGGAGGTCGGCGATGCGGTCGGCGACCGGGACCGAGACGTCGAGATAGGCCGGACGCTGTCCTTCGTCGGTATGGGGGGCGGCGGTCACGGGTTCTCCTGGGTATTGGTGTTCGTGCGCACGACCGTGACGGTGTCGTTCACGTTCATGCCCTTCTTCTTCATGGCGCGGGCGCGCTCGCCGGCGGACCGCAGGCGCGGGTTGACGTACTCGTCGATGCCGAAGTTGATGAGCGAGAGGGCCACGCCGATCGCGGCGATGCACAGGCCGGGGGGCATGAACCACCACCACTGTCCCTGGCGGAACGCGCCCTGCGCGCTCGCCCAGTTGAGGATGGTGCCCCAGTTGTAGGTCGTGACGGGGATGATGCCGATGTACGACAGCGTCGTGAGCCCGATGATCGCGGCCGTCACGGTGCCCACGAAGCTCGCGGCGATGAGCGCCATGAGGTTCGGGAGCATCTCGACGGTGATGATGCGCCGCAGCGGTTCGCCGTTGGCGCGGGCGGCCTGCACGAAGTCCCGGCTGCGCAGCGACATCGTCTGGGCGCGCAGCACGCGCGCGCCCCACGCCCAGCCGATGAGACCCAGCACCGCCGCGATGAGGATGAGTGGCGGATCCTCGAACATCGACGCCACGATGATGATCAGGGGGATGCCGGGGATCACGAGGAAGACGTTCGTGAGAGCCGACAGCCCCTCGCTGCGCCACCCCCGCAGGTAGCCCGACAGCACGCCGACGACGATCGCGATGACCGTGGCGATGATCGCCGCCAGGAAGCCCACCACGATGACGCCGCGTGTGCCGTGGATGACCTGGCTCAGCACGTCCTCGCCGATGTGCGTCGTGCCCAGCCAGTGCTCCGCCGACGGCGGCTGGAAGCGCGCCGTGTTGTCGACCTTCGTGGGCGAGTACGGGGCCAGCACGTCGGCGAAGATCGCGACGAGCACGAAGAACCCGAGGATCGACAGGCCCGTGATCGACTTCCTGTTGCGGAACATCGCGAACGCGGCGCCCAGCTTCGACCAGAAGGTCGGCTTCTTGGGCGCCTTGCCGGCGGGGGCCGCGTTGCGGACCGTGGCGGTCGCGGGGGCGTTCGCCGGCCGCTGCGTCGTGTCGTTGACGATGGTGTTCATGCTCAGGCCTCCGTCTGGCGCGTGCGCGGGTCGAGGAATGCGTAGGCGACGTCGGCGAGGAGGTTCGCCAGGAGCACCGAGATCGTGATCACGAGGAACACCCCCTGCATGAGCGCGTAGTCCTTCGCATTGGTGGCATCGAGCAGGAGCTTGCCGACGCCCGGGTAGCTGAACACGACCTCCATCACGATGGTGCCGCCGACGATGAACCCGAGGGCCAGCGCGAAGCTCTGGATCTGGGGGAGCACGGCGTTGCGCGCGGCATACCGCCAGAGCACCCGGTCGTTCGGCATGCCCTTCGCCTGCGCGACCGTGACGTAGTCCTCGTCGAGCACCGTGAGCATCATGTTTCGCATGCCCAGCATCCAGCCGCCGAGCGAGGCGATGACGATCGTCGCCGCGGGGAGGAAGCCGTGATGGAGCACGTCGCCGATGAACTCCCACGACCACTCCGGCGCCACTCCGACGCCGTACGCCTTGCCGATCGGGAACCACCCGAGTGCGACCGAGAACACGGAGATCGCGAGCAGACCCAGCCAGAAATAGGGAATGGTGCTGAAGAACGTGGTGATCGGGATGAGGACGTCGAGCCGGCTGCCTCGGCGCCAGCCGACGATCGCGCCGCCGATGGTGCCCACCGCGAACGCGATGAGCGTTGCGAAGCCGACGAGGGCGACGGTCCAGATCAGGGACTGGCCGACCACTTCGGTCACCGGCCGCATGCCGTGCAGCAGCGAGATGCCGAGGTCACCGCGCAGCAGGTGTGCCCAGTAGTCGATGTACTGCTGCCAGAGCGAGGCGTCCGTATCGAGTCCGAGCAGGGCGCGCAGAGCGTCGGCCGCCTCGGGCGTGACGTTGCGGTTGCGCGCCAGGTACGCCGTCACCGCGTCGCCCTTCATCAGGCGGGGCAGGAAGAAGTTGATCGTGATGGCCGCCCACAGCGTGAACAGGTAGAACAGGGCGCGGTTGCCGAGGAACCGCCACGGGATGCGCGCGCGCGCCTTGACGGCGCCCGTCGCGGTCGTGCCCGCCTCGATCGCGTCGAATCCGGGGGTCGGGAGCTGGGGCGCGACGGCGCTCACTTCTCGCCTCCGAGGATGCCGGCTGCGTGTGCGAAGTAGGTGTCGGGATCCGGCGATGCCGCGCGCAGCTCTTGGGTGTAGGGGTTCTGGGGGTGAAGGATCACGTCGTCGGCGGGGCCCCTCTCGACGACACGTCCCTGGTTGAGCACGAGGATCTCGTCGCTGAAGTGGCGCGCGGTGGCGAGGTCGTGCGTGATGTACAGCACGCCCAGACCGTGTTCGCGCTGCAGGTCTGCGAGGAGGTTGAGCACGCCGAGACGGATCGACACGTCCAGCATCGAGACCGGTTCGTCGGCGACCAGCAGCTTCGGGCGCGATGCCAGGGCGCGGGCGATCGCGACGCGCTGGCGCTGCCCCCCCGACAGCTCGTGGGGTCGGCGGTCGATGACGGCGTCCCCATCGAGGCGGACCCGGCCGAGGAGACGGCGCACCTCGTCGTCCAGCTTGTCCTTGGGCACGACCTTGTCGAGCTCCAGGGGTCGCTGGATCGCGTAGCGGATGGTGTGGTACGGGTTCAGCGACGCGAACGGATCCTGGAAGACCATCCGCAACTGCTGGCGATACGCGCGCAGGCCCTTGCCGCGACGGGGGATCGGCTCTCCGTCGAGGCGCACCTCGCCGCTCGTCGGCGACTCGAGCTGGGTGAGGATCTTGGCGATCGTCGACTTGCCGCTGCCGGACTGGCCGACGAGGCCGACGGTCTGGCCCGAGCGGAGCGTGAAGCTCACGTCGTCGAGGGCCTTCATCTGGCCGGCGCCGCGCACCGAGTACACCTTGGTGACGGCGTCGAATTCGAGGACGGTCATCGGTGGACCACCCCTCTCTCTCCGGTGAGTCTGGGGAACGAGGCCAGGAGCGTCCGGGTGTACTCGTCCTGCGGATCGGTCCAGACCCGCTCGGCCGTGTCGAGCTCGACGATCTCCCCCTCGCGCATGATCGCGATGCGGTCGCTGATCTCCAGCAGCAGCGGCAGATCGTGCGTGATGAAGATGACCGAGAAGCCGAACTCGTGGCGCAGGTGTGAGATCTGACGCAGGATCTCACGCTGCACGAGCACGTCGAGCGCGGTCGTCGGCTCGTCCATCACCATGAGCTGCGGGCGCAGCGCGAGGGCCATGGCGATCATGACGCGCTGGCGCATGCCGCCCGACAGCTCGTGGGGGTACGAGCGGAAGCGCTGCGCGCCGACCTTGACGATCTCGAGGAGCTCGATGACCTCGGCGCGCCGCTGCGAACGCGTGAGGTTCGGGCGGTGGACCTCGAAGACGTCCTCGAGCTGGGACCCGATGGTGGCGACCGGGTTCAGCGAGTTCATCGCGCCCTGGAACACCATCGAGATCTTGTCCCAGCGGAAGCGGCGCATCTCTTCGGGGTCGAGACCGTTGATGTCGACGTCCTCGCCGCTCGCGTCGTGGAAGACGACGGACCCGCTCGTGATGACGGCCGGAGGCTTGAGGAGGCGTTGGACGCCGTAGGCGAGCGTCGTCTTGCCGCACCCGCTCTCGCCGGCGAGTCCGAGGATCTCGCCGCGCTGGAGTTCGAGGGTGACGTTCCTGACCGCTTTCACGGGGGGATCGACGTCGTAGACGATCGAGAAGTCGTGGACGGAGAGCAGCGAATCTGTCATCGGTGCTGGTTCGCTTTCGTGAAGGGTGACGTGCGTGCGGGGCGGATGCATGCGCACCCGCCCCGCACGCGGAGTGTCACTCGGCGGGCTGCAGCTTCGTCAGGATCTGCACGATCGCCGGCTGCGTCGGGTCGGCCGAGGCGTACGCGTCGCCTTCCGACGGCCATCCGACGTAGTTGCGGGTGTTGAACTCGCCCAGGAGCGGGTGCGCGCCCAGCGGGATGACGGGGACGTTCTCGACGAACGCCTTCTCGATCACCGCGAGGGCGGCGTCACGGTCGGCGTCGGACGACGCGTTCGCGTAGGTGTTCAGTGCTTCGGTGACGGCGGGGTCGTCGAAGCGTCCGAAGTTGAAGGCGGCCTTGTCGTCGACGATCCACTTCGGGTCCATCGCGGAGGTGTACAGGCCGTACGCGTTGCCGGTGTCCTCGAGCCAGTGGATGATCGCCTGGAAGGTGCCCTCCTGGCGTGCGGCATCCCAGCCGCCCCAGTCCGGCTGGTCGACCTTGACCTCGATGCCGAGGCCTTCCTTGAGCTCCTCGGCGATGAGCGCCTGCTCGGTGTTCCAGTCGCTCCAGCCCGCGGGGACCGAGATCGAGAACGAGACGGGCTCGCCGTCGGGGTCGACGAGGTTCTCGCCCGACCAGGTGTAGCCGGCGTCAGTGAGGATCTGGCGTGCCTTGTCGACGTCGACCTCGTAGCTCTGGCCGGCGTAGTCGGGCACGATCTCGTCTTCGAGCAGGGTACCCAGACCGGTCACGCTCCAGATCGCCTCGCTCGCGCCTTCGCGGGCGATGTCGACATAGGCCTGGCGGTCGATCGTCCAGGCGAGCGCCTGGCGGAGCGCCGGGTTGTTGAACGGCTTGGTCTGCAGGTTCATGAACAGCGTGCCCGCACCCGCGGTCGGCGAGGCGAGGAACTTGTTGTCGGGATCGGCTGACAGGTAGCTGTCCTGGATCTGCGGGATGAACGCCTGGGCCCAGTCGGCCTCGCCCGTCGCCAGGGCAGTGGTGAGGGCGGCGTTGTCGCCGTACGAGACATAGTGCAGCTCGGGCACGGCCAGCTCGCCACCCCAGTAGTCGGGGTTGGCGGCGAGGGTGACGGATTCGGTGGTCCACGAGTCGAGCACGTACGGACCGGTTCCGACGGCCTGGCCCTCGCCGGTGATCGGGTCGGTGTTCGGGTCCTCGATGTCCTTCCAGATGTGCTCGGGCACGATCTGGAAGTGGAGCACGCGCGCCTGCTGCGTGTACTTGGAGCTGTTGAAGTCGATCGTGACGGTGTCGCCGTCGACCGTGACGCTCTTGATGTCCAGCGCGTTGGTGTCGTTGAGCTTGCCGTCGAGGACCTGGTTGAACGAGAACGCGATGTCGTCGGCGGTGAAGTCCTCGCCGTCGCTCCACTTCACGCCGCTGCGTGCGACGGCGGTGAGCTGCGTGTAGTCGTCGTTCCATTCCACCGACTCCGCGAGCCAGGGGGTGGTTCCGAGGTCGCCGGTCGGGTTGACCAGGGCGAGGGACTCGAAGATGACCTTGCCGTAGCCGTACTTCGATGCCGACGAGTCGCCCAGGTACGGGTTGTTCGACTCGGTCGTGATCGCGCCGTCGGGCTTGGCGATGGTGAGCGCGGCGCCGCTGGAGTCGGCGTCGTTTCCGCCGCCTCCGGCGCAGCCGGTGAGCACCAGCGCCGCGGCGACACCGACGGCGGCGAGGGATGTTCTGAGCCTCATTGCTTCTCCTAGATGTGTGCACGACATCGTGTCTCCCGGGGGGATGACGACGGCGTCAGGGTGATTGCCGGATCAACTTACAATCAAGTAAGTAACTTTTGCAAGCAGAGCCTTCCGCGGCCCGCGGTCGGCTCGTGCGTAGACTCACAGGCGCCGGGGAAGACGCATCCGAGACGCCGGTGGAGAAAGGGGCGCCGACCGATGACAGCGCAGCGTCGGCAACCGCGTTCGCGGCCCGAGACACTCGCCCGCAGGCGCGAGATCCTGGATGCGGCCCAGGAGATCTTCGGCAGCAAGGGCTTCGCCGGGGGCACCCTCCAGGAGATCGCCGACCAGGTGGGCATGACCCACGCCGGGATCCTCCACCACTTCGGCTCGAAGGATCAGCTGCTGCTCGAGGTGCTGCGGCACCGTGACGAGACCGATGTGGCCGATCTCGAGGAGCAGCACATCCCCGACGGCATGCCGCTGTTCCGCCACCTCGTGCGCACCGCGTTCGTCAACGCGCACCGCGCCGGCATCGTGCAGACGTACGTGGTGCTGTCGGCCGAGTCCGTGACCGACGACCACCCCGGCCGTGACTTCTTCGAGAAGCGCTACCAGACGCTCCGGTCGGAGGTCGCCCACGCTTTCGAGGTGGTGTGCGTCGAGCGCGGCGTCACCGCGCCCGAGACGATCGGGTACGCGTCGACCAGCATCCTCGCCGTGATGGACGGCCTGCAGGTGCAGTGGCTGCTCGACCCGACGGCCGTCGACCTCGCCCGCGCGTCGGAGTTCGCGATCGAGGCGATCGTGTCGGCGGTGCTGTCGCCGGCCCCGTCGCCGCTGGTGGACGAGGCCGAGGCGAAGGCTCAGCCCAGTCGCTCGACCGTGTAGTCGATGCAGCGGATGAGCTGACGCACGTCGTCCGGGTCGATCGAGACGAAGGTCGCCACGCGCAGCTGGTTGCGGCCGAGCTTGCGGTACGGCTCGGTGTCGACGATGCCGTTGGCGCGGAGGCTCTTGGCCACGGCCGCGGCATCCACCGTCGTGTCGAAGTCGATCGTGACCACGACGGGGGAGCGGTCCGCCGGGTCGGCGACGAACGGGGTCGCGAAGGCGGAGGCGTCGGCCCAGTCGTACAGCGCCTGCGACGACTCGCGCGTGCGCGCGTCCGCCCACTGCAGGCCGCCGTTGCCGTTGATCCAGCGCAGCTGCTCGTTGAGCAGGAACAGCGTCGCCAGCGCAGGAGTGTTGAGGGTCTGGTTCAGGCGCGAGTTGTCGACCGCCTGCTTGAGGCTCAGGAACTCGGGGATGTAGCGGCCCGAGGCGGCGATCCGCTCGATGCGATCGATGGCCGCCGGCGACGCGAGCGCGAACCAGAGGCCGCCGTCCGAGCCGAGGTTCTTCTGAGGGGCGAAGTAGTAGATGTCGGCCTCGTGGGCCGAGAAGTCGATGCCGCCGGCCGCGCTGGTCGCGTCGATGACGGTGAGCGCCCCCTCGTCGCCGTGCACGCGGCTGACCTGCGTCGCGACGCCGGTCGAGGTCTCGTTGTGCGGCCAGGCGTAGACGTCCACGCCCTCGACGGCCTCGGCGACGGTGCTCGTGCCGGCGTCGACCTTGCGGACATCGGGCGCGTCGAGCCACGGCGTCTTCGCGGCGGCGGCGAACTTCCCCCCGAACTCGCCGAACACGAGGTTCTGGCTGCGCTTCTCGATGAGGCCGAAGGCCGCGGCATCCCAGAACGCCGTCGAGCCGCCGTTGCCGAGGATGACCTCGTAGCCGTTGGGGACGCGGAACAGCTCCCGCAGGCCCGCGCGCACGTGCCCGACGAGGTCCTTCACGGGAGCCTGGCGGTGCGACGTGCCGATCAGTGCGGCGCCGCGGCCGGCGAGGGCTTCGAGGTGGGCCGGAATGACCTTCGACGGGCCGCACCCGAAGCGTCCGTCGGCGGGCAGGATCTCTCGGGGAAGCTCGATGTGCGCCATGGGTCGATTCTAGAGAAGCCGCGCCGTCGCCCCGTCCGCGTGACGTGTCGTGACGCCGCCGCTGGCGTCGCGGCGCCGGGAAGCGGCATCCGTCCTCCGCTGCAACAGGTCAACCGGGCTTCTGCAGGAGCGAATCGGGCTCGTGG
>Ga0160460_101054_pt1 | contig 11132 bp, 8 predicted proteins | sample HID1973M_E6MG_FD_108238 | JGI IMG/M metagenome (GOLD analysis project Ga0160460, IMG submission 108238) | Enriched mosquito-associated microbial communities from UW Madison campus, WI, USA - HID1973M_E6 MG | ecosystem: Host-associated > Arthropoda: Insects > Digestive system > Unclassified ... | reverse complement strand
CGGCTCGATCCGCTGGATGATCCGGGCGATCCGCCGGGCGAGCACGACGCCGCGCGTCGGGATGCCCAGGATCACCAGGTCGTTCGTTCCCCGGTTGGACTCCAGGATCTCGTGGGAGATCCGAGTCAGGGCCCGGGCGATGTCGGCCTCGTGCAGCACGATGCGTGTGCTCATCCGCCGCTCCCTTCTCCGCCTCACGGGACGGTGTTAAAGGTTGCTGTGATCGTCGCCCAGTCTACGACACGGCGAGGGCCGGCCCCCAACCGGGACCGGCCCTCGCCGCGCTGCCGTGGGTCTCAGCGGCGCGCGGGCCCGTGCAGGACGCGGGATGCGACGACGAGCGCGGCCGCGATCAGCACGACGTTCTTGAAGATGTACTGGCCGGTCAGCGTCGGGCCGACGGGGCCGAAGACCTCCGCGGGCAGGAGCACGATCGGCGACAGGATGCCGACGAAGGCGAGGGCGAGGACCACCAGGCCCACGCGGGCGAAGGCTCCGCCGGCGATGAGGAGCGCTCCCGCGGCCACCTCGATCACGGCGGTGGCCACGAGGGCGGCCTGTCCGTCCACGAGTCCGAAGGTGAGCTTCTCCCACGTCTTGCTGACGAGCTCCTCGACCGGGCTCACCCCGGGGAAGAACTTCAGGGCGCCGAACACCACGAAGACCGCACCCAGCGCGATGCGCAGTGCCGCGACGCTCCAGCGCTGCAACGAGGCCTTCACGGCCGCCTCGCCGCGGGCCTCCCACGCCGAGAGGGTGCGGAACAAGTTCGAGCGGCTTGCGGACGCGGGCACGACGCCGCCGGCGCCGTGGAGGGGAACGGTGGTCATGGCGTGACTCCTTCGGGTTCTGATCGCCCGCGATCGCAGGCACGGTGATCAGGACTCGGAGCGGCCCGCAGCTGATACGCCTCTGCGCCGATTGGCAGGGCGCTTACAGAAGCCGGGCCGCCGAGGGCCCGTCTCGTTGTAGAGGATCTACAACGAGACAGACCTTCGGGTCACGCAGCCGGAGTCGTCGCCGCGCGGAACAGGTCGTCTTCGACCTGGGATGCCCGGATCGGGTGCCCCTGGCTCGTGAGGCACTTGCCGCTGGCGAGGTCCCACTTCCAGTCGTGCAGCGAACAGGTGAGGACGCCGTCCTCGATCCTGCCCGTCTTGGTGAGGTCGGCACGCAGGTGCGGGCAGCGGCGCTGCACGACCCAGTCGCCGAGCTGCGCGTCCTCGGTCTGGTCGGTCTGCTCCGCGTACCAGTTCTCGACGTACTCGATGCGGTCACGGGAAAGGCACTTGAGGAAGGTCGTCAGGAACTCGTTGAACTTTCCGCTGCGCCCGACCTCGAACTGCATCGAGAGGAAGATCGAGTTCGACCAGTCGATCTCGTGGTCGGCGATGTTGGTCGAGACGAGGTCCGCGGGGATCGTGTACCAGTAGATGCACTCGTCGTCCGCGTACTCCCGCACCTTCGCCTTCGGGAAGTCCACGACCATGTCCAGCTCGCCGATGCGGAAGCGCACGATTCCGCCCACGCCGTTGCGGATGGTGCGGGCGCGGCGCAGGAGCGGCTCCCACCATTCCTTGATCGCGGCCAGCATCTCGTCGGGTGGCATCACCGCGGCCCGCGTCGCCTCCTCGGCGCGAACCTCGTCCTGACGGGAGTCGCGCTGCTCGGCGAGGTAGGCCCACTTGTCGTCGAAGATGCGGTCGATCTCGGCCTGCGTGTACAGCGTCTGGGTGACGGAGATCTCGCCGCCGCTCAGCTCGACGACCGTGCCGGGAACGAACTCGTAGCCCTTCTGGTCGGGACGCAGCTGCGCCATGTGCGCGAGGAACTGACGCTGGTCGGTGAAGATCGAGTCGTCGTCGATGCCGTAGCCGTTGTACTTGAACAGCTCTTCGCGCAGGAACATCGGAGGGCCCGCCATCGGGAACACGTGCTCGGCGTCGACCTTCTCGATGTAGTACATCGCGCGCTTGTTCTGCGCGTCGCGCTTGAGGCGCGCGAAGTTCTGCTTCGCGTCCTGAGGCAGGTCGTAGACCATCGGCCACCAGATCGCTCCCGAGACCTGCGTGAAGTACGCCTCGGGCTTCGAGAACGACATCAGCTTCTCGAGATCCAACGGGTGGGAATCGTTCTGGTTCAGGATGCTGGCGGTGCCGTCGTCCACACTCAGCGAGGAGTCGCCGATCGGGCCGTCGCTGGGTGCGCGCAGAGGCGTGACCATCACCTTGAGCTCGCCGAACTCCAGGGGCACGCCGGCCTGCGTGTAGACGATGTTGTCGTAGCCCAGCTTCCGCAGATCCTGCTCGAGGTCGTCGGTCGGATAGTCCGGCAGCAGGACCTTGATGTCCTTGGGCACGAACTCGTGCATGAGCGCCGGGTCGAAGTGGTCGCGGTGCCGGTGCGAGATGTAGAGGAAGTCGGCGTTGCCGTACTTCGCCCAGTCGAGCGCCCGGTTGTCGGGGAACGGGAACCACGACCCGAAGAAGGTCGGCCCGATCACCGGGTCGCAGAGGATGCTTCCTCCCGCCGTCTCGATGAACATTCCGGCGTGGCCGAGGCCCGTGATGCGCATGGGGCTGTCCTCCCGTGTGTGGAACCAGACGAGTCTAGGCGAGGCTCGTCGGGCGCACCGGATCGCCCGCCGTGCAAAACCGCATCGGCCGGTCGGAAGCCGGTCGAGGGGTCGCCGCCGGCTCAGTCCTCGAACAGCCCGCGGATGTCGTCGGCCGACAATGCCTGGCCGAACAGCGCGTCGTCGTCCATCACCGACCGGAAGAGGCGCGCCTTGCGCTGCTGCAGCGCCATCACCTTCTCCTCGATGGTGCCGCTCGCGATCAGGCGGTAGACCATGACGCTGCGGTGCTGTCCGATGCGGTGCGCCCGGTCGACCGCCTGCGCTTCGGCGGCGGGATTCCACCAGGGGTCCAGCAGGAAGACGTAGTCCGCCTCGGTCAGCGTCAGACCGAATCCCCCTGCCTTGAGACTGATGAGGAACACCGGCGCCTCTCCCCCGCGGAAGGCGGCGATGGCGGCGTCGCGGTCGCGTGTCGAGCCGTCGAGGTACGCGTAGGGGATGCCGCGCGCGTCGAGCTGCTTGGCCACCAGGCCGAGGAACGAGGTGAACTGGCTGAACACGAGAGCGCGGTGGCCCTCGGCGAGGGATTCGTCGAGCTGTTCGAACAGAGCCGCGAGCTTGCTGGGGGCGATGCCGGAGTGGGCCGGGTCGACGAGCTCGGGAGCCAGGCTCAGCATGCGCAGCAGCGTCAGCGAGCGGAACACGATGAACCGGTTGCGGTCGAGGTCGTCGAGCAGCCCGAGAACCTTCTGCCGCTCGCGCTGCAGCACGGTGTCGTAGAGGGCGCGGTGCGCGGCGCCCAGCTCGATGCGGACCTCCTGCTCCTGCTTGGCGGGAAGGTCCGCGGCCACCAGCTCCTTCGTGCGCCGCAGCACGAGCGGGCGGATACGGCGGCGCAGCCGCGCGAGGCGACCGGCGCGGTAGGCGCCCCCCTCATGGTTCTCGGGCACCTTTCCCTTCTCGATCGGACCGACGTACTCCTCGCGGAACCGTCTCCCGGATGGGAACAGCCCGGGGGCGGTGAGCGACAGCAGCGCCCACAGCTCGCTGAGGCTGTTCTCCAGCGGCGTGCCGGTGACGGCCAACACGACCTCGGCCGGCAGATCACGGGCAGCCCGGTACGCCTTGGTCTGGCTGTTCTTCACGAACTGCGCCTCGTCGAGGATGAGTCCCGCCCAGCTCACTGCGGCGAACTCGCGCTCGTCGAGGCGGAGCAGCGTGTACGACGTGACGACCACGTCCGCCGAGGCCGCCGCGTCTGCGACCGTCGTTCCACGCTTCGCGCGCGTCGCGTCGACGACCGCGACGCGCAGGCCGGGAGTGAACCGCGCCGCCTCGCTGGGCCATGTCGACAGCACAGACGTCGGCGCCACCACGAGGAACGGGCGGTTCTCCCCCTGCTCCCGCGTATGGGCGATGAGGGCGAGCAGCTGCAGCGTCTTGCCGAGGCCCATGTCGTCGGCCAGGATGCCGCCGAGCCGGTGCCGCCAGAGGAAGGCGAGCCAGTCGTAGCCCACCCGCTGGTAGGGCCTCAGCTCGGCATGGAGGGCGGCCGGCAGCGGAGCGGAGGGGACGCCGTCGGCGTCGCGCAGCGCCTCGACCGTCGCGCGCCATGACACCGCAGGCTGCGCCTCGTCGGCGAGGTCCTCGAAATCGGCCCATAGCGCGGTCTGGTACCTGCTGATCCGGGGACCGGTCTCCCATTCGTCCAGCTCGCCCGCCTCGTCGATGAGATCGCGGAGGCGCTGGAGCGCCGGATGGGAGAGCGAGAAATACGCACCGTCGCTCAGCAGGATCTTCTTGCGGCCCCTCGACAGCGCCGTGAACAGCGTGCCGAACGGGATGCGCCGGCCGTCCACCGTCACGACCACGCCCAGATCGAACCAGTCCGGGTCGTTCGTCTCGACGGTGGTGATGTCGATGCGGGGGTCGCCGGCGAGCTCGCGGTACTGCGGACGCTCCCCCGAGATCTCGACGCGGACATCGGCGTCGGCCTCGAGCACCGGCAGCAGCCGCGACGCGAACTCCGCCGCGTCCAGGCCGGTCAGCGTCTGCGCGGACGCGAAGTCGACGGGAGCGTGGTCTTGCCACAGCGCCTCGAGCCGGTCGCGGATCGCGGCCTCCGCGCCGGTGTCACGATCCTCGCCGGTCGAGTCGAACCCGAGGGGATCCGCGTCGCCGTAACGCCAGGACAGCGTGTAGACGAGGCGGTGATTCGGCTCGAAGTGCACGCGCACGACGAGCTGCGGGCGAGGCGGCGCGGCGATGTCGATGCCCGGTGCGTCGATCCTGACCCGCCGTGCGATGCGGGGCAGGTGGTCGCGGACGAACTCATCGGCCTCAGGCGCGGGAACGATCACCGTCTCGCGTGCTGCCAGGAGTGCGGCGACGGGGTCCGGCAGCGCGACGCCGGCGAGCACCAGGTCGATGCGCTCGCGCTCCACGGTGAAGCGGTACACGCCGGTGCGTCCGACCGGGCGCAGGGAGGCGGCATCCGTGCGCTCCCCGTCCACGGTGACGACGGGTGCGATCTCGAGCCCGTGAGCGGTGCGGTGTGCCCGGACGGAGACCATCGCCGAGCCCGCCAGGGCGACCGTCGTCGTGCGCTTGGTGGGAACGAGCGGGATGCCGTGATCCTCCGCTGCGGCCAGGTGCGGCCAGAGCAGGCTGGACTCGACGTCGTCGAGGGTGAGCCACTCCGACACGTCGGAGAAGGCGCCGAACGAGCGGACGTCGCGGCCGATGCTGTACAGCTCTGCGAACCAGCGCGCCTGGGCGGGGTCATAGGCCGTCGTGGGCCGCCGCAGCGCGTCCCACGAGACCCCGCCCTTGATCCACGAGTCAGAGCGCGCGGAACGCTCGAGCGGACGCAGCCCGATCAGGACGTCCGCGCCGTACTGATGCAGGCCGCGGGGCGTCGCGGCCTCGACGCGTGCCGGGGCCCACGTCGAAGCACCGCGCCGGACGCGCTGCCGCAGCTCCACCCCGAGGGCCAGCGGGGTGCGGGCGCGCTCGATCGGGGCCGAGGGGGCGAAGACCTCGCGCCACGACCGTCCGCCGTCCGGTACGGGCGCGGCGGCGGCGAGTCGATTGGCGGCGAGGAGCGTCGCGACGGTGTGCTTGCAGTCGAACTGCACCGGGCACGTGCACGACGTCGCGGCGATGGGATGGTCGACCCGCTGCGGGTCGAGGCGGACCCGACAGCGGTACGTCCGTCCGCCGCTGCCGGCGACGACCGCTTCGATCACCGACGTCAGCGGGTCCCACTCGATGCGTTCCACGGCGCCGTCCGCGAAGTACCCCACGCCGCGCTCGTACGTGGCGCTGTCGGCGAACCGGCGGATGTGCCCGGGGTCGGTGAACGGAGGAGGTCCGGCGGACGGGCGGGTCACGGCATCCATCCTGCCAATCCCCCTCGACACCCGGGCGGGCGTCCGGTCGTCGTCAGCTCGCGCGCGCGATGCGGGCGAGGACGCCGTGCACGAAGGGGCCCGACTCGTCTGACGAGAACTCCTTCACCAGCTCGACGGCCTCGTCGATCGCGACCGCTGTGGGAACCTCGTCGTTGTAGAGGATCTCCCAGGCGCCGATGCGCAGCACGGCGCGATCGACCGCGGGCATGCGGGCGAGGGTCCAGTCCTTCGCGAACGTCGTGATCTGCTCGTCGATGGCGTCCTGGTTGTCGATGACACCGTCGACGATCTCGCGCGCGTACAGCCAGGAGGCCTGGCGCGCCGGCTCGTTCGCCGCACGCTTCGCCTCGGCTGCGAGCACGGTCGCCGGCTCGTCGCCGCGCACGTCCGCCTGGAACAGGATGTCGAGAGCGCGCTTGCGCGCCTTCGTACGGGCACTCATCAGTCAGCGGCCGCCGGCGTCAGTTGACGCGGCCGAGGTAGTCGCCCGTGCGGGTGTCGACCTTGACCTTGGTGCCGGTCTCGACGAACAGCGGAACCTGGATCTCGTAGCCGGTCTCGACGGTCGCGGCCTTGGTGCCGGCCGACGAGCGGTCGCCCTGCAGGCCCGGCTCGGTGTATGTGATCTCGAGAACCACGGATGCCGGCAGCTCGACGTAGAGCGGGTTGCCGTTGTTGAGCGCGATCTGCACCTGCTGGTTCTCGAGCAGGAAGTGGGCGGCGTCGCCGACCGTGGCGGCACCGACGTTGATCTGGTCGTAATCCTCGACATCCATGAAGACGAAGTTGTCGCCGTCGTTGTAGAGGTAGGTGAAGTCGCGGCGGTCCACGTTCTCGATGTCGATCTTCGCGCCGGCGTTGTAGGTGCGGTCGACGACCTTGCCCGAGACGACGTTCTTCAGCTTCGTGCGGACGAATGCGCCGCCCTTGCCCGGCTTGACGTGCTGGAACTCGATGACGTTCCAGAGCTGGCCGTCGATGCTGAGGACGACGCCGTTCTTGATGTCTGCGGTGGAAGCCATGTGGGTGCGAATCCGTTTCGTTGAAGTGGAAGAGGCGATCGCTGCCCCTTCGATGAGTTCGGGGACCGGATCTGCCGACGTTCGATTCTACGGGATGCCTGGTCCACGGCGGATTCGTCAGCCGTCGGCCTGCCCGGTGACGATGTCGATGAGGCGCGCGACGGCGGTGGCGTAGCCGGCGACACCCTCCCCGATCACATGGACCACGGCGACGTCGGCGACATACGAGTGGTGCCGGAACTGCTCGCGTGCCCGCACGTCGGAGATGTGCACCTCGGCCACCGGCAGAGCGACGCCCGAGAGGGCGTCCCGGAGCACGACCGAGGTGTGGGTGAGACCCCCGGGGTTGATGACGATGCCGGCGCAGTCCTCCCGTGCCGCGTGGATGGCGTCGAGGAGGACGCCCTCGTGGTTGCTCTGCACGGCCCGCACCTCGAAGCCGCGCCGGGCCGCGGCATCCGTCGTCACCTGCACGACGTCCGCGAGCGTGGCCGTGCCGTAGATCTCGGGCTCACGGGTGCCGAGCAGATTGAGATTGGGCCCGTTGACGAGCAGAAGGCGGCGGGGGGTCGTCATGGTCGCACGATATCAGCGTCGACGGCGCCGGCTCGCTGCGCCGTCAGCCGGACCGGCGCATTGCCCGCGCCGTAGCCGTCGTAGTTCCCGCGTCGCTCGACGAATTCGAAGAACAGGTCGCCCACGGTGGCCGTGTAGAAGTGGAGGTACTCGCCCTCCGCATCGCGATCGAAGACGAGATCGAGCTCCCGCAGGGTCGCGACGAAGCCGTCGTCGAGATCGAAGCGCGCGGTGAGATCCTCGTAGTAGTTGCGGGGGATCGACAGCGGTCGCAGCCCCCTCGCCCGCGCCGCGCGTGCGAGCGTCACGATGTCGTCGCAGGCGAAGGCGACGTGCTGGGGCATCGCCGTCGGGCGGCCGGACAGGATCGGCGGCGACACGTTCAACGGGATGCGGATCGAACCGTCCGGTGACTGGATGACGCGGCTCTGGACGAGCCCCTGCGGGCTGGCCACCTCGGTGGAGCTGGTCGCGGGAAGCTCCAGCACCGCGGAGAAGAAGAGGATCGCCTCGTCGACCACCTGCCACGGCTGGCCGAGGCTCACGTGATCGACGGCGACGACCGGGCCTCGGCGCACCGACGCGCCGTGCTCGAACTCGGCGGTCCACGCCGGTTCGCCCCCGGTGCCGCGCGCGGACCAGAAGACCTCGGTGCCGTCGGGCGCCACCGCGCCGTCGAGCATCTGCTCCCCCGCATATGTGCGGCGGTACGCGAACGGCGTGCGGAGCTCCGCCGCGCGCTCGGTGAGCGCGGTGGCGTCGGACACGGCGAACCCGAGCGCCGCGACGTGGGGGTCCAGTCCACGGGCATGCTGCTCGTTGAGCACCACGCGCGCGTCACCTGCCGACCACAGTGTGACGGGCTTCGTCCGATGCTTGCCGCGCGCTGCGAAGCCGACCGTCTCCAGCAGCGCCTCGATGCTCGAGGTGTCCTCCGCCTTGATCTCGACGAAGTCGAATCCGAGGGGCATCCCGCTGTCGGGGAGGACGTCGAAGCCGGCGGGGGCTGCGTCGGCGAGCTCTCGTGCGACGGCGTCCTCGAGCCAGCGCAGCGACCGGCGCGCGTGCACGGCGGTTCCCGCCACATCGACCTGCCGGAACGTGTCGTTGAAGACTTCGAGGGAGACGGGGCCGTCGTACCCGGTGCGAAGGACATGGGTGAGGAAGCCGGTCAGATCGAAGCTCCCCTCGCCGGGGAAGAGGCGGTGGTGGCGGCTCCACGACAGGACGTCCATCGAGAGCGCCGGTGCATCCGCGAGCTGCAGGAAGAAGATGCGATCGCCGGGGATGTCCTCGATGTCGCGCGGGTCGTGTCCGCGCGAGAGGATGTGGAACGAATCGAGGCAGACGCCCACGGCCGGGTGGTCTGCGAGCTGCGCGATCCGCCAGGCGCGGCGGTAGTCGTCGACGTACTTGCCCCACGCCAGCGCTTCGAAGGCGATCCGGATCCCGTGCTCCTGCGCGAGATCACCGAGACGGCGCAGCTGCGCTGCCGACACGTCGTCGTCGTCGATCGTCGCGGTCGCCACGTTGCTGCAGCACAGCACGACCTCGATGCCGAGCCGCCGCATGAGTGAGAACTTCGCCTCCGCACGCCGGAGCACGTCGTTGAACACCGCTTCTTCGACGCCCTCGACGTCGCGCATCGGCTGGTAGAGGTCGAGCGACAGCCCCAGGCGCTCGGCGAGCGCCCGGATCTCCTCGGGACTCTCCGCCGCCGACACGAGATCGGGCTCGAAGATCTCGACGCCGTCGAAGCCCGCGCCCGCCGCCGCGTGAAGCTTCTCGACCAGGGTCCCGCTCATGCACACCGTCGCGATGGAGGTCCTCATGGCGTCACAATGTACCAGTCGGTACATTGTGACGCACCCCCTCCCTCACCGGAGTCGCGCGCCGCGCCCACTAATGTGACGGACGTGCCCCCCGTATCGCGTGACGCCGAGCGGACGCGAGCAGAGCTTCTCGCCGTCGCGACCGAGGTCTTCGCCGAGGACGGGTACTCGGGTGCCCGGGTGGACGACATCGCCGAGCGCACGCGCACGACGAAGCGCATGATCTACTACTACTTCGGCGGCAAGGAGCAGCTCTATCTCGCGGTCCTCGAGAACGCCTACCTGGGCATCCGCGAGGCGGAGCGGGCGATCGACGTCGACCATACGGATCCTGTGGCCGCGATCCGTCAGCTCGCCGAGCTCACCTTCGATCACCACGTGACCCACGACGCCTTCATCCGCCTGGTCGCCATCGAGAACATCCATCGTGGCGAATTCATCCGGCGGATCGACTCGCTCCGCACGCTCGCGCAGCCGGCGAAGACCCTCCTCGACGAGATCCTCGAGCGCGGGCGCGCCGAGGGGGTCTTCCGCCCGGACGTCGACGCGATCGACGTCCATCTGGTCATCAGCGCCTATTGCGTCTTCCAGGTCGCCAACCAGTACACGTTCGGCTACCTCTTCGACACGTCCTTCACGGACCCCGAACGCCGCCGCCACCTGCGCTCCCTCATCGGCGACGTCGTCGTCGGCTGGCTGACCAGCCGACGCTGACGCCGACGCGCCTGCCGCTGCCGCGGGCGCGTCTGCGCGCCGTCCGGCGCGTCGAGGGCAGGCCATTGTCCGAAGACCTCTTGACACGCGCGCGCTCGCATGGTTTTCTCTGAACGTACCAGTTAGTACATTGCTGGACCGGTCGGACGAAGGAGTGCCATGACCCAGACACCGCCCTATCTCGTGGGGCTCGTCGGAACGGGCGTGACCCCTTCCCTCACGCCCGCGATGCACATGGCGGAGGCCCGAGCGCTCGGCATCGACTACCTCTATCGCCCGGTCGACCTCACCGCCCTGGGCCTGGCTCCCGACCAGCTGCCCGACATCCTCGCGTGGGCGCGCAGGTTCGGCTTCGACGCCCTCAACATCACCCATCCCTGCAAGCGACTCGTCGTCGGGTACCTGGACCGCATCGATCCGCTGGCCGATGCACTGGGCTCGGTCAACACCGTGCTCTTCACCGACGACGGGCTCGTCGGCCACAACACCGACACGACCGGCTTCGAGACGGCCTTCCGCACCGGGCTGCCGAGCGTGTCGATCGACGACGTGACGCTGCTGGGCGCGGGCGGTGCCGGATCCGCCGTCGCCGACGCGCTGCTGCGCGTCGGGACCCGCCGCCTCACCGTCGTGGACATCGACCTCGAGCGCGCGGGTGAGCTGGCGGCCGACCTGGCTCGTCGTCACGCCGCAGACGTGGCCCACGCGACTCCGGACGCGCTCCCGCGCCTCCTCGCGTCGGCGACGGGGCTCGTCCACTGCACGCCGACCGGCATGAAGGAGCACCCGGGCATGCCCTTCCCCGCCGACCTGCTGCGGCCCGAGCTGTGGGTCGCCGACATCGTCTACCGGCCCCTCGACACGGCGCTCCTGCGCGCCGCGCGCGAGGCGGGCTGCGCGACTCTCGACGGCGGGAGGATGGCGGTCCACCAGGCCGTCGACGCCTTCCGCCTCATCACGGGCAGGCAGCCCGACCCCGACCGCATGATCCGCCATT
>Ga0160460_101053_pt1 | contig 11152 bp, 6 predicted proteins | sample HID1973M_E6MG_FD_108238 | JGI IMG/M metagenome (GOLD analysis project Ga0160460, IMG submission 108238) | Enriched mosquito-associated microbial communities from UW Madison campus, WI, USA - HID1973M_E6 MG | ecosystem: Host-associated > Arthropoda: Insects > Digestive system > Unclassified ... | reverse complement strand
CTCTCGGGATGGACGGCTCGGAGCCGGAGGTCTGCGGGATGTGGACGAGCTGCACGCCGCCGGCGGCGATCGCCGCGACGAGCGCGGACTCGATCTCGTCGGGCGTCCGGGCGCGACGCCCGGTCGCACCGAACGCGTTCGCGAGAGCGACCCAGTCGGGCTGCACGAGATCGACGCCGACGGGACGGATGCCGCGGTCCACCTCGTTCTGCTTGATCTCGGCGTACCCGCCGTTGTCGACGCACACCACGGTCAGGTCGAGACGCTGCTCGACCGCCGTGGCGAGCTCGTTCACGCAGAACATCAGCGCCCCGTCGCCGACGACGGCCACGACGTGCCTGCCGCCCTCGGCGGGCTGGGCGACGCGCGCGCCGATCGCCGCGGGAAGGCCGTAGCCGAGCGTCGCGTAGGTCGGGGTGTACAGCAGCGAGTGCGGCCGCGACTGGCGCAGCACGTTCGCGAGCGCCATGTACACGATCTGCGACGAGTCCCCGGCGACGATCGCCCCGTGCGGCAGGGCGGCGGCGATCACCTCGGCGAGCGCGACGGTCTCGGGGAGGATGCCGGCGGTCTCGGTCGCGATCGCGTCGCGCTCGGCGGCGAGGTCGCGCACCGGGCGCTGCCCGTCAGGGAGTGCCGCGAGCAGGTCTTCGACGACCGCGGCGCAGTCCCCCGCGATGCCGATCGTCGCATCGAGGTTCTTGTGCAGCTGCGCGGCCGAGATGTCGACGCGCACCACGGCACCTCGCGCTTCGAGCCGCGGCGCCCACAGCTCCGCCTCGCCGAGCTTCGAGCCGAGCACGAGCAGCACGTCCGCGTCCTCGGCGACGCGACGCGCGGTCTCCAGGCGCAGGTTCGATCCCAGCGACAGCGGGTGGTGCTCGTCGACGGTGGCCTTGCCGTTGAGGGTCGTGATCACCGGAGCGCCGAGTCGTTCGGCGAGCGCGGTGACCGCACGGCCGGCGCGCGCAGCCCCGCCGCCTGCGACGATCACCGGGCGCACGGCACCGGCGAGCAGCGCTGCCGCCTCGCGGACGGCGGCCGCGTCTCCCCGCGCCGGAGAGGGCGCGGGTCGTGCCGCCCGCGCGGTGGCGGGCACGCCGGCCGGGGCCTCCAGCACGTCCAGCGGGATCTCGATGTGCACCGGACGCGGACGCCCGGTGCGGAACAAGGCGAACGCATCGTGCACCGCGTCGACGGCATCGGTCGCACTCGTCACACGACGCGACCATTCCGCGATCGCGCCGACCATCGCGGTGGCGTCCTTCGTCTCGTGGAGCGTCCCCACGTCGCGGAACTCGGCCCCGAGCGCCACGCCGGGCGAGATCACCAGCAGCGGCCGCGACTCGCAGAACGCCGTGCCGATGGCGCTCATCGCGTTCTGCAGGCCCGGCCCCGACGTGGTGATGACCACGCCCGGCAGTCCGGTCTGCTGGGCCCAGCCGTCCGCTCCGTACCCGGAGCCCTGCTCGTGGCGGTTGGTCACGGCGCGCATGCCGAGGTCCTTCAACGGACGGTAGAGCTCGAGATTGTGGGTGCCCGGGATGCCGAAGATCGCCGTCACCCCGTAGTTGCGGACCGTCTCGAGCACCGCGCGGCCGGCGGTGTCGGCGTACGGCGCCGCCGTGTCGTCGTGTGCGCTCATGGCGTCAGCGCCTCGATCCGGGCCGCCGCGTGGCGACGCTCCCCGCCGACCCACGTCTCCCGCACCGGGATCTGCGAGATCTCGCTCGCGTCGACCGCCAGGGGGTCGGCGCCGAGCACGGCGAAGTCGGCGTACTTGCCGGCTTCCAGCGAGCCCAGGTCGTCCTCGCGTCCGAGGGACACGGCCCCCTCATAGGTGTGGGCGCGCAGCGCCGCCTCCGCCGACACCCGCAGGCTGTCGGGGCCGAGCTTGTGACCGCGACGCGTCACGCGCGTGACAGCGGTCTGGATCGCCTCGAGCGGGATCGGCTCGGCGACGGGCGCATCGGACGAGATCGTGAACGGCACCCCCGCCGCCTCGAACTCGCCGAGCGGGTTGAACCGCTCCCCCGGCGTGCCGATCGCCTGCTCGACGCCCTCGCCCCAGTTGAAGTAGTGCTGGGGCTGGTTCACCGGGCGGATGCCGGCGGCCGCCATGCGAAGGATCTGCTCGGGCGTCGGCAGCCCGCAGTGCTCGATACGGTGGCGGGCATCGTCGTCGGGGTTCTCGGCGAGCGCCGCCTCGATCGCCGATACGACCATCTCGATCGCGGTCGGCGACTGCGCATGGGTCGCGGTCTGGAGGCCGGCCGCGTGCGCCTTGCGGATGAGCTCGGCGTACTCCGCCGGCTCGTGGTACAGCTGCCCGGTGCGGCAGGGGTCGCCGACGTAGCCGTCGGGGAAGTACGCCGTCCACCCGCCGAGCGTGCCGTCGGCGTAGAGCTTGATGCCCGCGAAGCTCAGGTGGGCGTTGCCGAACTGGCCGACCAGGCCCATCTCGAGCGCCTCGTCGAGCAGGTGCGACAGCAGGTACATCGAGACCCGCAGCTCCAGCCGGCCCGCCTCCGCGAGCCGCAGGTACATGTCGAACTCGCGGCGCGACACCTGCGCATCGCCGATCGTCGTCACTCCCCCGGCGAGGAACCGCTGGGTCGCGACATCCAGCTGCCGCAGGTGCTCCTCGGGCTCGTCGGCGAGGTGGAAGTTCGGTCCGTGGTGGCCGATCTTCACGCCGTGCACCCCGGTGAGCATGTTGCACGCGGCATCCGAGATCTCACCGGTCGGCTCGCCGTCCGCGTCGCGGAAGATCTCACCGCCATCCGGATCGGGGGTGTCGCGGTCGACGCCGTTGATCTCGAACGTGTACGAGTTGACAACTCCGCCGTGGCCCGACGCGTTCATGAGGTAGACCTCGCGGTCGGTCGCGACCTCGTCGAGCTCGAAGCGGGACGGATGCCGCTGCTCGGCGAGGTTGCGGTGCTCGTAGCCGTACCCGCGCACCGGCCGTCCCTCCGGCAGCTCGGCGGCGGCGGCCTGCAGCAGCGCGACGATCTCGGGGATGCTGCCCGCCTTCTCGGGACCGCAGTCCACCCAGGTCATCAGCTGACCGAACATCAGCGGGTGGGCGTGCGCGTCGACGAAGCCGGGCACGACGACGGCGTCGCCGAGGTCGACGACCTCCGGGTCGAGGCGCAGCGCGGTGGCGGCGTCCCGGCACTCCTGCGCCGTGCCGATCGCGACGATACGGCCACGGTCGGTCAGCATCGCGGTGGCGACGGTGCCCTGGGCGTCGACCGTGTGGATCGCCGCGGCCGTCACGAGGCGCGGAGTCTGCTGCGCGGGGCGGTCGAAGGGGGCGAGCTTTCTCATGATGTCCTCCGGATGGTGCGGAACTCGTGGGCCGGACCGCGGGACGCGTCGTCGGGACGCGCCCCGCGGCGGGCCGTCAGAGGGTGCGGGCCGTCGTGGTGTCGGTGCGCGGCGTGAACGAGTCGGTCACGGGCGCTTCATCGGAGTGCTGCGGCGCGAGCCAGGTGCACAGGCCCGCGAGCAGAGCCATGCCGACGAACATCGCCAGAACCGACCAGACGCTGCCCGTCCAGGCGATGAGCATGGTCGCGAACCACGGCGAGAAGCCGGCCCAGACCGCCGCGCCGACGCCGTACGAGAGGGCGATGGAGGTGTAGCGGGCCTGCGGGCGGAACATCTGCGCGAGGATCGCGGCGATCGGCGCGTACGTGGCGCTCATCGCGATGCGCACGAGCGACGCCAGCAGGAAGATGACCGGTTCGACCTTGCCCGGCAGCACCAGCATGAACGGCACGAAGGTGAGCACGGAGGTCACCAGGCCGATGTACATGATGTTCTTGCGACCCCACTTGTCGCCGAGCCACGCGACCGGCAGCGTCACGACGAACTCGATGAACGACGCGATGGTCATGGCGTCGAGGATGAGCTGCGGGCTCATGCTGATCGGCTCGCCGGTCGCGTACGAGGTGGCGAACGTCGTCGCCAGGTAGTAGCCGCCCGTCGAGATCGGGAGCAGGCCGATGCCGAGCAGGATCGGCTTCCAGTTGACGCGCAGGGCGAAGGCGAGCGGCATCGTCTGCTTGCGGCCCTCGATCTTCTGCTCGAAGACGGGCGATTCCTCGACGCGGTAGCGCACCCAGAAGCCGACGGCCACCAGCACGATCGACAGCAGGAACGGGATGCGCCATCCGCCGTTCATGATGAAGTCGTCGCCGAAGCGGGACATGATCGCGAAGATGCCCGAGGCCAGCAGAGCGCCGGCCGGGTTGCCCAGCTGAGTGAAGCCGCCGTAGAAGGTCTTCTTGCCGACCGGGGCGTGCTCGACGCTCATCAGCACCGCACCGCCCCACTCGCCGCCGACAGCGAGGCCCTGCAGCGCGCGCAGGAGGATCAGCAGGATCGGAGCGACGATGCCGATCGCCTCGTACGTGGGAAGGCATCCGACGAGAACCGTCGACACGCCCATCAGCAGCAGCGTGATCACCAGCGACACGCGGCGGCCGAGCTTGTCGCCGATGTGGCCGAAGATGATGCCGCCCAGCGGGCGCACCAGGAACGCGACCGCGAACGTGGCGAAGGCTGCCGCGGTCTCCGCCAGCGGATCGCCGCTCGGGAAGAAGAGCGGCCCGAACACGAGCGCGGCGGCTGTCGCGTAGACGTAGAAGTCGTACCACTCGATGGTGGTCCCCACGAACGCGGCGATGCCTGCTCGCCGCGCCCTGCTGGTGGTGGAAGTCATGACCGCTCCTTTGCGGATGTATCGGGGATGCGACGAGAGTAGGGACGAACGGATGCCTGGGCAAGGGCAGAACTCCAGTGGACGGCCAGTTCCACTGGAGTTCTGTGTGCAGGCTTGCGCAGAATCACGCGCGGCGTCCTGCCGCAGTCGCCGTAGACTCGGATTCTGCACACCCCTGCGTGCGTTCTCAGGGAAATCGACGAATTCGAGGATCGCGATGGATTTCGACGCCGAGCTCATCCGCGAGCTGCAGGTCGACGGCCGCGCCAGCATCCATGCCCTTGCCGGCCGGCTCGGCCAGTCGCGCGCGGCCGTCTCGACGCGGCTGGGAGCGATGCTCGCCGACGGCACCGTGCGAGTGGTCGCGGCGGTCGATCCGGTCTTCCTCGGCCAGCACGTGCTCGCCCACGTGTCCATCCGCACCCAGGGCGGGGTCGAGCCGGTGGCGCAGCACCTGCGGGGTCTCAGCGAGACCGTGCTCGTCTCGGCCGTCGGCGGGGCCTACGACCTCGTCACCGAGGTGCGGCTCGGTTCCATGCCGGCGCTGCACGACCTGCTCGCGCAGATCCGGGCGCTTCCCGGCGTCGCCGACATCAACACGCTCATCTACACCGACGTGGTCAAGGGCTTCTTCGTCTCGGAGTACCACGGCGACGTCACGATCGACACGATCGACACCGCCCTCATCGAGCAGCTGCAGCGCGACGGGCGCAAGAGCTACCGCGCGCTCGGCGAGGCGGTGCGTCTGTCCCCGTCCGCCGTCACGACCAGGGTGCAGCGGCTCGTGGACGGCGGCGTCATCAAGATCAGCGCCGTCGAGGCGCGCGGCCTCGTGCACCGCCAGCTGTCCATGGGCGTGGGCCTGAACCTCGCCGATGCCGACGACCGGGTGACCGAAGCGCTGCGCACGTGGCGCGGCGTCGACTTCGCCGCTCGCACCCTCGGGCGCTTCGACGTCGTCACGACGCTCGTGGAACCCTCTGCGGGCGCGCTGTACGCCAGCCTCGAGCGGATCCGTGCGATCCCCGGCGTCTCGGGCGTCGAGGCGTGGTTCCACCTCGCCGTGCTCAAGGAGGACTACGCCCGCACGCTGCGCTCGGCCGGAGGGGGCATCCCGCAGCCCATCGGGTCCATCACGGGCTGACCGCTCGCGCCGGGCCGAGCGCGGCGACCAGCGCGTCCTCGACCTCGAACCGCGTCGTTCGAACGAGGGTTCGCGCACCGGCCCCGGTGTCGATAGCGTCGAACCGCGCGCTGACGCGCCAGTCGGGAGGCATTCGCACATGGATCACTTCGACACGATCGTGGTCGGCGCCGGGGTCGCGGGCCTCACGGCCGCCAGGCTGCTGACCAGGGCGGGCCGCCGCGTCGTCGTGCTCGAGGCGCGGGACCGCGTCGGGGGCCGCGTCTCGACCGACCGCCATTTCCCGGGCCTGGTCACCGACATGGGCGCATCGTGGATCCACGGTGTCACCGGCTCCCCCGTCGCCGCGGCCGCGGCGGCCTTCGGCATGCGCACCGTCGAGTTCACCGTCGGCGGCTACCAGCCCGACAGCCGCCCGATCGCCTACTACGGTCCGGACGGGAAGAGACTGACCGATGCCGCGACCCAGGCGTACGTCGACGACATCCACGCCGTCGACGCCACCCTGCTCGAGGTGGTGGCAGCCTCCGCGCCCGACGCCTCGTATCGCGACGTGACGGACGCCGCGCTCGACGCGCAGGGGTGGGACGCCGAGCGCACCCAGCGCGTGCGCGAGTACCTCGAGCATCGGTCCGAGGAGCAGTACGGTGCGTGGATCGAGGACCTCGCCGCGCACGGCCTGGACGACGACTCCATCGACGGCGACGAGGTCGTCTTCCCCGACGGCTACGACCGCCTCCCGCGGCGGCTGGCCGGGGGGCTCGACATCCGTCTCATCCATGTCGTGACCGACGTGCAGTGGTCGCCCGAGGGGGTTGTGGTCACCACCGATCACGGCCTGTTCGCCGCCGACACCGCGATCGTCACGGTGCCCGTCGGCGTGCTGCAGTCGGACGGGTTCGTCATCGAGCCGCCCCTGCCGGAGCCGGTGGCCGGCGCGCTCGGACGGCTGAGCATGAACGCGTTCGAGAAGGTGTTCCTGCGCTTCCCCACGAAGTTCTGGGACGACGGCGTCTACGCGATCCGCCAGCAGGGGCCCGAGAGCCGCTGGTGGCATTCCTGGTACGACTTGACCGCGCTCCACGACACCCCGACGCTGCTGACGTTCGCCGCGGGCCCGGCAGCCGTCGGGACCCGCGACTGGGCGGAGGACGAGATCGTCGAGTCGATCCTCGTGCAGCTGCGCCGACTCTACGGCGACAGGGTCGAGAAGCCGACCCACGTGCACGTCACCGACTGGCAGGACGACCCCTGGTCGCACGGGTCGTACGCCTACATGACGGTCGGATCGACCACCGCCGACCATGACGATCTCGCGACACCCATCGGCGGCGTGCTGCACCTCGCCGGCGAGGCGACGTGGACCGACGATCCGGCGACGGTGCCCGCGGCGATGTACTCGGGTCACCGCGCCGCACAGAACGTGCTGGGGCGCGACATCCCCATCGAGGATCTCTGGACGAACTGAAGGACTCGGCCCCCTGGTCGATCTTGTGGCGGGGTTCGCGGAGTGCGAGTCTGCACCTGGGTCCACAACGGTGGACCGACCCGGCCGATAGGACGACGACATGACCGCGTCCACCCGAGGAGGGCAGCACGACCCGCACTCCGTCTTCACGGTCGACCTCGCACAGCTCGGGGCGCGCGACCTCCCGGCCGTCGGCGGCAAGGCGGCGAATCTCGGCGAGCTGATCCGCGCGGGCTTCGACGTACCGCCGGGGTTCTGCATCACGACCGAGGCGTACCGGCGGGCGGTGCGCGGATCGGCGGTGGAGTCGGGGACGATCACCGATGCCGCCGCCGCCCGCACGGCCGTCCTCGCCGCGGCGTTCCCCGACGAGGTCGCCGCGGCGGTTCGCGACGCGTACACGCGCCTGTCGCCGGGCGGCGCGGCAACCGTCGCGGTGCGCTCCTCGGCCACCGCGGAGGACCTGCCCGGTGCGAGCTTCGCCGGGCAGCAGGACACGTACCTCGATGTCACGGGCATCGACGACGTGCTCGACGCCGTCCACCGCTGCTGGGCGTCGCTGTGGACCGACCGTGCGGTGGCGTACCGGACTGCGCAGGGCATAGACGGTGCGGGCGTGGCGCTGGCCGTCGTCGTGCAGCGGATGGTGGATGCCGCGTCCGCCGGCGTGCTGTTCACCGCCGACCCGGTGACGGGCCGTCGACGGCAGGCGGTGCTCGACGCCGCGCGCGGGCTCGGCGAAGCCGTCGTCTCGGGCTCGGTCGACCCGGATCATTTCGTGATCGACTCGGCCACGGGACGGATCCTGGATCGCCGACGGGGCGGCCAGGGCGATCAGCCGCCGAGCGTCACCGACCGACAGGTGCGCACGCTGTCAGCGCTCGGCGACCGGGTCGAGCGCGCGTTCGGCAGTCCCCAGGACATCGAGTGGGCGATCGACGCGGACGGGCGCCCCTGGCTCACCCAGTCACGGCCGATCACGACGCTGTATCCCGTGCCGGTGCGCGACTCCCCGCTTCCTGCCGCAGACGTCCGTGTCTACTTCTGTGTCAGTCTCGCGCAGGGCCTTCACCGGCCGATCACGCCGATGGGCGTCGCCGCCTTCCGCGTCATCGGCTCGGGCTTCCTCGATCTCATCGGCCGCCGGCCCGCGCGGATCGTCGACGGACCAGGCGCCTTCGCGATCGGCGGCGACCGCATCTTCCTCGACGCGACGCCCGTCGTGCGATCGGCGGTCGGCCGCGCGATCTTCCCCCGGGCGCTGGACGTGATGGAGGCGCGGTCCGCCGTCGTGCTGCGGGGGCTGTTCTCCGATACGCGCTTCTCGGTGCTCCCGGGGTCGCGGCGACGATTCGCCCGCGGCTTCCTCCATCTGGCCACCCGCATCCGGCTGCCGCTGCTCGTCGGCCAGGCGCTCTTCAATCCGGCGTCCGCCGAGCGACGGGTGCGGCGGCTCGCCGACGAGGTCCGCGCACGGGACATCCCCAGGGGCGGCGACATCCCCTCGCGCGTCGACGGCGTGGTCGATCTGCTGCTGCGCACGATGCCGCTCGCACCGCGCAGCCTCCCCGGCGCGATCGTCGGGTTCGCGATGCTCGGCCTGGCCGGACGGCTGCTGCGCGGCTCGGCGCGACCGGGCGACCTGCAGACCGTGCTGCGCAGCGTGCCCGACAACGTCACGACCCAGATGGACCTGGCGCTGTGGGACGTGGCCGTGCGCGCGCGGGCTGATGCGGATGCGGCCGACGCCCTGGCGACCCGCACCGCGCAGGACCTCGCCGACGCCTACCGCGACGACGCCCTCCCCGAGGTGCTGCAGAGCGCCATGACGGACTTCCTCGAACGATACGGCCATCGCGCCGTCGCCGAGATCGATCTCGGGATGCCCCGATGGGCCGAAGACCCCGCGCATCTGTTCGGGGTGCTGTCGGGTTATCTCCGCCTCGATCCGAGCGCCCCGACCCCGGCGCAGCACTTCGCCGACGGCGCGCGCGAGGCCGAAGCGACGGTGAGGCGGCTCGTCGTCGACGTGCGACGCCGCGGCCGCCTTCGCGCGGCCACGGTCGGCTTCTGTCTTCGGCGGGCACGGGCGCTGGTCGGCATGCGCGAGATGCCGAAGTTCCTCATGATCATCGCCATGCGCCGCGCACGTGCGGAACTGGCCGCGATCGGAGTCGAGCTCGCGGCCGCGGGACGGATCGCGGATGCGCAGGACGTCTTCTTCCTCGACTTCGACGACACGAAGCGTGCCGCCTCCGGCGAGGACATGCGCGCGACCGTCCAGGAGCGGAGGCAGCGCTACGACGCCGAGCTCCGTCGCCGTCACGTGCCGAGAATGCTGCTGTCGGACGGCACCGAACCCGAAGCCACCGGCATCGGATCGGCCCCCGACAAGCCCGGCGCGCTGCGAGGCACCCCTGCATCGGCGGGGACGGTCACCGCGCCCGCGCGCGTCATCCTCGATCCGGTCGGGGCACAGCTGCAGCCGGGCGAGATCCTCGTCGCACCGTCGACCGATCCGGGATGGACGCCGCTGTTCCTCACCGCCGGCGGGCTGGTCATGGAGATGGGCGGCGCGAACAGCCACGGCGCGGTCGTCGCGCGCGAGTACGGCATCCCCGCCGTGGTGGGCGTCGCGCACGCGACCGAGGCGATCGCGACCGGGGCCGAAGTGACCGTCGACGGGGCAGCGGGCACGGTGACGGTGCCGCCGGCTGAGGCCGCCCAGAGCCCTCCGCGGTGACACAGGTCCCGGACGCGGACGCCGGGTCGTCTATTGTTGGATTCCGTCCATGAACTCGAACGGATGGGTCGCCAGTGCGCCGAACAATGCTCAAGTCCAAGCTGCATCGCGCGACCGTGACCGGCAGCGACCTCAACTACGTCGGGTCGATCACGATCGACGCCGACCTGCTCGCGCTCGCCGACATCCTCGAGAACGAGCAGGTCCATGTCGTCGACGTGAACAACGGCGCGCGGTTCGAGACCTACACGATTGCGGGCGAGCGCGGCTCGGGCGTCATGCAGATCAACGGCGCCGCAGCCCGCCTGGTGCACACGGGCGATGTGGTGATCGTGATGTCGTACGCCCAGTACGACCGCGAGGAACTCGTGCGCCATCGACCCATCGTCATCGAGCTGGGCGAGACGGATGCCGGCGCGGCAGCCAACACGACGGTGCGCGTGCTCACGCACGCGGGGTGACGAACCGGACTGTGACGTCCGCATTGACAGCCGAGGTGAGATCGACTTAGTTAGGGTAGGCAAACCTAACTGAAGGAGCTCTCCCCCGTGCTCGACCTGCTCACGCGTTCCACCGCCGACACCTACCGCTCCCTCATCGCAGAGACCTCCACGCAGGTCGCACGACGGTTCGAGACCACCGCACAGCCGTTCTCGGGCGCCTCCCGCGCCGAGCTGCAGAGCCTCGTGGATGCCGTCGCGCTCGATGGCGACGGTGTGGGGTCCTCGCGGGCCGTCCGGGAGATCGATGAGCTTTTCCTCGAGCACGCGGTCTGGTTCCATCACCCGGCGTACGCGGCCCACCTCAACTGCCCGGTCGCACTCCCCGCCGTCGCAGCCGAGACGGTGCTCGCGGCCGTCAACACATCGGTCGACACCTACGACCAGTCCGCGGTCGGCACGCTCATCGAGCGACGCCTGATCGCATGGGCCGCCGATCGCGTCGGGTTCGACGCCGGCAGCGGCGTCTTCACCTCGGGGGGAACGCAGTCCAACCTCCACGCCCTGCTGCTGGCCCGCGAAGCCGCCCTCGCGGCGAGCGCGCTCCCCCGCCAGCAGGCGCTCG
>Ga0160460_101052_pt1 | contig 11155 bp, 9 predicted proteins | sample HID1973M_E6MG_FD_108238 | JGI IMG/M metagenome (GOLD analysis project Ga0160460, IMG submission 108238) | Enriched mosquito-associated microbial communities from UW Madison campus, WI, USA - HID1973M_E6 MG | ecosystem: Host-associated > Arthropoda: Insects > Digestive system > Unclassified ... | reverse complement strand
GGCCGTCGCCGTAGGCGGGGAGGCCTACGTCAAGGCCGGCGCGTATGCCGAGGGCTCGGCCGAGTGGGGCAACGACCTCGGCCACGTCGGCGTAGAGGGCGAGGCGCTCGCCGGTGCCCGCGCCGACATCGGTGGCGGCCTCACCCTCGGGCCCGAGGGCGCGCAGGCCGGCGTCAGCGCCGGTGCGTTCGCCGGCGCCGAGGCCAAGGGCTCGGTCGAGGCCGAGATGCTCGGGGTCGGCAGCGAGCTGGAGGCGGGCGTCCGCGCCGGCATCGGAGCGGAGGCCGCTGTCAACGCCCAGTTCGGATTCGACAAGGTGGACGTCGAACTCGAACTCGGACTGGCCCTCGGTGTGGGATTCTCGATCAAGCCGTCCATCTCCTTCAGCCCGAAGGACATGGCGGACGGCATCATGAGCCTGTTCTAGCGGCATCCATCACACGACGAAGCACCGACCCGACACCCGGAGAGAACCGTATGTCCCAGGCATCCTTCCCCAGTGACGACTTCCCCGCCTTCCCGGCGGTGACCCTCGACGCGCCCGACGGCTGGGAGCCGCGGGCGTTCGCCGGCACGGTGCTGGCGCTCATCGACGACCGTGGCGCCGAGGCGTTCTCACCGAACGTCGTCGTCGGGCTGACGCGCGCCGCCGCCGGGCACACGCTCGACGAGGCGGCGGCGGCGATCGAGGAGTACGTCGGGCAGCTGCCCGACGTCGCGCCGGTCGACTCGGCGCGCGTGGAGCTCTCGGACCGCACCTGGGCCGTCTCCGAGTTCGCCTACGCGACGGCCGCCGTCGGCACCGTCGTGCAGGTGGTGGCGGTCACCGTCGTCGATCACGGCCCCGTGACCGACGTCGTCCGCGTGACCGGCACGGCGACACCCGCCGACTACGAGACCTCGCTCCCGGCCATCCGCCAGATCGTCGCCGGCGCCCGTGTGCGCTGACCTCGTGACATGACGGCAGGGGTGTACGGCGCCGACGTCGCGCAGCTGCGCAGCACGGCGGCGGAGTTCGAGCGCACGGCTCAGGAGCTGGGCGCCATCCGCACGCTGCTGTCCGGCTCGGTCGCGCGCACGCCGTGGCGCGGAGCGGACGCCGAGCGGTTCCGCGGGGAGTGGGATCGGGACCACGCCCGCGCGCTCACCGTCGCCGCACAGCGCCTGCAAGATGCCGCGAACACGCTGCGACGCAACGCCGACGCGCAGGAGCAGACGAGCGCAGCCGCCGGCGGGGCACTGCTCGGCGCGGGCGCGGGAGCATCGCCGGGCGCAGCCGGCGCCGCAGGCGGTCCGCTCGGCGGATCGGCGACGCACCCGCCCGCGGATGCGACTGCGGACGACGTGAAGCAGTGGTGGGACTCGCTCACCGAGGAGCAGCGCGCGAGTCTCCTCGCAGACGACCCGGGCATGCTCGGCCGCACCGACGGCATCCCGGCCGCCGTACGCGACGAGGCCAACCGCGCCTTCCTCGAGAGCGAGCTGGAACGGCTCCGCGAGGAGGAGCCGCCGCGCATGGCCGGCCGTGCGCCGAACCCCGGCTGGTCGCAGTGGCACGACCGGATCGCCACGCTCGAGAACGCCCAGGCGATGCTGAAGGCCGACCCGTCGCTGTCGCTGCTGCTGCTCGACACGCGGGACGGCAGGGTCGAGCTCGCCCTCGCGGTGGGCGACGTCGACAGCGCCGACCACGTCGGCGTCTACACGCAGGGGCTGTTCTCCGACACCGCCGACGCGGACGGCGTGCAGGACCAGGCGCAGCGCATCCGCGAGCTCGATCGCACGGCACGTTCGATGCTCATCGGCGACGGCCGCGGCGACGAGTCGACCGCGATGGTGATGTGGATGGGCTACGACTCGCCGCAGAACGTCGTCGACGTGCTCTTCGACGGCCAGGCGAACGACGGCGCGACGCGTCTGGCCTCCTTCGCCGACGGCATCCGCGCCGTGAACTCCGACACGCATCTGACCGGACTCGGCCACTCGTACGGGTCGCTCGTGACGGGGATCGCCGCCCGCGAGACCGACGCGTTCGACTCGGTGGCGGTGTTCGGATCGCCCGGCATCAACGGCGACCTCGGCCAGGTCAACGTCGACGCCGACCAGTTCTACGTGCTCGCCAACCCGGGCGATCCGGTCGCGCTGTCGGGTCACTTCGGCGGCAACCCCGCCGAGCTCGACGGCGCCCAGCGGCTCAGCACGGCACCGAGCGCCGGGCTGTCGGGCAAGGAGCCGCCCTCGGGGTGGCTCGTCGCCGCGCCGTTGATGTCGCCGCTCGGGCTCATCCCCCTCGGCGACTACGCTCTGGACCAGCACACGTCGTACCTCGTGGACAAGAGCACGAGCCAGCACAACCTCGCCGCCGTCGTGGTGGGCGCGGAGGACCGGATGATCCGATGACCCGACCACGCACTGCGCGCGCGCTCGCCGTGGCCGTCACCGCCGTGCTCGCCCTCAGCCTGACCGCCTGCTTCCCAGGGAGTGCCGAGATGACCGAACGCCCCACCATCGACGAGGTCACCGCGCAGTACGACGCGCTCGCCGCCGATCTGCGCGGGATCGTGAGCGCCGAGTATCCCGACGCGGTCTGGTCGGAGGACGGCGAGGCCTCGTCGGCACTCGCCGGCGAAGGCCGGCGCGTCACGTCCCAGATCTGGTTCGCCGACGCCGCGCTCGCGAGCGATGCCGCGGCGCGGGATCGCGTCGTCGCACAGGCGGACGCCGCCGCTGCGGAGTACGGGTTCGGCGACTTCGCGACGGTGGAGGCCGCCGACGACGGGTTCTCGTACGTCGCGGGGGATCAGTGGGGCGGCGAGATGCATCTCGCCGGCGGATCGGTGAACGTCACCGTCTGGTACGCCACCGGGTCGCACCCGGACTGAGCGGCGGTCAGCGGCCGGCGTCGTAGAGGTGGCGGCCGCCGTGGCTGACGACCTTCACCACGACACCGCGGCGGTGGAGCTCCGCGACGGTGCGGGTCTCCTCGTCGATGTCGCGACCGAGGGCGTGGACGTTGGCCACGACCAGGACGTCGCCGCGCCGCAGCGTGCCGAAGAGGCGGACCAGCCGCTCCTCCCACGACTCGAGGGTCTCGGGCGCGGGGTGGCGGAAGCCCTCGATCGGCACGCCGAAACGCGTCAGGTCACCGCGCTGCTCGACCACCGAGGGCATGTCGTCGCGCGCGATCACGAGACCGACGAGGCGGGAGCCGGCGGGCTGGGCCAGCCACCAGTCGCGGTTCTGCTGCAGCTCGGTGAAGCACTTGGGGCATTCGGCGGCCGGATGCGGCAGGTGCAGCGGCGCGGTGTCGGCCGCGACCGACCCCGGAGCCGGCGCCGCGTGCGTGTGCGCGGCATCCGGCGTCTTCGTCGTCTCGCTCATGTGAGGCCCCCTCGCTCCCGACCATTCTCCCCCACGCCCGCGTCGCGCGGCGACGCGCAGCCCTCTCGCGTGCGGAGTGCTGCAGTCTCCTGCGAGCGCTGCGTCGCGCGCCGCAGCACCCGCAGGAGACTGCAGCGCTCGCGCTGCGCGTCGTGCCGGGCTCAGTCCCCTTCGTCGTCGAGGCGCAGCTCGAGGCTGAGCTGGTCGGCGTCGAGCTCGGCCAGCGCGTGCCGCAGCGCGGGCGTGGAGTACTCGCCGCCGGACGACAGCTCGTTCAGGCGCAGCCGCATCGCCTCGATCATCGCCAGCCGCAGCTCCAGCAGGTCGCTGGTCGGCAGCCCGTCGGCGTCGTCGGGCGGGTCGACCATGCGGCTGCCGACCACCGCCACCAGGTCTTCGGCGAACTCGGACCCGTCACGTCGGCGCAGCGCGGGACTGGAGAGCGCAGCGACGGCGGCGTCGCGCAGCTCGTCGTCGAGCGCGGACTGCTCGGCCTTGTCGAGGCTGTCGTCGCCGGGCTTCTCGAGTCGCAGCGCCTTGACCAGCCAGGGCAGCGTGAACCCCTGCAGCATGAGGCTGCTCACGGCGACCGCGAACGCGATGAACACCAGCAGCGCGCGGTCGTCCGTGACGTCGTCCGAGATCGTCTGAGCCGCCGCGAGCGTCACCACGCCGCGCATGCCGGCCCACACGATGATGGCGCCGTGCTTCCAGCCGAGCGGCGACGCCTGGTAGTAGTCGAGGTCGCTGAGCGCCCGCGACACGCGCGAGCGCATCGAGGTGAGGCGCCGCTGCGCGCGGGGGTCGTCGAACGACGCCTCGCCGTGCCGGCTCCGGTAGCGCGGATCGGGCACCGCCGAGCCGTGCGCGATCTGGTCGAGCCGGGTGTTCATCGCCTCGAGGCGGGTGCGCTGCCGTCCGCGCGCGCGCCTGCTCTGCAGCCACACCAGCAGCGAGACGTACCCCGCGCGTGCGGCGATGATGATCGCCAGCGCTCCGAAGGCGATGCCGAGCCCGGTGCCGATGCCGTTGTGCTGCTCGACGTTCTGCTCGACGATGTCGCTGAGTTCGAGCCCCATGATGAGAAAGACGGCGCCCTCGAGCACGAGCTCGATCGTGTGCCAGTTGTGCTCGTCGGACCGGCGCTGCTCGGGGGTGAACCACCGGGCGGCGCCCTGACCGGTCACGATGCCCGCGACGACCGCGGCGACCAGGCCGGATCCGCCGAGCTCCTCGGTGGGGATGTAGGCGATGAAGGGCACGACGAAGCCGACCGCGGTGTTGGCCGCGGAGTTCTTGATGAGCGCCCGCAGCCGCAGGTTGAGCCAGCCCACGATCGCGCCGACCACGACCGCGACCAGGACGCCCCACGCGAACGCCGGGATGAACCCGAAGCCGATGCGCGTGTCGCCGCCGACGCTCGTGGCCAGCCCGACCGACGCGATCATCGTCCGCAGCAGCACCAGCGCCGTCGCGTCGTTGAGCAGGCTCTCGCCCTCGAGCATCGTCACCACCCGCCGCGAGACGCCCAGGCGCTTGACGATCGAGGTGGCCACGGCATCGGTGGGGCTGAGGATCGCGCCCAGCGCCACAGCGACGGCGGGATGGATGCCGGGGACCACGGCCATGAAGAAGAAGCCGAGCAGCACCGAGCTGATGATGACCAGCAGGAACGACAGACCCGCGATCGGCCCGAAGTCGCGGCGGAACTCGATCGCAGGAAGCGAGACGGCCGCCGAGTAGAGCAGCGGCGGGAGCACGCCGACGAGGATGAAGTCGGGGTTGATCTCGGGGATCTCGACGAACGGCAGGAGGCTCACCGCGCCGCCCACGAGCACGAGGATCAGCGGTCCCGCGATCCCGAGCTTCGGGGCGACCGCGGTCGCCAGCGCGATGACCACGATCGCGATGATGACGACGATCAGGACTTCCACGACTCAGAGCCTATTGCGGTGGTCGGCCGCACCCACGGCGGCGGACCGCCGAGGCCGTCAGAGCACGCCGAGCGCCCGGACGGCGTCGCGCTCCGCGACGAGCTCGTCGACGGATGCCGCCAGCCGCCCGCGTGCGCGATCGTCGAGGCCGAGTCCCTCGACGACGCGATACCCGTGGTCGTCTCCGCGCGAGGTCACCGGGAACGAGCACACGAGCCCCTCGGGAACCCCGTACTCGCCGCGCGAGACGACCGCCGCCGAGGTCATGCCGCGCCGGGTGCCGAGCTGCTCGTCGCGCACGTGGTCGATCGCGGCGTTGGCCGCGGATGCGACCGACGACGAGCCGCGCACCTCGATGATCTCGGCCCCGCGCTTGGCCACACGCGGGATGAAGACGTCGTCGAGCCAAGCCGAGGCTGCGGCCTCGCCGCCGAGGCGCTCGGCCAGAGCCTCGAGCACCGGCCTCGCGTCGGGCAGGATCGCGTGCGCGACGTCGGGGAACTGGGTCGCGGAGTGGTTGCCCCAGATCACGACGTCCGCGATGTCGCCCGCGGCGACATCGAGCGTCTCGGCCAGCTGGCCCACGGCGCGGTTGTGGTCGAGGCGCGTGAGGGCCGTGAAGCGATCGGAGGGGATGTCGGGCGAAGCGGATGCCGCGGCGATGAGCGCGTTGGTGTTCGCGGGGTTTCCCACCACCACCACGCGCACGTCGTCGTCGGCGACCGCGCCGATCGCCTTGCCCTGGGGGCCGAAGATGCCGGCGTTCGCCGCGAGCAGGTCGCCGCGCTCCATGCCCGCCGCGCGCGGCCGCGCACCGACGAGCAGGGCGATTCGGCTGCCGTTGAACGCCGTGAGGGGGTCGTCGGTGACGTCGACCTCGGCCAGCAGCGGGAACGCGCAGTCCTGCAGCTCGAGCGCTGCGCCCTCGGCCGCGCGCATGCCCTGCGGGATCTCGAGCAGCCGCAGCCGAACCGGACGGTCCGGGCCGAGCATGTCGCCCGCGGCGATGCGGAACATCAGGGCGTAGCCGATCTGGCCACCCCCGCCGGTGATGGTCACGGTCGTGGGTGCGCTCGCCATGCCCCGAGCCTAGACCCGCGGCATTGTACTCATTCCCGCCGATTCGGGAATGGTTCCTGCTGCGGGCAGGGCTGTCGGGGTACCGTGACAGCCATGACGTTCAACGAGAACGCCAACGTCGGGGGGAACACGGCGCGGCGTCGAGGACCGGGAATCGCTGTGGCCGGCGGCGGCATCGCCGGTCTCGGGGCGATCGCCGTGATCCTTTTCCAGCTGTTCACCGGACAGGATCTGTCGAGCATCATGCCCGCGACCCCGCAGGTCGGTTCGGGCGGCGATTCCGAGATCGCGCAGTGCGAGACGGGAGCCGACGCGAACCGCGACGACGCGTGCCGCCTGGCCGCCGGCAGCGTCGTGCTCGACAAGTACTGGGCGACGCAGGTGCAGGGGTACCGTGCGCCGCAGTTGGTGATCGTGGATCAGCAGACCGGCACGGCCTGCGGCACGGCATCCAATCAGACCGGCCCGTTCTACTGCCCGCCCGAAGAGACCGTCTACGTGGATCCGACGTTCTTCGGCCTGCTGCGGCAGCAGTTCGATGCGACGGCGGGCGACCTCGCCCAGCTGTACGTGCTCGCCCACGAGTACGGCCATCACGTCCAGAACATCGTGGGCATCATGAACGACCACCCGAACAACGGCACCGGCCCCGACAGCAACGGCGTGCGCACGGAGCTGCAGGCCGACTGCTTCGCGGGCGCCTGGGTCGGCGACATGACCGAGGAGGTGGACGAGAACGGCGTACCGTATCTGAAGGAGCCCACGCAGCAGCAGATCGCCGACGCGATCAACGCCGCCGGAGCGGTGGGCGACGACCACATCCAGCAGGAGTCCGGGGGCTTCGTGAACCCCGAGTCCTGGACCCACGGTTCGAGCGAGCAGCGTCAGCGCTGGTTCGAGACCGGCTACCGGAGCGGCCCCGACGCCTGCGACACCTTCGCCGTCCCAGGGGCGAGCCTATGAACGAACACCTCGACGAGATCCTCTACCCGGCTCTCGAGCCCTACGACGCCGGCACGCTCATCGCCGGTGAGGGCAACCGCATCGCGTACGAGCAGAGCGGGAATCCCGAGGGCAAGCCGGTGGTGTTCCTGCACGGGGGCCCGGGGGCCGGCACGTCGCCCTGGCACCGCCGCTTCTTCGATCCGGAGCGCTACCGCATCATCCTGCTCGACCAGCGGGGGTGCGGTCGTTCCACACCGCACGCCGCAGACCCCGACGCCGACCTCCGCCACAACACCACGTGGCACCTCGTCGCCGACATCGAGCTGCTGCGCAAGAACCTGGGCATCGAGCAGTGGCAGGTCTTCGGGGGATCGTGGGGGAGCGCGCTCGCGCTCGCGTACGCCGAGGCGCACCCGCAGGCGGTGACGGAGATCGTGCTGCGCGGCATCTTCACCCTGCGCCGCCATGAGCTCGAGTGGTTCTACGAGGGCGGTGCGGCATCCATCGTCCCGGATCTGTGGGAGGACTTCATCGCCCCGATCCCCATCCTCGAGCGCTCGCAGCTGATGGAGGCCTACCACCGGCGGCTGTCAGACCCCGACCCCGCCGTGCATGTGCCCGCGGCCGTCGCGTGGTCGCGGTGGGAGGCGGCGAACCTCACGCTGCTGCCCGACCCCGAGCTCATCGAGGCGATGACAGAGCCCCGGGCGGCGGTCGCGTTCGCCCGCATCGAGAACCACTATTTCCTGCACGGCGGGTGGTTCGAGCCCGGTCAGCTGATCGCCGGCGTCGACCGCATCCGTCACATCCCCGCGGTGATCGTGCAGGGGCGGTACGACGTCTGCACCCCCGCGATGACCGCGTGGGACCTGCACCGCGCGTGGCCCGAGGCCGACTTCGTGATGATTCCGGATGCCGCCCACGCGGCGTCCGAGCCCGGCATCGCAGCCGCGCTGCGCGCCGCGACGGACCGCTTCGCGGACGAGCCCGACGACGGCCCGCAGACTTCGCAGGACGTCGCCGAGCTTGCGGAGCTCGGCGCGAACCCTGCGGGCTCCGACTGATCCTGCGAACTCCGTGGGGCGGATGCCGCTCCCTCGCGCCGGGCAACGCCCAGGTGCGTCCTGCTAGGCTGGACCTACTTGCAGCGCTTCGTGCGCTTCTCGCGTCGTAGAACGCTTCCCTCGCCGGCATCCGGATTCTCTAGATCCGAAGAACCGCGCTGACATCTTTCGTACGGCGACCCGTGGGCGAAATCCGCCCCGGCCACCGACAGGGCATTCGTGTGCCCGGAGAAACACCACTCATGACCGAAACCACATTCGGCGCGCTCGGCGTGCCCCAGCCCCTCGTCGACGCGCTCGCCGCCGACGGCAAGACCACCGCGTTCCCGATCCAGGTCGACACGCTCCCCGACACGCTCGCCGGCCGCGACGTTCTGGGCCGCGGCAAGACCGGCTCGGGCAAGACGCTCGCCTTCTCGATCCCGATGGCCGCGCGCCTGGGCGGCAAGCTCGCCGGCGGCAACCGTCGCAAGGGTCGCCCGCTCGGCCTCGTGCTGGCGCCGACCCGCGAGCTCGCGACGCAGATCGACGCGACCCTCGCGCCGCTGGCCAAGGCCTACGGCCTGACGACCACCACGATCTTCGGCGGCGTGAACCAGAACCGTCAGGTGAACGCGCTCAATGCGGGCGTGGACATCATCGTCGCCTGCCCGGGCCGCCTCGAGGACCTCATGAAGCAGGGCTTCGTGCACCTCGACGCCGTCGAGATCACCGTCATCGACGAGGCCGACCACATGGCCGACCTCGGCTTCCTGCCCGGTGTCACGCGCATCCTGAACGCGACGCCGTCCGGCGGCCAGCGTCTGCTGTTCAGCGCGACCCTCGACAACGGGGTCGACAAGCTCGTGAACCGCTTCCTGCAGAACGAGGTGCTGCACTCCGTCGACGAGGCCACCTCGCACGTCGCCGCGATGACGCACCACGTCTTCACGCTCGCCGACGCCGACGCCAAGAAGGACGTCGTCAAGGCGCTCGCTTCGGGCATGGGCCGCCGCATCCTGTTCATGCGCACGAAGCACCAGGCCAAGAAGCTCGCGAAGCAGCTCACCGGCCAGGGCATCCCGGCCGTCGACCTGCACGGCAACCTGTCGCAGGCCGCCCGCGACCGCAACCTCGCCGCGTTCTCATCGGGTGCGGTGAAGGTGCTCGTGGCGACCGATGTCGCAGCGCGCGGCGTGCACGTGGACGACGTCGAGCTCGTCATCCACGTCGACCCGCCGATGGAGCACAAGGCGTACCTGCACCGGTCGGGCCGCACGGCCCGCGCGGGGGCGGAGGGCGCCGTGGTCACCCTCGTGCTCCCCGAGCAGAGGCGCGATGTGTCGCAGCTGCTGCGCAAGGCCGCGATCTCGGTCGAGCCGGTCGCTGTGACCGAGACCTCGCCCGAGGTCGTCGAGCTCGTCGGCCAGGTCGCGGCGTACGTCAAGCCGGTCCCGGTCGCCGAGACCCCTCGCGGCACCAGCCAGGGTGCGAACGCGCAGCGCAAGCGCGCCGCACGCGATGCGCGTGAGACGACGGATGCCGCAGCCGGCGCCGGCCGCTCCGGCGGCGGTCGTCGCCGTCGCGGTTCGGGCCAGGGCGGCTCGGGCCAGGGCGGCTCCGGTCAGGGCGGCAGCCGTCAGCAGGCTGCGGGCGGTCAGCGCCGCGACGCCGCGACCGCGCACGACAAGGCTTCGCACCAGCGCCACGACCAGAGCGCGGGCCACTCGCGTTCGGGTCAGCAGGCCGGCAACCCCCGCACTCCGGGCCGCCGCGCCTCGTCCGGCGGCACCGGCAAGCTCATGGTCGGCTCGGTCGTGCGCCCCAACGGCGCCAACCGCCGCGGCGGCCGCTGACCCCGCTCCACCCCGAACCCCGCACCACCCCGAACCCCCTCCGCCCTCACCCGAGGACGGAGGGGGTTCGTCGTTCCCGTGCCGTTCGCTTCGACAGGTCAACCGGGGTTGCGCAGGACGCGGCGGCGCGAACCTCTCCTGTGGAAGGGCGGTTGACCTGTTGAGCGGGTGACGCTCCGGATGTGTGCGGGGCCGATGGCAAGTTCGTGGCAGGGGACGGAGGGCGGATGGGGCGCGGCAGGGTGTTCGCGGCGGGCGCGGGGTCACGGCATCCGTGCTGTTTGCTTCGACAGGTCAACCGGGGTTCCGCAGGACGCGGCGGCGCGATTCTCTCCTGCGGAGTCCCGGTTGACCTGTTGAGCGGGCGCGGCGCCGGGCCAAGTGCGGCAGTGCGGGCGGGTGCGGCGCCGGGCCGAGTGCGGCACTGCGGGCGGGCGCGAGGCCAAGCCGAGTGGGCTCGGGGTCAGACGCGGCGGCCGAGGAGGAGGTCGGCGGCGACCTCGCCGATCACGATCGCCGGGGCGTTGGTGTGGCCCCGGATCACCGTGGGCATCACGGATGCGTCGGCCACCCGCAGCCCGCCGACCCCGCGGACCCGCAGCTCGGCGTCGACGACCGATGCGGCATCCGTCCCCATCCGCGCCGTGCCGACCGGGTGGTAGAGGGTGTGCGAGTACCGGCGCAGCGACAGCTCGGCCCGCTCGGCGGGCGTCATGCGCTCGCCGCCGTCCGGCTGCACCCACCCGCCGGTGGTGAGCGCGCGCAGCGCCTCCGTGTCGATGAGACGCTCGCACTCGGCGAGCCCCGCGAGCATCGTCGCGGCGTCGACGCCGTCGGGGTCCGACAGGTACGCGGGGTCGATGACCGGTGCCGCCGCCGGATCGGCGGACGCGAGCCGGATCGTGCCGCGGCTGCG
>Ga0160460_101046_pt1 | contig 11193 bp, 10 predicted proteins | sample HID1973M_E6MG_FD_108238 | JGI IMG/M metagenome (GOLD analysis project Ga0160460, IMG submission 108238) | Enriched mosquito-associated microbial communities from UW Madison campus, WI, USA - HID1973M_E6 MG | ecosystem: Host-associated > Arthropoda: Insects > Digestive system > Unclassified ... | reverse complement strand
CACAGGTGGCGCTGTCGATTACCGGGGTGGCGGGCCCCACCGGCGGCACGCCGGAAAAGCCGGTCGGCATGGTCTGCTTCGGCTGGAGCAACCGCATCACCACGCGCACCGAGACCCAGCGCTTCCCGGGCGACCGCCAGCAGATCCGCCGGCAGGCCGCCGAGCATGCGATGCGCGGGCTCTTCGAACTGGTCAGGAACGAGGAATAAACCCTCGCCCCCTTTCCGTTTTCCCGGTTTACCCCTTTTCCTGCCGCCCGCTCAGCCGTGGCGGAAGCGGTTGATCTCGTCGCGCGTGCGCTGGGCGGCCTTGCGGGCCTCCACGGCGAAGTCCTTCTCGCCGCTGGCGTACAGGATGGCGCGCGACGAGTTGATCATCATCCCGGTGCCGTCGGCCGTGCGGCCAGCCTTGACGGTGGCCTCGATGTCGCCGCCCTGGGCGCCGATGCCCGGGATCAGCAGCGGCATGTCGCCCACGATCTGGCGCACCTTGGCGATCTCGTTCGGGAAGGTCGCGCCCACCACCAGCCCCATCTGCCCGTTGGTATTCCAGCGGTCGCGCGCGGCCTCGGCCACCACCTGGTAGAGCGGCTTGCCGCCGACGTCGAGGAACTGCACGTCCGAGCCGCCCGCATTGGAGGTACGGCACAGCACGATCACGCCGCGCCCCGGGTGGGCCAGGTACGGCTGCATCGAATCGAAGCCCATGTAGGGGCTGACGGTGACGGCGTCGGCCTTGTAGCGCTCGAACGCCTCGATGGCGTAGTGCTCGGCGGTCGCGCCAATGTCGCCGCGCTTGGCGTCGAGGATGACCGGGACGCCGGGATGGGCGTCGTGGATGTAGTGGATCAGCTGTTCGAGCTGGTCCTCGGCGCGCTGCGAGTGGAAATAGGCGATCTGCGGCTTGAAGGCGCACACCAGGTCGGCGGTGGCGTCGACGATTTCCTTGCAGAACGAGAAAATGGCCCCGCCCGCGCCGGTCAGCGACAGCGGCAGCTTGTTGGGGTCCGGATCGAGCCCGACGCAGAGGAGGGAATCATTACGCTGCCAGGCGCCAGACAGCTGCTCGATAAAGGTCATGGGATGCTCGATATTCAGGGTAGCCGGCCCGGGCCCGGAGCGGCACGGACGCGACATGGGTCTTTAGCTGCGATTTTAACGCCGCATGGTATGGTCTCGCGTTCCGGCCAAAAAAACAAAGCGCGGCGCACATCCCGCGCCGCCGCAAACCCATCATGTCTCTCGATCGGCGCGGCGTCGTCCTGCTCGTCATACTCACCCTTGCCTGGGGCATCAACTGGCCCGTAATGAAGCTCGGCGTGGCGCATTACCCGGCAATGGGCTTCCGGCTGATCGCGCTGGTGGGCGGCATCGCCACGCTGGCGGTCGCCCTGCGGCTGCGCGGGGAGTCCCTGCGGGTGCCGCGCGCACTGTGGGGCACGGTCTTCCTGCTGGCGCTGCCGAACATGGTGGTCTGGCACGTCTTCGCCATCTGTGCCGTCAAGATGCTGTCGTCGGGCCGTGCGGCCATCCTCGGCTACACCATGCCGATCTGGTCGGTGCTGTGGGGCCTGCTGCTGTACCGCGAGCGCGTGCGGGGGTCGGCCTGGGTCGGCATCGGCTGCGCGGCGGCCGGCACGGTGCTGCTGCTGTCGGGCGAGCTCCGCGCGCTGACCGGCAGCCCGCTCGGCACGATCCTGATGCTGGTGGCCGCATCCGGCTGGGGCCTCGGCACCCAGATGCTCAAGCGCACGCAGGTCGACATCCCGAGCGGCGCCCTGACCTTCTGGATGTTTGTCATCACCGTGCCGTTCATGCTGGCCGGCACCCTGCTGGTGGAAACCGGCTGGCGTATGCCCGACGCCATCGAATGGGCGGCCATCGTCTACAACGCCGTGGCCGTCTTCGCCTTCTGCCAGCTCGTGTGGTTCATGCTGGCGCGCAGCCTGCCGCCGGTGGTGTCGAGCCTGTCGGTCATGTTCATCCCCGTGGTAGGCGTGTTCTCGGGCATGTGGATGCTCGGCGAGACGCCGCACTGGCAGGACTACGTCGCCATCCTGCTGATGTTCGCGGCCATGGCGTCCGTGATGCTGGTGCCCCTGTTGCGCCGCCATCTCTGAGCGCCGTTACGGGCGCCAATTTCGCTTAACAGTGCCGGGCCGTTAGGCTAAACTCGCGGCCAATTGCAGCGGCAGAAGCCCGGCAAAAGCCCCCAATACAGGCCCATTCGGCAGGCAATGACAGGCACGCCGATAGCCAACTTCACGCCAGTTTCAAGGAATTCCAGGGATGATCAACCTGTTCGTCCTCCAGAAAGGCCGGCTTTCCCAGGAGCAGGTCGACGATCGCAACGAGTTGTTGCAGCACAAGCCGATCTGGATCGACGTGGTCAGCCCCGACGAGGAAGAACTGGCCTGGATCAAGGAAGCCTACAACGTCGCCCTGCCCGAACTCGAGGACCTCGGCGACCTCGAAGCGTCCGCCCGCTACTTCGAGGGCGAGGACGAGAACATCCATATCCGCACCGACTTCCTGCTGGACGAGGAGGAAGTGTCGCGCAACGTGCGCGTGGCCTTCGTGCTGACGCGCGACGTGCTGTTCTCCATCCACGACGAAGACCTGCCGGTATTCCGGCTGGTGCGCCTGCGCGCGCGCATGCGGCCGGGCTCGGTCCGCAACGCCAAGGACGTGCTGATGGACCTGTACGCCACCGACGCCGAGTACTCCGCCGACTCCATCGAGGAGATCTACGAGCGGCTGGAAGAGGCGAGCAAGCGCGTGCTGGCCGAGAACGTGACCGACGCCGCCGCGGCCGACGTGCTGGAAACCATCGCCCGCGAGGAAGACCTGAACGGCCGCATCCGCCGCAACGTGATGGACACGCGCCGCGCGGTCTCCTTCCTGATGCGCAGCCAGTTGCTTTCGACGGAACAGCAGGACGAAGCGCGCCAGATCCTGCGCGATATCGACTCGATCGAGAACCACACCGCGTTCCTGTTCGACAAGATCAACTTCCTGATGGACGCCACGGTCGGCTTCATCAACATCAACCAGAACAAGATCATCAAGCTGTTCTCGGTGGTGTCGGTGGCGCTGATGCCGCCCACGTTGATCGCCAGCATCTACGGCATGAACTTCAAGGTGATGCCGGAACTGGACTGGGCCGCGGGCTATCCGTGGGCCATCGCATTGATGGCGGTGTCGGCGGCGGTGCCATTGGTGTATTTCCGGCGCAAAGGATGGCTGGGCTAGGTCCTTCTCCCCTCTCCCCGCGGGAGAGGGGTCGGGGGTGAGGGGCGGCGCCTGAATCCTCCGCCATCGCTAGACGAACGGCCTGCCCTCACCCCTGCCCCTCTCCCAAAGGGAGAGGGGAAAATCTTCAGTCCCCTCAATCCCCTCGATCAATCCGGCAATGCCGCCGCTCCCATGCGGCGCGCGATGATCCCCGCCTTCACGCGGAAGTTGAGGTGGACATTGGCGCAGTAGGCCTTCTTGTCGAAGCACTTCGGCGCAGGCAGCGCCGCCGCCAGCCGGGCGGCCTGCCCCACCGTGAGCTTGCCGGCCGTGGTCCGGAAGTAGTGCTGCGCCGCCGCTTCCGCGCCGAATACGCCCTCGCCCCACTCCACCGAATTCAGGTAGATCTCGAAGATGCGCCGCTTGTCGAGCCAGAACTCCAGCATCCAGGTGATGACCAGTTCCTGGCCCTTGCGCAGGTAGTTCTGCTCGGACGACAGGAAGAGGTTCTTGGCCAGTTGCTGCGTGATGGTCGACCCGCCGCGCACGATGCGCCCGCGCTGCTTGTTGCGCTCCCACGCGTCGAGCATGGCGTCGAGTTCATAGCCGGGATGGTTGACGAAGTCGTCGTCTTCGCTGGCGATGACGGCGCGCTTGAGGTTGCGCGAGATGTCGTCGTACGGCACCCAGCGGTGGTCGACCCCGCAGCCCCACAGCCTGAACCCGCACAGGCGCCAGTTCTCGGCGCGCATGAAGGCCGTGCCCGACGGATTGACGTACTGCCACGTGGCGATCTGGACGAAGAAGTACAACTGCATCGCCAGCACGCCCGCCACCAGGCAGCCGGCGAACCAGGCCAGCCAGCGCAGGATGCCAGGCGACGTGCGCCGCGGGCGCCAGGGACGCCGGTCGCGGTCGGTGCTTGCGGAGCCGTTGCGGGTCGGCACGCCGGCGGTCAGCCCTTGGCTTCGGCCTGCAGGGCGGCGCGCAACTCGGCCAGCACGGGGGCGGTGTTGGGCCGCACCCCGCGCCACAGGTAGAAGGCCTCGGCGGCCTGCTCTACCAGCATGCCGAGCCCGTCAGAGGTGGTCGCGCCGCAGCGGGCGGCGAATTCGAGAAAGACGGTGGGCCTGGCGCCGTACATCATGTCGTAGGCGAGCACCCCTTCGCCGAGCAGCACCTCGGGCACCGGCGGCACGTCGCCATGCAGGCTGCTGGACGAGGCGTTGATGACGATGTCGCAGGCCTCGTCTTCCGACAGCCCTTCGAGCGCATCAAGGCCGCCGCCCCACAGTTCCACGCCATACTGGTTCGCGGCCTCGGCGAATTCCTCGAGCATGTCGCTGGCGCGTTCCGGTGTGCGGTTGGCCACCACGATGCGGTCGGGCCGCGCCTCGATCAGCGGCAGCATCGCGCCCATCGCGGCGCCGCCGGCGCCCAGCAGCAGGATGCGCTTGCCTTCGATCAGCACGTCGAGGTTGTCCTGGATGTCGCGCGCCAGGCCGATGCCATCGGTATTGTCGCCGTAGATCATGCCGTCCTCGATCCACAGCGTGTTGACCGCCCCGGCCGCCTCGGCGCGATCGGTCAGGCGGTCGCACAGGTCATAGGCTTCCAGCTTGAACGGCACGGTGACGTTGCAGCCGTAGCCGCCTTCGGCGAAAAAGCGTCGCACGGTGTCGGCAAACCCGTCGAGCGGGGCTTCGAGACGGTCGTACTGCACGGCCTCGCCGGTCTGCCGCGCGAAGGCGGCGTGGATGGCGGGCGAGCGGCTGTGCGAAATGGGGTTGCCGATCACGACATAGCGATCGGCCTGGGCTTGGTCGGACATATCCATCAGGGCTGGGTCAGCAGGCTCGGCGGGGTCAGCGAGCCTGCAGCCGGGTTTCGAACCCGCTGCGCGAGAACTTGAACGTGGAGATGACTTCCAGGATGTCCTGGTTCGCCGTCATCTCCGGGGTAAAGGCGCCGAACGGGGCGGATGCGCGCACGATGGCGACGGCCTGGCGGTCGAGCGACGGATCGCCCGAACTCTTCACCACGTCGATCGCCTCGATGTTGTAGCCGTCGCGGTTGTAGCCGAGCTTGCCCAGGCGGTTGACGTTGATCACCAGGATCAACTGGCCATACAGCGGCTTGCCCCTGGCTTGCGGGAAATCCTTGGTGCCGCGCGCTTCGATCCTGCGGCGCAGGCGGTCGTAATACTGCGCGTAGCTGACGTGTTGGGCACTGGTTGCCGTCAGTTGCATGCGCTTGGGCCGCTTCGCGTAGTGCTCGAGATTGCGCCCGATCTCGGCTTCGAGGCGGGCCATCTCGTCGGCGGAGTTGCGGTCGTCCTGCCCGCGCGTGGTGGTCTCCACGCGCTGGTCGCCCGGCTTGAGCGGCTGACTGCGCACCTGCGCGGGCGACTGCTGCGCGGTCATCAGGCGGCGCTGCTCTTCCTCGAGCTGCTCCACACGGCGTTGCACCTGCTTCACGAGGTCGCCCTGCTGGGTGACCGTCTGGGGCGGCAGTGGCGTGGTGGCGCGCTGCACGTCGTTGTCGCCGCCGCCGTCGAGGTCGGCCTGTGCGAGCACATTGGCCTTGGTCGGGCGCTGGGCAGACTTGGAGTTGACCAGCACGACATCGAGCGCCGCGTCGGTCCGCTTGATCTCGAAGGCTCCGGGCGAGACCACGCGCACCGCCAGCAACAGCACATGGACCGCCACGGACAGGGTCAGCGCCCTGGCCATCGTGCTGCTGTTTTGCCACCACTGGCGGGGCGCGACGAGGACGGCGTTCACGGTGCGGGTCGGAGGACGAGTGGAAGGACGAGGGAAATCACGCTGGATTGTACGGGAGCCGCCAGCCTTTCCGAAGCCTCAGCCGGCGTCGCCGTGTGCGGTGTCGCGCGGGGCCGACGCCGCGTCTTCCCCGTCGTTCCCGGCGGCCTCGGCGCCTTCCCCGGCAACCGGCTCGGCCTCGACCAGGCCGGCGGCAGCCTCGCTGGCCTCCTCGGCGGCGGCGTCGAGGGCGGCTTCGGCCGACACTTCGGCGGCCTCCTCGTCGCGATCGTCGCCGTTCTCCAGCTCTTCTTCCGGCAATTCACCCTCGCCGGCGAAGACCTCGAGTACGCGGCACGACACGTCGAGCGTAATCTCGTCGGTGGAAGCAACCTCCAGCAGCACCTGCGTGCCGCGCACGGCCTGCGCCAGTTCCGGCACGCGGGTGACGAGCGGAATCTCGGTGAAGCGCACGGCCCCTTCCTTGAGGGTGGTCGCCATCATGCGCTCGCGCTTTTCCTGCGCGATCCAGCGCAGGCACCAGTAGCGCTCCATGGTCGACTGGTGGTCGGCATAGGCGGCGTAGGTGCCTTCGAAGTCGGCTACGGCGGCGTACAGGTCGGCGTCCTTCGGCTTGAAGGGGGCGAACAGCTTGGCGGTCACGCCGTGCTGGGCCACCGCCAGGATCTGCCACTGGTTGACCAGGTCGACGTAGCGGCGCAGCGGCGAGGTGCTCCACGCGTACTGCTGCACGCCCAGACCCTCGTGCGGCGCGGGGTGGGTCTGCATGCGGGTGCGGTGCATGCCCCACGCCTTCTGCGTGCGGTAGATGCCCGGCACGCCGTGGTCGGCCAGCAGCTTGCCCCAGGTGCTGTTGGCCAGGATCATCAGTTCGGAGACGATCTTGTCCAGCGGCGAGCCCCGGCGGCGCTGCTCGATGCGCACGCGCTGCGAGCCGTCGGGCTGGTCGTCGAGGTAGAAGTTGAAGTCCGCCCGGTTGTGCGACTCGGGACGCAGGCCGCTGGCCAGGCGTGCCTTCTGGCGCTCGTCGTGCAGGTAGCCGGCGAGGTGCCACAGGCGCGTGAGTTCGCTGCGGAACGGGTAGTCGCCGGTGCCGTCGGCCAGCGTGGCCTCGGTGATGACGTCTTCCAGCAGGTTATGGCGCAGGTTGGCGGCGATGGGCACCAGTTCCGCGCGCGTCTCGCTGCCGAGGATGGCCGGCAGGGACGGATCGACGGTCACGTACAGCGACAGCGCCGGGCACGTGCGCCCTTCCTGCAGCGTGTATTTCTCGACCACCGGGTCGGGCAGCATGGTGATCTTGTCGCCCGGGAAATAGACCGTGGACAGGCGCTGGCGGGCCACCGCGTCGAGCGGATCGCCGCGCTGGATGCCGAGCGCGGGCGCCGCGATGTGGATGCCCACGCGCAGCTTGCCCCCGGGCAGTTCGGTGACGGACAGCGCGTCGTCGATCTCGGTGGTTGTCACGTCGTCGATCGAGAAGGCCTGCACGTCGGCCACCGGCAGGTCGACGGACGGCGCCGGGACGGCCAGGTCCGGGAAGCCGGTGCCCTTCGGGAAGCACTCGGCGAGGAACTTGGCCTCGTGCAGCGCCTGCGCGCTGGACACGCCGCCCACCGCCACCATCAGCCGCATCGGCGACATGCCGAGCGCCGTGCAGGCGGCGTCCATCGCCTTGAATTCGAGGCTGTTCTTGTCCGGCTTGAAGAGCAGCTGGAGAACCTTGCTGCGGAACGACTCCGGCAGCGTCATCGCCTTGAGCTGTTCCTCGTACTCGGCTTGCACCAGCGCCTGCTGCTTCTTGCGCTCGAGCGCCGCCAGCGCGGCCTTGAGCTGGTCTTCCGGGGCACGCTGGTAGCGGCCGCGGCCCTTGCGGCGGAAATAGACGGGATTGCCGTGCAGCGCCATGGCCAGCGCGGCCTGCTGCACCGGGCCGGCCTCGGCGCCGTAGTACTCGGCGGCCAGCTCCGCGAAGCCGAATTCATCGGCGGGCGCGCATTCCCACAGGAAGTCGAGGTCCATCTCGCCGGTGAGGTCGCCGGTCTGGCGCACCAGTTCGATGGCCGAAGGCTGGGCAAACTGCAGCAGCACGTCACGCGACTTGACCTTGGTTCGCTTGCCTGCCGGCAACTCCACCTGGTAAGCCTCGCCCTGCTGGGTCAGCACGGTGCCGGCGCGAATCTCGCCGCCTTCTTCGAACAGCAACTGCATCGATCGGTACTTTCAGAAATGCCGGGAACCACGGGTGCCCGCGGTGCGGGGGCCGGTTCCGGGGAGATGGGGCGCGGCGCGTGTCCGCGGGAAGAGTGCGGACGGCCGGGGCCAAAGTCAGGATGATACCGCACCGCTACGGGGCAGAACGCCCCGTAGCGGCAACGGGAGTGATGCTATCGCAACCTGGCGTTGCGTTAAGCCGCTGGCGTCACAGCGACATGCCGCCGCTGACCTCGATGGCGATGCCATTGATGTAGCTGGCGTCGTCGCTGGCGAGGAAGGCGTAGGCGCTGGCGATCTCCGCCGGTTCGGCCAGCCGGCGCAGCCAGCACGACTCGGTCATGCCGTCGAGGACCTTCTGCGGCACGGACTGCAGGATCTCGGTCTTGACGAAGCCCGGGCACACCGCGTTCACGCGCACGCCCTTCGGGCCCAGTTCGCGCGCCCAGGTCTTGGTGAAGCCGATCACGCCGAACTTGCTGGCGGCGTAGTTGGTCTGGCCGAAATTGCCGTACAGGCCGACCACGCTCGATGCGTTCAGGATCACGCCCTTGCCCTGCTCGCTCATGATGCCGGCCACGGCCTGCGCGCAGTGGAACACACCCTTCAGGTTGACGTCGATCACCGCGTCGAACTGGACCTCGGTCATCTTGGCAAGACGGGCGTCCTTGGTGATGCCGGCGTTGTTGACCAGCACGTCGATGCGGCCATGCTTCGCAAGCACGGCGCCGACCATGGCGTCGACCTCGTCGCGCTTTGTCACGTCGACGCGGCAGGCCTCGGCGGTCCCGCCGATGGACGCCGCGGCTTCACGCACGCGCGTCTCGTTGACATCGCAAAGGATGACGATGGCGCCCTCGGCGGCAAAACGCTGCGCGGTGGCGAAACCGATGCCGGTGGCGGCGCCGGTGATGATGGCAATGCGACCCTGTAGCTTCATGTGTCGGTACTCTCTGTGTGTCTCTTGGCGAGGTGAAACAATGGGCCGCGGTCGATCGCCACGGTCCCGGGGGCTGCCCGATCCAGCAGATCGGGCAGGAAAATCTCCGTGACCAGCATGGCCCCGCCGCCGCGCCGGAATAGCGAGCGGCGCGCCGGGAGCATGGGCACGTCGGCCAGCGCGGGCAGCACGCGGTGCAGCGGCTGGCGCATCGGATGGTGTGGCAGCAGGCGCGCGAACTCGAACGGCCCTCGCTGCACGCGGGGATCGATGAACAGCGCGCCGCCGAGCGGCCGCTCTCCGAGGCCCCGCAGGAACGGCCAGTCGCGGCGCGCATGGCGGCGCATCACCACAGTGTGGGCAAAGACGGCGGGCGTGTCGTTGCAGACGAGCAAGACTTCGCGCGTCAGTGCCGGCACGGGTCCGGACTGGCCGAGGGCCTGCCATTCGTCGATAAAGGGACGGCGCGGGGCCTGCAGCAGGCGCGTAACGCGGAAACGGTCGGACGCCGCCACCAGCCGGGCCGTCAGCGAGCCGTCCCCGGTCACCCAGCGGCGCAGGTTGGGGGGAATGCGGACGTCGTACGGCAGGTGGCGTTGCCAGTCGCAGCGGCGCGCCCTCATGGGGCCGGCGCCGGCACGCGCCCGCCGGGGCCGTAACCGCAGAATTGCAGGACGTCGTCGACGTAGTCGGCGAACTCGCTGATGCCGTGGTCGCTGCCCTCGATCACGCGGATGCGCGCGCCCTCGCAGGCGGCCACCATCTCGCGGTAGTCGAGCACTTCGTCACCCGTCGCGGCGAGCAGGTAGAACTGCTCCGGCCGCGTCAGCCTGTCCACGCGCAGGTCGAGCAGTTCCTGCAGATGCCTTTGCTCGACCGTCACCGAACCGCCGCCATGCCACAGCGGCTGCTCGCCCAGGTAATGTTCGAGATCGGTCCAGGGATGGATGGCCGGGTTCAGCAGCACCGTGCGGCAGCCGTGGCGCTGGCCGAGCCAGCGGGCATAGAAGCCGCCCAGCGACGAGCCCATGATGGCGATCTCCTGGTCGCCCCCGGCCCGCGCGCCGGCAATCGCGCCCTCGGCCTGTGCGATGGCCTCTTTCGGCGACACGTTCAGCATTGGGCAGGCGTAGTACTTGCCCACGCCCCACTCGCGCATGCGCTCCTGCACCAGCCGCGCCTTGAAGGACTGCGGCGAGGAACGGAATCCGTGCAGATACAACAGCATGGCGTGACCTCAGGCGGGCGTGGCGAGCACGTCGAGCAGCTTCTGGTGGACGCCGCCGAAGCCGCCGTTGCTCATTACCAGCACCTGGTCGCCCGGCTGCGCGGCGGCGCGCACGGCGGTCACCAGCTTGCCGAGATCGTCGAAGGCGGCGGCCTTGTCGCCCAGCGGGGCGAGCGCCTCGGCCAGGTCCCAGCCTAGCGTGTCCTTGCCGGAGGGTGCGCCATAGCCGAAGACGAGGTCGGCGCCTTCGAGGCTGGCCGGCAACTGCGCCTTCATCACGCCGAGCTTCATCGTATTGGAGCGCGGCTCCAGCACGGCGAGGATGCGCGCGTTGCCGACGCGGCGGCGCAGGCCGTCCACCGTGGTCTGGATGGCGGTCGGATGGTGCGCGAAGTCGTCGTAGACCGTCACGCCGTTGACCGTGCCGCGCACTTCCATGCGGCGCTTGACGTTGGCGAAGCGGGACAGCGAGTCGATGGCCTGCGCCGGCGGCACGCCCACATGGCGCGCGGCGGCGATGGCGGCCAGCGCGTTCAGGCGGTTGTGCGTGCCCTGCAGGTCCCAGGTCACGCAGCCCTGCACGGCCTCGCCGAACCAGACGTCGAAGCGGTCCTTGCCGGCGGCGGGGCTGCCGTCGGCGGCATCGCCCTCGCGCCAGTCGCCCAGCCCGAAGGTCTCCACCTCGCTCCAGCAGCCGCGCTCCAGCACGCGCGCGAGACTCTCTTCCATGCCGTTGACGAGCAGGCGGCCCACGCGGGGCACGGTGCGCACGAGATGGTGGAACTGCGTCTCGAT
>Ga0160460_101045_pt1 | contig 11208 bp, 7 predicted proteins | sample HID1973M_E6MG_FD_108238 | JGI IMG/M metagenome (GOLD analysis project Ga0160460, IMG submission 108238) | Enriched mosquito-associated microbial communities from UW Madison campus, WI, USA - HID1973M_E6 MG | ecosystem: Host-associated > Arthropoda: Insects > Digestive system > Unclassified ... | reverse complement strand
TAATTCTCCTTGCATCATCTCTAATTAGAAGCAATCCACTGATCTCAATCTTCCTAAGAAGATGGTTGCTCTTGCATTTAGCGTCTTGGCGGGTATATAACAAAAAAGCCCTAAACTTTCGTTTAAGGCTTTCTGTGATCCCACTGGGATTTGCACCTAGTGCTGAAATCAGCGTTTAAATAGTATTTGAGGCTGTTTTGTAATTCTACTCATTGAATTACTCACTGTTTTTTTAATACGTTTTAGCTGCAATTGCTATGTACATTAAATATAGTTTTTTTATCTGATATAATCAAATAAAAATATTTTAGTTGATTGATTAGCTTCTCTTTTTTCGGCTGCATAACCTGACCAAAAACCAAATGAAATTCTTTCACTCTACCATCAATTTTTGAAGCAAAATAGGCCTGCGTCATAGCACCCTGTTTTGAGGCTGATGATTTGCATCTTTACGAAAATCAAAAACCTTATTCATTTCTTCTAAAATATTAGTGTGGTTATCCATATATAATCCTTGTTTACCATCAGCCGCATAATCATCAAAGCTAATCAAGGTATCGTAATAGTTTTTGGTTGAATTAAACTTCTTATACCTCGTTTTTAAAGTTGCTACCTTTTTATGATAATTTTGTATGGTTGTTTTGAGCAGATTTCGATCGCGCTTAAGCTCAGAAAGATTTTCAATAAAAAAATCATAGTGAATGGTTGTGAATGGCGCAATTTTTTGAAATTGCTGAGTAACCTGCTCCGAAAGCTTTGGCGCATTTAAATTTATATACTCATTCACCCCATTTTTAACGAGATGATTTTCAGTGAAAACCAAAACCGGGAAAATCCTGAGTTTTTTCAATGGCTGTTGAATTTTGTAATCACTCTGACTTTTTTCTGCCAGTAAGGTAATAATCCTGTTGAGCTGAGATGCTCCTTTTTTTCCTGCCACAAAGTTTTTATCTATGAAATCCTTAAACTGCTCTACATGTTTATCTATGGTAACGGTATTAACAAGTGAGGACGATTTTACCTCAAACAGATAAACATCTCGTTCGTTAACAATCATGGTCACATCGGTAAAAATAGCATCGTCAGAACCGATCACCCTAATCCCGCTTTTTTGAAGCGACTGCAACAATCCAAGAACGAGATACCGCTCAATATATTCCTTTCCCCAAAGTGATTGAAGATCACTATATCTTGACACCCTGAGCGACTCTGGGAGCAACTTCTTTGTAAAGAGGTAGAAATTCCAGCAATTCTCAGTAATCAGTCCGAAATTGGAAATGCCAGTCAAATACAACAGCCCGTCAGATAGTTTAATGAACGGTTTAGTGGTAAGACTAGCAAGGCTTTTTTGTCCGTCTTGCCGGTCCGCATAGGTAACCACATCAATATCGTGAAGGATCTGGTAAAGATCGTGATCGGGGGAAACAACGATCAAAGGGCCGTCTTTTTCAATCGCTTCCTGGTAGGTCAAAACAAGATTGGTGAAAATCAGCGGGTAATCATAGATAGATTTAAACCCAGTCTCTTTCAATAATGCTGTTTCAAATAGGGTATAATCTTCCTTAAGAAATTCCTTAATGAAACTGATAAAAGCCAGTTGCTTTGATATACCAGACCGATGATAGGATGAGGCATTTTCAGCATTCAAACCCTGGGCAATCAGCATTTCCCAGATTAGTTCAATGCTATCATCCCTTTTCCCAACTCCCAGTTCACTATACCGGTCCTCGTTGTAGATCAAAATCGTATCAAAGGCGTTAATAGCGAAAGAATTATCATTGGCAAATTCAGTATCTACAGGCTCACTGAAATATAAAAGGTCAGCTAATATTTCAGTCACAACAGGTCCAGTGCTTAGATAATGCGATTTGATAAAGGAAAAAGCATTTTGTTTGTAACCGCTAGGTAGAGCGCCAATAAAATTATTAATAAAAGCGTGAGTCTTCCTTGTACGTTTTGTTTCTTCAACTGCTATATTTAACATGACAAAGAATTTTATCACTGCACTTCGGTCAAAACTGCCAATCCTTGAAACTCCCTTTTTGGGAAGTACCGGTGAATTATGGAAAAAACTGTAACTTAATATGGCGTTAATTTGTTGCATGAGTAATAAATATATCTGAAAAATTATTTCAGCATAACGTTTTGTTGGCTACGCTGACCTTCTGCGCCTGAAATATTGATAAAGCCCAAAGGCAATAATCGTAAGCCCGAGCGCAGCCCAAAATTTGATTAACCGCCTACGATAAACACCTGAACCGGTAAGTTTATTGTTTTCAATAATATCACGCTTTTGATAAGCTAACTCCCTTTCATCGGCCAATTGATTAATTTCCTTGTCGGTGAGTTTGCTCTCATCAACCTTTGAAAGAAGACTATCCAGTTTAGTTATTAAAGTTTCATTCACTGCTCTACCAACATCGTATTCAGCCAGGCTTATACTGCCTCTGTAAGAAGAAAAAGCATAATAAACAGTAAAACTTAAAGCAAATACGAACAGCAGATAAAAGCTTTTTCCTTTTTGAGTTTCCATCGTTAAATATTTACTAAAGTGGACTGTCCTCGGACACATCGTCAATACCAAAATTAAAGCGCTTGTTTAGAAAATATCTTAATGCTTGAAAGTTGGAAAACCTGCTTTTATTTTGAAGTTCCCAGCGGTTAAGTACCATCACTGTAACATTATTAAGTTGAAACTCAAAGTCGCTACCCATAAAGAAATCTAAATCAAATTGAAAATAAACATCCTTTTCATCTGTTTTTCCTAAGTCCCAAAAAACCTTTTGAAAAGCCTTCTCAAACTCTTCCTCTGATCCAAACTCACTTCTACTGACGTATCCATTTGCTTTATAACTCAGCATATGGTTATACATTGCCATAACTATTTGCCAATCCAACCAGCCCTCATTTCTCAATTTAGATAGAAAGTCGCTGTACCTCGGATCTTTTTTAATGTGTTCCAGGGTTAGGTACATTTGTTTAACGACATTTTTATACCTGCCTTTAATAAGCTGCAAAGATTTTTCCAGAGAATATTTGCTACTGAGCCCCTCTTCCCAAGCCAAAGCAGGAGATTCTACTAATGGTGGCGTGATTTTTTCGCTGTCAAATGTTTGCCTGTCTGGATCCTCAAAGGCATCCTGTGAAAGCAGATCGCGATAAAGCCGCTGATACAGAAAACCAGGTAAAGTTTTCCCAGCGAGATTTTCCTCTTTAAAGAAACGCTGAAATTCCTTATCAAACAGTTCTTCCGGCAATACAGAAAGTTCATCAAGAATGAACTTTATTGATATGGTAAGGAAGGAAGCCTGCATCTTAATTTCTTCAGGTTTTCGCTCCACTACAGCTTTGGTATATATCTTCCAGGAATAGGCGTGATTGGATGGAAGTTGTTCTGGCACTTTATGCGTGTCGGAGAGAACAACATCCAAGTCAACTTCGCCTTTCAAAAAATGAATATCATTTTTCGCAACTGCGAACTGGAGCAAAATAATCTGTAGGGCTGCAGCGATTTCCTCTCCGTTACTTGTTTCAAGCCATTTGTTCTCAAATCTAATATTCCATACCGTCCCCAGCGCTTTAAATTTGATTACCCTGTTTTCTCCAGCATCGTTAACTACTGCATCTATACACTTGTGATTGATAAAAGCAGCAATTTGCTCAGCGCTCATCTGATCGACCTCCTCCTTGAGATGTTTGAGCTCATCCTCATAAAGCCCCCTCATTTCCTTCATAATGTTGTCAATATCGGCTTGCGAGGCAGGAATCAGTTTTGGAAGCAAGGACAGGATCGAAGAAACGATTACAAATGACTTCATCAGCATACTGTCTTTAGTTACATCTATCACAGGATCCTTAAAATCCACCCTTGAGCGGATATAAAGCCTAAAAACCTCCAAACAGCTGAACCAGTTTCCCTGTTCAAAATCATAATGCAAAACCAGCGCAAAACCATCAGATATTCGTTTGTGCAACTCCGCAGTTTGTGTCGCCTGCCATATTGCACTCAGTGCATAATATTTTGCAGCGTAATTGTTCCCGGTTGCAGAATACAGTTGAGAGATAGACAAAAGTGCCAATATGTAACCTTCCATTGTACCATCGTTTAAATACAACTCTTTGGCGCGATGAAAAAAGTTTAATGCTCGCAGGATGGATTTAGGCTCTGTAGATTGGAGGTATTTAAAAGCACGTTCGGAATAAAGTTTAGCGGTAGAAAAATTGCCTTTTAATCTATTCACCAAGGGCATAAGTTCATCTAGAAAATTTTCCATCTTCTCTATGATCTCTACACTTACATTGTGGTGTATTAAGAGCTTTATGTATGCATCAATGCGATTTCCCAAACGGACTATATCATAAGTCCGTGCAGTTTCTGCTTGCTCAGCTATGGTTTTAAAGTGGGAAAACAATTTTTCGGTATCTTCCGCATCTTCGGTCGTAATACGCTGCATCAAAAGACCGGCAGACAGTTCATGGAAATAACAAATCTGGCTCGGATCTTCCTGTTTGGCTAATCCTGAGGCGACCAGCTCTGATACTTCTTGCTCCCAGGCTTCAATTTCTTCTATTTCCACCGCTAATTTTTTGAAGGAAAAGGCCGCTTTCACCACACCCAGCAAGTTAACTGCATCTTCTAAGGCCTCATGATCAGTAAAGTCTTTTACATCCCTATAGTAGGCTCGGACCATCTCTTCGTACCCTAATAAGTTGCCGCTTGGCGTGGTCATACGCCGAAGCGGGAACAGCAACCAAAGCAGTTCATAAACGGCCCTTTTTTTGAAAACAGCAGGCGTATCCTCCAAATCTATGTATTTCTGTAGAAGTCCCGTCCAAACAGGACTATGGTGCGCTAGATATTTTGTTATACGGCAGTAGTTTGCGGCATGAAGTACCTGATAAAATTCCGAGGCCAGAAAATGCGGAACTTCCTGCACTTCTCTCCAGTCATTGAAACTCTGCTCATACCATTTATCATCCTTATCACCCGTAGATAGCATAACAGAATCCAGCAAATGATGGTCAAGCTTCCTTTGCTCTGGATCGCTATCCATCGACTTTTCAGATACCTGATAATACAAACTCGCAAAAACGCTTTCTTTCGCAGCTTTTGCCGAAGCAAATCCAGTTTTATCAATAAGCTGGTAAATATCATCGATCACCTCCTGTACCGCCTGGTCAGCATCAATCTCGCCAAAATTCCAATGAATGGTCTTTGCAAAATCCTCCCATACTTGATCCGGCAATTCGTCAACCGCTATTTTAGCCTTTGCTATTTCTTCCTCCAAGACAGGATCCTTCTCCTTGCTGCCGAATGGTTTAACATATTCCAGCACAATAGCTTTCAATTTCGCAGCGCATCTTTTCAAAAGATCTGGAGACATCGCCCCTTGGTTGTCTTTCCATTCTTTCAGGAGCTCAGCATCATTACCCTCGTAGTTTCCGGCAACGACAACATTGGTCTCGAAAATGAATTGAATCTCATCAAATTTATATTCACCTTTTACAAAAAGCATGAAGAAGTGACTAATAGCCTTTTTTACTTCGACACTGGAAAACGAGAAGTTTTTAGAGGAGTAAAGCTTCAGTTGGATAAACCGAGATGACCAACTGTCTAGATTTCTTAAAAAAATATCTTCTTCGTAGTCACAGTAAATGACTTCATTTTTCCTATCAATAAAGCTTTTAAGCCAAGTTTGGAGTGTGCGTAACTTTTGGTATTCGTAACCTTTTACGGTTTCTGCTGCATCAGTGTCTTTACTGAAAATCGAGAGCTTAGAGAGGTTCATTTGGTCCAGTTTTTTTCAAATATAAGCCTTAAAGAGGATACACAAATAACAAAAAGAAGTTTAATATCTATTATTCATTAAGGTCAAAAATTGTACACTCGGGAGTTCGGCTAAAGACCGAGACGTTGTTTGCAGAATTACCGAAGGAAGAAAAGGACAAGGAATTTTTAAATCTATTTGAAATACTCCAAATGGGTAAACTTGCTATTATTCAATGGCTGCTTAAAAACCCATAACATTGCGAACTCCCCAATTTTTCCGAATTAGCAGTTTGCCTGTAAAGGCGGTTGCCCTTCGCTCCACAGATTTTGAAAAAAAATCTCCACACCTGCGCAGATCGTGTAATGAATTTCGATGTCGCATTTATCGGGGCCCCAAGTAAACTTGATGAATAGCTTTATGCAATTTGCTATCTTGTGAAATGGAAAGAGTTATTTTACTAAAAACCCAACTTGCAGAGGCAGGAAAACTTACTGTTTCAGCGGACTTTGCAAAGCAACGTTTAGCTGTGATATTACTAGATAATTTCATAGAAATACAGCTTTCCGAACTTATGAAAAAGCAGTTTTCTATAGATGATTGGTATACTTCAAGACCACCAAAGTACAATCATATCGCTCGGAAGAAAATACTCTATAATTACGATGATTTGCTGAAGGCGTGTATTTCTGAAAATATCATTAAACAAGAAGAACGGAATACGCTCAATTTTTGTCATGATGTGAGAAACAATTTATATCATCAGGCCAAAGAAGAACCATTGCTGACAACTATAGCATTACGTTTTTTAAGTGATACAATTTTGAAATACCAACCGGAATGGAGGTCTGGCAGAGACTTCATGAGTTATAACATGGACACCAAAGATCCTTACTTAACTAACAGCGATATTAAACCTGGGATAGGTGCGAATAGTAAAGAAGAATGGACTGCATTCTTAAAAAAGCACTTTAACTTAACTGAAAACTCGAAAGGAATTGCAGAACTTATTACTGAACACCTATTGATGAAAGTCGGTACGGCTAAAGACTATTATCAATTCCTTTTAGGTGAACAGGATAATTTCTCATCTGACAACTGGGAATTAAATGAGTATTTGATGTTTTATTCTTTTTACCACATTAATGAATTCGAATTAAAGCGTTTAAAAGAAGACAGTGAAGCAAACTCTTATTCCGATGGTCATAGAGAAATGATTATTGCTTATCGAAAGAACTGGAGATATGTAAAGCCTACCAGACTCGACACATTAGAGAGTAACTTTAAACGAATTACAAAATTACCTGCACATGTTGCCCTTAGTAAATTTATTTCCTTTCGTAATGAAATTAATATGATTTTCGAAGCTCTAAATAAGGCAGCCAGTGCCCTCGATACAGAAATAGAGGCTCAAATTGAGCGTATGCGTGAACGTTTAGTTTTGCACATCAGAATAAACCTGGAGTTTCATTTCTTACGCTAGTAAGCTGCTAAACCAATCTCTGACAAAAATATATGCGAATCTAGAATAGTAAATTAATTATATCATTACTATGTTGTCTAAAAATGGTGCTACTTAGAGATTTTGTTTTAATAGATAATATTTAGGGCATAAATCCGCACCCTTTCCATCAACTATAAATATTGCCAAACATCTATACATCAGGGGATTAATAACTGGATTGTTTTTAGTGAGATGGGGTCAATTTTTGCCTGTTTTTCGACCGAGTCCCTGGGTTTTTTAATGGTCTCAGTTTTTGCCGAAAGGCATTTCATAACTCCAAATTGAAAACTGGTCAGCTTTGTTTTCAATTCCTTCACTGATACGTTCGGTGTCTTTAATCCTAGCCTGATTTTCTCCAAAACAGTTTCCTTGAGCTTTCCATCTTGGTAAGCGAGCAAAAGCACATCCGGACGGATTTCGTTACCAATCCAGATCAACTGGTCAATCTGCTGCTTATTGAAGTCATTTGCATTCATTTTGGCTTCCCCAACTATAAGTTTGCCATCCTGTAGGGCAATGATATCCAAATCTGTCTTACTAAAGGTCTCGCCCTGAAGGAAGATATCCAAGGAAGGACAATACCCAAAACTTGGAGAGTTTTTATTAACTACCGGATCCCGCAAAAAATCAAGGACTTTCAGTACCAAGTAATTTCCACCATAAGCCTTTAACCGCTTAACTGGATCACTCATCAGATTATTCAATATCGTATCATTTACCTTATAATAATACACACTTTCAGCCTTGGGGACAACCCCCGTTGTGCAACCTCTACAGATCATTCGGTGACTAAGTTCCTGCAAAGAATACCAAAGATTTGACCCGCAATTTCCGCAAGCCACCTTAATCCCGATAAATAGCGCTTCACATTTAACAAAATAATTTAGGCTATGTAAAATATTCTGCTGATCCTCCTGGTAACGTTCCTTGACCCAATCATTCATACCAGCAACTTGGAAGTCATCAACATGGTGTTTATATAAAGGATGAATATCGCCAGCGTATTCGTGGTAAATGCATTCCAGTTCCTGGTAAAGATCCTTTAAGCAAAACAGGCCATCACCCTTTCCAAGTCTGCTATCGATTACCTGTTTTCCTTTCTTTTCCCTTCCGTAGCTAGCCCCCAGATCCCATTTCATTTCCACTTCTTTATAATTCCCATTCCCAGTAAGAGCCTCTAACCAAAACTTATCAAGTACCCGTTGCCGGACAATATTCCAGTCCCCTTCAAAAAGCTTCATCATTGTGCTGAGCAATAACCCAGCTCGGCTAGGGTTAGATTTGATCAACCCAGATGGATAATGAAAAGTACCTGCTATGTTCTGGATTTGTATTCGGGAATAGATAATATCCATAATAGCAGGCAAACGCAGGTCAATTCCCCGCATATGGGGAAGCATGTGAAAGGACAGACCATGAAAACGGTTAACTCTTGCTGGTACATCACTGATTTTTCCACTCAGCAACGTATGATATGGGAAAAGAAAGGATTTATCCATTTCCCAACCATAACCTTTGATCCTTAAATCAACTTCAAACTCCCCTTTGATGCGTATGTGATCACCTACAAAGGCATCTCCAATTTGGATAAATCCCTCGCTTTTCCTGCATTACTGTTTTTTGCCAGTGATTTTCCACTAAGTATGCATCCTGAGTAAATTGCGCCGGAAAATCCATCTTTGGAACCACTTTATAACTAACTCCGAATTTTGCCTCTCCACATTTATTGAGCAGCTCTTCCAGTTCATTAGTGTTCAAACTCCTAGAAGATACCCAGATTTTATCCTGTCCAGCATGGTCGGATATTAGACCATGGAAAAAATTATCGCTAAATAATAGTTCAAATTCCTCTTTTGAAAAAGCGAGTTGTTGATAGCGCATCGATGGCACTTGATAAAGTCTGCGGTTCCAGAAATAAATCAAATCCTGAAAACTATCCTGCTCATCATAAATGATCAACTCAAAATGGCGTAGCTGCCAATCATCACCCTGAAGAATCTCATTTTCAATGTACGCCTCGCAAAGCAGGTTCTGTACAAAACGAGTACTTGACCACATCAGCGACAGCACTTGATGAATATTTTGATCATGAATCATCTGATGGCTGATTTCCTGCAAATATGATTCATCCCTCATACATTTTTCTCGCATACCAAAGTTCAGGCTCAACGCATTTTTCAAAGGGTGTTCAAGGTCCGCAGAAAAATAAGGCATATGCACATGCCGACGTTCGGAAAGCTGGTTCTTGAAATAATGATCAATAAAAGTTAGCGGATTTACTCCTTGAATATTCAGACTACATTCATACCCGATCTCTCTGGTCTCTCGAGGGAAAATCCTTAGACCAGCATCTATCAGAGCAATAATATCAATACCTGAGCTATAGTACACCACATCCGGATCTATTACCTCCAAAATCTCCATCCACTGCTTTTCCATCAATCCATTAGCCAATGGAACAATAGGGTTGTAACTGCCACCCCAAATTCTGTAATTCTCACACATGATCCGCCTGATCGCCTCTACTGGAGTTTTCTCATCTATCAAAAATGCGATCCTGGTATTTCTCGGCCTGGAATAAATATATGTTTTAGATTCTTCCATATCCATTAATTCTGCACTCAAATTAGTCAAATTTTTCCGGCACCAGCCTTAAAAAAAAACATCTCTACTTGTCAGTATTAAATGCAATATTTTCTGCTATAATTGAATCTTGTCTCAGACGCTATCACGATTATGTTTTCAATATTAAACATGTAGCCGATTAACTAGAAAGTCATAAAATAAAATTTATCTAATTTAGTATTTGAACAACCATCTCTAAAATATGACCGGCTTAATTCAATTTTTAACCAAAATACAGACTTTTAATCTCCTTATTGTAAACAGAGTCGAATTAAAGAGTCCCATGAAAGAAGATGGAGATAAGCCTGCTTATAGCCTTGCGCACAAAACACATTACTATGATTCATTCACTTATAAGAGTGAAATCAGGGTATTAAAAGACATGGCATTAATTGACTTGCTGTCCCTTAACGACACCAGTTTAAAAAGAGAATTTGAACAGCTCAAAAAATTAAAGGAAAGGTTTAAGCTCATGTGGACAAATTTCCATCAACATTACGGTGAACTTAGAGCCGAATATCCCGGCAACTTCATATTTTCGATCCAACTCAATTATTTGTTTATCGTTAACAACCTGCAATCAGACTACAAGGATATTTATATAGGTGATGAGTTTGTGGAAAGTATGCACGATACTTTGAAGATCAGTGACAAGTTCTTAAGTGAGCTAATCAGCGAAGTAGATGAAATTCTAAATCCCCGTGAAACGTTCGAGGAATGGATGGTCAGACAGAAAAAGCCCAGAACAAGTTGAAGATGCTACGGCAGAGCAATCCCAAAAAATTCCATATAATCCCGATGCGGGTCGGCCAAAATTCAATCATCAGTATATAGATGATTTTTTACAACTGGTAAGGACTTATTTTTCAGAAGAACATTTCAGCCAGCTTGACTGCCTTAATAAAAGCGGACGAACCTCCTGCAAGTCAGATGATTTTCAACGGAAACAGTAATAAGCTTGCCGATGCTTTTAAGCAACTCCATGAAGCAAACCTGATTGTTGGATGCAATAAAAGCCCTATCTTTCCCTCTAAGTAAGCAGTGGGTATATAGTCCATGCCCATTAGGGTTCCATTGGAGTCCTAAGGCATGTTGATTGCATTTTAAGGCATCTTTATAAAGGAGATAAAGGATACGCTGTGGAATAATGCCACACGAATAGGCATTTTGGTTAGCAATTTATTTTTGGATTTCCATATCAACCTTTTCAAAAGCAGTCGTGGTTGTGGTGGACGAAAAAGCAAGCCTCGCAAAAAATGCTTTTCGACAAGTATGGACGTCCTTTTTATTTGTGGTTAATTCTCCTTGCAT